>Ga0307320_10000776_pt1 | contig 11503 bp, 11 predicted proteins | sample ER_DNA_369_FD_194495 | JGI IMG/M metagenome (GOLD analysis project Ga0307320, IMG submission 194495) | Bulk soil microbial communities from the East River watershed near Crested Butte, Colorado, United States - ER_DNA_369 | ecosystem: Environmental > Terrestrial > Soil > Floodplain | place...
CACCGCGGTCGGACGGTCGAGCCCGCTGAAGACGATCGATTCCTGGAAGTTGGCCGGCAGGGTCGCGAGAGTCGTCGCGACCTGCGGCTGGCCTACGGACAGGAATCCGCCGCCGGAGCTCCTGCCCGACGCGCCGGCCGTCGCGCCGCCGGCGAGCAGTGCCAGGCTCGAGCTCAGCGCAACTGCAGATAGGAGGAAGCGACCTAAACGCGTCGCGAACGTCGATTTGGTGCCGTGTCGCCGCAGACCGGCCAATGGAGCTCTCCCTTAAGAGAAGCGGGGGATCTCCTTCCTATCATTGACCCACGTGGGTCAACCACCCCGCAAAGGTCTAGGTCTGGGTCCGGCGACCGTCCAGAGGTCTCGCCTCTTCCCCACTTCCGCGGGGTGCTGCGAGCCTGCCAATAGTGCACATCTCGACGGGGTGGTCGGTGCTGCGGTGCTGACCGCCCCTCCCGTACTCAGCTAGAAGACGGCCTTGCCCGCGGCCGCAAGCTGCTGCCGCGCGGCCAGGAGGTCCTGCTTCGCTCCCAGGAAGTCGGCCTGGAAGTCGGTCAGCTCGTGCGGGACCGCAAGGCCTTCGCCCTGCTCGCGCAGACCGTCGTGAACCATCTCCTCGTGCCAGCGGGCCGCATCGTCGATCAGCGGCTGGTAGGCCTTGCGCTTGATCGTCCGGGGCGATTGCTCGGTGAGGAGCTCGCCCAGGTGCTTGGCCGCCGCGACGCGCGCGCCCATCTTCGGAATCGAACCGTCCTTCTTCGCGCAGAACCGAGTGAGGATCGTCTTGATGATCGAGGTGTGGTCGAAGACGGTCTTCGAGACCGACTGAGCGCCGACGAAGGGCGAGACCACCAGCGCGGGCACGCGCGGGCCGTAGCGCCGCATGGCCGGCCGGTCGTCGGCGGCCTTCGGCGGCTGGACGTGGTCGAAGAACCCTCCGTGCTCGTCGTAGGTGATGACGAGGAGGGTCTTCTTCCAGATCGGGCTCTGCATGAGTGCGTCGACGAGGTGGAGGACGAGCTTCTGACCGGCCCTTAGGTCGGAGGGCGGATGGTCGTCGTTCGAGCCGGTCGGCCCGAAGGTGAGGTCGTAGAAGTTGGGATCGATCCACGAGACGGCCGGCAGGTCGCCCTTCGCCGCCCGCTCGAGGAAGCTGCGGTGGCCGAAGACGTCACGCTGGTCGAAGTACGCGGGAACGCTTTCGACCGAGAGGCCGTACTCGGGATCGATCAGCCAGAGCATCGGGACGTAGTCGTGCGAGTACCAGCGCCACTGGTCGGGCTTGAGGTGTCGCACGAAGGACGGCAGGTTGTAGGGACGGCTCGGCTTGACGTTGTTGCGGAGTCCGTTCGAGGTCCCCGCGACGGCGTAGCAGCGATTGGGCATCGTCGCGCCCGGCACCGAGCAGAACCAGTGATCGCAGACGCAGAACTCCCGCGCCAGGAAGTCGTAGACGGGAAGGTGCTCGGCGGAGTGGTAGGCCATCACCACGCCGGGGTTGCTGCCGACGTTGCCCTTCCGGGTCTTCATGAAGTTGCTGACGAAGCCGCCGTTCTTGTTCCTGAGCTGCTCGTCGACGCACCAGCCCGAGTGGCACGGGTCCTGGGCCTTGGTCATCGTCGTGCGCGAGGCCGGATGGACGTGGAAGGTCTCGCCTCGATAGTCGTTCTTCATCTCGAGGCTCGGCCCCTCGACGTCGTCGCGGCCCTGGTCGATCGTGAGGAACCCGAGCATGTGGTCGAAGGAGCGGTTCTCCATCATCAAGACGACGATGTGGTCGATCTTCTTGAGGTTTTCGTCGGCCTTCGTCACGTGACGGTGAGCGTCAGGTCCATCCCGGCCTGCTTATGACCCGGGACCGAGCAGTAGACGTCGTACGTGCCCGCTTTGAGGTCGACCTTCAGCGACTTCGACTGGCCGGGATCGATGAGGGGCGTCCCCTTTTTCACGCCCTCGCCGTTGACGACCAGGTCGTGCGGGATCTTGCCGTCGTTCCGGACGTCGAACGTGTAGGAGCCGGCGGGCAGCGTGGTCTTCGGGAGCTTGATCTTGAACTCGACCTCGCTCACGTTCACGGTGGTGCTGGGAGCAGCCGTCGTCGTTGTCCCGGTCGTCGTAGGCCCGGTCGTCGGGGTCGTTCCGGTCGTCTCGGTGGTCGCCTCCGCCCCGGCCTTCGCCTCGCCGCCCTCCTTGCCGAAGAACTCGACCGCCGCGAGCATCCCGACGAACATCAGGCTGATCGCGGCGAGGAACACCGGCAGCCCGCGCCCCGGGAACTGCGGCCGCCAGCGCGGAACCAGGATCGAGACGATCAGCGCGAAGCCGGCGAAGGCTGCGACGGCGAGCCCGAGCCCGATCTTGTGCCCCGTCGAGAGCGCGAGCAGCAGCACCGCGGCAACGTACCACGGCTCGCGATAGGGCCACGAAGCGGAAAGGCCACTTCGAGGGATGCAGCGCGAGAGGGGTCGCGCCGACTCTCTCCAGGCGTATTACTGCGGAACGAAAGGCGGCCATGTCTGCGGACATCCTCAAGCGCAAGATCCGCAACTTCCCCGTTGCGAACCTGAACGAGCGCATCGCGACCTCGAGCTGAGCGCGAGCCAAGGGCCTTGCCCGGCCCCGCGCGATGGTTAAGCTTGCCAACTCGCCCACCGCGAGGGAGCGGCTCATGCAGGAAGACAACGCACGCGCGAACGACGTTCGGGCCGGGCAGGCCGAGCCCCCGGGCTACGCGGCGCTCGGCGATCGGGTCAGCGGCATCCTCGAAGCCGCCGAGCAGGCGGCCGCCGAGATCCGCGAGGAGGCGCGCCAGCATGCCGCCGGCTCCGAACGCGAAGCGCACGGCGAGGCTGAGCGGCTGAAGGAGAAGCTGACCGCCGAGGCGCAGACCCTGCGCGACGAGGCCGAGGAGTTCGCTCGGGACATGCGGCTCGCGGTCGAGGCGTACGCGACGCAGCATCGCCGCCAGGCGGAGGACGAAGCTCGCAAGATCGTCGCCGACGCCGAAAAGCTGGCGACGGCGGCGCGCGGGGCGGCCGAAAAGCGGGTGCAGGAGGTCGAGGCCGACGTCCGTCACAGGGAGGACGAGCTCCGCTCGGAGCTACGGAAGCTCGAGCACCGACGGCGCGAGACCCTCGAGCGGCTGCGCGAGCTCGTGGCGGCCGTGCAGGACGTGCTTCTGAGCGAGGAGTCGCTCGCGCACGACCTACAGCCGCAGCAGAGCGCTACACGCGACTAACGACAGCCGTCGAGCAGGCTCGCGCGCGCCTGGACGTTCTTCACGTACCGCAGCGTTCCCAGCCCCGGCGCGGCTCCCGCGTGCTCGACCGCCGTCGGCCCCGCGTTGTAGGCCGCGAGCGCGAGGTCGACCGAACCGAAGCGGTCGATCAGCTGACGGAGGTAGAGCGCGCCGGCAAAGACGTTCGCGGCCGGGTCGTCGCCGTCGAGGCGTAGTGAACGAGCTGTCGCGGGCATCAGCTGCAGCAGGCCCCGGGCGCCTGCGCCCGACCGCGCGCGCGGGTTCATGCGGGACTCCTCGTAGGCCGTTGCGACGAGCAGCGAGAGCGGCACGCCTGTTCTGGCCGCGGCGGTGGCGAACGCAGCGCCGAACCGCCGGGGCACCGGGCACGAGGAATCGAGCGCCGGGGTCGGCGCCGCCCTGGCCGCAGAAGGCTTCGCGTTCGAGCTCTCCAGCGGCGTCGACTCCGCCACCACGGTGAGCAGAACGAGCGCGAGCGCCGCTGCCCGCACGCTTCGCCAGGCAATCGGGCTGCGCCTCAGCGGGACCTTCCGGCGTGACGTGGCGCGGCGGCGCGAGCGCGCGAACACGAGATCCATCTCGGAGAGGGTCCGCCAATCCGCCAAGGGCCAGGACCCTACCCCGGTCCCGGCCTCGCAAACCGCCGCCCGGACAGGCTGATCGAGATTCCTGTACCTTCGGCCGAGTCTGGCGTCAAGGGAAGGGGGAAACAGATGGCGAAAGTCCGATGCGCCCTGATCCTCGTGGTGACGGCAGGGATCGGCCTGCTCTTAGCCGCGGGTGTACGGGCGGAGCCGCCGGGCGGCGAGGGCGAGGGTGGCGAGAAGGTGCCCTTCGTGCGCGCCGCGCCACCGGGGGCCAGGCACAACTGGGCGTTCGAATGCAACGTCAACTCTGGCGGGGCCAACACCAAGCTCGACTGCGACGACCCGTTTCCCAACAACGAGCCGAACATCGTGGTCGACGCTGCGAACCCGCTGCACATGATCGCGAGCTCGAACGACTACGGCTCCTGCTGCGATCAGTACTACACATCGTTCAACGGCGGCTCGACCTGGTCGACCGGGAACATGTCGACCGAGGACCCGAGACGTACGGGCAGCGATCCGGTGACGGCGATCGACGTCAAGCACGACGTCGCCCTGCACGCGTCGCTGAACTACAAGTTCAGGCCCAACGGCGAGGCGTGCGACGGGGACGTCGTGGTCTCGCCCTCGACCGACGGCGGCCTGACGTGGGACAAGCCGGTGGTGGTCGGCTTCGGCAACGGCTGCGACCTCGACAAGTTCCAGATCTTCAACGACAAGGAATGGATCGCCACCGACAACAACCCGAGCTCGGCGTTCTACGGCCGCACCTACGTCACCTGGACGGCCTTCGTGGCGAACTCCGGCGAGTACGTGGAATCCGCGATCTTCGAGACGCACAGCGACGACGGCGGCGCGCATTGGACGGCGCCGAAGGAGATCTCGGGCTCGAACAGCGCCGTCTGCACGTTCCAGACGGCGGGCCCGGCCGGCCAGTGCGACGAGGACCAGGCGTCCGTCATCACGACGAGCCCCGACGGCACGGTCTACGTCGGCTTCATGAACAGCCAGAACCAGGCGACGTGGGAGCCCGGCGAGGTCTTCGAGGACCAGTACCTGCTCGTCAAGTCGACGAACGGCGGCCGCACCTGGTCGGGGCCGAGCTTCGTCGCCGCGATGGAGGACGGCTCGCGCGACTACCCGATCAACGTCGACGGGCGGCAGACGCTGAGCGGCTACCAGGTCCGGGTCTGGGGTGCCGGCAACATCGTGGCGAGCCCGACCGTGAACGGGAGGCTGTACCTCGTCTTCTCGGACAACCGGAACGGGACGCACGACGTCGACAACCCGGTCACCAACTCCGACGTCTTCATCGTCACCTCGGCCAACGGAGGGGGCAGCTGGACATCGCCCGCGCGCGTGGACACCGGCGCCGGCGACCAGTGGTTCCCGTGGGCCGACGTGAACCCGGTCAACGGGAACGTAGGCGTGCTCTACCACGACCGCGGGAGCGCGAACGGCGACACCTACGACACGGCGCTTGCCGAGGGGCAGCCGGGCGCGTTCGCGAAGACGATCGTGGACACGGCCCCGTCGAACCCGGTGATGTCGGAGTTCTTCCAGGCCGGTGATCCCGCCTGCGAGTTCTGCGCCGTATTCCACGGCGACTACATCGGGCTCGCCTACGGCAGCGACGGCCACGCGAACGCGACGTGGACCGACATGCGCGACCCGTCGCCGTTCACGGCCGGCCTGTTCTCGCAGTTCATCTACTACGCGCGCAGGTAAGGCGCTTCGGGTGGGGCCGCGGCTGCGCGGCCCCACCATCTACCAAGGCTTAACCGAACGCCTGCGAAACCGTTGCCCTCGCTTGGGCAGCGGTTGGACGGCCTCCCCGTAGGTTCGTGAGAACGGTTTCTACGACCCATGGGAGGTCTCGAGATGAAGCGCATCACCATCCTGTTGGCGGCCGCGGCGCTCGTGCTGGCGGTCTCCGTCCCGGCGGTGCTCGCAGCCGGCGGCGACGGCACGCGGATCGTGCTCAAGGCGGCCAAGGCGTTCCCCGCCGCGAAGGGCTCCGCGAAGGTCACGGCCAAGCCGGGGGAGCGTGAGCTCGAGGTCGAGGTCGAGCACATCCGCCGCCTCGCCGGCAAGCGCGTTGCCTTCTTCGTCGGCGGCAAGAAGCTTGGCACGGCGAAGGTCGGCGCCCTCGGCGGAGCACAGATCGACCGGAACTCCGAGCGCGGCCAGTTCGTCCCGCCCGTCTCCGCCGGAACCAGGGTCCGCGTCCGTACTGCCGCGGGCTTCCTGATCGCCAAGGGGTCGTTCTAGGCGGTAGCGTCCGCCGCGATGTCGCTTCACCTCGGTCTGATCCTGCCCAACTACGGAGAGGGTCTCGAGGCGGAGCGGCTCGCGGCGTCGGCGGTCGCCGCGGAGGAGGCGGGCTTCGACTCCGGGTGGGTCACGGACCACCTCGTCGTCCCGGAGGAGCATGCGCCTGTCTACGGCTCGATCGCGGAGGCGCTGATCTCGCTCGGCTTTCTCGCGGGCCGCACGCGGCGGCTCCTCCTCGGCGTCTCTGCTCTGATCGTCCCGGCTCGGAACCCGATCGTTGCTCTGAAGCAGCTGACGACGCTCGACCTCCTCTCGGGCGGACGGATCGTGACCGCGGTCGCGGCCGGCTGGATGGAGGAGGAATTCGAGACGCTGGGGGCGCCGTTCGGGCAGCGCGGGCGCTTGCTCGACGAGTGGCTCGACCTGGCCGCGGCGGCCTTCGAGCAGATGCCGGGGCGCGTCCGGTTCGAGGGAAAGCTGCTGTCGGTAGACGGCTGGCTGGCGCCGGCCCTTGTGCGGCCTGGCGGCCCCGAGCTGTGGGTGGCAGGCGTCTCCCGCGTCACGCTGAGGCGGGCCGCGAAGACCGGCGTCTGGCACCCGGTGGCGCTGTCGCCGGACGAGCTCAGGCGAATGGCCGCGGACTTCGACGGACGCGTCGTCCTGCGGATCGGCGTCTACCTTGCCGACGAGCCTCGGACGGGCGAAGACGAGCGAGGTCGCCATGCCGTCGAGGGGCCGCCCGAGTGGGTCGCTCAGCGGCTGGCCGAGTACGTCGAGGCGGGCTGCGACGGCTTCGTGGTCAACCTCGACTACGAGCGCGAGGGGCTCGAGGAGCGCGTGCACCGCTTCGCCGAGGAGATCGCTCCCTTGCTACCTAGCGAAACAGCTCGCGCCTGAAGGCGTTCCGGAACGGCGTCGCAAGCTCGAGCCCGTACGTCTCCGAGATGTGGCCCTGGTCGATCCAGGAGATGGTGCGGTTCACGACCAGGGGGCACAGCACCGCGACGCTCGAAGCGCGCCCGCAGAACCAGCCCGTTACGTTCATGAAGCCGACCTTCTGCTTCGCCGCGACGCGGGCGACGCTTGTGTCCGTCTGCAGCTCGACGAGCGTCGCCTTCGACGCGCAGGTCCTCATCGTCGCTCCCGACGCAAGTAGGCAGTCGACCGGATTGCGGTGCTGGTGCGGCGAGTCCCCGACGACGATCGTGGTTGCGGAGAAGCGCCTCGCGTCACGGATCAACGCCGAGACGCCCTTCAGGGCCGCGGCCGGCGTGTGGTTCGCGGCCCAGCTCCCGATCACGAGCGAGACCTGCGGATGGATCGCCTGCGCCCGGTGCGTCGCCCAGCGGTACCAGACGCCGCACGGCCAGTCCTTGTGCGTCCACGAGCTCGGGACGCACCCGATCTTGACCAGCGGCACGACGACCCAGCTGTCCCGCTTGGCCAAGCGCAGGATGGTCGGCATCCACATCTGAGCATGCGAGTCGCCGATCACGACGAGCGTCTTGGCCGCGCTCGTCTCGCCGAGTCGGCAGACGTTGCTCGACGTCTGGCCCTGCCGTGCCGCGCAGCCCTTGGGGAAGGAGTAGATGTCGCCGGTGAGGTTGCCGACCGGAGGCGTGAGCGGCCAGGGCAGCGCCGCGTTCCGCTTGGCGGCGGCCACGGCGGCGGCCACGGCAGGAAGCGGCTTCCACGAGCTCCGGGCCGCGGTGTGGGACGTCACCAGCGCGGCGGGGCGCACCGCCGCCGAAGCGTTTGCGATCCGGGTCGCCGTGCCGTGCAGCGAGCCGAGAATCGGTAGCGCGACCGCGAGGATCACCGCTGCTGAGGCGGGCCAGAGCAGCGCGCCGGTCTGCGGGCGCCACCTCATGTGCCTGATCGGATTCTCGAAGAGGGCATAGCTCAGTATCGACAGCAGGAAGGCTCCTCCCAAGAGCCCGAGCCTCACGGCTGTCGAGAGGTCGTGGCCAGCGTACTCAGCGGCGATGACGAGCACGGGCCAGTGCCAGAGGTAGAACGCGTACGAGCGGTCGCCCACGTAGCGGAGTGGCGCGAGCGAGAGGACGCGCCCCACGCCCCGCTGCCGCCCGATGCCGGCGGCGATCACGAGCGCGGCGCCGACCGTGGGCAGGAGCGCCGCATAGCCGGGGAAGGGCGTCGAACCCGAGAAGGCGACCGCCGCGGTGACGATGCAGGCGAGCCCGAGCCAGCCGGCGATGGCCGGCACTCGGCGCAGTCGCGGCGCTGCGATCGCGAGAGCGGCCCCGAGCGCCAGCTCCCAGGCACGCGCGGCGGTCGAGAAGTAGGCCGACGTGGGGACTGTCGCGGTGGCGTGAATCGACCACGCGAGCGACGCGGCCCCCGCCGCGAGCACGATCAGGAGCAGCCGCCCGCGCAGCACCGCGGCGAGGAGCACGAGCGAGAGCACGACCGGCCAGACGAGGTAGAACTGCTCCTCGACCGCCAGCGTCCAGAAGTGCTGAACCGGCGAGGGCGGTTGGCCCTGTGCGAAGTAGTCGCTGCCGACATCGGCGAAGTGCACGTTGGCCGCAAAGAAGGCGGCCCAGACGCTGTCGGTGACCGCCTCGCGCGCGCGCACGAAGTTCAGGAGCTGGTGCGCGACGATGTCCGTCACGACGAGCGTCAGCACCGCCGCGGGCAGGATCCGGCGCGCCCGGCGTACGTAGAAGTCGAGCAGGCGGACGCGCCCCTCCCGCGCAGCCTGCGTGAGCAGCAGGCCGGTGATCAGAAAGCCGGAGAGGACGAAGAAGACGTCGACGCCGACGTAGCCGCCCTTCAGGAACCGAAGACCCGCGTGGTCGAGCACGACGAGCAGCACGGCGACGGCACGCAGGCCTTGCAGATCGTCCCTGTGTGCCAGGGCCGGAACTTGGCGTTCCAAGCTACCCCCTCGGGCCGGTCGGCGTTCTCCGCCGGTCATGCTCGCACAGCGCTCGGCGGTTGCCAATGCGGTCCGGCGGGGTCCATACTCTCGGCGTGGCCGAGCCCAGGGCTGCAAATACGGGGGAACAGGACGCCGCTCCGGCGACCGGCGCGCAAGGTCGGTCCAAAGGCGGAGTTCGGTCCCACGTGCCCGCCGACATTCGCAACGTCTCCTTTCCGGCGTCGATGCGCGGCTACGACCGCGCGGCCGTCGAGGCTTACGTCCGGCGGGTGAACCGCGTCATCGCCGAGCTCGAGGTGACCCGGTCGCCCCAGGCCGCCGTCAAGCACGCGGTCGAGCGCGTCTCCGAGCAGACCAAGTCGATTCTCGAGGAGGCACGAGAGTCGGCGGAACAGATCACTACGACCGCCCGGGCGGAAGGCGACGAGATCCTGGCAGGGGCGAAGGCGGAGGCTGCCGAGCTGGTCGTCAACGCGAGCGACGGGGCCGACCGCGTCCGCGTCGAGGCCGAGCAGCTCATCGCGGGCGCGAAAGCGGAGGCGGAGAAGCTGATCAAGGACGCGAAGGCGGAGGCCGAGCAGATCGTCGGAGCCGCAAACGCCGAAGCCGCGGAGCGCCGCAGTCAAGCCGACGAGGAGCTTACGAGCCTGCAGGCGCAGGCAGAGGCGAAGATGCGCGAGCTCGAGGCCGACACGGCCACGGTCTGGAAGGAGCGGCACGAGCTGCTCGGCGACATCGACCGGATGGCGGTCAGGCTTCACGAGGCCGCCAGTGCGGCGGCTTCCCGCTTTTCGGACGAGGATCGCGACGAGGTTGCTGACGAAACGCGGCCGGGCACCGAATCGGAGCAAACCGCAGTGCTCCCTGCAGCCGCGCCTGCCGAAGGTGCCGTCGACGAACCTCCCGCACGACGGCAGCCCCGAAAGACCTGAAACCTAGGCCCTCCTAGGACCCCTCGAGCCGTTCGAGGCGGTGCTGGTACCAGGCCGGGCCGTCGGACACCACCGTCCAGCCGTCCTGCTCGAGTTCCTCGACCAACGCTGCGAGTGCCTGCAGCCCCTGCGAGCTCGACCTGTCGTCCTCGAGCACGTGGAAGTACGGGGAGAAGGAGATGATCGGCTCGTCGTCGGAGTCGGTTGCAGCAGCGTAGAGGTGAGACTTCGCGAAGCCGCGCCAGAGCTTGATCTCGCACCGCGCGACGATCGGTGCCTTCCGGAAGGCCGGAAGGGGCGTGGGCTCGCGGCTCGGCTGCGGCTCATGTTCCGTGGGCTTCTTCGTGACGATCCGGTTGCGGGTCGGCGCAACTGTCTTGGCGGCGACAAGCTTCGGCAACGGCTTGGGCTGCGGCAACGGCTCGGCCTGCGGCTTCGGTTGCAGCGCTTCGAGCAGATCGCCAGTCGGCCCGCGCGCGGGCGCCTCCCTCGAGCGCCGCCGGCGTCGGTCGCGGATCGGCGCAAACTTCTGCCCGACGAGCACGACCGTGCCCACCACGAGCAGCCCTACAAGGAACACGGTCAAGAGCATCAGTCTCGGGGAGCCCGTCTGCTCCGTGGAGATCTGGTAGCTCGCCGTCTGTCTGCGAGGCTCGGTCGGCGTGGTTGCCTTCGGGCGTGGCTCGGGTGGTGTCGCCGCTTTTGGGCGCGGCACAGGTGGCACAAACGCTTTCGCACGCTGGTCGGGTGGTTTGGCTGCTTTCGGCTGCGACTCGGCCTTCGCGGGTGCTTTCGCGCGCGGCTCGAGCGGATACGACTTCCACAACAAGGTGGGCGGGTCGAGCTTCGGCTCTCGGCCGGCGTGCGCGCTGGTCGTCCCGATCGAGCCGGCTACTGCGATCGTCACCACGAGCGCACACAACAGGACGATGCGGCTCATCTGATGGTCACCGGCGTACCGATCGGCATCAAACGGGCTAGTCGCAGGAGGTCGCCGTTGCGAAGGCGGATGCAGCCGTGTGAGACGCGGCCGGGGAGCAGCCCCGGCTCGTTCGTCCCGTGGATGCCGACGAAGCCGCCGTCGGGCCAGTCGGTCAACACCGCCGAGCGGGCCGTCGTCCCGAACGCGACCGGACCGTAGAACGGGCTGGCGTAGCGGGTGAGCTCGCTACGGACGGCGAACTCGCCGGCGGGCGTCGGCCATGCCTCTGTCCCAACGCCGACCGGTGCGCTGAAGACGATCCGTCCGGCTCGGTACATGGTGGCCCTCAGGCGCACGCGGTCGACGACAAGGTGGGTCTCGACCGCCTCGTACGGGCCTAGCGAACGTCGGCGCACCCATCCGGTGCTGCCGTTCGGAAGTACCGGCAGCCGGACCGCGACCCACAGCAGGCCGTCGGGCCCGGTCCGCGCACCCAGCACGGTCAGCAGGTTCGGAGTGCCTTCCGGAGCCGAAGTCGCAAGCTCGGCGATGACGGGCGACCGCGCACTCGCTCGCGCGTGCGCGAGCGTCGGACGGCGGACGACCGTCCAACGAGACACGTAC
>Ga0307320_10000778_pt1 | contig 11487 bp, 10 predicted proteins | sample ER_DNA_369_FD_194495 | JGI IMG/M metagenome (GOLD analysis project Ga0307320, IMG submission 194495) | Bulk soil microbial communities from the East River watershed near Crested Butte, Colorado, United States - ER_DNA_369 | ecosystem: Environmental > Terrestrial > Soil > Floodplain | place...
CGGATGTCGCAGGACTTCCCGACGATCGCGCCCTCCACGAGCGCGCTGCGGCCGAGGTAGGTCGAGGAATCGACGACGGAGCGCGTCGTGCGCGCGTGCTCGCGCAGCGTCACGCTCGGCGAGAGGACGGCGTACGGGCCGACCGACGCCTGCGGCGCGATGCGGCAGTAGTTCCCGATGAACGCCGGGCCCTCGACGGACTCGAGATCGGCGAGCTCCACGCCCTCCCCCACCCACACGTTGCCGCGCAGCTTGATCCCGGCGACGTTCAAGGCGACGCGCTCGTCGAGGGCATCGAAGTTCGCCTGCCTGAACTGGTCGAGGTTGCCGATGTCCTGCCAGTAGCCCTCCGCGACGTAGCCGTACAGAGGTCGTCCCATCTCGAGGAGGAGTGGGAAGAGCTCCTTCGAGAAATCGAACGGCCGGCCCTCGGGCACGTGGCGCAGCACGTCGGGATCGAGCACGTAGATGCCGGTGTTGATCGTGTCCGTGAAGACCTGGCCCCAGGACGGCTTTTCGAGAAAGCGCTCGACGCGCCCGTCCTCGTCGGTGACGACGATCCCGAACTCGAGTGGGTTGTCGACGCTCTTCAGGCCGATCGTCACGAACGCCTCCTTCTCTTGATGGAAGCGCACGAGCGCGCCGAGGTCGATGTCGCAGAGCGCGTCCCCGGAGATGACGAGGAACGGCTCGTCGAGCGCGTCCTCGGCAAGCTTGACCGAGCCGGCCGTGCCCATCGGGGACTCCTCGACGGAATAGCGGATCGAGACACCGTGGCTCTCCCCCGCGCCGAAGTAGCCGCGGATCGCCTGCGGCATGAACGCGAGCGTGACGACGATGTCGTCGAAGCCGTGCTCCTTCAGGAGCTCGACGATGTGCTCCATGCACGGCTTGCCGACGATCGGGACCATCGGCTTCGGCTGATTCGAGGTGAGCGGGCGCAGGCGCGTGCCTTCGCCGCCCGCCATCACGACGGCCTTCACTTCCTCACCACTTTCCAGACCGCCACGCCGTAGAGAATGCCCGCGAGCGACGCGAGCGCAACACCGCTCCAGAAAAGCCACAGGGGCCAATCGGTGCCGGCGTCGGTGACGAGGATGAACGAGATCGACGCGTAGAGGACCCAGGTGGCCGCCTTGCCGAGGAAGCTGACGGAGAAGTCGTAGCCCCGCCGAAGCGCGAACGGCGTGCCGAGGACGAGGAGCCCGTCGCGGATGACGATCAGGACGAGGGCCGGCCAGGGCAGCCGCTCGTAGGCGAAGAGCAGGATGACCGCTATGTCGATCATCAGCCGGTCGGCGAGCGGGTCGGCGAACTTCCCGAACTCGGACTCGACCTCCCAGCGGCGCGCGAGCCAGCCGTCGACCTGGTCGGTGATCCCGGCTATGCCGAAGACAATCCCTGCCGGCCAGCTCGCATCCCCGCCTGCATCCACGACGAGAACGACGAAGATCGGGATGAGCACCAGGCGGAGGACCGTGAGCGCGTTGGGCAGCTGCGCGAGGGGCGCGGGCACGGCTCGGGTCGCCATGGTGGGGCCATGGTAGCCGCCTGCCGATGTGGCGCAGGGCGCGCGGAGTGCGCCACGCCCGTCGTTGAGCCGCACGGCAGGAAGGACGCCGGCGCGGATCTTGCGGTAGATCGGTTGCGGCAGCCGCGTGCGTCAAGCGACGTACAAACGCTTCGCCAACCATTCACCGGGCCGACGCCGGATCTTCACCAGCTGGACTTTGAATTCGACGGCAGAGAGGGAAGACTTCGCGTCATGGAGAAAATGCTGCGCTACGACATGATGCTGGAGGTCGACGGCGTCCTTCGCTCGCAGGACGTTCGGGTCGAGCTCGACCGAGAGGTTCAGCCCGGCGAGACGATCAACATGCGCGATCGGGCTTGGCTCGTCACCGAGGTCACAGCGGCGAAACCGAACCATGGTCTCGACCGTCGCCTCATCGCGCGCGAGGTGTGAACGGGCAGCGTAAGGGAGGATCTGGCACTCAGTCTGCTTGGGGATCGTGCTGGTAGGGCTTGCGTTCCTGTTCGGTTGAGTCCCTCGGCGGGCGAGTCAAGGATTAGGGTCGCCTGCCGATAGCTTCGGTGGGCCGGGGCTAGCTCTTTCCTCGGAGAGAGAGACGTCCCGAAGGGCCGCATTTCGGTGAGGTCACGCCCCGGCCCTTCCAACACTGAGCTCTACGGCTTCCGCCCGAGCAGCTGCGTCACTACGGCGCGGAGGAAGCCTGCGCGATGAGCGCCGGCAATGTCAAGCGCCGTGGGCAATCGCGCGACGCGACAGCCGGAAAGCTCCGAATAGCAGGACACCGATGAGAACAGCGACCGTGACGTACTCAAACGGCCCTACTCCATCGCGGGTCACAGCGAGGTCTATGAGCGTTGCGGCCAGCGCGACGAGCACAAGCGGAAGGATGATCGAGCGAAGATGCACGGAGACCATTATGACCCGTTTTGTCACACCACGGCCACGGGATTTGCCGACCTGGACGGCAGGGGCGACATGCCGATTTGCAGGGATTCCGCATGAACGCTGGACGTCCCTACATGGTGGGGCAATGGTAGCCTCGCGCGGATGTCCGACCGGCATCCACTGCCCGGATTCGTCACCGCGCACAGCCATGCCTTCCAGCGCGCGATGCGGGGCCGTGCCCAGGGAAACGACTTCTGGGGCTGGCGCGAGGCGATGCTCGAGGTGGCCGAGGGGCTGACCCCCGCAGGGGTGCGCTCGGCCTACGAGGAGACCTACCGGGAGATGCGGGCGGCCGGCTACACAGCCGTCGGAGAGTTCCACTACGTCGGACTTCCCGAGGCCAAAGCGTCCGTCGAGGCTGCTGCCGCGGCGGGGATCGAGCTCGTCCTCCTTCTCTCCGCCTACGCGCGCGGCGGCCTCGAACGCTTCAGGCAGCCGTCGGTGGCCGCCTACCTCGGGCAGGTGGAGGAGCTGCGGGAGTCGGGCGCCCACGTCGGCGTCGCCCCTCACTCCGTCCGCGCCTGCCCGGCAGACTGGCTCGAGGAGCTCGGCGCCTATGCGGAGCGTGAAGGCCTCGTACTCCACGTCCACGCGGACGAGCAGCCGAAGGAGATCGACGAGTGCCTGGCAGAGCACGGCGTGAAGCCGATCGAGCTCCTCGCCCGGACCGGCTGCCTCGGCCCACGAACGACGATCGTGCACGGGACGCACGCTGACGAGACCGAGCTCTCGCTCCTCGCCGAGTCGGGCGCCCGCATCTGCGTCTGCCCGCTCACGGAGGCGAATCTCGGCGACGGCTTCCTCCCCGTGGCCCGCGTCCGCGAGCACGGGATCCCGCTCTGCATCGGCTCGGACTCGAATGTGCGGCTGGACCCGCTCGAGGAGCTGCGGGAGCTCGAGGGGATCGCACGGCGTCAGGAGCTCCGCCGCAACGTCGTTCCGGTCCCGGAACTCCTCGAGATCGGCTCGGCCGAGGGAGCGAAGGCGCTCGGGCTCGAGGACTGGCCCGGAGTCGAGGCCGACCTCGGCCACCCGTCCCTGGCGGGCGTGGCGAGGGACGAGGTTGAGGCCGCGCTCGTCTTCGGCTGCGGCGCGGACGTCTTCGGCTAGGCGGGCTCGGGGAGCGGCTCGATAGCTGCCAAGGCGCGCTGGATCTCGTCCTCGGGCAAGGCGAAGTCCTCGAGGCGGCCGGCCAGATAGTCGTCGTAGGCGGCCATGTCGAAATGCCCGTGGCCCGAGAGGTTGAAGAGGATCGTGCGCTCCACCCCTTCGTCATCCGCCGCCAGCGCGCTCATGACGGCGCCGTGGATCGCATGGGCCGCCTCCGGCGCCGGGATGATCCCCTCGCTGCCGGCAAAAGTGACCGCTGACGCGAACACGTCGTTCTGCGTATAGGCCTCAGCGCGCACGAGGCCGTCGAGGACGAGCTGGGAGATGAGCGGCGCGACGCCGTGGTAGCGCAACCCGCCCGCGTGGATCCCGGCCGGCACGAAGTCGTGGCCGAGGGTGTGCATCGGGACGAGCGGCGTCAGCTGACCGGTGTCCCCGAAGTCATAGGCGAAGGGGCCGCGCGTCAGCGTCGGGCAGGCGGCCGGCTCGCAGGCGAGCACGTCGATGTCCTTGCCGCCGATCTTCTCACGGATGAAGGGGAACGCGAGGCCGGCGAAGTTCGAGCCTCCGCCGACGCAGCCGATCACGACATCGGGGAACGCGCCCGCGAGCTCCATCTGGGCCAGTGCCTCCTTGCCGATGACGGTCTGGTGCAGGAGAACGTGGTTGAGCACGCTTCCGAGCGCGTAGGCCGTGTCCTCCCGCCCCGCGGCGTCCTCGACCGCTTCGGAGATGGCGATCCCCAGGGTTCCGGGCGAATCGGGGTCACCCTTGAGAATCGCTCGGCCGGACCGGGTCTCCTCCGACGGACTCGCGACGACGCTCGCGCCCCAGGTCTCCATCATCGAGCGCCGGTACGGCTTCTGGTGATACGAGACCTTGACCATGTAGACCTTGCACTCGAGGCCCAGGAGCCTGCAGGCCAGCGCCAGGGCGCTTCCCCACTGGCCCGCCCCGGTCTCGGTGGCGAGGCGCTCGCGGCCTTCCTGCTTCGAGTAGTACGCCTGCGCGACGGCGGTGTTCGGCTTGTGACTCCCCGCCGGGGAGACGCCCTCGTACTTGTAGAAGATCCGCGACTTGGTCCCGAGCGCCCGCTCGAGGCGGTGGGCCCGGAAGAGGGGCGTCGGGCGCCAAAGGCGGAGGATCTCCCGTACCGGCTCCGGGATCGCGATCTCGGGAGCGTCGGAGACCTCCTGGAGGATGAGCTCCATGGGGAAGAGCGGCGCGAGGTCGTCGGGGCCGACGGGCTGGCCCGTCCCCGGGTGCAGGACCGGCTGCGCCCGGTTCGGCATGTCGGCCGCGATGTTGTACCACCGGTCGGGAAGCGCGGACTCCGGTAGAAGCACTTTCGTCTCCGTCATCGCGGGCGAGGATAGCCGTCGCGCGAAAAGCCCGTCCGTTCCGGCTCCGTCAGAAACGTGGCCGGCCGAACGTTCCTGAGATGGTGAGGGTCTCGCGCTCCGCATCTTTTCTCGTCGTGATCACCGCAGCCGCTGCGGTGGCAGCTTGCAATGCCGGAGGGTCCGTCCACGAGGCGTCAGCGAGGGCATCTGCCGGAGGATTCGGAAAGCCGGTCAACGTTGGCCCCGGGCTCGTCGACGCGAGCGTCCGCCAGGTCGTCCGCACGCCGCGGCAGAGAGTCTGGATCTTCGCTGCCGACGACACCGCCTTTCTTCAAGACATCGGGCCAGGCGTGATCCGGGCGTGGCGGGCGACGACGACAGGGATCCCGTTCGACTTCAAGGAAGCGGACGGGAAACACCGTCCCCGCTCGAGCTTTGGGCACGTCCTCACCAGCCCGGACGTCCGCCTCGACGGCAAGGGCATTGCCCGGATGATCTACGTGAACGCCGCGAACGCGAAGCTCGTCTACCGAACCTTTTCGACAAAAACCGGCCGATGGGGCGTGGCGGCGACCGTCGCCGAGAACGCGACGACCCCTGACGAGTCGGGAATCCCTCGGGGCCAAACGGCCTGCACGCTGGTTCTCGACAGGCATGGCCGTCCACAAGTGGTGTTCATGCAGGGCGCCAACGTGCGCTACGTTCACCTGACGGGATCGGGGTGGACGAAGCCCGTGACGATCGCCACGGGAGCCGCCCCGATTCATCCTCAGCTCGCGACTGAGTCCTCGGGCGGCCTCAGTCTTGCCTGGCTCGACCAGGGCACACCGTCGATCATGTACGCCAGGAAACCGCCCGGCGGAAGCTGGGGCAGCCCTGAGGTCGTCGACGACACGGAGGTGCGTGCTAACGACACCCTCGATCAGGGCCCCAGCGTCGTCGTCGCCGGTGGGATCCCTTCCGTGCTCTACATCGACAACAACGACTTCGTCCAGGTGCAGCGGCGAATCATGGGCACGTGGGAGGACTGGTCGCCCTCGAGCCTTTATGCCCACACTCCGCAGATTTACCAGCGCGGCAAGGGCCTATACGCCTTCCTGGGCCACGACATCGACATCCACTACGGCTATGCCAGGCGTCTGGCCGGCCAGTCGACCTGGACGTACTCGGCTCTTACGGGAAACAAGTTCGGGACCCCTGACGGGTCGGCCTCTGTGCGCTGGGATCCGCTGCACGAGACGAACAGCCACGTCATCGACACCACCTTCTTCGACGAGAACTTCAGCGGAGACTTCGACCCCCGCCTTTACTACATGGCTGTGAAGCCGAGCTGACGGCGGATTCGCCGACCGCCTAGCGTCTGCAAGGAGACCACCTCTATGGGGCGAAGGAAAGTTCTCCATGGGTCTCCGGACCTGCATCACGCTGCTCGCGCTCGTCGGGCTGTTTGCGCTTGTCTCCGATGCGCGCGCCGGCCGAACCGCCAACGTTGCCGCCCTTCAGGTCGGGCTGCAAGCTCGCGGGCTCTACGGGGGCACCATCGACGGGATCATGGGCCCGGGGACGCGGGGCGCCGTGCGCGCGCTGCAACGGCGCGCCGGAATCTCCGTCGACGGGGTCCCGGGGCCGCAGACCAAGAAGGCGCTCGGGCGCTACGCGCGACACCGCTTCGGCGATCGGATGCTGCACCACGGAGACCGCGGCTGGGACGTCGCCGCGCTCCAGTTCAAGCTCGCCTGGCACGGTTTTCCCTCCGGGACCTTCGACGGCGTCCTCGGCTCGCACGTGGATGCGGCACTTCGCCGCTTCCAGCGGTGGGCCGGGCTCGGCGTCGACGGGCTCGCGGGCCCTGCGACCTTCCGTGCGCTTCGCCGTGGGCGAGCTCATGTCCCCTACCGGCTCCTGCGCCCGGTGAGCGCGCCGGTCGCCGACCGATTCGGCCCGCGTGGGAACCGGTTCCACGCCGGACTCGACCTCCCCGCGCCCTACGGAGCCCGCGTGCGCGCATCGAGACGAGGCCGCGTCGTCAAGGCGGGCTGGGACAACGGCGGCTACGGCTACCTGATCGTCATTCGCCACCGCCGCCACGTGCGCACGATGTACGCGCATCTTTCGCGGATCGGCGTCCACCGCGGCGAGCGGATCTTCGCCGGTCAGCGGATCGGCCGCGTCGGAGCCTCCGGAGAGGCGACGGGGCCGCACCTGCACTTCGAGGTCCGGCGGCGCGGGGCCGCCGTCGATCCGCTTGCGGCTCTGCGGTGAGTAGTGCCGCCCTCGGCCCGGTGGACACTTTGCCGGAGGGCCGCTAGCCCTCCGCTAGCTCCTGCGAGCGCTTCATGGCGGCCTGGATGGCGTTCAGGAACGCCGCCCGGACGCCGGCCTGCTCGAGCTCCCGGATCGCGGCGATCGTCGTCCCACCAGGGGACGTGACCATCTCGCGGAGCTCGACCGGATGCATATGCTCGTCGCGGAGAAGCTTCGCCGTCCCGAGCATCGTCTGGACGACGAGGTCGGTGGCGATCTCGCGCGAGAGACCCAGGAGGATCCCCGCCTCGATCATCGACTCCGCGAGCAGGGCGAAATACGCGGGCCCGGAGCCCGAGACCGCCGTGATCGCGTCCATGTAGCCCTCGTCCACCCGCACGGAGCGGCCGACCGAGCCGAGCACGTCCTCGGCAGTTTTCAGATGCTCCTCGGCCGCATGTGTGCCCGCCGCAATGCCGGCCATGCCCTCCTGCACGGTCACAGGGGCGTTCGGCATCGCGCGGACGACCGGCACGCCGTCACCGAGGCGGCTCTCGATGAGGCTCGTCGGGATCGCGGCTGCGATCGTGAGGACGGTCTGCTCCTTCGTGAGCGTGCTCCCCACGTCCGCCAGGAGCGCCTCGATGTCCTGCGGCTTCACGGCGATGACGACGATGCTGGCGCTCGCGGCGGCGTCGACGTTGGAAAGCGTCGTCTCGATGCCGTGCCGCTCGAACAGCTCGGCGAGCCGCTCCGCGTGACGCGCCGTCGCCGCGATCTCAGAGGGCTTGCGCCAGCCCGAGGAGAGGAGGCCTGCGATGAGGGCCTCGCCGGCCTTCCCGGCTCCGAGGACGGCAATCTTCCGGCTCGCCATGGGTGAACGCTATCCCAGCTGGTGGTCGAGGTTCACCGCCGCGCTGATGAGCGCAAGGTGGGTGAAGGCCTGGGGGAAATTGCCGAGCTGCTCTCCCGTGGGCCCGATCTCCTCCGAGAAGAGCCCGAGATGGTTCGCGTACGTGAGCATCTTCTCGAAGGCGAGCCGCGCCTCCTCGAGCCGGCCCGCCCGCGCAAGCGCCTCGACGTACCAGAACGAGCAGATCGAGAACGTGCCCTCCTCCCCCTCGAGCCCGTCGGGCGAGGCGCGTGCGTTGTAGCGGTAGACGAGGCTGTCTGAGACGAGTTCCTTCGTGATCGCATCGAGGGTCGAGAGCCAGCGCGGATCGGTCGGCGCAATGAACTTCACGAGCGGCATGAGGAGCAGCGATGCGTCGAGGACGTCGCTGTCGAAGTGCTGAACGAAGGCCTTGCGCTTCTCGTTCCAGCCCTTGCTCATGATCTGGTGGTAGACGGCGTCCCGGGCCGCGCGCCAGGTGTCGAGGTCGGCGGGGAGGCCACGGTAGCTCGCGATTCGAATCGCGCGCTCGATTGCAACCCAGCACATCAGCCGGGAGTACGTGAAGTCGTGCCGGCCGCCGCGCACCTCCCAGATCCCCTCGTCGGGCTGGTCCCAGTTCTCGCAGAGCCAGTCGGTCACCGCTGAGAGCTCCACCCAGCCGTCGTGCGCGATCGGACGGCCGTACTTGTTGAAGAGGTAGACGGAGTCCATCAGCTCGCCGTAGATGTCGAGCTGGAGCTGGTCGTAGGCCCCATTCCCGATCCGTACAGGCTTCGAGCCGCGGTAGCCCTCGAAGTGGTCCAGCGTCTCCTCGGTCAGCTCGCTCCGCCCGTCGATCCCGTACATGATCTGGAGCGGCCCCGACACCGCATCGGTGTGTGCGACGACCCGGTCGCGAAGCCAGTCGGTGAAGGCCTCCGCCTCGTCGGTGAACCCGAGGCGAAGCAAGGCGTAGAGCGAGAACGCAGCGTCCCGGATCCACGTGTAGCGGTAGTCCCAGTTGCGGCCGCCCCCGATCACCTCAGGAAGGCTCGTCGTTGGTGCCGCGACGATCGCGCCGGTTGGGCGGTAGGTCAGGAGCTTCAGGGTGAGCGCCGAGCGGTTGACCATTTCGCGCCAGCGTCCCTTGTAGTGCGAGCGCGAGACCCAGTTCCGCCAGAACGCGATCGTTTGCTCGTAGGCGGCGCGCGTCTCCGCCTCCGAATACTCGCGCGGCACGTAGTCGGGCTCGACCCGCTCGAGGACGAAGGTGACCGAGGAGCCCGCGCGCACGGTGAACTCACAGTGGATGCCGGTCTCGTCGCACGCCACGGGCGTCGTTGCCTGGAGCGCGAGGCAGAGGTTCGGCGATCGGAACACGACGCCGTGCTCGTATTGCTCGACCTCGTGCTTGTCGCGCCCGTAGTTGAAGCGCGGCTGCATCTCGACTCGGAAACGCATCTCGCCGCGGACACCCTCGACGCGGCGGATGAGCCGGTGGCGATGGATGTCCTCCTTCGACTCCGCGATCGGCATGAAGCCCTGGAGCTCCCCCACGCCTTCCTCGCTGAGGAAGCGCGTGATGAGGACGTTCGTGTCCGGGAAGTAGAGCTGCTTCGGCGTCCACCCCTCGACCGCCGGCGAGATGCGGTAATGCCCACCCTTCTCCCTGTCGAGGATCGAGGCGAAGACGCTCGGCGAATCGAACGACGGGCAGCAGTACCAGTCGATGTTCCCATTGGTGCCGGTCAGCGCGACCGTGTGCAGGTCGCCCATGATCCCGTGCTCGGCGATCGGCAGGTATCCAGGCATGCGCTATTCAGCGCTCCGGCGATGCCGCACGTCAAGTGGGAAGCTCAGCCGCCGTGCGCGATGAGCGGCAGGGCGGCCATCAGAATCGCGGTCGCGAAGGCCGCGAGGCCCACTGCGAGGAAGCGAACGCTCATACCATCCCAAAGGAAAGGCCGAAACTGGCGACTGGCCTCCCCCCCGAAAGGGGGGTTTTTCATGACAGAGCGGGTTCGATACTGAATTCATGGGGCTTAGTGAGGGGCTTCGACATTCACTCGAGTCGTACCTGAAGAAGAGTGCCGCAGATCTGGACGAGCGCGGCGCCGAGATCACGTTCCGTGAGAACGAAGTCGAGTTCGAGATCAAGCGGCTCGAAACGCTGGAGAACGAGCTCACCAAGCGAGCCGCCCGAGTGAAGGAGCTCCGGCCGCAGCAGGAGCGGGCCGACGAGGCTCTTCGCCGCGCTCTCGGCACCGTCGGGGAGCGAGCCCTGACCCTGGCTGAGAAGGCGGGGGAGCTACGCGAGCGCACGACCAAGATTGTCGAGGCCGAGGCCGAGCTCACAGAACGCGAGCGCCTGGCCTCCTACCGCCGCGACAGGCTCCGCTCCGAGCAGAAGCTCCTCGCCGAGCGCGAGCGCGAGATCGTCGAAGCCGACGGCGACCTCCTCAGCGCAGAGACGGCCACGCAGGCCACTCGATGGATCGAGCACCGCGAGAAGCGCCTGAACGACAACGAGACGCTCGTCCAGGAGCGGATCGAGGACGTCGGGCGGCGCGAGAAGGAGCTCGAGTCCCGCGAGGTGCGAATCAACGTCGACCTGCAGGTGCGCCAGGACGAGCTCGACCGGCGCGAGCGCGAGCTGGCCGAGCTCGAGGAGAAGCTCGCCCGCAAGGAGCGCGAGCTCCGCGTCTACGTAGCGCAGATTCAGGGCGGCCTCCCCGTCCCCACGCTCGTCCGTCCCGAGTCCTAGGCCGCGCCCCGCACCCGGCCTGCGGACCCACGACCGGGAGCGGCGGCCCTCGTGACCGCCGCGCCGAACCTAGGCATCCGTCCTAGGACACGCTAGAAGCTGCGCACGAAGGCGCTCGAACTTCCACAAAGATCACAGGCGTCCACAGGGGTGTGGAAATCTCGAGGGAAGAAACTGGAGCGTGCAGTCGTCTCGAGAGCATGCTCAGACTCGCCGTGGCTCTCGTCCTTCTCGTCGCCCTCCTCGGCGCGACCGCGGATCTTGCACGCGGCCGCAGGCCGGTTCTCTTCGCTTAGCTAGAACCCGCCGCCGCCTCCGCCGAACGGGTTCGACGGCACCTTGCTCTGTTGGCGCGAGCGCTCGGAGTCTTGCTCGGCCAGGCGCGTTTCTTCGGCCGCGCGAAGCCTGCTCTCCTCCTCCTCGCGCAGTTCCTCGTCGGTCCGCTTCTCGCGGCGAAACCACTTCGAGATGTTCATGGAACGAAGGATACGTGAGAGCATGGTCGGGCTTCGATGGCCGACCAACCGCAGATCACTGCGGGCGCGTACCTGCGCCTCGTCGCCCTCGGCGCGCTGATCGGGATCCCCGCCGCACTGCTCGCCGCACTGTTTCTCGCCGTCGTCCACGAGATCGAGGACGTTCTCTGGGACGACCTTCCGGACGCCCTCGGCTA
>Ga0307320_10000780_pt1 | contig 11475 bp, 14 predicted proteins | sample ER_DNA_369_FD_194495 | JGI IMG/M metagenome (GOLD analysis project Ga0307320, IMG submission 194495) | Bulk soil microbial communities from the East River watershed near Crested Butte, Colorado, United States - ER_DNA_369 | ecosystem: Environmental > Terrestrial > Soil > Floodplain | place...
CCCTCCAGGTCACCACCATGGGCTCGCTCAAACCCGGAGACGGGGTCAACCTCGAGGTGGACGTCCTAGCGAAGTACGTCGAGCGGCTGGTCACGCGTGCGCCTTGAGCCTCTGTACCGCCTGACGTTCCACTACCCCGAGTCCTGGTTCGTCGAGCTGGACGACGAGCGCGGCATCGAGAGCGAGCACTTCCTGATCGCCGAGGGCCAGTGCGAGGGCCGGATCACGGGCCGGATGCGCGGCTCCAACCGGCCTCGCCGCCGCACGGACATGACGTATCAGCCTGATTTCAACGGCGTGATCGAGACCGACGACGGCGCGACGATCCTCTTCCACCTGCAGGGGCGAGGCCGCCCGGACAAGGGTCACGTGATTGGCTTCTCCACCCATGTGAGCAGCGACGAGCGGTACAAGTGGCTGAACGACGGCGTCTGCGCTCTCGCAGGCGAGGTGCGCGAGGGGAGTGAGCGCACCGACATCGTCCTCGACGTCGCCGAACTCGTCTGGGAACCACTTCCTGAGCGGCCCAGTTACGATTCTAGAAATGACAACTGAGGCAAAACCGCGTCCACCGACGAGCCCGTTCGCGACCATCGAGGAGGCGATCGAGGACGTTCGGCAGGGCAAGTTCGTGATCGTCGTTGACGCAGCCGACCGCGAGAACGAAGGTGACCTCACGATCGCCGCGCAGTTCGCGACGCCCGAGGCGATTAATTTCATGGCGACGCACGCGCGCGGGCTCATCTGCCTCTCGCTGACCGAGGAGCGCTGCGACGAGCTCGCGCTGCGCCAGATGGCCGATCACAACGAGACGCCGCTCCAGACCGCGTTCACCGTCTCCATCGAGGCGCGTGAAGGGGTGTCGACGGGCATCTCGGCCCAGGACCGCTCGCACACGATTCAGGTGGCGATCGACCCGACGAAGGCCTCCGGTGACCTCGTCCAGCCTGGCCACGTCTTCCCATTGCGGGCCCGCGCCGGCGGCGTCCTGCGTCGCGCGGGCCAGACCGAAGCCGCGGTCGACCTCTCGCGGCTGGCCGGGCTCAATCCCGCCGGCGTCGTGTGCGAGGTGATGAAAGACGACGGGACCATGGCCCGCGTCCCCGACCTGGTCGAGTTCTGCGAGCGCCACTCCTTGAAGATGATCACCGTTGCCGACCTCATCGAGCACCGGCGGCGCACCGAGAAGCTCGTCGAGCGCACGACCACCGTGCAGCTCCCGACTGCCTACGGGGAGTTCACCGCGGTTGCCTATCGCGAGAAGCTCACGGGCAAGCACCACGTCGCGCTCGTGCGAGGCGAGGTCGAGGGCGCTGAGAGTGTCCTCGTCCGTGTGCACTCCGAGTGCCTGACCGGCGACGTCTTCCATTCGCTCCGCTGCGATTGCGGCGAGCAGCTCGAGCAAGCCCTGGCCCGTCTGGCCGAGGAGGACTGCGGCGTTCTTCTGTACATGACCCAGGAGGGCAGGGGCATCGGCCTGCTGAACAAGCTGAAGGCCTACGAGCTGCAGGAGTCGGGGCTCGACACGGTCGAGGCGAACCTCGAGCTCGGCCTGCCGGCGGACGCGCGCGAGTACGGGATCGGGAACCAGATCCTCGCCGACCTGGGCCTGACCACGATCCGCATCCTCACGAACAACCCGAAGAAGCTGACCGGAATCGAGGGCTTCGGCCTGACGGTCGTCGAGCAGCTGCCGATCGAGACCGACCCGACCGACGAGAACCGGCGCTACCTGAAGACGAAGCGGGACAAGCTCGGGCACCGGCTGCACCACCAGGATCTCCGCTTCGACGCGGACGGCGGATGACCGACCAGATCGATGAGCGGGACATGGTTCCGGCCATGTCCCCGGTTGAGATGGACGGCGATGAGCCGTCCGTCGAGCATGCCGCAGGCGAGCTTCAGGTTCCCCTCGGCTACACGGTGCTCAAGGGGGCTGTCGACGGCCGGCGGGCGGTCGGCATTGTCGTCAGCAAGTTCAACGCCGAGATCACCAACGCGCTGCTGGAGCGGGCGCTCGCGGAGCTCGACGAGATCGGAGTCCCACGGGACGCGGTGATGATCATGCCCGTGCCCGGGGCGTTCGAGCTCCCGGTCGCCGCGATGGCGCTGGCGAAGACGCGCCGCTATTCGGCGATCGTCGCCCTCGGGTGCGTGATCCGGGGTGAGACACCGCACTTCGACTACATCGCGAGCGAGGCGGCGAGCGGCCTCCAGCTGGCGGCGATCGAGACCGGAGTGCCCGTCTCCTTCGGCGTGCTGACGGTCGAGAACCGCAAGCAGGCCGAGGAGCGGATCGACCGCGCGGCCGACGCCGTGCGCTCCGCGCTCGAGATGGCCGACGTCTTCTCGCAGCTCCGCGCGCAGGCGGCGGGACCGCTTCGATAAGTGGGCGAGCTCGCGGCCTTCCTGGCTGTCGCGCTCGTCGTCATCTGTACGCCCGGCCCCGACACGGCGCTGACCGTTCGAAACTCGTTGCTGGGCAACCGGCGGGCGGGAATCTTCACTGCGCTGGGCGTCAGCACCGGCCAGCTGATCTGGACATTCGCGGCCAGCATTGGCATCGCGGCCCTGCTCGTGGCCTCCGAGCCGGCTTTCCAGGCGCTCAAGCTCGTCGGCGCGGCCTATCTGATCTGGCTGGGAGTGCAGACGCTGTGGAGCGTCGTGCGGCGGCGGTCGCGGGAGCGAGGCTCGGAGCCGCGTCGCGCGGTGTCGCCGCGCCAGGCCTGGCGCCAGGGCGTGCTGAGCAACCTCGGCAACCCGAAGTCGGCGGCGTTCTTCACGAGCTTGCTGCCGCAGTTCGGCGACTCGTTCGTGGTCCTGCTCGCCCTCGGCCTGCTCTACTCGGCGCTCACGCTCACGTGGCTGAGCGGGTATGCGGTCGCCGTCGCCAGAGCGGGGGAGGTCCTGCGCCGCGAGCGGGTCCGCCGTGCCCTGGATGCGGTGACCGGCGCCGTGCTCGTCGCGTTGGGGCTACGCCTGGCCAGCGAGCGATCCTGAACTCCCGCCTCTGCCCCAACTACACGAAGGTCGGGCGTGTAACGCGTACCCCAGGGCGTGCTCTTAGTCGAGGAAAGTGCGCAGCACTTTCCTCGAGTCCGGGGCCCGTGGCCCCGGACCTGTCGCTACACTGCCGCGGTCATGGCCAAGATCTGTGCTGTCTGCGGGAAGAAACCGGGCTTCGGAAACAACCGGAGCCACTCGATGGTTGCTACGAAGCGCCGCTTCGACCCGAACCTGCAGCGCGTCCGCGTGCTCCTTGGCGGCCGGGCGACCCGTGCCTACGTCTGCACGCGGTGCCTCAAGGCCGGCAAAGTAGAAAAGGCGCTGTAACCCGGTTATAACCGGTCGGCCGTGACTGTCCTCGAGCTTGCGCGTGCCGCCGAGGCCGCCCTCGAAGCCAATCGCGCGCGGATCGACGACCTGAACGTCTATCCGGTGCCGGACGGCGACACGGGGACGAACATGCTCCTCACGGCCCGGGGGGTAGTCGAGGCGCTTGAGGGCGGCGATACCGACATCACGCGCGCCGCGCTGCTCGGAGCGCGCGGCAACTCGGGCGTGATCCTGTCCCAGATCGTCCGCGGCGCCTGGGACGTTCTGGGCGCGGTCGAGGAGGTCGACACTGCAACCGTTGCCAGGGCGCTTCGCTCTGCGTCGGATACGGCGTACGAGGCTGTGCGGGAGCCCGTGGAGGGGACGATGCTGACGGCGATCCGCGCCCTCGCGGAGGAAGCGGAAGCCCAGAACGGAGAAAGCCTCGAGGAGCTCCTGTCCGCCCTCGTCGTTCGAGGAGACAAGGCAGTCGCAGAGACTCAGGGACAGCTCGAGGTCCTTCGGGAGGCAGGCGTCGTGGACGCGGGAGCCGCCGGGCTGGTCGAGATCGTTCGCGGGATAACCGCTCAAGTCCGCGGCGAGCCGCTTCCCGAAGCTCCCGCCTCCGAGCCCCTTAGCGTCGATGCGGTCCACCTGGAGACCTCGCGTTATCGCTACTGCACGGTCTACGTTGTGGAGGGCGAGGGCCTCGACTCTGACGCCCTGGAGAGCGAGCTCGTGGGGCTCGGCGACTCCCTCCTCGTCGTCGGCGACCCCTCGGCGCTCAAGGTGCACGTGCACACGAACGACCCGGGCGCCGCGCTGCGGGCCGGGACTGCGCTCGGCGTGCTCGAACGCGTGGAGATCGCGAACATGCACGTCCAGACGGCGCAGCGTGAGGAGCGACTGAGCCAATCGGCCGACGTCGAGCGGGCGACCGACGTCGTGGCCGTCGTCACCGGTGACGGAAACCGCCGGCTCTTCGAGAGCCTCGGCGCCGCCGCGCTCGTCGAGGGCGGCGAAACCATGAACCCGTCGACCGATGAGATCCTGGACGGGATCGACCGCACGCGTGCCCCAGAGGCGGTCGTCCTCGCCAACAACCCGAATGTGATCATGGCCGCCGAGCAGGCGGCCCGGCTGGCGACGAAGCCCGTCAAGGTGATCCCGTCTCGGTCGCTGACGGCGGGCCTGGCTGCGATGGTCGGGTACGAGGGGGCTCGCACCGCCGACGAGAACGCTGCCGAGATGGAGAGCCTGCTGGCGGACGTGTCGACCGGCGCCGTGACCATCGCCTCGCGGACGGTGGACGTGGACGGGATGCAGGTCGCGCGGGGCGCCTATCTGGGTCTCGTCGACGGCGAAGCGATCGCCGGCGGGACGACCTTCGACGCCGTGGCGTCTTCCGTCGTCGACCAGCTGCTGGCGGAGCCTCGCGACGTGCTCACGCTGATCACCGGCGCCGACGAGCCGGAGCTCGGCTCGCTCCTCGCCCGCCTCGCGGAGCACTACCCCGAGATCGAGCTCGAGGTACATCCGGGCGGCCAGCCTCACTACCCACTCTTGCTCTCCGCCGAATGAGCGCTCCCGTCCGCGTGGCGATCATCGAGGACAACGACGTCTTCCGCGAGGCGCTGGAGATGCTGCTCGGCCTCCAGCCCGGGCTCGAGGTCGTCGCCTCCGCCCCCGACGGGGACGACGCGGCTACGCTCTGCCGCGAGCATTCCCCTGATGTCCTGCTGATGGACTACAGGCTGCCGGGGATGGACGGCGTCCAGGCCACCCGGCTGCTCCTTGAGGCCTGTACCGAGGTCGCGGTGGTCGGTCTGACTGCGTCGGCGAACCAGAGCGAGGTCGAGGCTCTCTTGGCGGCCGGGGCCGTGGCCTGCCTGACCAAGGACGAGCCGCTCGAGGACATCGTCGCGGCCATCCACCGCGCCGCCGCGCAGTAGGCTCGCCGCGTGCAGCTCGACGCCGACAATACGGCTGTAGTCCTGGACTCGACCGCGGACTTCCCCGAGGGGCCGGAGCGCTGGCCGAACTGGCGTGTCGTCCCGCTCTACGTCCGCTTCGGAGCCGACAGCTATCGCGACTACGTCGATCTCGGGCCGGCCGACTTCTACGAGCGCCTCCGCGAGGCGACCGAGCTCCCGACGACCTCACAGCCGACGCCGGCCGACTTCGCCGCCGCCTACGAGGATCTCGTCGGCTACGAGCGGATCTACTCGCTGCACATCCCGCGCAAGCTCTCCGGCACCTGGCAGAGCGCTGCCAACGCGGCGGAGCAGGTCGGCGGAGATCGCGTGCGGGTGATCGACACCGGCACGGCCTCGGCGGGCATCGCGCTGCTCGGATTGGCCGTCCAGCGACGGCTCGAGGCCGGCACGACGGACGAGGCGATCGGTGAGCTGATCGATCGCTACCGCGCCGAGCACCACCTGATTTTCACCCTCGACACGCTCGAGTTCCTCGCCAAGGGCGGGCGAATCGGCAAGGCCCGCGGGATGGCAGGCCAGCTACTGCATATCAAGCCGATCATGACCATCCTCGACGGTGAGGTGGAGCCGCTGAAGAAGGTGCGCGGCAACCGGCGCGCCTTCAAGGAGTTCCAGGACGCCTTCCTCGCCGGCTCCGAGGACGGTCCGGGGTTGCGCGTAGCCATCGCGCATGCCGAAGCGCCCGACCGGATGGCCGAGCTGGCCAAGCTCGTCCAGGCCACGCGGCCCCGCGCGACGATCGAGATCCAAACCACGCTCGGGCCGGTAATCGGTACCCACGCAGGCCCCGGCACGGTCGGGTTTTTCTGGTTCCAGGACGGGTAGAAAGCCTTTACCTACCTGTAACCGGCGGGTTAACAGAACACGACTAGCATCGTGGTCAGAGCAATCCGTTCACATGCGATCCAAGTACAGACTCAAGCCAACCGCTAAGGAGGGAAATGTCCCGTATTCGACTCTTAATAGTCGCCCTCGGCGCCGCCGTGGCTCTGGTCATCCCGACGACCGCCACGACCACCAATGAGGCGACGCTGCTCACTGGTTCGGTCGGCCCCGGCTTCACGATCACGTTGAAGAAGGGCTCGACCAAGGTCAAGACGCTCAAGGCCGGTACCTACAGGATCCGCGTTTCCGACAAGTCCAACATCCACGATTTCAAGCTGAAGGGCTCCACCAGGAAGGCCATCACCACGGTGGCGTTCAAGGGCACGAAGACCGTGACCGTGAAGCTCAACAAGGGCACGGTCACGTACTTCTGCTCTCCTCACGCCACGATCATGAAGGGCACGTTCAAGGTCACCTAGGACGCTCTCCCAAATGTGCCGGCCGTCCTCGGGGGGATGGCCGGCACGGCCCTATCGGGCCAGGAGGTCTGCGCCTACGTCGGGTGGATCGACCGGTCATTTCAGACGGACGCACGGGCAGAGCCCGTGCGTCCTGGTGTAGGCACCGCGAGCGGTGCCTAGGACCGCCCGCCCGCGGTTCGCAGGCTTCCGCCCGGCTCACGGGTGAGGAGCCCAAAGCGCGGGTCGGGCGGCTCTTCTGCGTTCAGGAGCCGCTCCACGTACTCGGCGAGCGCCGGCCCGTGCTTGAAGCCGTGTCCGGAGCCTCCGCCCAGGAGCCAGACGCTCTCATGCTCGGGGTGCGGCGCAATCAGGAAGTTGAGGTCGGCAGTCAATGAGTACGGGCACGTCCGGCTACCGACCAGGGGTGCGCCGGCGAGAGCGGGGAACCGTCTGCCGAGAAAGTCGCGCGACTCCTGCTCTTTCTCGGTGGAGACGACGCGATCGTCGAGGTCGGGGTCGAATTCCGGCCCGTGCGCGTCGGGGGCAACCTTGAAGCCGCGCCCGTCCACGTCGCCGACGCCGTAGATGCCGGCGTCGTAGTCGACCCAGGCGGGGACGCTCGGAGCCTGCCAACTGGGCGGCGCTCCGAAGAAGAACACCTCCTGGCGCGTGACGGTCAGGCGCACGAGGTCGGGGAAGAGGCGTGCCAACCAGGCGCCACCAGCCCAGATCACGTGATCGCCTTCGAGCCGTTCTCCGTCGACGACGACAGCATCTCCTTCGGGAACGGCCACGCCTTCGACGAAGCGAGCGCCGCGCACGACGGCCTGCTCTGCGAGGGTCCGGGTCGCATCGCGTGCCCGCAGAACGCCTGCCTCGGGCTCGTAGGAGACGGTCGTCAGGCCGGTCGGGTCGAAGCTGGGGAAGAGCCGCTGAGCCTCGTCGGGGGAGAGGCGCTCGATTGCGAGCCCATGCTCGGCCAGCGCTCGCTCGCTCGCCGCGGCCCAGTCCTCGGACTCGTCGAAGAACCACGCGACACCACTTGGGACGAAGAGCTCGGCGCCGGACTCGGCCTCGAGCTCCTGCCAGAGCCCAAGGGCGCGCTTCGCCGACTCCGTGTACCAGACGTCCGGTCCGTGAGAGAAACGGAGCAGCCGGCTCTCGCCACCGGAGGCGGCCCGAACGTGCCCGGGTGCGTACTGCTCGACGAGCGTCACGTCCCATCCGCTACCTGCCAGCCGGTGGGCGAGCGAGGCGCCGAAGACACCGGCGCCGACGATGACTGCGCTACTCGACGACAGCCTCGACCACCGAATCGCCCTTGATCCGCCACGCGGCCAGTTCCCCGGTGTCGGCCCGCAGGATCAGGTAGGGCCGGTCCTGCCAGAGCCCCGCGTGCTCGACGTCTGCCCGCGAGGGTCGCGGCGCGGACGCCCCGTGCGAGTGAAAGACGGCGAGCTCGTACCCGTCGTCCTCCAGGAACCAGACCTCCGGGTTGATCTCCAGGCGAAACCGGTACTGGGAAGGCTCCGCGTTCCGGCCCCGTTCATACCGGACGGCCTCACCGTCGCGCAGGACGACGAGCCCACAGGCCTCGTTCGGCGCCTCCGTTCGCGCGTGCTCCAGCAGCTCGGCGCGGATCTCGGGCGGAACCCTCAGCGAACCCCTCCGCAAAAGTCCACGTAGTCGACGTACTCCGTGATCGTCGGCTCGTCGCCGCAGACCGGGCACGCGGGATCGCGGCGGACGGCGACTTCGGTGAACGAGGCCCCGAGCGCATCGAACAGGAGGAGTCGCCCGATGAGCGGCTCGCCGATCCCGAGGACGAGCTTCAGCGCCTCCGTGCCCTGCAGCGAGCCGATCACGCCCGGGAGGACGCCGAGGACGCCGCCTTCGGCGCAGCTCGGAGCGAGCTCCGGCGGCGGCGGCTGCGGGAAGAGGCAGCGGTAGCAGGGTCCGGACCCGGGAGCGAACACGGTGACCTGGCCCTCGAAGCGGAAGATCGAGCCGTGGACGACCGGGACCCCGTGCCAGACGGAGGCGTCGTTCAGCAGGTAACGCGTCGGGAAGTTGTCGGCGCCGTCGACGACCACGTCCCAGCCGTCGCCGAGGATGCGGTCGATCGTCTCGGGGCTCAGTCGCTCCTGGTAGCCGACCGGCTCGACATCCGGATTCAACCCGCGGATCCGTTCCTCAGCCGACTCGACCTTCGGCTCGCCGAGGGCACCGGTCGAGTGCAGCACCTGGCGCTGGAGATTCGACGCGTCGACGACGTCGTCGTCCACAAAACCGAGGCGCCCGATTCCCGCGGCGGCCAGATAGAGCAGAGCGGGGGAGCCGAGCCCGCCCGCACCGACGACGAGGACACTCGCCTCGAGCAGGCGACGCTGGCCGGCGAGGCCGACCTCGGGGATCAGGACATGACGGCTGTAGCGCTCTCGCTGCGCCTCGTCGAGATCGTCCGGGGCTTCGACGGGCTGGCCGGCCTGCATCCAGGCGGCTAGCCCACCGGCAAGCGAGACCGCTTCGTAGCCGGCCTGTCTGAGGTCCGTTGCCGCGAAGAGCGATCGGTTGCCGTGCGCGCAGTAGACGACGAGCTTCGACCCCGGCGGCGCGACGTCCCCGATCCGTGCCATGAGCTCCCGCTGCGGAAGATGGTGAGCGCCCGCGATGCGGCTGAAGTCCCACTCGTCCTGGCGCCGCACGTCGACGAGGATCGCGTCCGCGTCGAGGAGCGCTTGCGCACCCTTGACGTCGATCTCGAGGGTCTCGCTGGTTTCCACGTTTCGAAGGATAGGTTCTGCGCGGACTACGCCCCGTGGCCGGCATGGTGGCAGCGGCCATGGGGCAGGAGTCCGGCAGCGCACAGTTCGGGCGCGGGGCCGTGGATTGCGTAGGCGCTGCGGAGGTCTCTCGTGAGCCAGAAATGCAGCATCTCGCTTCCCTGTCTGGCAGTGGATCCGCGCGGGCAGGTGCCGTCGGGTCGAGGCGCCAGACCACGCTTGTTCCCCCGGACACAAACGCGGTGGGTATGCCAACGGGTGATCGGTCCGCCCGGGGAAGGGCCGTGAACGCCGCGAGGCACGGCGAACATGAAGCCGACGAGCACGAGGGGCTTTCCAGGCACGTTCGCGAAAATCAGTGCTTCGGGCTGTCGCGGCTGAAGGTAACGACCGTCGTTGCTGTTGCCCCGGTGCTCCGCATGGAGGTAGAGGCCCGCTGCATCCCCAGACCGGCGCAAGCGAGCCGTGTCGTATCCGGCCGCGGCTGCGGCGCGGGGATTTCGCCAACCACGGGCAATGACCTGGATCTCCCTCCGAAGGCGTTTCGCAGCGGCGAGCTGAGACGCGTTCGCGAGTGAGACGGCGGGGTACTGGAGAAGGCGATCCTCAGGCCCGCGAATCGTTCCGGCAGGTAGACGTTTCACATGTCCCACCGCGACGACGCCGAGCGCCGTCGGGGCCGCGGTTGCGATGGCGAGTCCGGCAAACAGCACGACTGCGCGCACAATGCGCACCCTACGGGAGGCTCCGGTTTGCCGGACAGACCGGGGCTTTGCAACTCCTGGGGCGTCCATGTGTCTGACGATGCATTTCGCCTCTCACACCTGGCTCACGTGCGGGTCACACGGATAAGTTGGAGCCGTGGATCGCCGCACGCGAGTGGTACTCATCGTCGTCATCGCCGCCCTGGTCGCCGCCGGCGCCGCGATCGCGGCTGCGCTCGTGCTCGGCAGCGACGATCAGCGGGGAGGCGGGCGCGAAGGAGCGCCGCCGCTCGTTCTCGACCTCGGCGTGCGGACCGATCCGGAGGCCAGGGACCTGCGCCGCGCCGAGCGGCTCTACACCGATGAGAAGCGAGCCGAAGCGGAGCGCATCTTCGCCCGGTACGACTCTGCTCCGGCCGAGATCGGGTCGGCGTTCTCCCAGTGGCCCGAGGGCGCCGTCTCCAAGCTCGAGCGGCTCGCCGCGGAACATCCGCGTGACGCACGCGTACTGCTGCACCTGGGCTTCGTCCGCTTCTGGGTCGGCCGTGACAACGAGGCGCTTCAGGCGTGGCGTGACGCTGCGCGCGTAGAGCCCGACTCGCCCTCGGCAGGCCGCGCGGACGATGTCCTGCACCCCAACTTCCCGCGGGGACGACCGCACTTCGTTCCGACCTTCGGCGCGCCGCCGAGCCTCACCGGGCTGTCAGCCCCGCGGCAGGTCGCAACCCTCGCCCGCCGGGCGCGCTCGCGCGACGTGCAGGCGAAGCTCCTCTACGGCCTCGCGCTGCAGCGGTTGGGCCACCGGCTCTCGGCCCAGCGGCAGTACGACTCGGCCGTCCGTCTCGCGCCCCGAAACGCCGAAGCGCGCGTCGCTGCCGCCGTCGTTCGCTTCGACAAGGCGCGGCCGAGCGTCGCGTTCTCGCGGCTCGGCCCGCTCACGCGGCGCTTCCCGCGTGCCCAGAGCGTGCGCTTTCACCTCGGGCTCATGCTCCTCTGGCTGGCCCGCGTCCAGCCCGGTTCCGTCGAGGAGGGGAAGACGCAGCTGCGCCGGGCCCGGGCGCTCGGGCCTACGACTGTCCTCGGTAGGGAAGCAAAACGCCTCCTGGACAGTCTTGAAGGTCAAGAGAGTCGCTAGTCGTTGATAGGACCTGTAAAGGATGAAGATGAGTCTTAAGACCTATAGACGTCACTACGTAGTCGTTGAGAGACTCCTCCCCGTTCGGACAGCCCGTTGACACGTCGCAAGCCGTACGTATGGTGAGACACGGGAGAGGGGGTCATGGGGTGATGCAGGGACAAAGCGCGGCCGTACGGAAAGTCGAGGGCTCGGCAACGATCCTCGTGTCGGAAGAAGCCTGGGAGCTTCTGAACGCCGGGAAACAGGCCGGGC
>Ga0307320_10000781_pt1 | contig 11467 bp, 18 predicted proteins | sample ER_DNA_369_FD_194495 | JGI IMG/M metagenome (GOLD analysis project Ga0307320, IMG submission 194495) | Bulk soil microbial communities from the East River watershed near Crested Butte, Colorado, United States - ER_DNA_369 | ecosystem: Environmental > Terrestrial > Soil > Floodplain | place...
GCCTTCATCATGGGGACCGCGAGCATCGCCTTCCGGATGAACAAGGCGCGCGAGGCGGGCCTCGCGCCTGCCCGCTGAACGTCCCGCGCTGTCAGGGTCTGCATTCCCATGGGTATGGCAGGTTCCTATCAATCAGCCTGCCGCCCCTAGTGGTGCCGGTCGCTGCCTGACCCTCGGGCGGGTTCCCGTATAAGGCTGGCGCTACCGCCCTTGCTCGTGGAGACTGCGGGGCGCTAGGCAGGAGAGCGGGCGCCTACTCCCGCAGCCCGGCGGCTTCCAGGGCCTTAGCTCGGTCGAGGTAGTTGTCGATCCGCACGATCTGTCCGTCGCGCAGCGTCGAGACCTGTGCAAGCTCAAGCTCCGCCATCGCCCCGCTGCTCGCGCCCCGACCGTGCTGGCGGGACATGCCGATTACCCGATCCCCCGCGTCGATCACTTCTTCGAGCTTGACCTCCCACTCCTCAAACGGGAACGTGCTGAACCAATCCTCTTCGAAGAATCTCTTGACCTCTTCGCGGCCGCGATAGGTACCGAGCCCAGGGATGCCGCTCGGGGTGACATCCCAAACGACCTCCGGGGACCACAAGCCTTCGCGGATGCAGGCGTCGATTCCTCCCCGGTTAAACGCCTCGTAGGCGCGGCGCACGATCTCCACGTTCTCCTGCGACAACGCCTACTCCTTGAGTCCGGCGGCTTCGAGGGCCTGTTGCTGATCGAGGTAGTCGCGACCGCGAACTATTTCCCTATCCCGCACCTCGAACAGCCATGCCATTCGTGTCTCAAAGGCGGCTCCGCTCGTTGCTCCTTTCGCTTTCAACTTACCGAGCACCAATACGCGGTCACCAACGTCACGAAAGTCACTGGCATCGACTCGGATCTCGGCGAACGCCTCAATCGAGTCGGCACGAAAACGACGCAGTCCATCGTGGCCGCGATACACCCGCTCCCCCCCTTCAACCGCGCCAAACCCGACCGCTGTCCACTCCGCCTCACGCCCCCAGTCGCCGAGCCAGCCCTCGACATCCCCTGTGCTGAATCGCTCCAGCATCCCTTGCACGATCTCGACGTTCTCCTGCGACATCACCCGCGCAGTATCTCGCGACAGGGTGGGGGACGCCGGAACGGTTTCAGGACGAGGGGCCGCCAAACGAAGGGGGCGACGTGCCTCTCCGCTGGACTCTCCTCCAGTCACTCGAATCCATCCCGACGCGGAGCCCTCGTCGCCCCCTACCGGGAATGGTGCGCCAAGCAAGCCAAATTGTCCAATCCTGCTTACCTCAATGCGGTACCGGATCGCAGGGTTGCACTGGGGCCGACGCCCTAGCCAGAGGGTTACGATGAATGCGCAAGAACAGGGAGAACCAGGGAGGAGAGGAGGTTCGTATGCGCCCTTCCCGTTGGTTGATCGGCCTGCTGGCCGTCACGGCGATCGCGGTTCCGGTGGCAATCGCAGACGTGGGCTCCGCTCCCACGCCGGCGCAGGCCTACGGCGTGATCTGCCAGCGTCCGCCCACTTCGGCCCAACCGGGCACGGAAGCGTTCCGGAGATGTGTCGTTGCGTTCGCGAGGGGGACCCGAGGCGCGGTGACTGCCGATGACGCGGCTCGCGTTATCTGCAGGCAGGCCACCCCGCCGCTGCCGGGCGATGAGTTCGGCAGGTGCGTGTCTTCCACCAAGACGCTGGTGCTGGGACTCCGGGCACTTCGCGCCCAGTAGCGAGGCGCACGCTTCCAGTCCGGCTGACCTGAGAACCCCGCTGTGCCCCCCGCCAGCGGGGTTCTCTCTTGCTCACGCGACTGTCTTCCTCCGACATTGCCCGCGCACTATCTCGCGAACGAACGGCCGGGGGCTCCACAGTGGAGCCCCCGTCGCAGCCTCGGTGGCCTGCCTACAGCCCGGCTCGTTAATCGCAGGCCTTTCTTCTTACGGGAAACCGGTAAGCAGTTCCAACACGCCGCGCGCCTGACGGTTGGCGGGTATAGGATCGCCCGACTGGTGGCTGGATCTTCCGCTGACGAGGTGAGGTCAGCGGTGTGAAGCCGAAAGCAGCGCATGACGCGCGCAGGGAATCCACAGCGTCACCCGCGCTCGTGAACGAACGCGGCGAGACCGCAACGACATCGAGCGGCGGGGTGACCGGAAAGGAGCACCATGAAACGACGCCTGGTAGCAGGGGTAGCCGCCTTGGCCCTCTTCGCCACCGCAGCTTCTCCGGCGTTTGCCGATCGAGGGTCGCCGGGTTCGACCTACCCTGAGCAGCCGGGGACGCACGTCGCCGCCGCCTGCAACGCGATCCTGACGGGACCGAGTCAAGGCTTCACCAATGACTCGGATACGGCGTTTGCCATCCAGAGCAGCCTCATTGCTGACGCCTGCCCGGGAGGCTAGTTAGATAGGAGTGGCCGCGCGGCCCCCCGGGGGGCTAATCCTCCAACGGGCTACTGCGGCCAGGGCGGCGGCAGCGGCATGCAATAGCGCCGCTGCGCCGCCAACTCCTCACGCGGCGACCCGGACTCAAACTGAACCGAGGCGGCCGTCGAGCAGGTCGGCTGGCCCGGATTTCGGAAACGAGCGTCCGGGCGCGGTCTGACCGCTGTGGGCGCGAAAATTGGCCGATCGTGTCGCCGAGGCTGTATCCGCCGCGCGACAGGATTCTCGGCAACTAACCCCCCTGCGTGCGGCACAGCGCGGACGGCCGGGTTCCCGCGAGGTCCCTTCCGGCCGTCCATGCTGCTTTTACCCTCCGCCGGGTCAGAAAAAACGGTTTTCCTTACGCCGAGCCACCCGGCGGTCCTACGCACGGGCGCAGCCAGAGCGTGACCCTCCTCCCTGGTCGGCGATCAGCCGTCTTGAGGACATCGAGAGGAACCGCGATCCCAGCGAGGGTGTCGCCGAGCATGTCCCGAATGGGTCCGAACGGCCGATTATGCTCGGGAGGCTGCTGTTTCAAGACCAGCGCGGACGTTAGGGGAAAAGGATGCTTCATATCCGACTGGCAGAGGCCACCACCGTAGTCATGCTGAGCATTGCGGCGGTGGCGTTCGCCGCGACGCCGCTGGGCTCGGCTCATTTCAAGGGCTCGGGGAAGTTGTGCGTGAACAACACGCCAGACCACCGGTTCACCAATTGCGCGGACAGGGACAAGTTCTCGTTCCATACCTCATCGAGCGGCAGGAAGGTGCTCAACTTCGCCGGCAAGGTTGGGCCGCTCTATTGCGGCGGCGCCACGTACAACGTGACCGCAGACAAGATGAGGGTGCGCCGCCACGGGCGCTTTCACAAGAAGTTCACGGCCTCGGACCCGAACCACCCTGGCGGCCAGGATTCGGTTGCGATCAAGGGGCGCTTCGTGCGCCATAGGGTCGCCAAGGTCTCCTACAAGCTGATCCTCCTGTGGAACGGTGACTGCGGAGGGCTCGTGCGCGGGAAGGCCCATGCCCAGTGAGGCCAGCGAGGTCCACGAGCAGAGATCCCATGATCAGCCCTACGCATTCACTCCGGCGCAGGCCGCCGGTGAAATTGCCGCCGGTGGACGCCGCCGAGGGCGGCTTGAGTCGCCGCCGCTAATCCGGTGCCCCGTGCTCGAGGTGGGCGTATGCCTCAACGGTAAACGCCTCGCCCTCCAGCGCCTGGCGAACGCGCTCCAGAGCAAGCTCGGCCTGTTGGCTGAAAGACGGGCGGCAACGTCGCCGCCAGCAGACGCGTCCTTCACATCCTTCGACACCACGTTCTGGATGCCGGCCTTGGCCAGCAGCCCAGCGGCGCGGGCCGGATCGCCTCGTATCCCAACTAGGAAGTAGGGCATCGGAGGGCGGGTCGTGGGTAGACGCCGCGAGCTGATTCCCTCCTCGCCAGAGTTGTCCCGCCTCGGCCTGCGGTACAGGCGGCGCATCCTTCAGCGTCCTACTCGAAGCTGTGGCGCTCGACTCCGACGCTCACTGGCAGCACGTCGAGCGGCTGCGGAGATCGGTCTTACCGACCGCTACGCGGAGCTGGCGCAGCGACGGAATACCGCGAACGGGGGTCTCACTCCCGCATGAAACGACGGGGCATCGAGCGGAAGACGGAAGAGGGGGGCGAATCAGTGTTCCGCGGGTTATCAAACAGGAGCTTGGTTGCTCGAAAGTTGCTTCAAGCGATTCCGGCAGTCGGGCGCGACGGAGGCAAAATGGTGAGAGCGCGCTACTCCCGCAGCCCGGCGGCTTCGAGGGCTCAGAATTGGAGGACGGTGCTTCCCTCGGCGATCTTCGGCGGATCGACTGGCGCGGTGCCGTTCTCCTCGATCCACGCGGCTGCACGCTTCGACGACTCATCGGTGCCGGCCTTGTCCTGACACACCGTCACAGTCCTACCGCCGTCCTCGGTGCGGAAGGCGGCGTACGTGACGAAGCCGGGCACGCCGCTGATCAGTTCCTTCACGTCCTCCTCGCGCTGCGCAAGGAGATCGAACAGCTCCGACGCACCCTGGCCGGAGTAGCTCCGAATGACCACGTACATGACGCCTCTCTTTCTCTAGCAGTCTGCTCCGCCGACCATATCCCACGCCTCGCAATGCTCGCCCGCATTCGAGCGTTCGAACGTCCGGCGCACGACCTCAACCTGCTCCTGCGACATCGCCCGTGCAGTATCTCGCTATGGCATGGGAGCGCGAGCCACGCGTTTAGCCGAGGTGCCGCGGCTTCCATGAGTACGGCAGGTTTCCATTAGGGCTGGCGCTGCCGCCCTTGATGGTTGCCAGTTGACCTTGGTAAAGGGCACGGTTTACCACCTCCGGCTGCCTCCGCTTGACGTGCCCATTCCGGCCTGATGGGCACGGGCCGCCGGATCCCGGCCGTGGTCGTCCCTTGCGGCTCACTTGCGCCGGAAGGCGGGGAGCGACCGCGCCTTCTTCAGCGGGTAATTGCCGTCGCAGTCATTGATTCTCTGGGCTACCCCCCTTCGTCGGCAGGTTGAGCGTGTCCCTCTCGGGAACGCCTTCGCCAAGCTCCATTTGGCGCTCTATCTCCGCGTCGAGCTCGGCGCCGAAGAGAAGGGCCACGTTGGTGAGCCAAAGCCATGCGACCAGCACGATCGCGCCGGTGAAAGCCCCGTAAAGGGCGCCTACGTTGGCCACCTGCGATATGTACGCCGAGAAGCCAACCGAGGCAAGAAGCCAGATGAGCACTCCGACGAATGCCCCCGGCGTAACCCAACGAAATGCCCGCTGCTCGACGTCGGGGGTCACGTAGTAGATCAGCGCGAAGATCAGCATGGTGATTGCGACAGCTCCCGGCCAGCGAGCAACACTCCAGATCGACGCGGCGGTGGAACCGAGTCCGATGAAGCCGAAGAGGTCCGAGGCCAATCCCCCGCCGACGAAGAGCATGGTCAGGCTCGCCAACACCAGACCCATGAGCACGAACGTGAATGCGACGTCGATCGACTTGCGCCGCAGGAAGCTGCGGCCGCCACCGTCGATCTCGAAGACCACGTTCAGAGCCCGTCGAGCAGCTTCGAGCACACCGGTGGTGCCGTAGAGAGTGAGGACGATGCTGGTCACGAAGGCCGTCACGGCCGTTCCCTTGTCTCGAAGAGCTTCGCGCAAGGAACTGTCCAGGGGCACGAGGGCCGAGTGGGGGACGACGTCGCGCAGGTAGTTGATGATCGCGTTGTAGGTGCTCGGGTACTGACCGAGTAGCCCGAGCAAGGAGAGACCAAGCAGCGTGGCGGGAAAGAGGGACATCAACGAGTAGTACGTCAGCGCCGCTGCGTGGTGGGTCATCTGGTCGTCGTAGAACGACACCAGCGTCCGCTTGATCACTGGAACCGCTGATCGCATCCGTTACTTGTACCCTCCCGAGCGGAGACTCAAATTGTCCTAGCTGACGGCCGAGTTCGACCGGCGGGACGGGCTGAATTCGACCGGCCGCGTCGTGGGTGCGGCCCGGGCGCGCTCGTCGTGACCCCGGCCTTTCCGCCACCTCCGAGCAGGGCGTCGGTCCGCGCGCATAGCCGAAATGCCAAGGCTCCCAGGATCCCCGTCCCATTCCCTCAGGGCTGGCGCTGCCGTCCCTACTCGTCGCCTCTCCTAGCCGCTGTCGCTGCTGCTCTTCGTCCGCAGCAGGAGTGACCTGACCGGGGCCGCCGCGCCGCCAAAGCGGCTGACTTAGTCGCGGAGTTCAGCCGCGCTGAAGCGAAGCTGATCTCACGGAGCGGGTTGAGAGGTGAGAGCGGCGAGCTGGTCCAGTTCGACGAGAACGGAGACCAAGAGCATCAACCCGCTAAGGGCATTGACCTGCCGGTATTGGGGCTCCTTGACCCGATGAGCCGATGCATTGCGGTTGAAATCCGACCGCTCGGGTCTCCCGGTGACCGGGTGGTAGTCATCCAAAGCCTTCGCCACTGCGCCCTGGACCGCAATCCATCGAAAGTCACGAACCCGCGCTTCCGTCTCACCAGCCGCGCGGAACATCTTGGCCACCTTCGCATGACTTTTCTCGCGTAGCTGCTCATGAAGCGTCGTGCTCAATGTTGTGGCGGTCAAAGCCTGCGAGGCTTTGAAAAAGCCGCTGAGGTAGGCCTGGCGCGACTCCTCGGCGGCATTGCGGAGCCTCAGGAGATCCTCAGTCGCAATTTCATCGAGGAGCTGCTCCAAGTCAACCAGGACCTTGCCCTCAACGGACAGGAGGATTGATCGTCTCGCTTCGGCATCGGGGGCGTTCAGGATTGCGACCACAGTCTCCGATGGCGGTGTCCACACGAGGCTCCAACCCGTTCCCGCCATCAACTCAACGGCATCAAAGATCTGTGGATTAGTCAGCGGCCGCCAATTGGGCGGCATCGCCGCGGTGAACTGCTCGAAGAACATCGCCGAGGCTTTGGTCGCCGCCTGCAACATCGGCCCGACCGTTTGAGCTGTCCGCTGGACGGTTCGTAGAGCAGCATCAGCCTTGACGTCGTCGAGCAACCGGCGCGCCTGACGGACAACATCCAGCTGCGCCTGCTTGGCCAGCCGCACGTAGCGCGCGATGTCTTCTGGATCCATTCAGCAACCTTGCGATAGGAGAAGCGGGACCGCCTGCGTTACTGGAGGCGTGTGGCCTTACTATCACCGACGGAGGAGGCGCCGGGTGAGCGAAAGCTTGGCACGGCGCTCCTGCCTTCCATCCAAAGCAGCAACCTCGGGACACGGAACATTCCGGCACCGTCGTATGCGGGAGCGTCCTCTCCCGGCTACCGCATTTCGTCCAAAGCGGCTAGTGGCCGCTAACGGACACACGGGGTCCGAGGCTCATTACGCCCCGGCCCAGTTCGTCGGCGCGCCGGTTCTCCTTGCGCGGAATCCACTCGACGCGCGAGCTGTCGAACTGCCCCAACAGCTCCCCTGCCTCCGTCCGCAGAGGGAGCAGCGCCGGATTCTTCGTCTTCCACTCGCCGTTGACCTGCTTCACCACGAGCGTCGAGTCGCCCTTGACCACCACATGCCGCTCGCCGTGCTTGAGCGCCAGGCACAGGCCGAGTATCAGCGCGTGCCACTCAGCGGTGTTGTGGGTTCCCTGGTCGAAACGCCTGACGGCCTGGACGACGGAGCCGTCGCTCAACTCGACAACGCAGGCAGCCGTTACCGGGCCGGGACTCAGCCCGCCGCCGTCGAAGTGGATGGTCGCCAACTCCGTCACCTCGGGAGCATTTTCCCACACGGCCTGACCTCAGGTGACTCGTAGGTGCGTCCTCCGGCGTTGGGTACCGCCCAATCAATGCGCTCTCCATGCGAAGCGAGCTAACCGCTTTTCGTCCAAAGCGCTACTCCCGCAGCCCGGCGGGCTTCCGAGGCCTCGGTCCCTGCCCTACACTCGGCATGTGAAGCCGATCCGGGGAGGTCTGCTTTCGCCCGCTCAAACCAACCGCGTCCATCGCGCGATGAGAGATCCGGCGCGAGGGGGCCGTCTTTGCAAGCATCCGCGTCATGCGAATTAGCACGCGGTGGAGGCTGGTGCTCTTCTTGGCGATCGCGGTGTTCGCCGGATGCGGAGGCGCGGACGAGCCAGCCACGAGAACCTTTAAGGAGGTCGTGACTACGACGCCGTATCAAGGCCCTGGCCCGCTCACGTTCACGGTTGCTGGGGATCAGGCGACTGCTGAAGCACCCTCTGAACGGAGGGCTCGGGGCGTCTGCGAAGCGATCAAAGTCGGCGTCTACCAGAAGCAACTCACTGGAGTCACCGAGGTTCGTTTTGACCTACCGCACGGCTCCTCTCTGGACTGCCCTGTACGACCGTAGGCCAGTCGGATAGTTCAAGCTGGCAGCCGATAGGCGAACTGCATCAGCCCGGAACCCGGAACCTCCCTGGCCGCGAGGGGTACTTACCGATGTGGTCCTGTTCCGGTCGCTTGTCATCCTCTGGTTTGCGGCTATCTCGTTGGCGTCTCTCTGGCTGCCCCTCTACCACGGAGAGGGGGATGGCGGGGAGTTTTTTCCGTTCTACGCTGTGATCGCGGGCGTCGCTGCGGTTGCCGTCCGCCAGCGCGCCGCCAGCGCGCGGCAGGCACTGCTCTCCGCGCTCCCGGCTATTGGCATCCTCGCTATGGCAGCGATTGGCGGGTTGCTGACCAACCGGGAACCGGACTTTGGAACAGAGCCGATTTACCTCTACTTCGGCGTCGCTCTTTGGGCGTCGTGGGGAGTGCTGATGGTGGCCACTGCGCTGGCTTCGCGGACGAAATGGGACGGGCTCGGGGGAGTCTGCCTCGGATTTCTTGTTGCGTTGGCTGGCCTGTTCCTGTTTACGGTGGGGGTCAACTAGTAGCCCGGCCCTGACAGTTACCTCGCCCCCGCAGTATCTCGCGATGCTGAACGTACCGCTTTCCATGCGAAGCGGTACTGAGCGAGCCATCGAACCAGAGTGCCGCTCCCGCGTGAAAGCGGCAGCTCGCGGCGGACCCTGCGGTAAACCGTGTTAACGCATCCCCTGGTGCTACGGCTTCAGCCAGACGAACACCCGGTTGGGAGCCGCGATCTGCTCCTTTTCGCGCCAGCAGCGGCGGCCGGCGTCGACTATGCCAGCGCTGCTGGATGTGGAAACCGTCCCCTTGCACTCACGCCCGCTTCTGCCGAGCAAACGCGACGGTACCGCCGCAACGGTTCTCTACCGTATGCGGCGGTGAATCGCACTCCTCCGCTCGAGGTCCGTCGCGAGTTGCGACGCGAGGTCGGCTTTGGCTGTCCAGTCGACGGCTGCGGGAGCCCGTATCTAACCTGGCATCACTTCGATCCACCTTGGAATGAGCACCAGCACCACGATGTGGCCGGGATGGTCGCCCTATGCCGGGAGCATCACGACAAGGCGGACGCCGGCGCATTCACGCGCGAACAGCTCCGGCAGCTGAAGACCAAGAGGGCAGATCGCGTAGCGGGCCGGTTCGACTGGATGCGCCAAGACCTCCTCTTAGTCGTTGGCGGAAACTTCTACTACCGAACCCCGGTGCCGGTCCAATTTCGCGGTGACCCAGTGGTCTCGACCACACGCGACGAGGAAGGCCAGCTGTTGGTCAGTCTTGGGATGCTGACGACGTCATCGGAGTCTCGGCTTCGCATGACGGAGAACTTTTGGATTTCGGAGGGCCGTCCATCGGACTTGGAATGCCCGCCAAGTGGACGACGCATCGCAGTCACTTACGGGAACGGGGACTTGCTCTCGATCGAATTTTCGGGCGTCAGCGAGCCTGCGGAGCTCGGGACGCGTTATCCGGACGCCTCGCCAGAGCGCTGGCAGCTGACGTATCCGGTGATGACCGTTGAGGTCCGGATGCGCGTCGGCGGCACCCCGCTCGAGTTCGGCCCGACCCAGACCACCCTCCCTGGGAACAACATGATGCGCGGGTGCTTCGCCGCTGATTGCGCCGTCGGGCTGGCGTTCGGCTAGCTTCCGCCGCGCTCCTCCCTTCGCGTGGCTGGGAGCGTCTCGGGGATTACTCCGAGACACCCGGATCGGACGAACAGGGGGAGCCAGTGAACTACTGCATTATCGCGTCTCGAAGTGCCACGGCTTCAGCCGGACGAGCACTCGGCTGGAGGCCGCACGCTGCTCCTTTTCGCGCATAGGAGGAGCGGCGCACTAGCCACCGAGGGGCGCGTCGTCAGCTAAGAGTCGCGTAGACCTCGGCCCAGCGCTCAGGCGGGTGTAGGTGCCCTACGCTCGGCCAGACGGTCAGCTCCGCGGACGGAATCTGCGAGGCGATCCAACGGCTGTGGGAGACGCGGACGGTGCCGTCGTCCCCGCCGTGCCAGAGGTGCAGCGGTGTGTTGATGGGTCCGAGCGCGAGCCCGGATGGGCGCGCCCAGACTGCGAAGTCCTCCACCATTCCCGCGGGGCCGTTTCGGCCGGCTTCCAGGAAGAATTCGGGGATCACCTGCCGGAACCCGTTGTCCATGATTTCCTGATCGGCGGGCGCTGGGAAATCACGGTCGGCAGTCTTGCCGAACCGCTCTGGACGTTGCCTCGCTTGTTTGAGCGCTCGCCGCATCAGAACCCGACCGAGCCAAGGTGCCCGCCGCGCCAGTAGCGTCATCGCGCGGTCGGTGGGACCGACCGCCTTGCGGTAGTCCGGCATCTCTGACGGCGCGACGCCGCTGACGATCGCCACGTGCGTCACGCGCTCCGCGAGCGCGATCCCCGCCGCGAGCGCGTATGGGCCCCCGGCCGAGTAGGCGAGGATGGCGAATCGGTCGATACCGAGCATCTTGGCGAGACTCTCGATATCGGCGGCCCAGCCTGCGTACGAGCGCTTGCCCGCCTGGAAAGACGACCTCCCGAACCCAGGGCGGTCCGGCGCGATCAGTCGTAGTCCCGCAGCGGCGACGGCGTCCGCGGTGCGGCGACCATCGATCCTGGAGCCCGGGATACGGTGGAAATAGAAGACCGGCGCGCCGTCCGGTACCCCGTACTCGCACCAGGCAAGCGATCTTCCGTCGGGCAGCTCGTGCGTCTGATCTGACGACCCGGACTCAGGCTGGCTCACGGAGCAACCCTATCGCCGTAGAACCGCCATGCCAGGGCCGCTGCAGACGTTCATCGGGCGAACGGCTCGCCTGCGCGACACCCGAAAGGATCGCTTCCGCTTTCGCGTGAAAGCGGGAGCTCGGGGCGGCCCCGCGAATAAGCCGCGTTAACGCATCCCCTAGTGCCAGGCTTCCCAAAAGTTGGCGGGGTTCCCGTTAGAGCTGGCGCTGCCTCCCCTCACCATCGGGAGTTCCCGCAGTTAGGCCTTAGTGAGTTGGGCGCCCACGCTTTCGCTTTCAGGCGAAAAGCGCCGGGGAGCGGCGCGGAAAACGGCCGCGCCGCGGCCCAGGGGCTGTCAAGGCCGACCAGAGGAGCGCAGCGGGCCGCGGACGAACGTGTCCGCTGTGTTATGGCGGTCGCCCGGCACCAGGCTCGAGGCCAAAGACGAGAAGGCGACGAAACGCCCGTCGTGGGCGGAGATCGCGGGG
>Ga0307320_10000785_pt1 | contig 11450 bp, 15 predicted proteins | sample ER_DNA_369_FD_194495 | JGI IMG/M metagenome (GOLD analysis project Ga0307320, IMG submission 194495) | Bulk soil microbial communities from the East River watershed near Crested Butte, Colorado, United States - ER_DNA_369 | ecosystem: Environmental > Terrestrial > Soil > Floodplain | place...
AGCTTCTCATTTCTCTGACGAGGGCGATCGCGCTGGGCGTCTGGGCCGCGGACGCTCACGGCCCGGCGGCAGCCCCGGTGCGGTCGGCCGCCCCGGGAAATACTCGACGGCTGACTGCCGTCCGCGAGGTTGGGGGTAGAGGCGCATCAAAGCGCGCTCCCCTTCGGGAACTCCGATCCGGATCGAGAGCCCGAGAGCGTCCAGATCAGGCGACATCAGGGGGTGATCGTGCGTCCAGGTGCCGCTCGCCAGCAGGTGGGCGACGTCCCGTGCACGCACCGGGCTCATCCGGCGCTCGAGCAGCTTGGTCGCAAAGGCCTCGACCTGACGGAGTGCCTTCCAGGCGATATCGCCGAGGATCAGCGTCTCGTCCTGATGCGTTCCGGGCCGATCGAGAGCGGCGATGATCGAGGCCGCGGGATATTGGCCGAGCTGGGGGTCGATCGGGCCCAGTGCCGCATGGCGGTCGAGGACGATCTCGTCGGCGGCGAGCGCGATCATCGTCCCGCCGCTCATCGCGTAATGGGGAACGACGGCCGTGATGGGCCCGTCGTGGTCAGCGAGTGCTGTGGCGATCTGGCTCGCGGCGAGCACGAGACCGCCTGGGGTGTGGAGGATGATCTCGATCGGGCGGCCCGCCGGCGTCTCGCGAATCGCTTGCAGCACGCTCTCCGCGTCGTCGAGGTCGATATGCCGCATGAGTGGAAGGCCGAGCAGCGAGATCGTCTCCTGCCGGTGAATGAGCGTGATCACCGTTGCCTCGCGCTGCTTGGAGAGCTTCTCCAGCGCGCGCCTTCTCTGCGCGGCGAGCGTCGCCCGCTGCAGCGCCGGCAGCAGCGTCACGATGATGACGAAGAGGAGGAGGAGGGTCGTGAGGTCCAACGCGGCCGACTCTACTCGGCGTGAAGCACGCGGCCCTCCATGCCGCCTGCGACCGTTACGACCTGTCCGGTGACATGCCCAGAGAGCTCGTCGGACGCGAGCACGACGACCTGGCGGGCGACGTCCTCTGGTTGCGCCACCTTTCTGAGCGGCATCGTCCGCGTCGCACCTCTGATGACTTCGGGATCGGTCAGCGTGTCCCGGGTCATGGGCGACTCGGTCCACCCGGGAGCAACGCAATTCACCCGCCCTAGCGGGGCAATTCGGGCGATCTCGTTCTTGAGGCTGAGCAACAGCCCATGGACGATCGCCGACTTCGCCGCGGCGTAGTCCGCATGGCCGGCCTCACCGAAGAGGCCGGCGGTCGACCCGACGAGAACGAGGCTGCCGTGCCCGTTGCGCTCCACCTCTCGGAGAAAGGCGCGCGCTGTAAGAAAGGTCACCGTCAGGTTCCCGCGAACCGTCGCCTCCCAGCGATCCAGCGGAAGTCGCCACGCCGGGACGTCTTCCTCCGGCCAACTCCCGGCGACCGCGGCGCAGACGTCCAGTCCGCCGAGCTCCTCGACGGCTTGCTCGAACAGTGTGTCGACCTCGTCCTCATGTGTGAGATCCGCGCCGAAGAAGGGCGCGCCACCCAGCTCCTCTGCCACCGATTCAACCCGCTCGCGGCCCGCGTTGTAGTGCAGGAACACATGCGCGCCTTCCGCGGCGAACGCCCGTGCACAAGCCGATCCGATACCGCCCGAAGCCCCCGTGACGAGCACCCGCTTTCCGCCAAGCCCAGTGTCCATCCGCCGGAGGCTACTTTCCTCGCGACGCAGTCTGCGCTTTGATTCCATTGATGGCAGTCTTGGAGACCGACGCCCAGCTGGTCGCACGGTGCCGCGCGGGAGATGAGAACGCCTGGCGCGAGCTCGTCGACCGCTTCTCGCGTTACGTCTACGCGATCATCGTCCAGGGGTTTCGGCTGCCGGAGCACGACGCCGAGGACGTCTTCCAGGAAGTTTTCTCGCGAGCGTACGAGCAGCTCCACAAGCTGCGCGACGACGACGCGATCCGCCCATGGCTCGCCCAGCTGACGAGGCGTCTCTGCATCGACACGTTGCGCGCGGGTGCGCGCGAGGGGCCCGGCGAGGAGGCGGTCGTAGAGCCGGCGGGAGTCGACGACACCATCGCGCAGCTCGACGAGGCACTCTCGGTTCACGAAGCGCTCGCCAAGCTTCCGGACAACTGTCAGGAGATTCTCGATCGCTTCTTCGCGCAGGATGAGAGCTATCGGTTGATCGGAGAAGCCCTCGATTTGCCCTCTGGCACCATTGCCAGCCGGATTTCCCGCTGTTTGGTGAAACTCAAAACGGAACTCGATGGAAGAGATTCGGCCTCTGCGCCGTCTGGTGGTTGACGCTTTATGACCCACTACAACGAGGAAACCCTGGCAGAGGTCCTTCGCACGCTGCCCGTGCCGCCACAGGCATGGGTCCGCGCCGCGCAGGAGATCCCGCTCGCGCGACGCGGTCTCGACGAGATCGTGGAGCGTGCCCGCGCCGACCGCGCCTTCCGCGACGCGCTGATCGCCGACCTGGAATCCGCGCTCGAGGCGGAGGGCTACGAGCCTGATCCCCTGCTCGTCGAGGCGCTGCGCGAACGCTTCCCGTCCTGAGGCTTAGACTCGGCCCCCGTGGCCGATCTGCTGGACGCGCCGCTTCGCGACTTCCTCGACACGCTCGGGGGTGAGGGCCCGGCGCCCGGCGGCGGATCGGCGGCCGCGATCGTCGTCGCGATGTCGGCCGGTCTCGTCGGGATGGTCGCCCGCGCGTCGAAGGGCCAATGGGACGAAGCCGGCGGAGCGATCGGCCAGGCCGAGACCCTGCGGGCCCGGGTCTCACCGCTTGCGCAAGCCGATGCAGACGCGTACATGAATGCGCTGACCGCCCTACGAGGGAAGGGCGACGCCGAGCCGCGCTATCGAGACATCAAACTCCGCGAGGCGCTTGAGCTCGCGGCCGACATCCCGCTGCAGATCGCCGAAGCGGGATGCGACCTGGCGACGCTCGCGGCGCTGCTCGTGGAGAACGGCAACCCGGAGGTGCGCGCAGACGCCGCCGTGGCGGCAGTGCTCGCCGAAGGCGGGACACGTGCGGCAGCCAAGCTGGTCGCTGTCAACCTCGCCGCCAGCGACGACGACGATCGCGTCCGGCAAGCTCAGGCACTCGTCAAACGCGCCGCCGAAGCGACTCAACGCGCTCTGGCGGCAGCGGAGTAGAGTCAGGTCGATGTCGGAGGACCTTCGGCCAGCCTGGAGTCTCCCGGCCGGACAGGCCGCCGACAGGATCGTTCTTCCCGTCGAATGGCCGGTCCAGGTCACGCGGGAGTGGGCGTGGGGAGAGTCGACGGGCAGGGGCGTGAGCGTCTGCATTCTCGACAGTGGCGTCGATGCCGGTCACGAGCTCGTCGGCGAGGTGACCAAGTCGGTCGCCGTCTCACTGGACGCCGAAGGACAGGCTGTCGTGGAAGAGGACGTGGAAGGCGATCTCTGCGGGCACGGCACGGCCTGCGCGGGTGTCGTGCGCTCCCTCGCCCCGGAATGCGACATCATCAGCGTTCGCGTGCTCGGCGCAGGGTTCACCGGATCGGGCGACATCCTCCTCGGCGGCCTGAAGTGGGCAGTCGAGCAGGGCTTCGACGTCATCAACATGAGCCTCTCGACGACGAAGCGCCAGTTCGCCGGCATCCTGCACGAGCTCACGGACACCGCCTACTTCCGGCGCACGGTGCTGGTCGCCTCCGCGCACAACATGCCCGTCGAGAGCTACCCGTGGAAGTTCTCCTCGGTGATCTCCGTCGCCAGCCACGAGGAAAGCGACCCGTTCACGTTCTTCTACAACCCCGATCCGCCGGTCGAGTTCTTCGCGCGCGGGGTAGACGTCGAGGTCGCCTGGGTCGGTGGCAGCAAGATCCGCTGCACGGGCAACAGCTTCGCGACACCGCACATGTCCGGTGTCTGCGCGCTCATTCTCAGCAAACATCCGGAGCTGACGCCCTTCCAGTTGAAGAGCGTTCTCCACCTGACGTCCACGAACGTGGCAGGTAGCTCGTGAGCGACGAGCTGAGGGCTGCTGTCGCCGCGGGTGTCGCCGGCTCCGAAGCGGGTTACCGCTCGCTCCTGCAGTCGACGGTCGAGGTCGCGCGCGCGATCTTCGGGGCGAAGGCGTCGTCGGTCTTCCTGCTCGACGAGGAGACGGACGAGCTCGTGTTCGAGGCTGTCGCAGGCGAGGGCGCGGAGACGCTCATCGGCCAGCGCTTCCCGTCGAGCCAGGGCGTTGCCGGCTGGGTGCTCGTTACCCGGCAACCGCTCGTGATCGAGAACGTGACCGAGGATCCTCGGTTCGCCAAGGAAGTGGCCGAGAGCACCGGCTACGTGCCGCAGGGCCTGATGGCGGTGCCGCTCCTCCACGATGAGCAGGCCCTCGGTGTCCTCGAGGTGCTCGACCGGCCGCAGCGCACGCAGTTCTCGCTCGTCGAGATGGACCTACTCGGGCTGTTCGCCAACCAGGCGGCAATTGCGCTCGACCTGCTGCGGCGCGCGCGAAAGGCCGAGGCCGTTCTGGGGTCGAATGTTGAAGGCGCGGGGATCGTCGCGCAGCTCGCGGCGACGGTCGAGTCGCTGGAGGACGAGCGGCGCGCGGCCGGTCTGAAGCTGCTCGCCGCGCTCGAGGAAGTGCTCAGAAACGACGAGGGCGGCTACTAGCCGCCCTCGTCTGATTAAAGCTTTCCGGAAGTTACTCCGACGGTGGGGCCTCGCTCAGGACGTGAGCTTCGACGTCGTCGCCCTCGTCCGCCGCGCGCTCGATCGGCCGCTCCCCGAGGCTGTGGGCCTCGACATCGTCATTCATGCTCTCGAGCTCGTCGCTGTTGTACTCGCGCTCTTCGCTCTTGCCTTCGTCTGCCACGTGAATCCTCCTTTTTGGTCCGCCACCCTCGGACGGAACGTTACGCCCACCAGACGGTGGTCGGGGCACAAATCTTCCCTCGTTCGCTTTGAAAACTCAATAGCGTGCAATCCTGCTCCCGTGCGGGAGCGGCTGAGGGAGTCGAAAGAGGCGTTCTCCGCCGTCTTCTCGAACCCTGCGCTGCGGCTCGTGGAGCTGAGCTGGGCGCTCACGACCACCGCGTACTGGGTCTTCATCGTCGCCCTCTCGCTCTTCGCCTACGAGGAGGGCGGGGTGGCGGCGGTCGGCCTGGTCGGTCTCATCCGCGTCTTGCCCTCGGTGGTCGCTGCGCCCTTTGCGGCCCAGCTCGGCGACCGCTATCCGCGACATCGCGTGCTCTTCCTCGTCAACGTCGCTCGCACGGCGTTGATCCTCGGGGCGGCCGCGGTCGCGCTGCTCGACGTCCATGTCGCCGTGATCTATGTCCTGACGGCGCTCGTCGGCCTCATGCAATCGCTCTTCCGCCCGACGCAGGCCGCGCTCCTGCCCTCTCTCGCGCGCTCTCCGGAGGAATTGACCGCCGCGAACCTCGTGCTGACGACGATCGAGAGCGTGGGCATCTTCATGGGGCCGGCGATCGGCGGGATCATGCTCGCTCTGACGGGAACCGACGCTGTGTTCGCGGCCTCCGCGGTCGCGTTCCTGCTCTCGGCGCTGCTGCTGGCGGGCGTGAGGCCGGAGCGCGAGGCCCCTCGTGGGCCACTGAAGACCGGGCTCCTCCGTGAGAGCTTCGCCGGGTTCTCCACTATCGCTCACGACTCGCGCCTGCGCCTGATTGTCGGGCTCTACGGGGCACAGACCCTCGTCGCGGGCGCGCTGAACGTGCTGATCGTCGTCATGGCCCTCGAGCTCCTGGACATGGGCAACGCCGGAATCGGCTTCCTGAACTCGGCGGTCGGCGTCGGCGGTCTCCTCGGCGGCTTCGCCGCACTCGCGCTTCTGAGCCGAAACAAGCTGGCGTCAGACTTCGCGGTCGGCCTCGTGCTCTGGGGCGTGCCGATCGCGCTCATCGGGATCTTTCCCGACCCTCTGCTCGCCCTGGTGCTGCTCGGCGTCGTGGGCATAGGGGTCACGCTCGTCGACGTCGCGGGCCTGACGCTGCTGCAGCGCGCCGTCCCCGACGAGGTGATGACGCGGGTGTTCGGCGTCGTGCAGAGCGTCTTCGTCGGGACTCTTGGCCTCGGGGCGATCATTGCCCCGCTGCTGATCAAGCTCTTCGACGTTCGGGGTGCGCTGATCGCCTCGGGGTCGTTGCTGCCCTTCCTAGCCATCGTTTTCTGGCGTCGACTCCAGGCCGTGGACGGCGACACCCTCGCACCGGCCGAGCTCGCTCTCCTCCGCAGCCTCGCCCTCTTCCGGCCGCTGCCGCCGGCCACCCTCGACCAGCTCGCCTCTGCCCTCATCGCGGTCTCGGCTACGGACGGGGACGAGATCATCCGCCAGGGAGACAGCGGCGACCGCTTCTACGTGATCGCCAAGGGTGAGGTCGACGTCACGGCGGATGGCCAGCACGTGTCAACGCTCGGCAAGGGTGACTATTTCGGTGAGATCGCCCTCCTGCGTGACGTGCCGCGCACAGCGACGGTCACGGCCAGGGGCGACGTCGAGCTCCGCGCGTTGGAGCGCGACGAGTTCCTCGGCGCCGTCACGGGCCACGTCGAAAGCGTCGAGGCGGCCGACGCGGTGATCGCGAACCGGCTTGGCGGCCTCCGGTCCGGAGTGGCTTCGGTCTAGCGCCGAGTTACAGCACGCGATAGCGGGCGCAGCTCTGTCCCTGGTTCCCCGCGCGGTCCCAGGCCGTGATGCAGATCTTGTACGTCCCGGCCGGAAGCTAAGTGAGGCCCTTCTTGCGCAACTCTTCGATCGCCTCGGGCGACTTGTCGAGCTCGAGCCCCATCCCGCGGGCGATCTCCGGCGCCTTCGTGAACTGGATCTGGCGGTACTCGACGACCTGGAAATGGTTGCCCCAGGGATCGAGGAAGTCCAGGCCGCGGCCGGGAAGGATGCGGGCGCCGGCCTCCTCCAGCGAGTGCCGGGCGGCGTCGAGGTCGTCCACTACGAGCCCGATGTGCCGGTGCGAGTCGGGCTCCTGGGTGCGGCCGGCCGAGAGCGCGATGAACTGGTCGCCCATGTCGATGAAGGCCATGCGACGTCCGCGGCCGCGCAGCGTGAAGTCGAAGACCCGTCCGTAGAACTCGAGCGCCTCGTCGATGTCGGCGACCTCCACCGCTATGTGGTTCACACCGACCAGTCGGGCGCGCTTCGGCATCGTTTGACGACGATAATCCTTCGCGTGGACCCCGTGAACATCCACGACGTCGAGCTGAGCCGCGACGACGACGACCCGAAAGGCTACGAGGCGGGTTATGTCCGCCTGGGCCCACTGCTTGGATCAGAACGCCTTGGCGCGACCATCTACGAGCTGGAACAGGGCAATAGCAACTGTCCCTATCACTACGAGTACGGCAACGAGGAGTGGCTGCTAGTGCTCGCGGGGAAGGTGACCGTGCGCCATCCGGGTGGCGAGACGGAGCTCGGCCCGGGCGACCTCGCGTGCTTCCCGAACGGGCCGGACGGTGCGCACAAGCTGACGAACAAGGGGGCAGAAACCGTGCGGCTGGTCGTGTTCTCGACGAAGAACGACCCGAGCATGGCCGTCTACCCCGACAGCGACAAGATCGGCGCCTGGCCGCAACCGGGTGGAGGCGACGACAAGCTCATGGTGCGCCGCGAGAGCAACGTCGACTACTGGGACCGCGAGGTCGACTGAGCTTTCAGCGCTCGGTTGGCCAGCAGGCCCCAGCGGGCAACCGAGTAAAAGGCCAGGTACGTCGCAGCCAGGAAGACGGTGAAGACAACGGTCACCGCTACTGCGTGCGGATAGGCGAGCGGGTTCGCGATCCCCGTCCACACGTCACCGAGTACCTGCTCAGGGCGCACGATCAGGTCCCAGGAGTTCCAGCGCAGGTAGCGCCCGAGGTAGACACCCAGGGAGCTGAGCCCGAGGATCGTGAGGGCGAAGACCCACGCGTTCACAGCGCCCACCATCCGCCGGACGACCGCCTGCATGAGGTAGAGCGAGGCGAACCCGAGGGCCAAGCCTGTCAAGGCAGCGGCGCCGACGAGGATCGCGTCGTACCAGATCGGCATCCCCGCCCAATTGCGGACGTGCTTGATGTCGGTGACGATGTAGGGCGCGTTCGGGAAGAAGATGAGCCAGAGCGCGGCGCCGGCGATCAGCGGAAAGCGGGCCGCACCGCGCCGGAAGCCGTCGTAGACGAAGAGCGCGAGCGCGAAAGGGATCCAGGCGAGGAAGAGGTTCCAAATGAGCGACCCGTACTCGAGGTTGCCGCTGTAGAAGATCCGGAAGCCGATCATCGCGTAGACGAGGAGCGTGAGTCCGAGCAACGATGCGAGTGTGCCTAAGCGTCTGTCGCTCATCTGTCTCAGCCTAGCGAAGGGTCTTGGAAATCGAATGAGCGGTCTCCGAGAGTTGAAACCGCCCCAATATTTCGCCGGGGCCGAGAACACACGTACGCTTACGAGATGCGACTGATCCCCCAAGCTCAGCCCCTACGTCCGCGCCGAGCCCTGATTGTGGCCATTTGCGCGCTGCTGTCGGGAGTTCTGCTGGCTCCACCACTCACGAGCGCCGCCACGTCGCCGTACGGCCACGTCCGGATCACATATCGAAACAAGTCGACGTACGTCTGGCAGGTCAACGAGGCATTCGCAAGCTGGAACCGCGCAGGAACTCCGTTCCGGTTCGTGCCGGCGCGGCCGGGCAGGCGAGCCGACATCACCGTCACGCAGAAGGCCTACATCGGCTCGCCCAGGAGCTCAATTGCCGGGTGGGGCGGTATTGGCTTCGTGCAGCTGAGCGCAGCGCGCATGAAATCGCCTAAAGGGTTCCACAACGGGCAGGTGAGGATCGTCGCGCACGAGATCGGCCACGCGCTGGGACTCGGACATTTACCGAACCGTTGCGCGATCATGTACTCGTCGATCGACTATCCCAAGAGCCGTACTTGCAGCATCGTCGAAACGCGGTGGGACGGACGGCAACACTGTGGTCCGCGTGCGCCTGATATCAAAGCCCTCGCCCGTCTTTCGCACTTCAAGTCGCGTTCAGTCGCCTGGCAGGGCTACTGCACGACGCCCACCGATCCCGCCAAGACTGCGAAGGGCCCGTTCGTCGCGGGGACGCTCACCGGGGAGCCGCGGCAGGACCCCAATGGGGGCGACGGCGTGCAGCTCACGCTGACCAACAACGGCAACACCCTGCACGAGATCGGCTCGTACGGAATCGTCGTGGTCAACGCGGCCGGCCGGGTGCTCACAAAACCGTGGAGCTTCTTCCCGGACTGGTATTACGCGATCGGCTCGCCGCCCGCACCGGGCCGTTCTGCACCGGTCGTGCTGCCGCCGTGTAACGGCGAGCTGCCACTCCTCATGCGCATCCGGCTTGCGTCACAGCACCACGATGCATTCCTCGGTCCGGAGCTGCAGATCCGCCTGGACTCTTCTGATGGCGATCCGGCAGCCCCCGCCAACGAATGCATCAGCTCATAGCGATGCGAGCCGCGTAGCCAAGCCACCGCCCCACGTTTCCGCGAAAAACGTGTCGCCAGCGCGGACCTTGGAACTTTGGGCCGCTGGTGCGATCATTCGATCTGTCCCACGTAAGGAGGGTTCGTGCACCGTCGTCCCCTGCTCCTGGCTGCCCGATACGGCGAGCCTCTGGAGGGCGAGTGAGTCTGTCGGGCCCAGCCTTCTACCGCGACCTCTGGGGGCCGAAGCACGACCCCAAGGACCGCTACCCAATGAGCGGCGACGACTGTCTCGCCGTCAAACGCGTGCTCTCGCGTGCGGGCTTCCTGGCGTGGGGCGCGTTCACGAGCACCTACGGCGAGAACGCCGAGAATGCGTGCGCGGCCTTCCAGAAGAAGCTCGGCCTCCAGGCCACCGGGCACTACGGCAAGACGACTCACAGGGCGCTGCGCGCGGCCAAGCGCAAGGGCCACCCGCGCGAGCCCGCCTGGGACGACTACGCGGTCAAGCTCTACGAGGACGAGATCGTCGAGCCGCATCCCTCGTTCGCCTTCACGCGCGACCTCTGGGGACCGGCGTACGACCCGAACAAGCGCTACCCCATGTCGGGCGACGACTGCCTCGCGGTGAAGCGGGCACTCTCCAGGGCGGGGTCGGTGCTCCTGCCGTGGGGAGACTTCACGAGCACCTACGGCGAGAATGCCGAGAAGGCGTGCGCCGCGTTTCAGAGGGCGGCCGGCATCCAGCCAACAGGGCATTACGGGGGGCTGACGCATAGCGCGCTGCTGCAGACGAAGGTCACGGGCAAGCACGAGTGGGCGTGGGACGACTACTCCGCGAAGCTCTACCGGAGCTACACACCGCCGAGCGAAGGCGCGGCAGGCGCTCGGCGGAAGGCGATGGACCACCAGGCGAAGCGCGTCGGGTACACCGAGCAGCCTGCGGGCTCCAACTTCGACGACCGCCCCGACGGAATCCGCACGGCGCAGCGGCACACCGCCGGCGGCGGCACCTGGCTCGACCGGTGCTTCTGGTGCGGATGCTGGTGCTACTACGCGCTCGAGGCGGCCGGGGTGAAGGGGCTCGACTCCTCGCTCGCGTCGGTCGCCTCGATCGAGAACGCCGCGAGGGCCAGTAAGAAGTGCTTCAGGGGCTGGACGACCGACCGCTCGAAGATCAAGCCGGGCGATCTCGTCGTCGTCGGAGGCCACGGCGTCCACGTCGAAATGGTCCGCGGCCCGGCTCAGCCGGACGGCGGCGTCCCGACCTACGGCGGGAACACGTCGGCGGGGACGAGCGGCTCACAGTCGAACGGCGGAGGCGCCTTCAGGCGCGTGCGCTTCCCGGGCGAGGTGCACGGCTTCGCCCTTGTCCGCTTCCCAGGAGAGTGAACGTGGGCGACGAGCAGATCAAGAAGTCCGCGGACTACGAGGAGCCGCTCGAGGAGCAGGGCGAGTCCGACTGGAGCGACGAGCCGGCCTCGGACGACCTGCTCTCCCCGGAAGTACGCCAGCGCCTTGGCCTCGAAGAGGATGGCTGAGTGGCGGTCACCTCAGGGCTCGAGCCTGCCGTTGGTCTCCGATCCAGAGAGCGCCCGGCCTAGCTACTTCACTTGGTTACACGACGTGCTGTCGGTCGCCGTGGATGACGAGCGCCTGCGCGTCGGTCAGCCGCTGGACCGTGTAGCCGTCCCGCTCGCACAGGTCTCTTCGGACCTGCGGCAGCCCTCGCCGAACTCGGGATTGTCGACGCCCGCCCGCTCCATGTCCTGCACCGCCAGGCGGGTCGCGTCGTCCTGCGCTGCTTCCAGCCGCGGCTCCGCCAAGCGCCAGAGCTCACGCGCGCGCACGCGCGGCGGAACGCGCGCGCCGAAGCGGTCGCGGTCGGTCAGCCAGTCCGGTTGCGGGTAGCTGCCGACGACGGTCGTGACGAGGCTCATCGCTTCATCCTCCCAGGCGTTTAGAGTCGTCCCTCGTGACCTGGCTGATCGTGATCCTCGTCGTCGTGGCCCTCGTGGCGATTCTCCTC
>Ga0307320_10000786_pt1 | contig 11433 bp, 9 predicted proteins | sample ER_DNA_369_FD_194495 | JGI IMG/M metagenome (GOLD analysis project Ga0307320, IMG submission 194495) | Bulk soil microbial communities from the East River watershed near Crested Butte, Colorado, United States - ER_DNA_369 | ecosystem: Environmental > Terrestrial > Soil > Floodplain | place: USA...
GCCACGAGCAACCTCAAGGCGCGATCCGCCTGAGCTCGGCCCGGCGTACATCCCACGCAGCATGGGATGTACGCGCTGTGCATCGCATGCACGCCACCTACAGCGTCAGCGAGCAAAGTACTTACTTCGCGGCATCCGGGACCTTCTTGACGACGTACCTGCCGACATAGCTGTGGCCGAGAAGCGGGGTGGGAGCGGATGCAGAACACCGCCCAGACCGCCGTCCGCAACGGCATGTCGAGAACCAGCGATACGACGCAATGCTTCGAGCCCCAGTTCCGACGCCGCCGCGCGAGTCAGCGAAAACCGCGGCGGGTGAAGCCACGACCACCCTGCCGGCTGAGCCAATGCACCGCGACAAGCTCACCTTGGCCGATGTCATGGGCCATTCGGTGGTCCAGCCCTTTCGGCACGCGACATCACTAGGCAAACCGACTCGGAGTCCCTCTTATCTACCTTCAAGCGTCTTTTCGCGGACACTGGTCGACCTGCTGACTCCAGGCTCGACGGAGCCGACATTGGCCGACATCGAAGCGGGCGTACGGGCGCTCGAGAATTCGCCCAAGCTGCAGCAGTCGCTCAGCAGCATTATCAAGGCCACCAAGGGGGAGGTCGATTCCTCCATCAGTAGTACACAGGTGTGGTTCGACCGTCAGATGGATCGTGTCATTGGTTCGTACAAGCGGTGGGCCAAACGTTGGGTGCTCGTCCTCGCGGTCGCGCTGGTCTGCATCGGCAACATCGACAGCATTGCCATTGCCCGGGCTCTGTACGCCGGCGGTGCAATTCGTGCCACCGTCATACAACAGGTCACTGATCTGAACTTCTGCAGCACCCCCGGCGATCAGACCAAGTGTGCCGAGGAAGCCGCAAGCTTCCTCACCCAGAGCGTCATCCCGCTGGGCTGGTCGGCGCACAATCCCCAGGATGGGCTCTGGGGCTGGCCGCTGAAGGTCCTCGGCCTGCTGATCTCGGTCGGGGCCGCGGGCTGGGCGCACCCTTCGGGTATCACTTGCTGGATCGGATCGGATCCTTGCGTAATACCGGACGTCCACCAGAACCTGGTTCCTGACAGAGGCACTCGGGGTGGCGTCCGGACATCTGAACGGGGAGCGCACCTCGACTCGGCTAGCATGACCTTCTACCTCGCTCAGGGGAAAGGCTTGCCGTGTTGCCGTCATCCGGTGATCTCAGTCCAGTAGGTGTGCCGCATGCCTTCGAGACCCTCGGGCTGACCTTCGACGACGTGTTGCTCCAGCCTGCTGAGAGCGACATTGCGCCTTCCGAGGTCAGTACGGAGTCTCGGGTCTCGAAGCGGATTGCTGTCAAAGTGCCGCTGATCTCCTCGCCGATGGACACCGTGACCGAGGCCCGCATGGCAGTCGCCATCGCCCGGCAGGGCGGCATCGGCATCATCCACCGCAATCTCTCGATCGAGGATCAGGCGCACCAAGTGGATGTGGTCAAGCGCTCCGAGGCGGGCATGATCGACCAGCCCATCACCATCTCGCCGAATGCGACCATCCGCGAGGCAGACGCGATGTGCGCCAATTTTCACATTTCTGGCGTGCCCGTCGTGGACCGTGAACTGCGGCTGCTCGGCCTCATCACCAACCGGGACATGCGCTTCGAAACCGATCCCTCGCGGCCGGTCGCTGAGGTGATGACCCCAATGCCGCTGATCACCGGGCCAGTTGGAATCAGCCGCGACGACGCAATGCGGCTACTGGCCCAGAACAAGATCGAGAAGTTGCCACTTGTCGATGATCAGGGTCGGCTCAGAGGTCTGATCACGCTCAAGGATTTCGTCAAATCTGGGATGTATCCCGATGCCTCTAAAGATGATCAAGGACGGCTCCGCGTCGGAGCAGCCGTCGGGTTTTTTGGCGACGCGTGGAAGCGTGCGATGGCGCTGATCGAGGAAGGTGTCGACCTGCTGGTGGTCGATACCGCACACGGCCATTCCCAAGGCGTGCTGGAGATGGTGCGCCGGCTGAAGGCCGACTCGGCTGCGACCAAGGTCGACATCGTCGGCGGGAACGTGGCGACGTACGCCGGTGCCAAGGCCCTTGTCGACGCTGGGGCGGACGGCGTCAAGGTCGGGGTGGGACCGGGCTCGATCTGCACCACGCGCGTCGTGGCGGGTGTCGGTGTGCCGCAGGTAACGGCAATCCACAACGCCTCTCTGGCCTGCCGTCCAGCTGGAGTGCCGCTGATCGGCGACGGCGGCCTGCAATATTCCGGTGACATCGGCAAGGCGCTTGTCGCGGGCGCCGACACCGTGATGCTGGGCTCACTGCTGGCCGGCTGCGAGGAGAGCCCCGGTGAGCTGATCTTCATGAACGGCAAGCAGTTCAAGGCCTATCGCGGCATGGGATCGCTTGGCGCTATGGCCTCGCGGGGTCGCAGTGGCTCCTCCTATTCCAAGGACCGCTACTTCCAAGGTGACGTCACGTCGGACTCGATGCTGATCGCTGAGGGCATCGAGGGTCATGTTCCGTATCGCGGTCCATTGGCCGCAGTGGCTTACCAGCTGGTCGGCGGTCTGCGGCAGGCCATGTTCTACACCGGAGCCTCGACGATTCCGGAGTTGCAGGAGCGAGGTTCGTTCGTCCGGATTACCTCCGCAGGTCTGCGGGAGTCCCATCCGCACGACATCCAGATGACCGTCGAAGCGCCCAACTATTCAGGCTGACGCACTTCGAACGCACCACACTAATACGGGAGCTGCCATGATCATGATCATGATCAGGATGGATGATCAGCAGCCTCCAAGGGAGTAGACCATGATTGACGTCGGCCGCAGCAAGCGCGCCCAGCAGGCGTTCGCCTTTGACGACATCACCATCGTTCCGTCGCGGCGTACCCGTGGGGAGGAGGAGGTCTCGCTGCAATGGCGGATCGACGCGTACACGTTCGCCTTCCCGCTGCTCGCCGCACCCATGGACTCAGTAATGTCCCCGGCCACGGCGATCAAGATCGGCCAGCTAGGTGGGCTCGGTGTGCTCAATCTGGAGGGCCTATGGACCCGCTATGACGACCCGCAGCCGAAGCTGGAAGAGATCATTGCGATCGAAGATCCAATCGAGGCGACCCGGCGGATGCAGAGGATCTACGCGGAGCCGATCAAGCCTGAGCTGATCGGCAAGCGGGTCGCGGAGATTCGAGAAGCGGGTGTGCCGACGGCCGGCGCGCTCTCGCCGCAGAACACCCAGGCCTACGCGCAAGCAGTGGTGGACTCGGGCGTTGACTTTTTCGTCATCCGCGGTACCACCGTGTCCGCCGAGCATGTCTCCTCCGAGCTCGAGCCACTCAACCTCAAGAATTTCATCTATGAGCTTGACGTCCCGGTCATCGTTGGCGGTTGCGCAACGTATCAGGCGGCCCTTCACCTGATGCGCACCGGCGCAGCCGGTGTGCTGGTCGGGTTCGGAGGCGGAGCCGCGTACACCAGTCGGTCGGTCTTGGGAGTCGCGGTGCCCATGGCCTCTGCGGTCTCCGATGTCGCGGCTGCGCGGCGTGACTATCTCGACGAGTCCGGTGGCCGCTACGCGCAGGTCATCGCAGACGGCTCGGTCGTACGCTCGGGGGATATCGCCAAAGCGATCGCCTGCGGCGCCGATGCGGTCATGGTTGGCTCGCCGCTGGCCAGGGCCGAGGAGGCGCCGGGTCGCGGTTTCCACTGGGGACCCGAGGCCTGGCACGAAAAGCTGCCACGCGGCGAGCGCGCCCAGTTCTCCACAGTCGGCGATCTGCAGCACATCCTGCTTGGCCCCTCCTCGGTGCCCGACGGCACCATGAATCTTGTTGGTGCGCTGCGCAAGGCGATGGCAACCACTGGCTACACCGAGATCAAGGAGTTCCAGCGGGTCGAGATCGTCGTCGGGTAGACCTCAAATCGACTTGTCAGAATCTCAGCACGCTATAGCGCGCTGAGATTCTGACAAGTCGGTGAGGTGAGGGAAGTCGGTGAGGTGAGAGAGCGATTAGCTGCCGCCCCGCGGCAGCAGTCCTTCCATGAGCTTCCAGCGGCTGATCTGACAGCCGTCATTACGCGCGAAAGTACTCCTGACCTGCTTGCCCTGCCAGCTGCCGGTGATGCTGGCCGTTTCTGGGCCGCCGTAGATCTGCGTACAGGCCTTGTCTTTCGGCACCGGCGGCAGTGCGACTGCGCCGTTGGCTTCGAGTGCACGGCAGGCGGCCTCCGGATCCGGATGCGTACCGCCTGCGGGATTGCAGGTCAGCCGCCACGTCTTGGTCGAGCCTGATCCGTTGTCAACCACGATCGTGAGATCGGTATCCGCGGTCGGGGCAGGCGTGGCCTGGTCGCTCGGAGTGACGGGCATGGTGGTTCCTGGGGTCTGGCCGGAGGGTTCGGCGAACTGGTTGGCGCAGCCGACGCTCAGTACCAGGACGGCGAGTGTCGCTAATCGCCGGGCGGAGCGCAGTGGTGGTAACCCACCTCGCTGCCGGCCGGGCGAATGTTGCTGATCTCTCACGCACCTCCTCGGCTGCTGCTAGCGTCGAGCCTACTTTTGCTCGATGCGCTGCGCTTGCCGTCGAGAAAGTCGCCCGGGGCATCGAAATCAATGGGGGGAATTTCGTGCTGTTGCGTACCTGTCGCGCCCATCTCGCGGTCATCGCCGCGAGCGTCGCGGTCGCGGCTTTGCTCACTCTCGGCAGTTTGCCGACGGCCTCTGCCTTGCCGCCGGATCGCGACGAGCACGGCCTGCCGGCTCCGATTCCGAGTCGCTATATCGTCGCGCTGACCGGAAAGCCGATCGCGACCTACGACGGCGACGTGAAGGGCCTTGGTGCGACGCGTCCCAACAAAGGCGAGCGGGTGGACGTGACCTCGGGTCGCGCCCATCGTTACCGGGACTACCTGAAGAGCCAACACGCCAACGCGGCCGCACGGGTTGGTGCCAAGCCGCTCAAGCACTACGCGGTCAGCCTCAATGGCTTCGCGACGACCCTGACCCCCGACCAGGCGCGTACGCTGCAAGCCGCGCCCGGCGTTCTGTCGGTGACCAAGGATCGACCACGCAAGCTCACCAATGACAAGAAGCCTGTTGATTTCTTGAAGCTGACGGGCAGCCAAGGTGTTTGGGGAACACTCGGTGGCAAGAACAGCGCCGGCCGCGGTGTGGTCGTCGGAATCGTGGATTCGGGCTACTGGCCGGAAAGCAAGTCATTTGCCGGCGAGAAGCTGGGGACGGCTGGGCCAACGGCGGCGGATCCGTTCCGGCCGTACCGGTCAGGCAACAACAAGATCGTGATGCACAAGGCCGATGGCCACAGGTTTACCGGGATTTGCGAGACCGGCGACTCATTTACTTCCGACGAGTGCACTACCAAGGTGATTGGCGCTCGCTTCTTCTCCTCCTCTTATGAGTCGCAAACTCCGCCCGGGCAGCGTACCGATTTCCTCTCACCGCGAGATGGTGCCGGCCACGGTACCCACGTTGCGTCCACGGCCGCCGGAAACGCTGGCATCACCGCATCGGTCGGCGGGCACTCGTTCGGGAAGATCTCCGGCGTTGCACCCGCGGCCAAGCTGGCGATCTACAAAGTTGCCTTCACCAGCTCAACTGAGGAGCAGCCGGCTATCTACACCGGCGATGCGTTGGCCGCCATCGATGCTGCCGTTGCCGATGGCGTCGATGTGATCAACTATTCGGTCAGTGGCTCGGATGCCGTGAATGATCCGGTCGACATGGCGTTCCTGTCCGCGGCGTCGGCTGGCATCTTCGTCGCAACCTCAGCAGGCAATGCAGGGCCCGGGGCATCCACTCTGAACCACGTCACGCCGTGGGTGACAACGGTGGCCGCCAGCACGGTCGCGCCGTACGCCGCGACGGTAGTGCTCGGTAACGGCAAGAAGTACGCCGGGATCAGCTCTACGGTCGTTGGCAAGGTCGGCCGGGCTCGGCTTGTCACAGCCCGATCTGTCAAGCGAGCGTCGGCGGCCGGTAACGACGCAGCTGTCTGTGCGCCAGACACACTCAGTCGCGCCAAGACCGCCGGCAAGATCGTGGTCTGTGACCGAGGAGTGGTCGCTCGACTCGACAAGTCGGCCGAAGTGAAACGCGCCGGCGGGAAGGGCATGGTGTTGGCGAACCTCACCAAGTATTCGACCGACGCTGACACCCATGCAGTACCGACGGTCCACCTGAACGTGCCCTTCGGGCCAGCCGTCAAGTCTTATGCCAAGAAAGCGGGAGCGACTGCCACACTCGAGCAAGGGAATCTTTCCTCGAAACCGATCAGGTATCCCCAGGTGGCCAACTTCTCTTCCCGCGGGCCGTCGATCGGCAACGGCGGTAACCTCCTGAAGCCCGACATTTCCGCACCTGGCGTAGCCGTCTTGGCCGCGGTGGCGCCGCCGTCGAACCACAACCGCAAGTTCGACTTCTACTCAGGCACCTCCATGGCCGCACCACACATTGCGGGGATCGCTGCCTTGTACTTCGGCGTTCACCCGAAGTGGTCGCCCATGGCGGTCAAATCCGCGATCATGACCACCTCGTCGCGAGTGAAGACCGCCGCTGGCAAGTTGAGCCGTGACTACTCGGCCCAGGGCGCCGGCAATGTGCGACCGGATCGGATGTTCAACCCGGGCGTGATCTTCGACGCCAGAGAGAGGGATTGGTTGGGCTTCCTTGAGGCCCAGGGCTTTGCAACCGACACCGGAGTGGAGCCAGCCGATCCGAGTAACTACAACGCAGCGTCGATTGCGATCGGCGAGCTTGTCGGCTCCCAGACGGTGACCAGGAAGGTTACCGCCGTGAAGCCGGGCTCGTACCAAAGCACAATCTCGGTGCCAAGTGTGACCGCGAAGGTGAACCCGTCCGTCCTGAACTTCACCAGTGCGGGGCAGACCAAGACGGTGACGATCACCTTCACCCGCGAGGCGGCTCCGTTGTCGCAGGCGGTCTTCGGCTCACTGAAGTTCAAGGGTGGTGGCGCACTGGCTCGACTGCCCATTGTGGTGGTGCCCCAGGCGTCCGACGCGGCCGATGCGGTGACCGGTACGGGCTAGACACTTGATCGTCTTATGCACGATGCCGTCGACCAGCGGCCCGACCGCGTCCTGACCAAAACCTGCCCGGCAGAGGACTTCATACCCGAGTCAGGGCCGGCGTTGCGTTTCTCAGAGCTGCACGCTGCTGTGCTCATCACCACAGCAAGGCTGGTGATCAGACCGAGCATCACGGTCGTTCTGGTTTCGGAAGAGCAGGGAGAGAGTCCTGCCGGCGGCTTGAACTGGTATTAACCACTCGCACTAGGGGTGCCAGGGTTTTGCGTCGGCCCTGAAACGCCCACATCGTGTCGAACCTCACACCGAAGCTGGCCGTAGCTGTAGATCTGACGAGTCAGGGCAGCTGAGTTTGTGGTGGCTGAAGCTGACACTCCAGCCGGCCGCGGCAGTGGACGAGGGCGCCTGAGGCGTGTGCTCATGGCTAGGCTGAGCGCCATGGGTGACCCGGTGGCCGAGGAGTTGCTGCGGCTGCGGATGAGCATCGACAACATGGATGCGGCGCTCGTGCATCTTCTCGCCGAGCGCTTCAAGGTCACACAACAAGTCGGTGAGCTGAAGGCCGCCCACGGCCTACCGCCTGCAGATCCCGTACGGGAAGCCCAGCAGATCTCGCGGCTCCGGGCGCTGGCCGAGGATGCCAAGCTTGACCCTGAGTTCGCCGAGAAATTCCTGAACTTTGTCGTTGCCGAGGTGGTGCGCCACCACGAGGCCACACTGAGCCAGAGCACCTCCAGCAACCCGCAGGCGTACGTTTCTCATCAGGACGGCGCAAACGAGCATCCCTCGCGGCCGTAGCAGCCGTACGTTTCCATCAGAACGGCGGAAGCGGGCATCTGGGTGTCAGCCGAAAGGATCAGAGATTGGCGCCCAGGGATCGGCCGGCGCCGCGACCAGAGAACAAGCAGCCGCCCAGGAAGGTGCCCTCGAGGGCGCGGTAGCCGTGGACGCCTCCGCCGCCGAACCCGGCCACCTCACCTACCGCGTAGACGCCCGGTAGCGCCGAACCGTCCGGTCGCATTACCCGTCCGTCAAGGTCAGTCTCCAGTCCACCGAGTGTCTTGCGGGTCAGCACGTGAAGCCGGATCGCGACCAGTGGACCTCCCGATCCTGCTTGGCCTGTCGCCCGAGCCTTCGGATTGAGCATCTCATGGGGCGGCACAATCCGGAGCATCCGATCACCAAGAAACCGCCGAGCCGCGGCCGTGGCCACCACCTGCGGATCCTTCCCCAGCCCGCTACGCACCTGGAGATCGCGCGCCTCGATCACCCGCCGGAGCGCATCGCCGTCGATGAGATGCTCACCGACCAGCTGATTCATCTGCGCGGCCAACTCGAGGACGGATCCGGCCGAGACGAAATCGACACCCCGCTCCTGGAAGTCGCGCACTTCCGGGGTCGGACCCGGCCGTATCCGGCCAGCCAGACGTCGCAGGTTCTTACCCGTCAGATCGGAGTTCTGCTCGGATCCGGAGAGCGCGATTTCAGCCGACAGCGTCGCCTGGTCGAGCACGAACCAGGAGTAGTCGTAGCCACTGTTGATCACGTGCCGCAGCGCACCGAGTGAATCGAAGCCCGGGAACAGCGGCACCGGAAAGCGTTGCCCTCGGGCATCCAGCCACAGCGACGAGGGCCCGGCCAGGATCCGAATACCGTGGTGGCTCCAGATAGGGGAGTGGTTCACGATGCCCTCCGGATAGTGCCACATACGATCCGGATTGATCACCCGGCCACCGGCGGCCTCGGTGATCTTGAGCATTGACCCGTCAACATAGTCAGGCACGCCGGCGATCATGCGTTGCGGCGGCGAGCCCCACTCGGCGGGCCAGTTCTGCCGAACGAGGTCGAAGTTTCCGCCGATCCCGCCACTGGCGACAACGGCCGCCTGGGCGGTGAAGGTGAATTCCCCGGACGCGGTTCGCGATGTTTGGACTCCGCGGGGCACATCGGTCGGCTCCAGAACCAGCCCGGACACGCGTACGCCGGATCCGTCGACAGCCATCGAGGTGACCTGGTGTCGCGACCGGATGCGCACCCGGTGCGAGTGCATGACGTCGCGGGCAAAGGGCTCAACCAACGCAGGGCCGGTGCCCCAGGTGACATGGAAACGCGGCACCGAGTTCCCGTGGCCGGGATTGGCGTAACCGCCTCGTTCGGCCCATTGCACGAGCGGGAACCAGCGGACGCCCAGGTCATGGAGCCAGCGGCGCTGCTCACCCGCCGCGAAGTGCACGTACGCCTCGGCCCAGCGGCGCGGCCAGTAGTCCTCCAACCGGTCAAAGGCAGCGCTGCCCATCCAGTCGGCCAGTGCCAGCTCTTCGGAATCGTGGATTCGAAGAATCCGCTGCTCCGGCGAATTCACCATGAACAGGCCGCCGAGCGACCAGTACGCCTGGCCACCAACTGAGCCGAGCGGCTCGGCATCCAGCATGATCACTGACCGATCGGCTGCGGCCAGCTCGTGAGCGGCGACCAGACCAGATAGGCCAGTACCGACCACGATGACGTCACAGTCCATACTCCGAATGCTGCCACTCAAACGTTCTGTGTTCGCTCGCGCGCTTGATAGGCGCTACCGACGCTCGCGACCAGGCCCGCCACTACTCTGGGCCCCATGACCGAGGTAGCAGTTGTTTCCTCAGACCTGCTGCGGCTGCGCGGGCTGCTCACGGCGACTGGGCCGGCCATGGAGCTCCGCTCGCCCGTCACCGGTCAAGTGATAGGCGAGCTGCCGACCTCCACACCGGCCGACGTCGAGGTCGGCGCCCAGCTGGCCCACCGCGCACAATCTGACTGGGCCGCTCGGCCCATTGACGAGCGAGCTCGGCTGCTGCTCGATTTTCATGATCATCTTTTGGATCGGCGGGATTACTTCGTTGACCTACTACAGTCCGTCGGCAAGGACCGGCTGAGTGCCGCCAACGAAGTGCTGCACGTTGCCCTCACCGCGCGTTACTACGGTCGGACAGCACGTCGCTATCTGCGCTCCGAACGGGGCGAGGGCATCTTGCCGCTGCTGACTCGAGTGGACCGGCATTACGTACCGAACGGCCTCGTCGGCGTGATCGGACCGTGGAACTACCCACTGACCATGACCATCTCCGATGGACTGGCTGCTCTGGTCGCCGGTAATGCGATCATGCTCAAGCCTGATCATCAGACACCGCTGGTCGCGCTGGCGGCGGTGGAACTGCTACGCACCGCAGGACTGCCCGCCGACGTATGGCAGGTGGTGCACGGACGCGGGACAGTCGTGGGGCGGGAGTTGATCGACGTCAGCGATTATGTGTGTTTCACCGGCTCGACTGCCACGGGTCGTACGGTGGCCGCGCAGTGCGCGGGCCGGCTGATCGGTTGTTCACTGGAGCTCGGTGGCAAGAACCCGATGGTGGTCTTGGAGGATGCGGATGTCGAGGCGGCAGCAGACGGCGCCACGCGAGCGTCATTCTTCAACGCTGGCCAGACGTGCCTGGCCACCGAGCGCATTTACGTTGCGGAGCACCTCTTCGAGGCGTTTATCCGGGCCTTCGTCGTGCGGACAGAGGCGATCCGCCTCGGCAACGCGATGGATTTCGACCACGACATGGGCAGCTTGATAAACCATGACCAGCTGGAGCGGGTCAGCGCGCACGTCGACGACGCGAAGGCTAAAGGAGCCACTGTGTTGACCGGCGGGCGGCGGCGGGAGGACTTGGGCGAGCTGTTCTATGAGCCAACGGTCTTGACCGGCGTGACGCCGGAGATGGAGTGCTACGCGGAGGAGACCTTCGGCCCGGTCGTCAGCGTCTATGCGGTCGCGGACGAGGACGAGGCAGTGGCGCGGGCCAACGAGTCCGACTACGGACTCAACGCCAGCGTCTGGACCTCCGATCATGATCGCGGTCGGCGCGTGGCGCGTAAGATCAAATGCGGCTCGGTGAACGTCAATGAAGGCTTCGCAGCGACGCTCGGCAGCATCGACGCACCGATGGGTGGAATGAAAGACTCTGGACTCGGCCGACGCCAGGGGCAGGACGGCATCCGGCGTTTCGTCGAGGTCCAGTCGGTGGCCACGCAGACCGGGATTCCGATCGCTCCGAGCCATGGCCTGGACGGCAAGTCCTTCACCTCGGTGATGACCGGAGTACTGCGGATGATGAAGAAGGCCGGCCGGGCCTAGTCCCCTACCGTCCTGCCGTGCGGCGATCAGCGGAGCAATTCCGGGCAGAAAGGCCCAAGAACCCACTGACCAGCGTCAGCCGCAGAGCCGGAGTTGATCGTGTGCGAGGCGGATGATCATCGAGAAACTCAATCATCTCTCTGCCTCTCGCGTATCCCCACCTCAACAGCAGCATGCGCGGTTGATCGGACACGCACAGCGGCAGATGACGCACCGGCAAAGGGTCATGTGGCGC
>Ga0307320_10000789_pt1 | contig 11417 bp, 10 predicted proteins | sample ER_DNA_369_FD_194495 | JGI IMG/M metagenome (GOLD analysis project Ga0307320, IMG submission 194495) | Bulk soil microbial communities from the East River watershed near Crested Butte, Colorado, United States - ER_DNA_369 | ecosystem: Environmental > Terrestrial > Soil > Floodplain | place...
GTCCGCGGGCGCACCCGTCCGGACGGTGCCGAGCGGCACCGCCATCCGCCGGGCGTCGTCCGAGATCGCCACGCCGATCCTCGCGTCCCCGAGATCGAGCCCGAGGACCCGGCCGGGCTCAGCCACCGGCCTGCAGGAGCTCCTTCAGCCGGGGCTCGACCGCGTCGAGCGCCTCCTGGAACGCGTCCCCCTTCGGGCCGCCGGAGAACGCGAGGTTCGGCTTGCCACCCTTGCCGCCGCCCACGATCTTCGCCGCCGGTTCGAGCAGCGCGGGCGCGGTCGCGCCCCGGGCGATCAGGTTTTTCGTGCTCGCCGCCACCAGCAGGGCCTTGCCACCCTGCCCGGTCCCGAGCACGACGGCGGCGCCGTCCGGTCCCTCGAGGCGGTTCGCCATGTCCTGCGCGAGCACGCGGAGCTCATCGGCGTCCGCATCGACGGCGGCGGTGACGAGCTTGGCGCCCTCGACCACCCTCGCCCCGGAGGCGAGCTGCTCCGCCCGGTCCCTCAGCTCCTGCTTCGCCTGCCTGCCGATCTCGGTCTCGAGTTGTTTCACGCGCTCGGCGTAGTGACGGGCACGTTCGAGCGCGCCCTTGGGGTCGGTGCCGAGCTCGCGAGCGATCGCGTACAGGAGGTCGCGTTCCATGTTGATCTCGCGCAGGGCATCGGGGCCAACGAGGGCCTCGACGCGCCGCATGCCGGCGCCGATCGAGGCCTCGTGGAGGATGCGGACGAGCGCGATCTCGCCCGTGTGGTGGACGTGCGTGCCTCCGCAGAGCTCGATCGAATAATCCCCCACCTCCACGACCCGGACGAAGTCGCCGTACTTCTCGCCGAACAGCGCGATCGCGCCCTGGTTCCTGGCCTCGTCCATCGTCGTCTCGTAGATCGTGACCTGCCCGTCCTCGGCCAGCCGGCGGTTGGCCAGCTCCTCGGCCTCCTCGAGGACGTCGCGCGGGACCGCCGAGTGGTGCGGGAAGTCGAACCGGAGACGGCCGGGCGCGACGAGCGACCCGGCCTGCCGCGCGTGATCGCCCAGCACGTGGCGCAGGGTCCAGTGGACGATGTGCGTCGCCGTGTGAGCCCGGGCCGTCGCCTCCCGGCGCGCGGCGTCGACCTCGCCGTGCACCTCCTCGCCCTCGCGGATCTCGCCGGACCCGACGACCCCGGTGTGGACGATGATGTCGCCCGGCCCGAACTGCGCGTCGGTCACGGTGATCGTCCCCCCGGGCGCCCGGACGACACCCTGGTCGCCGACCTGACCGCCGGACTCCGCGTAGAACGGCGTCCGGTCCAGGACGAAGCGGATCTCCTCGCCCTCGCCCGCCACCTCTCCGCGGCCCCCGGGACCGAGCACCGCCAGCATCCGCCCGTCAGACGCCAGGGTCTGATATCCCACGAACTCGGTCCTGCCCGCCTGCCCGGCGACCTCCGCGAGCTCCTCCTCGGCGCGTCCCTTCTTGGCCGCCTTCTTCGCGCGTTCGCGCTGCTCGGCCATGAGCTCGTCGAAGCGGGCCTCGTCGATCTCAAGGCCGGCGTCCTCGGCGAGCTCGGCCGTCAGCTCCTTGGGGAAACCGAACGTGTCGTGGAGCTTGAAGACGACATCGCCCGGGAGCCGCTCGGCTTCGGCCCCCCTCCCGATCGCCGTCTCGAACAGCGTCATCCCCTGCCTCAGGGTGCCGGCGAAGCGTCCCTCCTCCGAGCTCGCGACCTGCTCGACGTAGGCCCGGTTCTCGACGAGCTCGGGGTACACGTGCCCGAACCGTTCGACCGTCCGCTCGACGAGCGCCGGCATGACCTCCTTCTCGATCCCGAGCCGCCGCGCGTGCGAGACGACGCGACGAAGCATCCGGCGCACGAGGTAGCCGCGCCCCTCGTTCGAGGGCTGCACGCCGTCAGCGATCAGGAACGTCGTCGCTCGGCCGTGCTCGCCGATCACCTTGAGCGAGACGTCATCTCGCTCGTCCTTCCCCAACCGCCGTCCCGAGAGCGACTCGGCGACCTCGACGAGCGGCCGAAGCAGGTCGGTCTCGAACGCGTGGTCCACGTCCTGAAGGACGACGGCCAGGCGCTCCACGCTGGCCCCCGTGTCGATGTTCTTGTTGGGGAGCTCGCGCACGATCCGCATCTGATCGTCGACTTCGTCCTGCATGAACACGTGGTTCCAGATCTCGATGTGGCGCTCCTCGTCGACCTCGGGCCCGCCTTCCGCCCCGTACCTCGGTCCGCGGTCCACGTAGATCTCCGAACATGGTCCGGCGGGGCCGGCCGCGTGCGTCCACCAGAAGTTGTCATCCTCGCCGCGGCGAACGATCCGCTCGGCGGGGACCCCGATGTCCCGCCAGATCCCGATCGCCTCGTCGTCGGTCCGGAACACCGTGACCCACAGCCGGTCGGGGTCGATCCCGTAGACCTCGGTGACGAGCTCGTAGCCCCAACGGCAGGACTCGGCCTTGAAGTAGTCGCTGAACGAGAAGTTCCCGAGCATCTCGAACAGGGACAGGTGGCGCGCGGTGTGTCCGACGAGGTCGATGTCGACCGCGCGGAAGACCTTCTGGACGGTGACCGCACGCGGGAACGGCGGCCGGGCGTGGCCGAGGAAGTACGGGATGAACTGGTTCATGCCGGCGTTCGTCAGCAGCAGGCCTGACTCGAGCGGGGGGATCAGCGACGAGGACGGGACGCGCTTGTGCCCGCGCTCCTCGAAGAAGCGCAGGAACTCCTCGCGGATCCGATCGCCCTCCATGGCGGCACAGTCTAGCGGCGTGCCTGCGCCCGACCTGAAGTCGGATCGGCTGCGTCCTCAGGACGGGAGCCGGAACGTGTGGCGCAGCCCCTCGGCTCGCAGCTCGGCGAGCGTGACGGCCGGGAGCCGGCGGTCGTTGATCAGGACGACGTAGCGCCCTGCCGGCGGGAGCTCGACGGTGAAGGGCGCCACCTGATGGCACTGGCCGAGCGGGGCCTCGGGCGTGGCGGGGAGCCCGACCCAGTTCGCGCTCCCGGTCACGATCGTCGTACGGCTGCCGTCGCTGGCCCGGAAGGTGACGGTCTCCCCGCCCACGTACGGGTCGCTCCGGTGGCACGGGAAGCCCGTGAGCTTGACGAACGTGCCCCGCAGGACGATCGCCGAGACGTCGGTGGGTGTCCCGTTGGTGGTCGGTCGCATCATCGACTCCATCCCGGCGACCGGCGCATGAGACGCGCAGGCGGCGAGTGCCACCACGGCGAGGACCCCGAGGGCGGCCGTGCGCGAACGGATCATCTCGATCTGGGGATACGTGTGGCGGATGCGGGCGGGTCGACCGGCCGGCTACCGCAGCCCGCTGCGGAGCTCGTCTTCCTTCTGCTGCATCGCCGCCTTGCCCTCGGCGAGGGAGTCGGAGACGAGCCTGGCCAGATCCATCATGCCGCCCCGCGCCTCACGGGCGAGGTTCGCAGGCGCGACCTTCGCGGTCTGCTTGCGGACGAACCTCGATGCGAGGATCGCGCTCGCCGCCCCGGCCCCCAGACCGAGCGCGACCCAGAACAGCCGCCTCACGCCGTCCCCTGCTTACCACCCTTGCCACTCTTGCCCCGCCTCACGCCGTCCCCTGCTTGCCACCCTTGCCACTCTTGCCGCGCCTGCCGCCGAACCGGCTCGTCGCCTTGCGGACCCCGACCCCGAGCGAGATGAGCTTGACCAGCGGCCCGGAGGCGGCCTCCTCCACGAGCCCCGAGATCCGCCGGACCCGTCCGACGATCTCCCCGGTCGCCTCGAGCACGACGTCGACGCGATCGAGCTCACGGTTCGTGCGCTCCAGGGACCCCTTCACCTCGCGCAGCAGCGGGACCGTCTCCTCGCGCATCACGTCGATCAGGATCTTCGTGCTCTCGAGCACGCGGAACGTGTTGATGAGCACGACACACAGGAACAGGACGAGCAGCCCCCAGAACGCGGAGAGCACGATGAGTGCGACGTCACCACCGTCGAGCGCTGCGATCATGCCCACGTCGCCGCCCTCCTCTCCGCCTCCCGGCCCGCCTCGCCGGCCGCAGCCCGGCCCGCACGCAGGCTCCGGGTCCGCGCATCATACCGGGGGTGCCTCCTCGGCCGTCCCCCCGGGCGTCTCGGACGCGCCGCCGTCGGGCGGCGGATCGGTCTCCTCCCCCTCCCCGGACGGCTCGTAGTACCGGTTCCCGGAGAACCGAGCGGGCAGGTACTCCTGGTCGACCCGGTGGCCCGGGTAGTCGTGCGGGTACTTGTAGCCCTTGCCGAACCCGAGCTTCTTCAACCCCGGGTGTCCGGGCTCCTTGAGGTGGAGCGGCACGGGGTCGGACGAGGCCGCGTCCTTCTGCGCTCTGCCGAGGGCAGCGATCACGCTGTTGGACTTCGGTGCGCGAGCCAGGTAGATCGCGGCCTCCGCGAGGTTGAGCTGGGCCTCGGGCAGCCCCACGTACTCGACGGCCTGCGCGGCCGCGACGGCGATCATCAGCGCGCGGGGATCGGCCAGGCCGATGTCCTCGCTCGCATGCACGACCATCCGTCGGGCGATGTAGCGGGCATCCTCGCCGGCCTCCAGCATCCGGGCGAGCCAGAACAGGGCCGCGTCGGGATCGGACCCCCGGATGCTCTTGATGAACGCCGAGATCACGTCGTAGTGCGCGTCACCCTGCCGGTCGTAGACGATCGCCTTCTTCTGGACCGCGTCGGCCGCGCGCTCGCGGGTGACCGAGTCCTCCCCGGCCGATCGCGTCGCGAGGACCGCGGCCTCCAACCCGGTGAGCGCGACACGGGCATCCCCGCCGGCGACGTCGACGAGGTGCTCGAACGCCTCGTCCGAGACCTCGACGCCCTGCTTGCCCAGGCCTCGGTCCTCGTCGGCCAGGGCGTGCTCGAGCAACGCGCGGAGCTCCTCCGGCGCCAGCGGTTCGAGCTGCAAGAGGATGCATCGCGAGAGCAACGGCGTGACGAGCGAGAAGTAGGGGTTCTCGGTGGTCGCGCCCACCAGGGTGACCGTCCCCTCCTCGACCGCCGGCAGCAGGACGTCCTGCTGCGCCTTCGACCACCGGTGGACCTCGTCGACGAACAAGACCGTCCGGAAGAGCCCGCCCTTGGCCTGCTCGATCACCTTCCGGGCGTCGGCCACGCCCGAGGAGACCGCGGACAGCTGCACCAATTGGGCGCCGACCGCGTCGGCGAGCAGGTAGGCGAGGGTCGTCTTCCCCGTTCCGGCGGGCCCCCACAGGACGATCGAGGGCAGGTGGCCGCCCTCGAGCAGTTGCGTCAGCGCCTTGCTCGGACCGATCAGGTGCGATTGCCCGACGAACTCCTCGAACGTTCGCGGCCGCATCCGGGCGGCGAGGGGGACGTCGGCCACGCCAGATCAGTCCTTGTAGCGGATGATGCGCTTGGGCCGGATCTTCAGGATCTCGCGTACCTGGCCCGGCGTGTACGAGTAGCCGTGGCCATCGTAGCGGTGCGAGAGCTCGTCGATGTGCGCCTCCGCGTGCGCCCCGGTCTCGAACCCCGCCACGGTCCCGGTGATCGAGATCCAGTTGTACGCGTCGCCGTTCCTCATCACGGTGATCGCGACCCGGGGGTTCGCCGCGCAGTTGCGGTGCTTGACCCGACCCTCCGCCGTGTTCACCAGGACGAGCCCGTCGGCCGAGTCCACCCAGGTGATCGTCGCGTGCGGAGAGCCGTCGGGGTTCATCGTGACGAACGTCGCGAAGTTCGTGTCCGTCAGCATCGCGATGTCGGACTCCGTGAGCTCAACCATCCGGCTGCGCCTCCTCGTCCTGTTTCGTCGGGACCACGACCGCGATGCCGAGCTCACGCAGTTGTTCCTCGGTCGCGGGGGCCGGCGCCCCGGTGAGCGGGTCGGCGCCGGACTGCGCCTTGGGGAACGCCGTCACGTCTCGGATCGTGTCCTTGCCGGCCATCAGCATCACCAACCGGTCGATCCCCATCGCGATGCCGCCGTGCGGGGGCACGCCGAACCGGAACGCTCGCAACAGATGGCCGAACTGCTCCTCGGTCTGCTCCGGCGTGAGACCCAGCACCTCGAAGACCCGTCGTTGCACGTCGGGACGGTGGATGCGGATGCTCCCGCCGCCGAGCTCGAACCCGTTCAGCGTGAGGTCGTAGGCACGCGCCTTGGCGGTCTCGGGCGCGAGGTCCTCGGTCAGCGGCGAGGTGAACGGGTGGTGGTTCGAGACCCACTTGCCCTCCTCCTCCGACCAGTCGAACAGCGGCGGCTCCGAATACCAGCAGAACCGCCACTCCCCCTCCGGGATCAGGCCGAGCCGGTCGGCCAGGTGCCGCCGCAACCCGTCGAGCGCCACGTTCGTGCGGTCGGGCTTGTCGGCCACGATCAGGATCAGGTCGCCGGGCCCGGCCCCGGTCGCGCGGCGGACGCCCTCGATCTCGCCGGGCGACAGGTGCTTCTCGACCGGCGAGCGGACCCCCTCGCCCTCGACCGCGATCCAGACCAGGCCGGCCGCCCCACGCGACCTCGCCACCTGCACCAGCTCGTCGAGCTCCTTGCGGGACAGCTCGGCGCCGCCGGGTGCCGAGAAGGCCTTGATGAGCCCACCCGAGTCCAGCACCGACGCGAACGCTCGGAACCCCGTCCCCGTGAACACGTCGCCGACGTCCGCGAGCTCCATCCCGTACCGCAGGTCGGGCTTGTCCGAACCGTACCGGTCCATCATCTCGTCGTAGGTCATCCTCGGGAACGGCGTGGCGACCTCGACGCCCTGGGTCTCGCGCACGATCCGCGCGTACAGGGGCTCGATCACCGCGAAGACGTCCTCCTCGTCGACGAACGACATCTCGACGTCGAGCTGGGTGAACTCGAAGCTGCGGTCGGCGCGCGGTTGCTCGTCGCGAAGGCACCGGACGATCTGGTAGTAGCGATCCTGTCCGGCCACCATCAGCAGCTGCTTGAGCTGCTGCGGCGACTGGGGCAGCGCGTAGAACGTCCCTGGCCACAACCGCGAGGGGGCCAGGAAGTCCCGCGCACCCTCGGGCGTGCTGCGGCCGAGCATCGGGGTCTCGACCTCCAGGAACCCCCGCGACTCCATCTCGTCGCGGACGATGCGGTTGATCGCATGGCGCATCGCGAGGACCTTGGTCATCTCGGGACGTCGCAGGTCGAGGTAGCGGTAGCGGAGCCGGAGCTCCTCCGAGGCCTCGATCCGGTCCTCGATCACGAACGGCGGCGTCTCGGCCTCGGCCAGCACCTCGAGCTCCGAGACGACCACCTCGACCTCGCCCGTCGGCAGCTCGGGGTTCACGGTCCCCTGGGGCCGCACCCTGACCTCGCCGTCGACGCGGACGACCGACTCCGAGCTCAGGTGCTGGGCGGCGGCGTGGCCTGCCGCCGCGTGCTCGGGATGGAACACGAGCTGGACGAGCCCCTCACGGTCGCGCAGGTCGACGAACGTCACACCGCCGTGATCGCGTCTGCGCCACACCCACCCGCAGAGGGCGACGCGCTTGCCGGCCTGCTCGGCCCGGAGCTCGCCGCACGCGTGCGTCCGCATCGCCGTCCTGAGATCGCTCATCGCTCTGCAGCCCAATCCGTTCGGGAGAGCCAGTTCACAACATCGCCGATCGGGATCTCCTCCTGCACGCCGTCGGAGAGGCGCTTGAGGATCGCGGTCGAGGCCGCGATCTCCTTCTCGCCGACGATCACGGCGTACGTCGCACCCGAGCGGTCGGCCATCTTGAGCTGGGCCTTCAACGGTCGATCCTCGAAGGCGGCCGCGGCGGGGATGCCCGCGTCCCGCAGATCCTGCACGAGACGGGTCCCGACCTGCGAGGCGTCCGGACCGATCGAGACGACGAAGCATGCCACCCCGAGCTCGCCCGGGAGGGTCGCGCCCTCCCCGCGGAGGGCGAGGAGCACCCGGTCCAGCCCGATCGCGAAGCCGACCCCGGGCGTGGGTGGCCCGCCCAACACCTCGGCGAGCCCATCGTACCGACCGCCACCGCACACGGTGGCCTGGGCCTGCGAGAGCGAACCCGAGACGAACTCGAACGCCGTCCGCGTGTAGTAGTCCAACCCCCGGACCAGCCTCGCGTCGTGCACGAACGCGATCTCCGCCGCGTCGAGTCCGTTCCGCACCGCCGCGAAGTGCTCCGAACAGGCCTGGCACAGGTGGTCCGAGATCAACGGTGCCCCGAGCACGAGCGGCGTCTGCCCGTCGACCTTGCAGTCGAACACGCGCAGCGGGTTGGTCCGAAGGCGCGTCCGGCAGTCCTCGTCGAGCTCGTCCCGGTGTGGCTCGAGGTACGCGATCAGCTTCTCCCGGTAGGCCGGACGGCATTCGGCGTCACCGATCGAGTTCACGCGGAGCTCGATCTGCGCGAGGCCGCGTCCACGAAGGTACCGGTCTCCCACCGCGATCACCTCCACGTCCGCGGCGGGACCGGCGGCCCCGATCGTCTCGATCCCGAACGCGCGGAACTCCCGGAGCCGCCCGGCCTGCGGCCGGCCGTGCCGGAACTGCGCGGACACGTGGTAGCCCTTGAACGGCGTCGGGAGGTCGTGGGCGTTCGCGAGGTACGCGCGGACGATGCTCGCCGTCTGCTCGGGGCGCAGGGTGAGCGAGCGTCCGCCCTTGTCCTCGAAGGTGTACATCTCCTTGGTGACGACGTCCGAGGTCTCGCCGGACGTCCGCGCGAACAGTTCGGTGTGTTCGAACGTCGGCGTTTCGACGTAGCGGAACCCGTAGAGCCGCCCGATCCGGTGGGCGGCCTCGTACAGCCCCAGCATCGCGTCGGAGACCGGCGGCAGCAGGTCATCGGTCCCTCGTGGCGGTTGGAGCTCCACTCAGCGGCCCTGCCGGGGGTCCGGGGGGCTCGAGGAGCGAGCGCGGAGGCGCGAGCGGTAGCCCCCCGGTGGCAGGAAGGGGTTGCGTTCGCGTTCGCGCGCGACGGTGGTCCTGGGACCGTGGCCCGGGAGCACGTCGGTCGTGTCGGGCAGCTCGAGGAAGCGGTCGAGCGATCGCTCCATGTCGGTCGGCGACGAGTTGGGGAAGTCGCTCCGGCCGATCGCGCCGGCGAACACGAGGTCGCCCGAGAGCACCAGGGCGTCGGTAGACAAGCACACGCTGCCCGGGGTGTGGCCGGGCATGTGCACGACCTCGATCACGAACCCGGCGAACGTGAGCACGTCCCCGTCGACCACCGTTCGAACGTCCTTCACGGGAACGGGCGGCGTCTGGAACCCCGCTCCCCACCCCTGCGGATCGGTCAGCGCGGCGACGTCCGCCTCGTGGATGTAGAAGGGCAGGTCGTCGCCGCAGAAGACGGCCGCCGACCCGATGTGGTCGAAATGACCGTGTGTGGCGAACGCGGCGACCGGCCGCCGGCCTTCGGCATCCAGCATCGCACGGACGCGTTCGGGCGAGAACCCGGGGTCGACCACCACCACCTCATCGGTCCCGTCAGCGCCGAGCAGCCAGCAGTTGGTCTCGAACGAGTTGTCGGAGAAGACGTCCAGGTACATGGAGGGAGTCTATCGAGCGCCGCGTCGACGCCTGCCGCGGCCGAACGCGATCAGAGCTGGGTCTGGCCCCTGAGCACCCGTCGGCTCCGGACCGATGGCGGCGGCGCCGGGTGCTCCACCAGCGCGACCACCCGATCGGCCATGAACCGCCCGCTCCGGACCGGCTCCCCGTTCCTGGTGACCTCCGAGACCTCGATCACGCCGCGCGACGTGGCGACCTCGACGCGGCGCCCCGCCTTGGTCGCCTCGATCTCGTAGGTCAGCACGCCGGAACCCGAGTCGACGACGATCTCCACCCGGTCGCCCTTCATGCAACGAGCCTACTCCTCGGTCGGGACAGGCTCCGCGGCACGGCTCCGTGAGCCGCATCAGCCGGCGGGATCGATCCAGAGGGTGACCGGGCCGTCGTTCACGAGCTCCACCTGCATGTGCTCCCGGAAGGCTCCGCGACGGACCGTTGTGCCCCGGGCCTCCAGGGCCTTCGCGAACGCCTCGACCCGGTCCTCGGCGATCTCGGGCGGTGCGGCCCCGTCCCACGAGGGCCGCCGGCCCTTGCGGACGTCGCCGTACAGCGTGAACTGCGGAACGACCAGGATCTCGCCGCCCACGTCGGACAGTGAGCGGTTCATCTTGCCGTGCTCGTCCTCGAACACCCGGAGGTGGACGACCTTCTCGGCCAGCCGGTCGTACTCGCCGAAAGCGTCGTCGGCGCCCACGCCGACGAGCAGGAGGAGGCCGGGTCCGATCTCGGACACGAGCTCGTCGCGGACCGTGACCGAGGCTCGGGCAACGCGCTGCAGCAGGACCCTCAACGCGGCACGACGCGGAACGCGTCGTAGACGTTCTCGACCTTCTTGACGGCCCCGAGGATCTCGGTGAGGTGGGTGATGTCCGCGAGCTCGAACGTGAACCGCAGCATCGTCGTCCGGTCACGGCCGACTGCCGAGGTCGCCGACAGGATGTTCACGTGGTGATCGGAGAGCACCGTGGCCACGTCTGAGAGCAGACGCGTGCGGTCGAGCGCCTCCACCTGGACCGCGACCACGAACGAGGTCGGCTTGCCGGCTCGCCACGACACGTCGATCAGCCGTTCGGGCTGGGAGATGAGCGACTTCGCGTTCGGGCAGTCGGTGCGGTGGACCGAGACGCCCTGCCCGCGCGTGACGAACCCGAGGATGTCGTCCCCGGGCACCGGGGTGCAGCACCGGGCGAGCCGGACCCACACGTCCTCGGACCCGGGCACCACGACGCCCGAGGTCACGTCGGTCGAGCTCGGCTGCCCGAGGTGCACCGGCCGCGCGAGCGGGACCTCGCCGACGTCCTCCTCGGTCGAGCCCTGCACGCTCCGCGCGAGGCGGGCGACGATCGACTGCGGAGAGACCTGCCCCTCACCGATCGCGACGTACAGCGACTCGAGGCTCGGGAACTTCATCTCGTCCGCAAGCTGCTCGAGCGCGTCCTCGGTCGCGAGCCGCTTGAGGGGAACGTTCTGCTTGCGCATCAACCGCTGGAGCTGCTCCCGGCCGTCCTCGAGTGCGTCCTCGCGCCGCTCGCGGCTGAACCATTGCCGGATCTTGTTGCGGGCGCGTGGCGTCTTGACCCACCGGAGCCAGTCCTGCGACGGTCCCTCGCCCTGCGCCTTGGAGGTCAGGATGTCGACCGCGTCGCCGGTCCGCAGCTCGTAGTCGAGCGGGACGAGCTTCCCGTTCACCTTGGCGCCGATCGTCCGGTGCCCGACCTCGGTGTGGATCGCGTACGCGAAGTCGACCGGCGTCGCGCCGGCCGGAAGGTTCATGACGTCGCCCTTCGGCGTGAAGCAGAAGACCTGCCCGCCGTACAGGTCGATCTTCAGACCCTCCATGAACTCGCGCGGGTCGGCCATGTCCTTCAGCCACTCGAGCATCTGACCGAGCCACGCGAGGT
>Ga0307320_10000796_pt1 | contig 11384 bp, 12 predicted proteins | sample ER_DNA_369_FD_194495 | JGI IMG/M metagenome (GOLD analysis project Ga0307320, IMG submission 194495) | Bulk soil microbial communities from the East River watershed near Crested Butte, Colorado, United States - ER_DNA_369 | ecosystem: Environmental > Terrestrial > Soil > Floodplain | place...
GCGCGGAACGCCTCGAGGGCGTCCGCGGCAGCGTCTGACTCTTCCTCTGCCCCAGGCTCTGCGGCCTCGGGTTCCTCCTCAGTTGTCGGGAGGCTGGCGAAGTCGAGCTCGAAGTCGTCCTCCGGCGCTTGGTCGGTAGCGCCACCGCCGAAGTCCAGGTTGATGTCAACGTCGTCTTCACGGCTCGCGGGATAATTCCCGAGGTCAATATCAAAGTCGTCCTTTGATGACTCCGTGGAGGCGGAAAATGCAGGGCTTTCCAGCTCCTCCGCATCCTGCTGCGGTCTGTCGGCTGAAAAGTTCTCGGACACGTGGATATCTCCGTTGCTTGGTTCGTTGACGGTCATCAGCTGAAGATTTTGAAGATCACCCAGCCGAAGCCGAGGTCGAGCATGCTTACGTAGGCGATGACAAACAGCACAAAGACCAGCACTACGACGAAGTAGTTGATCAGCTGCGGGCCAGTGGGATAGACGACCTTGCGCAGTTCACCGATCGATTGCCTGACGAACTTGATCGGGTTCGTACGCTCCCGCTTGACCGGCTGATCGCGCTTGTTGGTGGGAGCGCCTTTCGGAGCACGAGCGGACCGGCGTGTTTGCCCAGTCTTGGCGCTGGCACCGGAGGCAGCGGCAGCGACACCCGCGGGTTCTAAGACCTTCCCGGTCTGCGAGTCGCTGCTGGTGTCATCTTTGGCCGCCTCGCGACGGTTCGTCTCAGTCCGCGTGGCCGTGAGATCGGCGCTGGTCTGGCTAGCGCCTGACAACTCGGCAGAGCTCGCCTCGGGCTCTACCTCTTCCTTGTCTGCCACGCTATGACCTTCCCTGCTCTCATCTGCTTGCCTCTGGCGACCCTGCAGGGCAAGAGGGACTTGAACCCCCAACCTTCGGTTTTGGAGACCGATGCTCTGCCAATTGAGCTATTGCCCTCCGGAGCCCTCCACCAGCTGCTCTCCTACACCCACGATCCGTTAGCAGGGCGCACAAAAACAATGGTGAGAGGCCACCAAACCAGAGAGTCTACTGAGGATTACGACGGGAGTCGAACGGCCTCGGGCAACAGTGGACCGTCACGCGGCGGGCTGGAGAGGTCTACGAGCGATGACGGAACGGATGCCATCGGCCACTGAAATTCCCTCACAGCCAGACAAAGGCCGAGACCAGCAGGGCCACGCAGAAGACGGTCGGGATGAGGAGCAGGCCCCAGGAATCGTCGGAGGACACTCGCTCGGTAAAGGGAATTCGCGCCATGAGAGTCTTTCTTGCTGCGGTCTAGCAGTCGACTCCCCGAGAGGACGATCGTAGGAACGCTTCTCGCCATTAGTCACGCTCTTTAGTGACGAGTCTCGAACATCGGAATGATTTGGTGGCAGCCGAAATGACTTGTCGTGCGAATGCGGCAGTGAGAAGGTGCACATCATGACCGCCGTGACTGCTTCCTTCTTGCTGGCTGGCACAAGCGGGTTCAGCCAGCAAGTGGGTCGACGACGGGCTCATGCGCCTGCCAGACGATCATGATCGGCGACTTCGGCTCAGGCGTCGTGGCCGGACTAGCAGTCGCGATGCCACTTGGCGCCGTTGGCACCTACCTTGTCGGCCTCGGCGCGCGGGAGCGGATTGCGGTTGCCACCGCTGCCGCCCTTGGCGTCGCCTCAGTGGATGGCGGGTACGCGGTCATCGCAGTGCTCGGCGGGACCGGGTTGCAGATAGTCTTGAGCGAAGTGTCTGACTGGCTGAAATGGAGCGCGGTCAGCGTCTTGGTCGTGGTCGCCATCCGTACCCTGTTGCTGGCAGTTCGGCGCTATCGCGGTCATCGCGACGCTGTCGACCGACCGAGAGATCTCACTCCAGCACGGGCGTACGGGAGCTTGGCCGCCCTCACAGCCGTGAACCCCGCAACATTGATCACCTTCGCGGCAGTCGCAGTCGGCCGATCCTCGACTGGCGGCACTTCGACGCCGCCGGCCGTCGCCCTGTTCGCGATCGGCGCCTTTGCAGCATCCGCCGTCTGGCAACTGCTGCTAACGGGAGGCGGAAACCTGCTGGGCCGGCTTTTCACCGGTCGCCGAGGTCAGCTTGGCATCTCAGCCTCTTCGGCTCTCATCATGCTGGGCCTCTCGGTCGGCCTGCTGCTGAACTGAATTGATTGCACCATCAGCGTCATGGAGCAGCTTTTCGGTAGCGGCGAGTAGTACGCAGGTGGCGAGGCCGTCTATTGCAGCAGCGACCTCGTCTGGAGAGGGAAAGCTGGGTGCGATCCTGATATTCCGGTCGCGCGGGTCCTGGCCGTAGGGGAACGCGGCGCCTGCTGCGGTCATGGCTATACCTGCGTCCTTGGCCAGCTCCACTACCCGAGTCGCCGTACCGTCTGCTACGTCAAGGCTGACGAAATAGCCGCCGTCGGGATCGGTCCATGTTGCTCCCTGGTAGTCCCCTAGACGCTTACTGAGGATCGAGGTCACCTGCTCGAACTTTGGAGCAAGAATCTCGCGGTGCCGCCGCATGAGGGCGGATACGCCGTCGGCGCCCTTCAAATAGAGCGCATGCCGCAGATGATTGATCTTGTCAGGTCCAATGCTCCGCTTGCTCAGGTTCTTCAGGTACCAATCAATATTGGAGGCCGAGCTTGCAAAAAATGAGACTCCAGCGCCGGCGAAGGTGATCTTTGATGTCGAAGCGAAACCGAACACGCGATTCGGATGTCCCGCTTCGGCCGCCATCGTGAGCACGTCCAGCGCGGGCGCCTCAACGTCGGTCAGGTGATGCACGGCGTACGCGTTGTCCCAGAAGATCCGGAAGTCGCCGGCCGCCGGCATTTGGAGCAGCTCCTGAGTGACCTCCCTGGTGTAGATCGCGCCATTGGGGTTGGAGTACATCGGCACGATCCACATGCCCTTGATCGACGGATCGTCGGCGACCAGCCGTCGCACCTCGTCTAGGTCGGGACCATCTGGGCCGAGCGGAACCGAGATCATTTCGATGCCGTACTGCTCGCAGAGCGCAAAGTGGCGATCGTACCCAGGGACCGGGCAGAGGAATTTGATCGACGACTTTGACCATGGCTCAGCCGAATCCACCGTTCCCTTGAGCAGGGCGTAGACGAGCGTGTCATGCATGATCGACAAGCTGGAATTGTCACCAGCGACTAGCCGGTCGACCGGAACATTGAGCAGCGGCGCGAAGATGGTCCGGATCGCCGGCAGGCCCTGTGTGCCGCCGTAGTTTCGGCAGTCCGTGCCCGTTGAGTCCATGTAGTTGCCCTCGCCCGGCAAGGTGAGCAGCTCATTGGACAGGTCAAGTTGCGCAGGTGACGGCTTGCCGCGCGTTAGATCCAGCTTCAGCCCTTTGGCCTGCAGGGCGTGGTACGCGTTGGTTTGCTTCTCGTGTAGCGCTGCCAGCTCGTGGTGGCTGAGATCGGACAAAGACATCATCGGATTTTGCTCCCATGCGAGATTTGGACCGCCCGCGAGTCTAATGTCCGTGCACTGCATGGCGGCAGGATTATCGACTCGGCAGCAGTTCTAGAGTCAATTCATGACAACGACGTCGAACCCGACCACGGCCAACATTGCGAGCTGGGTGACCGAACGAGCCGCCACTGATCCGGATCTGCCAGCGATCAAACAGGGCGAGACCATACTGAGCTACGGCAGCCTCGATGCGGCAGCTGCCCGCTTCGCGACGATTCTCCGCCGGCACGGCGTCAAAGCCGGTGATCGCGTCGCGATGATCATGCCTAACGTGATCTATTTCCCGATCGTCTACTACGCGATCCTGCGCGCCGGAGCGATCGTCGTACCCATGAATCCGCTGCTCAAGGCTGGCGAGATCACCTACACCTGGAACGACTCGGGCGCGAAGCTCGCCGTCGTCTTCCCGCTCTTCGCCGAGGAGGCTGTCAAGGCAGCGAGCGTCACCGGCACCGAAGTGATCATCACCGTACCCGGCGACTGGGACGCGGAGCTGGCGCGGACGGAGCCGACCGAACAGGTGGCGGCCTGTACCGGCGCGGACACGGCGGTGATCTTGTACACCTCCGGCACGACCGGTCAGCCTAAAGGCGCCGAGCTCAGCCACGACAACCTGCGCAGCAACGTCGGTACCACTATCGAAACCCTGCTGCCGATGGCACCCGGCGAGGTGATCTTCGGCGGACTTCCACTCTTCCACTCCTTCGGCCAGACCGTCGGCCTGAACGCCGCGATCGCCGGTGGAGCGTGCCTGACGTTGCTGCCCAAGTTCGACGGTGAGCAGGCGCTGTCGATCATCGATCGGGATCGGGTGAGTGTCTTCCTGGGCGTGCCCACTATGTATATGGGCCTGCTGGCGGTCAAGGACAAGGCGCGGTTCGACACTACCGCCCTTCAGGTTGCTGCCTCCGGTGGTGCCTCGCTGCCTGTCGAGGTGCTCAATAAGGTCGAGCAGACGTTCGGCATCACCCTGCTGGAGGGTTACGGGCTGTCGGAGACCTCGCCAGTGGCCTCGTTCAACCACCCTGACCGGCCCACCAAGCCTGGCTCCGTCGGCATTCCGATCCGCGGTGTCGAGTTCGCGTTGCACGACGAGAACGACAATGTCGTTGCCGAGGGCGAGATCGGCGAGATCGTGATTCGCGGCGAGAACGTCATGAAGGGCTACTGGAGCCGACCAGAGGCAACCGACGAAGCCATGCGCGGCGGTTGGTTCCACTCCGGAGATCTAGCCCGGCGCGACCAGGATGGCTTCTACTTCATCGTCGACCGCAAGAAGGACATGATCAATCGCAGCGGGTACAACGTGTACCCCCGCGAGGTCGAAGAGATCTTGTACGCGCACCCCGCGGTTGCAGAAGCAGCCGTCTTCGGAGTGCCGGACGCGATGTCCGGCGAGGAGGTCGCCGCGCTGGTGACACTGAAGGAAGGCGCCTCGGCCACCGAGGACGAGTTGCGCGACTACGTAAAGGGGCAGATCGCGGCGTACAAGTATCCCCGGATCATTCGCTTTGGACCGATCCCCAAGGGTCCGACGGGCAAGATCTTGAAGCGAGAGATCAAGTTCGAGGGTTAAGCGCCGTCGCCTTGGACCGTTGGCGCTGGTGATCAGAGACGGCCCGCTAAGGAGTCAGCCACGTCCGCAGCGACAGCGCTGTGAGGGCCTAGCCGGACTACGTCACCAGCAACCTCGATCTTCCCGAGGGTGATCACTGGATCGACCGTGCGACCGACATCAACCTCGGTTGGGCGATCCCGGAAATTGACCACCATGATCATGTCGCCACGCTCCATCAGCAGCCAGCCGGCCTCATCATTGGAGACTGCGTGTCCCTGGTCGAAACGCGGATCAGTGAAATCTGGATACCTGCGCCGGATGCTGATCAGCCGCTTCGTCAGGTCCAGCAGATCGCTGTGAGGCGACTGCTCGAGCTCCGACCAGTCCAGCCTGGATACTTCGAAGGTCCGTGGATCCTGCGGATCGGGTACGTCGCTGGTATCCCAGTCCATCTGTGCGAATTCTTCGAGCCGGCCGGCCCGGATCATCTCGGCGAGCTCCGGCTCCGGGTGTGAGGTAAAAAACCGCCACGGTGTCGAGGCGCCCCACTCCTCGCCCATAAAGATCATCGGGGTGAAAGGACTGAGCAGGGTCAGCATTGCGGCGATAGCCTGCTGCGCTGGACTGATCTTGCTTGACAGCCGTTCGCCCGCAGCGCGATTGCCAATTTGATCATGGTTGTCCGAGCAGACAACCAGTCGCCAGGTCGGCGTACGCCAGGTATCAATGGGATGCCCATGGGTACGACCTCGGAAGCTGGACCGAGTGCCAGTGTGGAAGAAGCCGTTTTCGAACACCTTGCCTAGTGCGGTGAGGGAGTCGAAGTCGGCGTAGTAACCGCTGGTGTCGCCAGTCAGGCTGACGTAGAGGGCATGGTGGAAATCATCGCTCCACTGCGCGGTGAGGCCGTAGCCGCCACCTTCCCGCGCTGTGATCAACCGAGGATCGTTTAGGTCAGACTCAGCGATCAGCGGCATGGGCCGGCGGAGGAAAGTGCTGCGCGCCGAGACGTCGATATTCAGTTCCTCGAGAAGGTGCGTGGCTCGGGTGTCGTGTAGCGCGTGTACAGCGTCGAGACGCAGCCCATCGACGTGGTAGTCGGTGAGGAACATCAAGGCGTTGTCGATGATGTAACGGCGTACCTCATCAGAGTCCTCACCATCCAGGTTCGGCGAATCGCCCCAAACGGTAGGACCGGCGTCGTCCCTCAGGTAGGGCCCGAACTTCGGCAGATGGTTACCGCTCGGACCGAGATGGTTGTAGACGACATCCTGGATGACAGCGAGACCCGCCTGGTGGCACGCATCGACGAATTGCATGTACGCAAGCGGACCGCCATATCCCTCGTGGATGGCGTACCAGAGCACGCCGTCGTAGCCCCAGTTATGCGGGCCGTTGAACGCATTGACCGGCATGAGCTCGACGAAGTCGATTCCCAGCTGCACTAGGTGGTCAAGCCGGTCGATCGCAGCCAGGAGGGTGCCGTCTGGGGTGAAGGTACCGACATGCAGCTCGTAGATGATGCCGCCACCGAGCTGGCGACCGGTCCATTTCTGGTCTGACCACGCGTAGGCGTCGGCGTCGAAGGTCCTCGACCAGCCGTGGACACCGTCCGGTTGCCGCCGAGAGCGCGGATCGGCCAGCACGGTGTCAGAGTCGTCGAGGATGAAGCCGTAATCGAACTCGCCAATTCCGTTATCGGGCAGTGGCTCAGCCGGAGACCACCATCCCTCCTCATCACGTTCCATGGCGACCTTGACCGGTGTGTTCTCGTCGAGCTTCTTGATCACCAACGTCACCGACGACGGTCGAGGTGCCCAGACGACGAACTGGGCCAGACTCATAGTTCACACCCCACGAGAACTGGCTCCGGGACTAGCTCGATGCCGAACTTCGCCCGTACGCCGGCTCGAATCTCCCGCGCCAAGCTCAGCAGATCTGCTGCCGTAGCCCCGCCTCGGTTGGTCAAGGCAAGCGTGTGCTTACCCGATAGCCGGGCCGCGCCATTTCCGTACCCCTTGCCAAAGCCGGCCCGCTCGATCAGCCACGCGGCACTGGTCTTGATCAAGTCGTCGGAGTGGTTGAACCGTGGCGCATCGGCAGGCAAGGCACGAGCCTGGGCGGAACTGAGCAACGGGTTGGTAAAGAACGACCCAGCACTCCAGGTATCATGATCATCTTCCATCAGCACCATGCCTTTGGCGGTGCGCAAGGCAAGCACGGCCTCCCGAACCTCGGCTGCCGGAGCCCGCCGTCCCACTTCGACATCCAGCGCTCGTGCCAGCTCGGGATAGCGAATCGATTGCGACATGGAACCAAGCCTGAGCTGGAATGTCACCGAGAGCACCAGAAATCGTCCAGGATCGGATTTGAACCGCGACGTCCGGTATCGGAAGCCGCATTCGGTCGGAAAGAGGGTTTTGATGTGTCCGGTGGAGCGGTCGAGGGTGCGCACCATGGAGATCAGCTCGCTGACCTCCGCCCCGTACGCGCCGACGTTTTGGATCGGCGTCGCACCGACGAGACCGGGGATGCCCGACATGGTCTCTAGGCCGCTCCAGCCGCGTTGAATGGCGTAACTCACGAGCGGGTCCCACGGTTCGCCGGCTGCCACCGTGATCACTGCACCGGAACATGCTGTGGTGTCTTCGTCGACGCCCCGGGTGGCGATCTTGATCACCGTGCCGCCGAAGCCAGAGTCGCCGACCAGGAGATTGGAACCTCCTCCGAGAACCAGCAGCGGTTCGCGACGTGCGTCGAGATTCCGCACTGTCTCCACAAGTTCCGCTTCAGTATCGACCGTGATCATCCGGCGTGCTGGGCCACCTACCCGCAACGTTGTGTAGTCGGCCAATAACTCGCGCCCTTCGACAAGTTCAGGGCGCACACTGGTCTCAGGTTTCACGATCACGATGCGGGACTCGCACCCCTAGATCAACTTCTGCTCGAGCGGCACCCAGGACCTTCTGCCCATCGCTGATCGCTTCAATGCTGACGGTGACGAGCGACCCGTCGATTGCGGAGACACTGCCACCGAACTCCACCTCAACACCGTCCGCGTCGTCGGGCACTGCCACTGGCCTGGTGAACCGGACAGCGTAGGAGATCACCCGGCTGGGGTCCCCTACCCAATTGGTGACCACCCGAAGCGCTGTTCCCATACTGAGCATCCCATGAGCGATGACACCTGGAAGGCCCACTTGTCTCGCGAAGTGCTCTGAGTAATGGATGGGATTGAAGTCGGTCGAGGCGCCGGCGTAACGGACTAGCCGTTCCCTGGTGAATCGAACAGTCAGGGCCGGCAGGTTGGTGCCAATCTCCACGCCGTCAACCACGGTGGCTTTCATGCTGTGGCCTTCATGTGGGGGCCCCTCGAGCGTGGGCGAAGGTGGCCTGTGCAATACAGATGGGCTCACCGTCGCGGCTAGCGATGTCCACCGTTGTCGAAATGAGCTCTGAACCTGAGCGCACCCGGACCTTATCGATCGCGATGGTGGCGATGACGACATCGCCAGCATGCAGTGGGCGCATGAACGTGAAGCGCTGGTCGCCGTGCACCACCCGCTCCAGCGAGATCCCTAGCTCTGGATCACTGAACAACTGGTCCCAGGCCCGTGCCGAGATGACCGCAGCAAAAGTGGGCGGCGCCATGGGCGACTCCCCGCGATATCGAGGGTTGTCGTCGCCCAGCGCTGTCGCGAACTCAACGATCTTGGCAGCCGAGACCTCATAGGGATCGCACGGTGGATAGCGGCGGCCGGCGTGAGCCTCCGTAATGGCCATGACGCAACGCTAACGGACTTGAGTTTGTGGTGAAGTTTGCATACGCGCGCCGTCGTAACGCTTCAGGACCAGGTCGGCAGCTCGCTCCCCCAGCGGCTCGGCCAGCTGCCAACCGCGCTCGGAAACGAGGGTACGGAGGGGGCTAAGCAACAATCCCTCGGCAAGGAACAGCGGCACAGCAGCCACCGGTTCGGGTAAGCCGTCGAGAACATCGGTGATGCGTGGACGACAGGTCCCGAAACACGCTTGCACCAGACCCTGCCGACCCTCGGCGAGGCGCCCCGCAAGATCAACAACAGCCTCGTTCGCAGCGGCATTTGAGGAGCCGACAGCGAAGAGCAGGACTGAGCTGTGATCAGCGATGCCGGATGCAACCATGCTCTCGCGGAGCAGGTCCGCCACATCATCGCGGGTGCCCAAGATGTCGGCGACGATCAGCTGGAACGGCCGGGACGCGGCGACATCGCGTACGGTCTGCGGCACATCTACGGTTGCGTGATAGGCCTCGGTGAAGAGCAGCGGAACGACAACCGCCTCTGTGTGGCCAGCCTCGGCCAGCTGGCCTACGGCAGCGCCGAGGTCAGGTTCGGCCAGATCGAGGTACGCCGGCAGTGTGGCGATCTTCGCCTGCTCGGCAACGGCTGCCATGAGCCGCTCGATGCCCTGGCTGCCCTCGGGATGCCGGCTGCCGTGGGCAAGCCCGATCAGCGCGGGATGTGACTCGCGCAGCTTGGTCAGCGGGTCTCGCGGTGCGCGGTGTGAGTCTTGCAGCGGGGACAGAATTTCTTCAGCTCAAGACGATCGGGGTCGTTGCGCCGGTTCTTCTTGGTGATGTAGTTCCGCTCCTTGCACTGTGTGCAGGCCAGCGTGATCTTGGGCCGTACATCAACGGTCTTGGCCATAGCGTGTCCTCAAGATTTCTTCAGTGCTTGTCGGGTTGTCGGGGCTTGTCGGGTTGTCGGTGCTTGTCGTGCCGGTAGCGGGAGCGGGACTCGAACCCGCGACACAGCGATTATGAGCCGCTTGCTCTACCGCCTGAGCTATCCCGCTGCGGTCTCCGCTACCAGTTTCCTGGTCGGGCAACGGTCCGGACAGACCGCATATTCCGCCGATGCGCGGTGGCACCGGAGACGGAGTCCGAGCCCCCATGCGGAATCGAACCGCAGACCTTCTCCTTACCATGGAGACGCTCTGCCTGCTGAGCTATAGGGGCGCTTAAATGCCGGGCGACGCGGCACCAACGGACCAAGATACACACTGAGCGCCGGGCTGGGCTAATCCAAGCGGAGTAGGGCCGTTGGTCACTTCCCCAGCGGTCAAACCGATCGATATCGTCAATTCATGAATCCTCCCGTCGCCGCCGGGGTCGATGGCAAGGCATCCGATGCGCTATTGAAACTCGGCCGGTTTTTCACCAGATGGGAGGAGTCCGATGACGGTCGGGTCGCCTTCCGTAGAGGCGGTCGCGCTGGCGATGTCTTTTATCGGGATCGCTGGAGTCACGACAAAGTTGTGCGGTCTACCCATGGTGTGAACTGCACCGGTTCCTGTTCGTGGAAGATCTACGTCCGCGACGGGATCATCACCTGGGAGGCCCAGCAAACCGACTATCCCTCAGTCGGTCCGGATCGACCGGAGTACGAGCCCCGCGGCTGCCCACGCGGTGCCGCCTTCTCGTGGTACACCTATTCCCCCACCCGGGTCAGGTATCCGTACGCGCGCGGGGTCCTGCTCGAGATGTATCGGGAAGCCAAGCAGCGGCTCGGCGATCCCGTTGTCGCCTGGGCCGACGTGGTCAATGACCCGGAACGTCGGCGTCGCTACCACCAGGCTCGCGGCAAGGGTGGACTCGTTCGCGTGTCATGGGCCGAGGCAGTTGAGATGATCGCGGCGGCTCAGGTGCACACGATCAAGACCTACGGGCCGGATCGGATCTCCGCCTTCTCACCCATTCCAGCGATGTCCATGGTCTCCCATTGTGTCGGGACTCGCTTCACCCAGCTCATCGGCGGAGTGATGACCTCCTTCTATGACTGGTATGCCGACCTTCCGGTAGCCAGTCCTCAGGTCTTCGGTGATCAAACCGACGTACCGGAATCAGGTGACTGGTGGGATGCCACCTACCTGATGATGTGGGGCTCCAACGTTCCGGTGACCCGAACCCCCGATGCGCATTGGATGGCCGAGGTCCGCTATCGCGGCACCAAGATCGTGACCGTCAGCCCGGATTACGCCGACAACACGAAGTTCGCTGACGAATGGTTGCCGGCCCAAGCCGGAACGGATGCCGCGCTCGCTATGGCCATGGGCCACGTGATCTTGAAGGAATTCTTCGTCGACCGGCAGGTGCCGTTCTTCACCGACTACGTGAAGACCTACACCGACCTGCCCTTTTTGATCACGCTGACCGACAACGCCGAGCATGGCGGCCTGGTGCCGGGCAAGTTCCTGACCGAAGCCGACCTGGAATCCGGCGGCGCTGACGCTCAGCCAGAAGCCACCTGGAAGACGGTGCTGTTGGACGCCGCCAGCGGCAAGCCGGTGGTTCCCAACGGTTCGATGGGATTCCGCTAC
>Ga0307320_10000798_pt1 | contig 11369 bp, 9 predicted proteins | sample ER_DNA_369_FD_194495 | JGI IMG/M metagenome (GOLD analysis project Ga0307320, IMG submission 194495) | Bulk soil microbial communities from the East River watershed near Crested Butte, Colorado, United States - ER_DNA_369 | ecosystem: Environmental > Terrestrial > Soil > Floodplain | place: USA...
CTTTCAGCCGGTCGACGGCAGGCCCAGACAGCACCGCATGAGTGGCTGCTGCGATCACCGCCTTCGCGCCACGCGCCTTCAATGCCTCTGCTGCCTGGCAAATCGTGCCCGCTGTGTCGATCATGTCGTCCACCAGCAGACAGACGCGCCCTTCCACTTCGCCCACGACCTCATGGATGGCAACCGTGTTGACCATCTTCGGATCACGGCGTTTATGGATGATCGCCAGCGAGCAGTTCAGCCGGTCGGTCCACATGTCGGCTACTCGCACCCGGCCCGCATCCGGCGAGACAACTGTCATCTCGGACGTGTCGTACTTGGTCAACATGTAGTCCGAAAGCACCGGAAGCGCCCAGAGATGATCTACCGGCCCATCAAAGAAACCCTGGATCTGCGCTGCATGCAAATCCACCGACATGATCCGGTGAGCGCCAGCCGTGTGGAACAGATCCGCGATCAGACGAGCGGAAATCGGCTCGCGGCCACTGTGCTTCTTGTCTTGCCTGGCATAGGGATAGAACGGGGCGACAACAGTGATCCGCTTGGCAGACGCCCGCTTCAGCGCATCTACCATGATCAACTGCTCCATCGTCCACTCGTTGACTGGCGCCGCATGGCTTTGGATCACGAAGGCGTCGCAGCCGCGTACCGATTCGTCAAATCGCACGTAGATCTCGGAATTGGCGTAGGTGATTGCGCGCGTCGGTACGAGTTCGACGTTCATCAGCTCGGCCACCTCGTTGGCCAGATCCGGGTGTGCCCGCCCCGAAAACAGCATCAAATGCTTTTCGTTCGTGCGCTTGAGACCGCTCACGACGGCTCCTTCTGCTCGAGCGCCGCCTCAGCGGCTCGCGCGGTTTTGGTACCGGCCCGCTTACGCGCTACCCAACCGGACACGTTGCGCTGCCGGCTCCGGCTTACCCCAAGATCACCAGGCCCCACGTTGCCCGTGATCGTCGAGCCAGCTGCGATATACGCGCCATCGGCTACTTGTACTGGTGCGGCAAGTACCGAGTTGCTGCCAACGAAGGAGTACGCCCCAACCGTTGTGGTGGATTTGCGTACGCCGTCGTAGTTCGCGAAGATCACGCCGGCCCCGATGTTGGCGCCCTCGCCGATCACTGCGTCGCCTAGATAGCTGAGGTGAGGCGCCTTGGCTCCGGCTCCGATGCGGGCGTTCTTTGCCTCCACGAAAGTGCCGATCTTGCCGCCGGCACCGAGTGTGGTACCGGGGCGAAGATAGGCGAACGGACCGACGTTGGCACCGGGCCCGATCACGCTCAGCGAGGCTTGTGTTCGGGTGACCACGGCGTTATCCCCCACTTCCACGTCGATCAGTGTCGTATCGGGTCCGATCCGCGCCCCGGCCCCCACCGACGTGGCTCCTTCCAGCGAGGTGCCGGGCAGCAAGATCACATCAGACGCAAGATCAACTGAGGCGTGCACCCAGGTCGTTGCTGGATCCACCACCGTCACGCCTTCGCGCATCCAGTGATGCAGGATGCGCCGGTTGACCTCGGCGTTCATGCGCGAGAGCTGGATCCGGTCGTTGACACCTTCGGTCTGCCAAAGGTCGTCGATCAACAGTGCGGCCACCGGTTGGCCGGCTTGGCGTACCACGGCCGGTACATCACTGAGATACAGCTCACCTTGCTCGTTCGTCGGTTCGAGTTCAGTCAGCGCAGTTGTCAAGGCCGCGGCATCGAAGACGTAGATTCCGGAGTTGATCTCGGTGATCTGGCGCTGGATCTCATCGGCGTCTCGATGCTCGACGATGCCGCTCACCATGCCGTCGGCGTCGCGCAGGATTCGCCCATATCCGGTCGGATCCGGAACCTCCGCGGTCAGCACGGTGACGATAGCTTGTTGGGTCCGGTGCTCGGAAACCAGCGCGGCGAGGGTCTCGCCGGTGAGCATTGGAACATCTCCATAGGTGACGATCACATCGCCATCGAGATCCGCCAGTTGAGCGAGCGCTACTTGAACCGCGTGGCCGGTACCGAGCTGCTCCTCCTGCACCGCAGTCAACACATGTGGCGCAATCTCGGCGAGATGTTCTTCCACTTGATCACGAAGGTGACCCACGACGACGACAATGTGTCCCGGCTGCACCTCAGTCGCAGCCGTCACCGCATAGCTCAGCATGGAGTGACCGGCGATCTCGTGCAGCAACTTGGAACGGGAGGACTTCATCCGCTTCCCCTCCCCCGCTGCCAAGATGACGACAGCCGCGACCGGGCTGGGAGCTTGGTCGGAGTGAACGGACAACAGCTGGCTCCTTACTAGCTGAGTGACGCTCCGCTCCCCGGGTAGGAGTCGAACCTACGTCGCTAGTCCTGATTCAAAGTCAGGCGGGCCCTGCCGACAGACCAACCGGGGAATGGGGCCCGGCCAATCTTCCCATCGGATCTGTACTGTGAGCCGCTGGTTTCGAATAAAGATCGCTTCGCCCCACCTGACCAACCCTTCGGTCGGCCAGGGCCAAGCGTACGCATCGTGGGGTGGGGCCGCATTTCCGGCCAACCCTCAGCGTTTTTGCGATCTGCGGCGATGCTGCGTACAGTAGTGCTTCAGTCTTCTAAATCGATACAGAAATCTTGAATGACTACTACGACTCCTGCTGTCACTAACCGGCTCTCGACCCGGCTGGCTGCTATCGCGGTGACATTGATGTTCGTCGTCAACGGCGCCGTGATCGGTGGCTTTGGTGGCGCCCTCCCGTCGCTCCGCGACAAGCTCGGCTTGGACGCAACCCAGATCGCGATCATGCTCTTCTGTGGTGGCGCCGCTGCCATTGGTTCGATGCAAATCGGCGGCCGACTTGCCGACGCCGTCGGCGCCCGTGAGATCACGTTGGCTGCGGTGCCGCTTCTCACCGTTGGCATGATCAGCATCGGGCTGGCGCAGGTTTATGCAGTCGCGATCGTCGGCGCGATTCTCATCGGGCTTGGCAATGGAGCGATGGACGTTGCCATGAATGCGATGGGCGTACAAGTGGAGGCGGCTCGGCAACGGCCGATCATGAGCTTCTTCCACGCCTTCTGGTCCATTGGCAACTTCATCGGTGCAGGAGCTGTGCTGCTGCTTGCCATCGTGCTGGGGCTGAAGGGCGGTGAAGTCGTGACGCCACTGGCCATCTCAATCGCCGTATTCACGCTGGTCGGCCTCGGTATTTTGTTCAAGATCACGCCCAAAGCTGCGGTAGTACACCACACGGTCGATGGCGTACGGACTCGGATTCCCACGGTCGCCTGGGTCCTTGCTGTCATGGCCCTGGCCTTTGGTCTGTGTGAGGGCACGGCGCTCGACTGGTCGTCTCTCCATGTCACCGACGTCGCCGGTGTCGACTCCACCACCGGTGCGCTCGGCCTGATTGCCGTCAGCGCGTTCATGGTTGTGATTCGCCTGCTTGGCGACCGGCTGGTTACCCGCTTCGGCCGGCGAGCGGTCGTACGCTTTGGCGGTCTGTGCGCAGCCCTTGGCTATCTGTCGGTCACGCTGGTAAGCATCCTGCCCTTGCTCCTGGTTGGGTGGGCACTTGTTGGCTTCGGCGTCGGCATGATCGCGCCGCAGGTGTACGCACTTTCCGGACATATCGGCGGCGGCCGAGCGCTCGCCGTGGTCGTGACCTTCGGCTATGCCGCGTTCTTGATCGGCCCGGCCTTCGTTGGCTTTCTGGTCAATCAGCTGGGGATCCATCACGCCATGGCGGTGCCTGCATTGCTTTGTGTCGGCATCATTGCCCTGGCCTCGACTATGCCGCGTACCGATGTAGGTCTTAGCCAGCATTAGATCGCAAGGACGGTGCTCAACCGCCGCATCTCGCTATGCCCCTGCGGCGTTTCGCCCTGCTTACTCCGCCATGGCGGCACGGTAGCGCAAGGGTCAGTCAGTCCTCGCCCTCGCATTAATCTCGACGTCAAGACTCTTCACGTCTAAGCTCCGGTTGTGAACGGCCAGCCGACTCGGGACGAGGTCGACACCATTGTTGAGGCCTGGCGACGCGAGCGTCCTGACCTCGATGTTGCGCCGATGGAGGTTCTGTCCCGGATTACCCGACTCGCTCGGCACTTGGACCGGCTTCGCGCCAACGCGTTCAGCGCGCTCGATCTGGAGTCCTGGGAATTCGACGTATTGGCTGCGTTACGCCGCTCTGGCCCGCCGTACCGGCTCTCACCGGGGCAGCTGCTGCGAGAAACCCTTGTCACCTCAGGAACGATGACGAACCGAGTGGACCGGCTTGTCGAGCGGGGACTGGTGACAAGACAAGATCACCCCAATGATCGGCGCGGTGTTCTGGTTGAGCTGACCGACGCCGGCAGAGACGCGGTCGATGCCGCGTTAGCTGAGCTGATCGCGGCCGAGCGCCAGATCATGGCTGCGCTAGATGTCGCCGACCATGATCAACTGACTCGGAGCTTGCGGCTGCTGCTCGCCCGATACGGCGCTGCTCGCTGAGACTGCACCCTTGTTTGAGCTGCTCGCGAAGGCAGCTTCTCAATCGACCACTCGAGCGCCCGTCACTGGCCCCGTGGCGCGCCGGACCGCGCGGCACAGGCCTTCTCCACTCAAGGAGACGCACAGATCCACTGCCGCCGACTCGCCGTCCACCAGGAACGCACACGTCGGACCCGATCCCGATACCAGGGCGCCGAGTGCACCGTATTCCAGGCCCGTCTGCAGCACAGTACGCAATTGCGGCTGCAGATCTAGTGCGGCTGGCTGTAGATCATTGCTGAGCGCGGCGCCGAGCAGCCGTGGATCGCCGCTGCGCAAGGCATTCATGAGGTCCGCAGGGATCTTTGGCGGCGGCGCACCGGGGTTGAGCTGATCAAAGTGCCGGTAGACCGCGGCCGTTGACAGCCCGTGACGACCAAACGCCAGAACCCAGTGGTAGCTACCCCGTGCCAGGGCCGGAGCCACCTGCTCACCGCGACCGCTTCCTACGGCGGTGCCGCCCAGCAACGCGAAGGGCACATCGCTGCCAAGCTCACCCGCCAGCGTCCTAAGTTGCTCCGGGCTGACGTCCAAGTCCCACAGGACCGCACAAGCTAGCAGGGCGGCCGCACCATTCGCGGAGCCGCCAGCTAGACCACCAGCTACCGGAATCGATTTCTTGATCGACAAACGTGCGCCCAAAGAATCCTGAGCGGCGTGGTGATGGGCAAGCAGGCGGGCAGCACGGAGGGCGAGATTAGACCCATCGAGCGGTACCTGATCGGCACCTTCGCCAGTGACGATCACCTGGAATTCGTCCGGGTGGGCCCACGTGGCCTCCACCTCGTCATAGAGGGAAACCGCTTGATACACCGTGGCTAGCGGGTGGTAACCGTCCGGACGCGGCGCACCCACCTTCAATGCGAGGTTGATCTTGGCCGGTACCCGTACGCGGACGCCGGCAAGAATCGGCGGCGTAGCTGAAGCCATGACTGCGAGGTTATCTACGCACGGGGGCTCTGCCCCCGTGTACCCCCGCTGGGGCTCCGCCCCCAGACCCCCGGCCTACCACCCAGCCATCGTTGTTCAGAACTACGCGGAGAAAATATTCTCCGCGATGCGAGCAAAGTCGGTGATATCCAGCATCTCGCCGCGCGTTTGGGGATCCAGGCCAGCCGCGACAATGGCAGCGCTGGAAGCCGTTGAGGAGCCGGCCAGCCCGGACAGCGCCGAGCGCAGCATCTTGCGCCGCTGCCCGAAGGCCGCATCGACGACGGCGAATACTTGGGCACGCGTAGCGTTAGTCTGCGGTTGCTCGCGGCGCTCGATCGCGACCAAGCCAGACTCGACGTTCGGTATCGGCCAGAAGACAGTAGGCGACACCGCGCCGACCCGGGTGACCGCGGCGTACCAGGCGAGCTTGACCGACGGTATGCCATAGGTTTTCGATCCCGGTTTGGCGGCCAGCCGGTCAGCCACTTCGGCCTGCACCATCACCAGGCCGCGGTTCCAGGAATCGAAGGTTCCCAGCAGGTGCAGCAGCACCGGCACCGCCACGTTGTAGGGCAGGTTCGCGACAACAGCCGTCGGCGGCTCGGGTAACACCTCTACTCGCAGTGCGTCGGCGTTGATCACTGTCAGCGCATCGGCGCGCTGCGGCAACCGCTCGGCCACCGTACGAGGCAGCTGTGCCGCGAGCCGATCATCGATTTCAATCGCGATCACTCGGCGGGTTGCCTGCAACAGGCCGAGTGTCAACGAACCTAGCCCGGGGCCAATCTCAAGCACCACATCGTCGCCCGTAATGCCTGATGCCGCGATGATTCTGCGCACCGTATTCGCATCGGTAACGAAGTTCTGGCCACGCTGCTTGCTCGGCCGCAGACCCAACTGATTCGCCAACTCACGTACCGTCCTGGCATCAAGCAGCCCATTGGCCACCGGGTCAGCGCAAGCCCAGCTTCGATGAGCATGCCGGCCAGGCGCCCCAGCCCGCATCCGCCTGGAGCTTCTTGGCAATCGCGATCTGCTGCTCCCGGCTCGCCTTGTTAGGCATGCCCGAGCCGCCGTACGCGCGCCAAGTGCTCAGGCTGAATTGCAGGCCGCCGTAGTAGCCGTTGCCTGTGTTGATCGACCAGTTGCCGCCGGATTCGCATTGGGCGAGTTTGTCCCAGACACTGCCTGACGGCGTACTGGAGCCGCCAGAGCTCTTCTTGGCGGTCGTGGTCTTCTTTGTGCCGACCAGGATGACCTCGGTCACCGGTTTGTTGATCAACTTGGACTTGATCTTGGCGCGCTTGACGATCTCGTCGTTGTGCCGAACGATCTTGTAGGTCACCGCACGGACACCGCGTTCTCCAGGCGTGTCGATCTTGGTGACGCCCTTCTTGAGCTTGCTTGACTCTTTGCGAACAGTGTCGAAGTCGACCTTGAGCTTCTTGGTCTTGGAGCTGATCTCAACGTCGGTAAAGGTGAACTTCGCCCCATCGACAAGACGCGTCTTCGGGCTAGCGCTCAGCTCATCGTCAGCATCTACCTTGATCTTGGCCGCAGCCAAGGCGTCGGCGAGTGTTTGTCCGGTGGTAGTGATCGTGCGCTTCTTGCCCGCGTCGATAATGATGATCTTCTTCTGGGTGGCGATCACGATGGTAAGGCCCTGTCGTCCGATGCCCGAGCTGCGACTAGTGGACAGCTCCGCGCCGGTAAGGCTCATCCCCAATGCCGCGAGAGCATCATCGACCGTCGTTGCCGTCGTCCAGATCGTCTGCGCGGCACCATCAACGGTGAAGGTGACTTGGCGGCCGAACTTTACGGCGACGCGAGTGCCGTCCTGGACCTTCGCATCCAAGTTCGGTGCCACGACGTCATGGCCGTTGACCTCGATTCCCTTGCTTCTCAGCAAAGCAGCCACCGTGCCGGCGCTGGTCCGCACCTCAGTGGTCTGGCCGTCAACTGAGAGTGTCACGGATTTGTTGAGGCTCGCATAGCCGAAGGTTGTTCCAGCCAGTGCTAGAGCGGTCGCCCCAGCGGCGACCACAGGAATGATCTTGCGCACAGCAATTCCCCCGAGTCGGTCCGTCGGTGATCTGGACCTCAGTCGTGCAGTCGAGCGTTCAGCCCGACTGTGTCACGAAATTATAACGGAGACCACCGCCCGTGCGCCAAAATCCCAAGCGACGCGCGCATTCTGTTACCAAACGCCGCGGTGGATGAGCTCCGTCGGGGCCTTGCGGGGGCGTCGTGTCGGCGAGCCAGAAATGGGCGCCGAAACCGGATATCCGAGGCTGATCACACCGACGCTCAGCTGACTCGGCGGGACGCCGAACGTATCCCGTACGGCAGCAATCCGGTCGGCCGGAATGCCGAAGAAGCAGGCGCCGAGATGCTGATCGACCGCCGACAACAGTGCAGCCATGCTCGCCATGCCTGCATCGACAAACCAGTACGGTGCCGACCATCGCGCCGGAACTCTGTCGGTCCAGCCCTTGTCCGGCTCGGCGTAGCGGTCGAGGTAGGCCTCCTGGTTGGTCCACAAGGCAACAAGCACTGGCGCGCTCCGCATGCCGCGCAGCCAGGCGCTGTCGGCGTCAGCGGTCAGCCGCCAGAAGGTCTCTCGCTCCGAGTCTGACGTCAACACTAGGAAGGAGATCGCCTGGGTGAAGCCGGCGGAAGGTACCCGAAGCGCTGCCGCGAGCACCGCGTCTAGAGCATCCGCCGGTACGGGCCGAGCTGCGTCGTACGAGCGGATCATCCGGCGGCGCCGCAGGACCTCGGCGAACTCCATGGCCTACCAGCTCCCACCGAAGGCCGTATCGGCATTGTCATTGAGCGCCTGACACACGCGCTCCAACGCGATCCCGAGCGTCGCCGCGATGAAGCGGGCGGTGTGGGGAATGAGATAGGACGCGTTCGGCTTGCCTCGTACCGGCATCGGCGCGAGGTAGGGCGCATCGGTCTCGACCAGTATTCGATCAAGAGGCGTCACGGCAAGGCCATCCCGTAAATGATCATTGTTCTTGAACGTGATCGTGCCGGCGAAGGAGAGGTAGGCACCACGGTTCAGGCAGGCGCGAGCAAACTGATCATCTCCGGAAAAGCAGTGCATCACAATGCGTGCCGGCGGACCCTCTGAATCAAGGACAGCGAGGATGTCGTCATGGGCGTCGCGATCATGAATGACAAGGGTCTTGTCATAGGCCTTGGCGAAGGCAATGTGCGCAGCGAACGCTTCCTGCTGCACCGTGCGACCCGCCGCATCGGGTGTTCTGTAATAGTCCAGCCCAGTCTCCCCCACTGCTCTGACCTGGTGATGCTGGGCCAGCATCTCCACCAGCTCGAGGCCGGGCACCAAGTCTGGGCCCATCCGCGCGGCGTCGTTGGGATGTATCGCGACGCCTGCGATCACTGATGGCCAGCGTTTCGCAGCCTCCACCGCCCAGCGGCATCCTTCCGGATCGCAGCCGATCTGCACGATTCTCGTAACACCGACCTCAGCGGCCAGCCGAATGGCCTCCTCGGGGTCGAGCCCGGACTTGGCCTCCGTGGAATCAAGATGGCAGTGCGAGTCGACAACCGGCACTGGCAGCGGATCGGGTAGGTCAGGCAGCACCACGCGCTAACTGTGCCATCCCCTGAATTCGCAACACCCGTGGGGGAATTTGACCTCCTAGGAGGCTCAGGAACGACGTAAGTGATTGATTTTCAGGGCGACGTCATAGAGAGCGTTCTTTGCGACACCCTCCTGCTGTGCCACTTGTGCAACGGCGGCCTTCAATTTCATCCCGCTGGCTGCCAGTTCAACCGCCTCCTGGGCTGCCGACTCCAGATCAGCCGTCGGCCTAGGCGCACCGCCAATGACTAGGGTCACCTCGCCTCGTACTTCTGAGCCCGCCCAGTCGGCGAGCTCCTGCAACGATCCGCGGCGAACTTCCTCGTACGTCTTGGTCAGCTCGCGGCATACCGCGCCTGAACGATCTGGCCCGAAGGCCTCCGCCATCGCCGACAGCGTGGCGGCCGTCCGGTGCGGAGCTTCGAAAAAGATCATGGTTCGCGGCTCGGCGGCTAATTCAGCTAGTCGCCGCAGACGTTCGGAAGTCTTGCGGGGCAGAAAACCCTCAAAGCAGAACCTGTCAACGGCGAGTCCGGAGACAGCCAGCGCGGTCAGCACAGCTGAGGGGCCGGGCACCGCAGTGACTCGGAAGCCGCGTGCTACCGCAGCGGCCACGAGGCGATAACCGGGATCCGAGACTGACGGCATACCTGCGTCGCTGACGACCACAACTCGCGCCCCCTGCTCGAGCAACCGAAGCAGCTCGCCGGTGCGACGGGCTTCGTTTCCCTCGAAGTACGACATGATCGGCGCGTCTGTCTGAACTCCGAGGCGTTCCAGCAGCCGGCGAAGTCGACGGGTGTCTTCGGCCGCGATGACATCGGCGTTAGTCAGCTCGGTCACTAGCCGGGGTGATGCGTCCGCGATGTCACCGATTGGCGTCGCGGCGAGCACTACGACACCTGCCGAGTCTTCTTGGGCCACCGCCTCACCTTCCCAGACCACCTGTCAGATTCCTACGTAAACCAAGGTTGCTGGCGGTCTGCATAGGTTGCAACCTATGCAGACCGTCAGGAACCTACGTGTACGTAGGTTGCGTACCTGACGGAGGGTGGTTGGTGGCAGGGAGTACTGACCCACTCCACCTACGATGGGCGAGTGACGCGCCAAGTCCTGGAGTCTGAGCGAGGGTTGGTGGCCTCGGCCGACGCCGTCACTCGAGGCTCTACCCCGCGCGTGCTACCGGACTGGCCACCGAACCCGCCGAGCACCATCGAGCGGCTGCGGGTCGCGATGCCCACCGATCGCATCAACGGCTGGATCGTAACCTTGATCATCGGCGCAATTGCCTTCGTCCTCCGTTACGTCAACCTGGGATATCCCAACAAGCTGGTCTTCGACGAGACCTACTACGCCAAGGACGCATACTCGCTGCTGAAGTTCGGCTACGAGCGGGACTGGCCCAGCAACGCCAACTCCAAGATCATCACCGGGAACGTCGACCTCATCCAGGACAGCGCCGCCTTCGTAGTGCACCCACAGTTCGGCAAGTGGTTGATCGCCGGCGGCGAGCAGCTGTTCGGCATGAACTCCTTCGGCTGGCGGTTTGCCTCCTTAGTCTTCGGCACTCTGCTGATCATGGTGACGACCCGGCTGGTCCGCCGGGTCTCCAAGTCGACGATGATCGGTGGTCTGGCCGGCATCCTCCTCACTTTCGACGGACTCGAATTCGTGATGTCGCGTACGGCGTTGCTCGACATCTTCATGGCCTTTTTCTTGGTAGCTGCGGTTGCCTGCTTGGTCGCTGATCGCGAATGGTTCCGAAACCGCCTCGCCCGTTACCTGGAGCGCCGTGAGCTTTCTGATCTTGGTGGTCGGCTCGGCCCTGCTCTGATCCTGCGTCCCTGGCGGATCGCCGCCGGCGTCTGCTTCGGACTGGCCCTGGGGACAAAGTGGAACGCCCTGTTCCCACTTGCGGCGTTCGCGCTGCTTTCGCTCGCCTGGGACGTGGGCGCCCGACGCCTCGCCGGTGCCGGATCACACGCCAAGCTCGCGATTATCCGAGACGGCATAGCCGCCTTCTTCTCCGTCGTAGTGGTCAGCCTGGTGGTGTACGTCGGCACTTGGGCCAGTTGGTTGCTGACTACCGGCGGCTATGACCGTATGTGGGGCCAAGAGAATTCCGACCACGTCACAGTGCGATTGCTCGGTAAGCCGCTTGCTTCTTTGCTGCATTACCAGTACGACATCTGGAACTTTCACACCGGGGATTTCATCAACCACGCCCAACACACCTATCGCGCCGACCCGGCGGGCTGGCTCATCATGGCACGCCCGATCGGAATTGACGCCGTCAACAACATCAAGCCGGGAACCGACGGTT
>Ga0307320_10000803_pt1 | contig 11338 bp, 12 predicted proteins | sample ER_DNA_369_FD_194495 | JGI IMG/M metagenome (GOLD analysis project Ga0307320, IMG submission 194495) | Bulk soil microbial communities from the East River watershed near Crested Butte, Colorado, United States - ER_DNA_369 | ecosystem: Environmental > Terrestrial > Soil > Floodplain | place...
CCCGCACCTCGATCTCGTCGCCGGCAACCGTGTACTTGGCGGCGTTGGTCACGAGGTTGAGGAGGAGCTGCCTGAGGCGATCGCGGTCGCCGCGCACGGCGGGCAGCGGGTCGCGGATGTGGGTTGCGACCTTCACCTCGTCGTGGCCGAGCTCGACCATCGAGGCGGTCTCGCGGACGACCTCGGCGAGATCGACGTCGGCGAAGACGTAGGTGAACGTGCCCGCCTCGATTCGTGACGTGTCGAGCACGTCGCCGATCAGGGTCGAGAGCCGGCCGGTCTCCTGCTCGATGAGGGCGAGGAACGACTCGCGCTGCTCGGGAGCGAGCTCGCGCCAGCGCTGGCGGAGCGTGGCCGCGCAGCCGATCACCGAGGCCATCGGCGCACGGAGCTCGTGCGAGACGAGCGAGACGAAGTCCGCGCGGAGCGCCGAGAGCCGGCGAAGCTCTTCCGCCGCATTGCGCTCGGCTGCGTACGCGCGCATGTTCTGAACGGCGAAGCCGACCTGTCGCGCGAGCATCGTGATCAGGTCGGCTTCGTCGGACGTGAACGCGTCGGCCTGGGAGCGGGAGACCGAGAGCATCCCCAGAAACTGGCCTCCCGGCGCGAGGGGCGCGACGACGCGGGACCGAAGCCCGGCCCGGGCCAGTTCCTTCTCCTCCGGGTACTGCGGATTCGTGTCCATGTCACCGCGAACGATCGTCTGCGACTCGCGCGCTACGTCCTCGAGGACGGAGCTCGCCATCGGCCGCGCCGTTCCGCGGGGATAGAGGCCTTCGGCCTCGACGCCCCAGTTCGCCATGACGACGGCTTCGTCTCCATCGACGAGGACGATCGCCAGGCGCTCGAACTCGAAGACGCCGCTCAGCTCGCGGAGGAAGCGGTCGAACGCCTCGTCCTGCTCGAGCGACGATGCGAGAGCGCGCGAAACCCGGTTGACGGCCTCGAGCTGATCGGCTCGCCGCCCCAGCTGGTCGCGCAGCTCCTCCGCCTCTCCGGCCCGCGCGTCGGCCACGGAGGCCTCGCTCCCAAGCCGCGCCGCGAGCCAGCCGACGAGCAGGCCCATGAGCATTTCGAGGCCGAGAGGGAACGCGACGGCGTCCAGGTTGAAGTCGCGGTCGTAGCGGTCGGCACGAAGCATCTCCCCGTACGCCAGGAACGGCGCAAGGAGGAGCGGGACGACGAGGCCGCCCGCGATGCCGAAGCGAACCGCGCCTTCCGCGACCGGTAGGAAGAGCGCCTGCCGGATCGGCGTGTTCGGCTCCCAGGCGTAGAAGATGATCACGAAGGCACCCACGACGGCGATGTCGAACGCCAGCGCCGAGTACGCCAGCACGCTCTGGCTTCGCGGCGAGAGCTCCCGACGCGCGATCAGCCAGATGACCCCCGCACCGGCCGCGAGCGCGCCCGTGACGATCCAGGCCCAGCGCTCGTAGCCGGGCGGGTAGCCATTGCTGAGGAACGCCACCTCGACCACCGCGAACGGAACGGCGATGAGTCGCACCCAGCAGATCCAGAGCTCGATGTGGCGGCGGCGCTCGAGGTCCCGGCTCATCGCAGCCGCTCCAGCGCCCACTCGGCGTGCTCGCGGAGGAGGTCGTCGCCGCTCTCGCTCCAGCGTTCGACCGCCGGGACGAGTGCGGCGTCGCCCGAGTTCCCCGCGGCGATGAGCGCGTTTCGGCGCAGGTAGCGGGGGTCGTTGCGGGGGAAGTAGAGCCGGTCGTACCGCGCCCCGAGGTCGTCGTCCGCCGCCTCGAGCCAGTCGACCAAGGAGACGATGGGCTCGGCGCTCTCCGGGAGGCCAGCGCCCGCGTGGCGCTTCTCCGTGCCGCGGTTCCAGGGGCAGACGTCCTGGCAGATGTCGCACCCGTACACGTACGACCCCATCTCCTCGCGGTACTCGGCAGGCACGGCACCGGGGGCCTGGCTCCAGTACGACAGGCACTTGGTCGAGTCGAGGACGCCGGGATCGTCGAGGGCCCCGGTCGGGCAGGCGTCGATGCAGCGCGTGCACGAGCCGCAGTCGAGTTCGAGCGGCGCGCTGCGCTCGATCTCGGCGGTGGTGACGACCGTCCCGAGGACGACCCAGGATCCGTGGCGACGGGTGATGAGCAGCGTGTTCTTCCCGTAGAACCCCACCCCTGCGCGCGAGGCGCCCTCCCGGTCGACGTGCTGATTCTCGTCCACAAGCACGCGGTACTCCCCGCCGATGCGCTCCCCGAGCCGCTCCAGCTTCGTGCGGAGCTCGGCGTAGCGGTCGCTCCACGTGTACCGGGGAAGGCGCCCCTCTCCAGGCTCGACATCGGGGCCGGGCGCGTAGTAGGAGAGCGCTGCGGAGACGACCGCGCGCGCTCCGGGCAAGAGCGACTCGGGGTGGCAGCTCACCTCGGGCTGGGCCATCGTGAACCGCATCCGCGCGAAGAGGCCGCGGGCGCGGCGCTCGCGGATGTGCCGCTCGGTCTCCGCGTAAGCCTCGGCGGGTGCCGCCCCCACGGCGTCGAGCCCGAGCTGCACGGCCAGGCGACTGAGCTCCGCCTGCTGCATACAAGCGGAAGGTACCAGCGCGCGGCCGTTAGGATCCGCCCGTGAAAGCGGTGCGCATCCACGAGGACGGCGGTCCCGAGGTCCTGCGCTACGAGGACGCGGACGATCCGGTCGCCGGCGCGGGCGAGGTCTTGATTCGCCTGCGAGCGGCCTCCCTCAACCACCTGGACATCTGGACGCGCCAGGGTCTTCCCTCCGCTCCCAAGCCCCGGATCCTCGGCGCCGACGGGGCCGGCGTGGTCGAGGCGCTCGGCGAGGGAACCGAGGGATTTGTAACCGGAGACGAGGTCGTCATCAACCCCGGCCTCGAGGACGGTGCGCACATCATCGGGGAGCACACCGACGGCACCCACGCGGAGCTCATCGCCGTGCCGGCGGAGTACGTCCACCCCCTCCCAGGCGGCCTCTCGTTCGAGGAGGCTGCCGCGTTCCCGCTCGTCTTCGAGACCGCCTACCGGATGCTCGTCACGCGCGCGAACCTCCAGGAGGACGAATGGGTCCTCGTCTGGGGAGCGGGCGGCGGCGTCGCCTCGGCGGCGCTCGTGCTGTCCAAGGCTCTCGGCGCCCGCGTGATCGCGACGTCCTCGAGCGACGAGAAGCTCGAGCGGGCGCAGGAGTTCGGCGCGGACGCCGTCGTCAACCACGAGACCGGCGACGTCGCCTCGGCCGTGAAGGAGGCGACGGGAGGCCACGGCGCCGACGTCGTCGTCGAGCACGTGGGCGAAGCGACCTGGAAGACCTCGCTCCAGGCTGCGGCGACCGAGGGGCGGATCGTCGTCTGCGGTGCGACGAGCGGCCCGAACCCGCCGGCTCAGCTCCACCGGATCTGGTGGAAGCAGCTGTCGATCCTCGGCTCGACGATGGGGACGCGCGCCGACTTCGCGGCTGTCTACGACCTCGTGGCGCGCGGTGCCGCGAAGCCGATCGTCGACCGCGTCTTCCCGCTCAGCGAGGCGGCTGCCGCGCACGAGCACCTCGAGAGCGGCAAGCAGTTCGGCAAGGTCGTCCTGAAGATCAGCGACTAGCCGCCGCTAGCCGAAGCCGAGGATGAACTTCGCGTCGTCGGACATCTTCTCCGGTGTCCACGGCGGGTCCCAGGTCAGCTCGGACTCCACGTCGTCGACGCCCGGCATCTCCGCAACCGTCTCGGTGATCTGTTGCTCGAGCATCGGGCCGACCGGGCAGCCCATGGACGTGAGCGAATACGTCACGTGCACCTTCGAGCCGTCGACGGCGACGTCGTAGAGCAGCCCGAGCTCGACGATATCCATGCCGAGCTCCGGGTCCTCGACGATCCGGAGTGCCTCGATCACCTCTTCACGCGTGGGCATAGGGCCAGTGTAGCCGCGGTTACGTACCATCCTGGGACGAGCACTGAAACGCACATGAGGAGGGCGGTCGCAGCCGACGAGCTCGCGGCGACCGAGCTTGACAAAGCCGTCGAGCAGCTGGCGCCGTCGAGCTTTGCGCAAGGCCTGAAGGCCGTTGCCCGCAAGCTGCCCGTGGCGGTCGGGGTCGAGACGGTCGCCATCCGGCTGCGCGATTCCGACCGCGAGGGCGATCTTCATGTCGTCGCGAGCGAGGGGATCCCGGCGCACGACCGGCGCAATCCGGTCTTCCATCTCCAGAGCATCGCTCAGGCGCGGGCCCTGTTCGCGCTCAAGAGCCGGCACAGCCTCGCCGCCGCGCTCGGCTTCTCATGGCTCGACGGAGACTGGCTGAAGGCCGACGGCGATCCGATCGGGACGATCACGGTCGCGAGCCGCACGGAGCGCCGGCCTACCGAAGAGCAACGTGGGCGGCTTCGGTCGTGTGCCGAGCGGATCGGTCCGATGCTGAAGGGCACAGACCGCCGCCGGGCGACCCTCGAGGACGCAGCGCAGCGGGCGGCGCGCGAGAGCCTGACTGCTGCGATCGACGCGCCCGCCCGCGTCGCGAAGCTGCTGCGGCCCCGCGAGCTCACCATCCTGGCGCTCTACAGCGAGGGCCTGTCGGCCGTCGAGATCGCAGACATCTTCGTCATCTCGCCGCACACCGTCCGCACGCACGTGAAGAACGCCTACCGCCGCCTCGGCATCCACTCGCGCGAGGAGGCAGCGCGCTTGATCCACGCGGAACGCGTTCTGGAGTTGGTCTAGCGCTAGCCGAGCAGGCGGACTTCCTCGCGGCGGTCGCGCGCGAAGAAGTGGATCCCGTCCACGAAGCGCACCCAGTTGTGGCGGGTGCACATGACGATCGAGTGCGTCCGGGCGCTGTCCGCGAGGAAGCGGACTCCGCGGAGAAGGTCGCCGTTGGTCACGCCGGTCGCCGCGACGATGACTTCGCCCGGGGCGAGCTCGCCGGTCTCGAAGACCTTGTTCACGTCTTCGATGCCGTGCTCGCGAGCGGCCTCGATCTCGCCTCGCGTGGTCGGCCAAAGCTGCGCCTGGAGCTCCCCGCCGAGGCATCGGAGCGCAGCAGCGGAGAGAAGCGCCTGCCGGGAGCCTCCGATCCCGATCGCGAGGTGGTCGTTCGTGCCTCGGATCGCCGCGGTGATGGAGGCGGTCACGTCCCCGTCCTGGATGAGCTTGATGCGGGCGCCGGCCGTGCGGATCTCCTCGATGAGGTCGTGGTGCCGCGGCCGGTCGAGGACGATCGCCGTGATGTCGTTCGTGTTGCGGCCGAACGCGTCCGCGATCGCGCGCACGTTGTCTCCGACCGGCAGCCGCAGGTCGATCTTCTCCCGCGCGACGGGACCGACGGCCATTTTGCGCATGTACATCTGCGGGAGGCTCGGGAAGCTCCCCGCGTCGCCGACGGCGATCATCGCCATCGCCCCGTAGTCGCCGCGCGCAACCACGCTCCGGCCCTCGAGCGGGTCCACGGCGAGGTCGACCTCCATGCCGCCGCGGCCCACGCGCGTGCCGATCGAGAGCGAGTCGTCCGGATCCTCGCTCCCGACGACGATGCGGCCGTCGATGGCGAGCTCGTCCAGGCCATCACGCATCGCCGTGGACGCGGCGCGCTCCGCGCCCTCGACATCGCCGCGCCCGAGCCAGCGCCCGCTCGCGAGCGCAGCCGCCTCCGTCACCGCGGCAAACGCTTCGCAGCCGCAGCGCGTCGCGATCCCGTTCACGCCGTCTCGAGCTCGCGCTCGACCTGGTCGAGCACGAGGTCGATCACGCGATCGACGGTCTCCTCGACCCGCGAGTTCTCGATCACCGGCACGCCCGCCTTCGCCGCCTCCTTCACGAGGTAGTCCTGGATCCGGCGGATGTCGGGCAGCGCGCGCAGGTACTTCTCGAAAGGACGCATTCCGTCAGACGCGGAATCGCGTGTCCAGAAGTGGCCCTCGTGGTCGGCCTCGTCCTCGATCGCGAGCAGAACCTGGCAGACGAGCGCGCCGCCGGGCGGGCGCACCATCCCGGGGACGATGTGGACTCCTTCGAGAGCGAGCGAGTAGCCCTCCTCCAGTGCGCGCGCCAGCACCGCGTGGACGCCGACGAGCACGTTGCGCGTCTGGTCGAGAAATCCCGTCAGGTTCGGGTCGCGCTTGTCGCCCTCCACCCGCGAGACGGCCTTGCCGGCCTCGAAGCTCGAATAGTGGATGGACGGCATGAACTCCGCGGAGAAGAACGCGCGCATCGTCTGGCGCACGACGTCGGTGGACGTGACGCGCGTGATGCCGAGGCGATGGGCGACCTCGGTCGCCACCGTCGACTTCCCGGTTCCCGTCGCCCCGCCCACGAGCACGAGCAGCGGGAGCTCGAGCTGCCGGAGCGCCTCCAGACGCGGATGAACCTCCACGGGGAAGAGCGTCGACTCGGGCGGGCGGCGGTCGTTCACGCGCGTGCTCCTTCGAGTGAATCGGCGAGCTCGAGCACGCGCTCGTCGAGACTCTCGCCGTCGAGCGTATGCACCTGGTTGTCACAGAGCACGACCGGCACTCCCCGCTCGGCGGCGGTCTCTGCGACGACGTCGATCGCGGCCGCCTTGAGCTCGACGAGGTAGAGGTCGGCCGAGCGCGCCTCGAGCGACGCGAGGTCTGCGCGAAGCTCGGGCCGGCGCGAGAGGTTCCCGGAGATGTGGACGATGTCGGCGCCGTGCTCGCGGCGGAGGTGCTCGCGGAGGCGCGCGTGCGCGGCGGGCGGCGCGGTCGAGAAGTACGCGACCCTGCGCCCGCTGACGTCGCTGACCGGGCGCGGCCTGAAGATCGTCTGCAGCACGGGCACGTCGCTCACCTCGGCGATCGCACGCCGCACTCTCTCCACCTGGTCCTCGTCGACCAGCGGCTCCTCGCAGCCCGTGAGGACGACGAGGTCGCTGAGAAGGACTCGGTAGGCGCCGAGGTAGCCGATGACAGTGGCCGGGTCCTGGGCGGCACCGACCACGAGGATGCGCTTGCCGGCCTCGACGGGCGGGATCGCCGCGCCGCTTCCTTCGAAGACGACCAGGTCCGGCGAAAGCGACGCTGCCAGCTCGGCCGCCGCGCTCACGTTGGAGTAGAAGGGCGCGCCCGCGAGCCCCCCTCCCGCTCGTCGGCTTCCGACCGTGACGACGCTCGCGAAAGCCGCGCCCTCGAGATAGTCCGAGGCGGCGTGGCCGCCCGCACGTGAGAGCTCGAGGAGCTCCTCGATCTCTGGCTCCCGGTCGACGATGACCGGCTCCTGCGGTCCGCCACGGCCCATCGCGACGACGACGACGAAGAGTTCGCGCGAGAGCAGACGCGCGATATGGCCGGTCACTGCGGTCTTCCCGACCCGCTTGCCCGTCCCGATCACGGCAAGCGCCGGGCGCGAGAACGGCTCAAAGCGGACCGGGTCGAAGCGGAAGTCCGCGCCCGCATACGGGATCCCGCGGGCCAGCACCCGGCTGGCGATGCTGAAGCGGCGCGGCGGGTCGGCGATGGGCTCGTCGGAGAGGTCGAGCACGATCTCGGGCGCAGCGGCCTCGAACGCCTCCTCGAGGGTCTCGAAGACCGGGACGCCGTAGTCCTCTCCCCCACGCAGCTTCTCCGTGCCTCCGAGGAAGACCGCGCCGACCACCTCGTGCCCGACTCCCGCGAACGCGACCCGGACGACATCCGGGTAGTGCTCCCCGTCGATCAAAGCGACGGCTTTCACTGCTTGCTCGTCACCTCGCTCTCGATGCGGGTCGTGTACTTCTCGAACTCCAGGGTGTCCGCCGAGAACTGGATGATGCGCTCCTGGTCGTGGTACGGGTACTTCCGCCAGACGTCCACGTGCCTGCCTTCGATCTCGATCAGGTTGTAGCAGGGTCGAGTGTTTCCCCTCAGGCGCAAAGTCGACACCGTGCCGGCGTTCACGACGAAGATGTTCTCCAGCCGCCAAGCGTACGGAACGTGCTTGTGGCCCGAGAGGACTAGGTTGACCCGCGCGCGCTGCAGCGCCTCGAGGGTGTCCCCCGCGTCGTAGACGATGTTGCGCTCACGACCGGTTCCCGGCACGGGGAGCAGGTGATGGTGGAGGACGAAGATGCGGAAGTCCGCGTCCTGCGAGAACTGCTCCTGGATCCAGGGATAGCGGCTGCGCCCGATGTGGCCGTGGTCGAGGTCCGGCTCGGTGGAGTCGACGGCGACGATGGAGACGCCGTTCACGTGCACGACGGGGTTGCGGTCGCCGAAGAGTTCCTCGAAATGGATGTAGCCCACGTTGCGGGAGTCGTGGTTCCCGGGGACGACCACGAGGTGCCGGCAGTCGAGCCGGTCGAGGTAGGCCTTCGCCTCCGCGTACTCCGGCTTGAAGCCGTAGGCGGTCAGATCGCCCGAGCAGACGACGATCTCCGGCTCGAGCTCGTTGATCTCCATGATCGCCCGCTCCATGAGATCGGGCATGAAATACGGCGAGCCGCAATGGAGGTCCGAGATGTGCGCGATCCGGAACACGATCTCCTCTTGTCCTTCCTCCGGCCTATCCGGGTGAGTTCAAAGTGTAATCCGGGGTCGTCCGAAGTGACTGCTACCCTCACTTGTAGATGGCCCAGGAAACGCCTGATTTCCAGGCAAATTCGGGAGCGGATCCGCCGCGTTTCGCCAACGATGCAGAGGTCGAGTGCGCGCGGATCCTCGACTACCACGGGATCGCCTGGGAGTACGAGCCGCACTCCTTCATCCTCGAGCAGGACGAGGACGGACGCGTGCTCGAGGCCTTCACGCCGGACTTCTACCTCCCGGAACAGGACACCTATCTCGAGGTGACGGTGATGAAGCAGTCACTGGTCACCCGCAAGCACCGGAAGATCCGCAAGCTCCGTGAGCGGCATCCAGACATCAAGATCAAGCTCTTCACCCGGCGCGACTTCGAGCGCCTCTCGCGCAAATACAGACTGAACCTCGCCTCATAGACCCCGCGGACCCTCGGATCGGAGAGGTGTACCTCTCCCGCGACGAGCTACGTTCCCGCGTCGGCGAGCTCGGCGCGCAGATCGCCTCCGACTACGAGGGGCGCGAGCCCGTGCTGGTCACGATCCTCAAGGGCGCGTTCGTCTTCCTCGCAGACCTCTCGCGCGCGGTCACGATCCCCCACGCCCTCGACTTCGTCGTCCTCGCCGGCTACGAGGGCGCCCTCGGCGGGCGCAGCAAGATCCGCCTCATCAAGGACCTCGACCTGGTCATCGCCGGTCGGGACGTGATCCTGGTCGAGAACGTGGTCGACACCGGCCTGACGCTGAACTACCTCGTGAAGACCCTCGAGCTTCGGGAGCCGGCCAGCCTCGCGGCGTGCGCCCTGCTCGACCGGCCGTACCGCCGTCTCGTCGACGACCTCCCGCTCCGCTACACAGGCTTCACCGTGCCCGACGAGTTCTTCGTCGGCTACGGCTTCGACCTCGACGACCGCTGGCGCGGGCTGCCCGACCTCCGCGTCGTCAAGCGGGCGTGACGGTTTGTCCAAACCCCGGCCCCGGGAGCAGGAGTTCGTGAGGCCCGAGATCCCGACACCCGGCGAGCGGCTCGCGTTCCGCCTCCTCCCCCTCGTCTGGATCGGCGTCGCGATTCTCGCCGGCGTCATCCTCTACGCCGTCTTCACGTAGCTCTAGCCGCTCTGGCCGGCGGGGCTTTCGCCGGGCGAAGCCCGGCTACGCTCCCGCCTGACGACGCTCGCCGCAGGATGCTGCGCTCGCAGTCCCTCGCCGTACCACTCGTACTGTCTCGGGCCTGCTCGCTTGCCTCCCTGGCGAGCCCCGTCCCAGAGCGGCTAGCTAGAGGTAACCGAGGGGGTCGACGGGACTGCCGTTGACACGCACCTCGAAGTGGAGGTGGCAGCCGGTCGAGTGCCCGGTCGAGCCGACCGCGCCGATCGTCTGTCCCTGCGAGACCGAGCCGCCGCTCACGTAGATCGCGGACTGGTGCCCGTACGCGGTGGCGAGGCCGTTGCCGTGGTCGATGACCACGAAGTTGCCGTAGCCGTCCATCCAGCCGGAGTAGATGACCGTGCCGGACGCGGCGGCGTGGATGGGCGTGCCGCAGGACGCGCCGATGTCGATCCCCTCGTGGAAGCTGCCCCAGCGGGGGCCGAAGCCACTGGTGATCGGCCCGTTGACCGGCCAGGCGAGGCCGCTCGAGGACGTCCCGTTCCCGCCCGAGCCACTCGCGGCCTGGTGCGCCCGGATCTGGGCCGCGATGGCGGCGCTCGCCGCCTGCATCTTCGAGAGATCCTCTTCATCCTTCTCGCGCTGCGAGCGGACGGTGACGAGGAGGCTGCGCTGGTTCGCGCGCGCGGCCGCCAGGGCGTTCTGGCGGACGACGAGAGCGTCGCGGGCGGCGCGCTGCTTCTCGGTCTCCCGTGCGAGAACGGCGGTCGCCTCGGCCACGTCGCGCTTCGTCGAGGCCGTCATCATGCGGGCGAGCCGCATCTGGCTCGAGAGGATCTTCAGGTGGTCGGCGAGCTGCTTGTCCGCATCCCCGATCGTCCGGAAGTAGTCGATCTGCTCGATCACGTCGGAAAGGCTGTTGGACTGGAGGAGGACATCGAGCTCGTTCGTGTCGGCGGTCTCGTAGAGCTGGACCAGCCGCGCCTCCAGCTTCTCGAGCGCGATCTCGTGGTTGCGCCGCAGCAGGTTGTAGCGCTCCGTCTGCTCCTTGTACTTCTCCTGTAGGCGCTCGAGGCGCGCGCGGTGGAGGTCGAGGTTCTCCTGGAGCGCGGCCACCTTTGCGGTCAGCGTGCCGATGTCTCCCTGGAGCGACGAGATCTGCGACGATGCGCCCGAGATCTCGGTGGTGAGGACGCCTTCCTTGTGCTTCGCGCGCGAGATTTCGCTCTGCAGGCCCGCGATCTTCGAGTCGAGGCTCTGCTGCTGCTCCCACACCGACTGGCCCAGCGCGGAAGGGACGCCGAACGCCACGCCGAGGGCAAGTACGAGGGCGAGCAGGGGGAGGCGACGAAGATCGCGCATGAGACTGAGTTTCGCCGGGCACGCGGACGTCCCTGCGCGCGCGTGCTGCGACTGGGCTAGCAGAAGTCCCGTGTTTTACAGGACAAACGCTGTTCGCGCCAAGTGCGAACCGTTCAGGACTTCTTCGCCTTGTCGGCCGGCTTGCGGGTCCGCTTCGGCTTCGCCTTCCCTTTTGCCTGCGGCGTCGGGGCTTGCTCCGGCTCGGGAGCCGGCTGGTCCGGGGACGGCTCCGGGACCTCCGCCGGCTGCGGCGGCTCGCCCTCGTCGGGCGGCGGCCAGGGCTCGGGGATCCGCGCCGGCTCGGGCGGCGATTCCAGCTTCTCGGTGGGCCTGACGCCGGCCTGCGCGCGGTGGACGCGCTCATCGGTCCTGTCGATCAAGGTCTGGATCTCGGCCTCCTTTG
>Ga0307320_10000804_pt1 | contig 11337 bp, 8 predicted proteins | sample ER_DNA_369_FD_194495 | JGI IMG/M metagenome (GOLD analysis project Ga0307320, IMG submission 194495) | Bulk soil microbial communities from the East River watershed near Crested Butte, Colorado, United States - ER_DNA_369 | ecosystem: Environmental > Terrestrial > Soil > Floodplain | place: USA...
GCCGGCGTAGCCCGACAGGTCGTCCCGGGTCGACTCGGTCAGGTCGCGGCGGCCGTCGATCCCGTACATGATCTGCAGGGCGCCGTCCTGGTTGGGCTCCAGGTCGGCGACGAACTGCATGAACTCGTCGGCCTCCCAGTCCAGGTTGAGATAGTGCAGCGCCTGGAGGGTGAAGGTGCTGTCGCGGATCCAGGTGTAGCGGTAGTCCCAGTTGCGCTCCCCGCCCGGGGTCTCGGGCAGCGAGGTGGTGAGCGCCGCCACCGTCGCTCCGGTGGGCATGTAGGTGAGGCCCTTGATGGCCAGGGCGGACCGCTGGATCGGCTGGCTCCAGCGGTGGTCGGGGATGCGGGCCCGGCCCAGCCAGGAGCGCCAGAACCGGGTGGTCGCGGCCAGGCGGCGGTTGGCGTCGTCGACGTCGGAGGGGACGGCCAGGCCCTCGGCCCACGACAGCGCGCACCAGAGCTGCTCGCCCGGGTGCAGGACGTGCCGGGCCCTGACCCGGTTGGCCTCGACCCCCAGCTCCATGCTGGTCGCCAACCGCACGGTCTGGCCGGCGCCGCTGGCGTCGGCCGCCCGCCGGTTCCCGTCCACCATGGCCCAGTCGGCCATGGTGCGGCCGTAGTCGAAGATGGGCTCGCAGACCAGCTCCATCTCGACCTCGCCCTCCAGGCAGCGGGCCGTCCGCACCAGCAGGTGGTCGGTGTCGTCGTCGGCCGGGGGCCGGGTGTGCGGGGTGACCTCGTCCTCGCCCTGGCGGGGGCCCATCGTCAGCGCGTCGCGGACCTCGACCCAGCCGGTGGGCGTCCTCCAGATGGTGACCAGCGTGTTGGTGCCGGCCTCGTAGGCACGCGAGACCGGGACGTTGATGCCGAACGGCCCCAGCCGGAAGGCCCCGGCCTCGCGGTCGAGCAGCGCCCCGAACAGGCTCGGCGAGTCGAACCGGGGCACGCACAGCCAGTCGACGGTGCCGTCGGCGGCGAGCAGCGCCCCGGTGTGGCAGTTGGACAGGAAGGCGTAGCCGTCGATCGGGGAGAACGGCGACGGCATGGCCGCGCTCTGGAACCCCTCGGCTCCCGCCGCGACGGTGGCGCGCTTGGCCCCCCTGGCAGGGCTCATGGGGTCACCCACGGTCCACGCCAGCCGCCGTAGCTGGCGACCAGCTGGTCGGCGGCGCTCGGCCCCCACGATCCCTTGGCGTAGGGGTGCACCGGCGAAGGCTTGTCCAGCAGCGGCTGGAGGACCCGCCAGGTCTCCTCCACGCTGTCCTGGCGGGTAAAGCGGGCGCTCTGGCCGACCATGGCCGCGTGCAGCAGCACCTCGTACGGGGTCGCCCCCTCACCCCCCTCCTGGGCGAACTCCATGTCGAGGTGGATCTCCTCGGGCTTGGGCCGGTCGCCGCGCTGGGCCTCGACCCGCAGCCTGATCCCGGTCGAGGGGTCGAGCTTGATCACCATCTGGCTTGGCTCTGGCTGGAACTCCCGTGCCGACCAGAAGCCCAGCCGGGGCGGGTCCTTGAAGACCACCCGCAACTCGGTCTGGGTGACCGGCAGGCACTTGCCGGTCCGGAGGAAGAACGGCACCCCCGACCAGCGCCAGTTGTCGATCTCCAGCCGCAGGGCGGCATAGGTCTCGGTGGTCGAGTCGGCGGCCACCCCCTCGATCTGCCGGTAGCCGTCGTACTGGCCACGGACATAATGGGCGGGATCGGCGTCCGGCATGGCCCGGAAGACGGCGAAGATGGCGTCCTTGAGGGAGGCCAGGTCGCCACCGGCCGGTGGCTCCATCGCCGACGCCGCCACCACCTGCATCATGTGGTTGACGACCACGTCCCGGAGCGCGCCCACGGGGTCGTAGAAGTGGCCGCGGTCCTCGACCCCGAAGCTCTCGGCCATGGTGATCTCCACGAACGCCACGTGCTGGCGGTTCCAGACCGGCTCCAGCAGGGAGTTGGCGAAGCGCAGGTACAGGATCTCGTCCAGGCCCATCTTGCCCAGGAAGTGGTCGATCCGGAACAGCTGCGACTCGTCGATGGAGGCGTGGACCTCCTGGTTGAGGGCGCGGGCGGAGGTCAGGTCGTGGCCGAAGGGCTTCTCCACCACCACCCGAGCCCCCCCCTTGGTCAGGCCGGCCTCGGCCAGGCCCTTGATCACCGTCCCGAACAGGAACGGCGGGATCTCCAGATAGAACACCGGGGCCTGGGCGTCCCCGATCGCGTCGCCGACGCGCCCGTAGGTGGCCGGGTCGCCGAAGTCGCCGGAGAGGTAGGACAGGCGCCTGGCGAAGCGGTCGAAGACCTGCTCGTCCACGGGCTCGCCGGTGGCCTCGATCGCCTTGCGGGCGTGCTGGCGAAGGTCCTCGGTGGTCCAGTCGTCGACCGCGACCCCGACGACCGGGCAGCCGAGCAGCCCGCGGCGCTCCAGCCGGTAGAGGGAGCGGAAGGTCATCACCTTGGCCAGGTCGCCGCTGATCCCGAACACCACCAGCACGTCAGCCTGCCGGGGTTGGTCGTCTCCTCGGTGGATGGTCGTCATCTCATCTGACCTCCCTGGTCAGGTTCCTGGTCCGTCCTGGTTGGCAAGGTAGGTCGCCGACGCCTGCCCGGCATCCCCCCGATCGGGTGAATCGGCGGTCCCGGCCGAGTCGGCGGCCCGCCGTTCCCGGCCTTCCCTGACCGCGCCGAGCATGACCCGCAGGACCAGCCCGACCACCACCAGGTCGCCCAGCATCTGGACCATGGTGGTGACCCGGGCGGCGGTGGCCACCGGGGCGATGTCCCCGAACCCGACGGTGGAGAACACCGTGATGGTGAAGTAAAGGGCGTCGGTCCGGTTCAGGGACTCGGTGAAGGCCTGCGCCTGGGTGTCGGCCAGCTTGACGTAGGCGGCCGCGAACACCAGCAGGAACAGCGGGATGGCGAAGGCAAGGGCCTCGATGGCCCGCAGGGCCGGGTACTGCGAGCGCAGGATGGCCCGCACCTGCCAGGTGATGACTCCGGCGAACATGGTCAGCCCGGCCAGCAGCAGGACCACGGCGGAGGCGTCGAGCGCGCCCGTCAGGGGCAGCGTGTAGTAGAGCACCACCAGCACGGTCGAGGTCAGCGCCGCCCGCAGCAGGGCGCGCAGGACCCGCCGCCGGGGCGCCCTCACCGCACCCGGTTCCGGAAGACGTGGTAGGTCCACCCCTGGTAGGCCAGGACGATCGGGAACAGGATGGCCGCGGCGACCGTCATCACCTTCAGTGAGTACGGCGCCGACGAGGTGTTGCTGATCGTCAGGTCGGTCGACGAGCCCAGCGTCGAGACCATGACCCGCGGATACAGGTTGACGAAGATCGACACCACCACGGCGGCCATGGCCAGCGAGGTGGCCGCGAACGCGCGGCCGTCCCGGCCCCTGCCCAGGAGCCAGGCGGCGGCGACGGCCGCCAGGACGGCGACCACCTCGACCAGCAGGGCAAGCAGTCCCTCGCCCGCCATGACCTGGGTCCAGACCGCGAAGCCGAGCACGGCCGCGGCCGCCACCGGGGCGATCCGGCGGCCGACGCCCAGCGCACGCTCGCGGACCTCGCCGGCGGTCTTGAGCGCGAGGAAGCTGGCCCCGTGCAGCAGGCACAGCACCACCACCGTGACCCCGGTGAACAACGAGTACGGGTTGAGCAGGTCGGAGAAGGTCCCCGCGTACTCCTGGTCGGTCCCGATCGGCACCCCGTGCAGCAGGTTACCGAGGGCCACGCCGATGAGCAGGGGGGCCAGCAGGCTCCCGCCGGTGGTGGCCGCGTCCCAGGCCCGGCGCCAGCTGGTGCTGTCCCGCTTGCCGTAGAACTCGAACGACACCCCGCGGGCGATCAGCGCCACCAACAGCAGCAGAAAGGCGAGGTAGAAGCCGGAGAACATGGTCGCGTACCAGCCGGGGAAGGCGGCGAAGGTCCCGGCCGCGGCGACGATCAGCCAGACCTCGTTGCCGTCCCACAACGGCCCGATGGTCTGGATGGCGAGCCGGCGGCCCCGCTCGTCACGGCCGACCACGCCGTGGAGCATGCCGACTCCGAAGTCGAACCCCTCCAGCACCAAAAAGCCGGTCCAGAACACCACCAGGACCACGAACCAGAAGCTGACCAGGGTCATGCGCTGACCTCAGTAGGTGAAGTGGAGGGCGGGGGTCTCTTCCTCGGTCTCGGCGGTGACGGGGGCCAGCTCCTTGCGGGCGAAGTGCCGCATCAACAGGAAGTCCACCACGCCCAGGACCGCATAGACCACGACGAACACGCTGAGGCTGATGACGATCGTGGTGACGCTGTTCGAAGGCGTGACGGCGTCCCGGACCAGCTGCAGGCCCTGCACGATCCAGGGCTGGCGGCCGTTCTCGGTCAGCAGCCAGCCGGCCGTGTTCATCAGGAACGGCAGCACGGCCACCCAGATGGCGATCGGCAGGTACCATCTGGCCGTCGCCAGCTTCTTGCGCCAGAGCAGCCACGCCCCCAAGAGCGCCACCAGCAGCACCACGACGCCCCCATAGGCCATGGCCCGCATCGACCAGTACTGGATGAAGATGTTGGGGACGTAGTTGCCGGGGCCGTACTGCTGCTCGTACTGGGCCTGGAGCGGGGTGAGGCCGACCACCTGGCCGTTCCAGGTGCTGGTGGCCAGCACCGACAACAGGTGCGGGATCTTGATGATCTTCTTGGGGGTCTCATCGCTCTTGCCCCCGCCGATCTGGAACACCGAGAACGAGCACGGCTGGCAGGTGGTCCACTGGCCCTCGGCGGCGGCGATCTTCATCGGCTGGTAGTTGGTCTCGTTGACGCCGAGGCGGCCCCCGAAGAACAACGCCAGCATCGTCGCCGGGATCAGCACCACGATGGCGAGCTTGGCCGACCGCTGGAACATCGCGGGGTTGGAGTTGCGCCGCAGGTGCCAGGCCGACACTGCCAGCATGACCGCGGCGCCGGTGACCAGCGACGCCGCCAGGACGTGCAGATACGCCCACAGGAACACGATATTGGTCAGGACCGCCCAGATGTCGGTGAGCTGGGCCCGGCCCCCGGTCAGCTGGTAGCCGACCGGGCGCTGCATCCAGGAGTTGGCGGCCATGATGAACGCCGCCGACAGCACCCCGCCGACCGCGACCGCCCAGATGGTGGCCAGGTGCACCCGCTTGGACAGCCGGTCCCAGCCGAACAGCCACAGCCCCAGGAACACCGACTCCAGGAAGAACGCGGCCAGGCCCTCCATGGCCAGGGGGGCGCCGAACACATCGCCGACAAAGCGCGAGTAGACCGACCAGTTCATGCCGAACTGGAACTCCTGGACCAGCCCGGTGACCACACCCACGGCCACGTTGATGACCAGCAGGGTGCCGAACAACCGGGTCAGCCGCAGATGCTCGGCATGCCCCTTGCGGTACCACAGGGTCTGGAGGATCGCGGTCAGGAACGCCAGCCCGATCGTCACCGGCACGAACAGGAAGTGGTAGATCGAGGTGGTGGCGAACTGCAGCCGCGACCAGTCCACCACCGACATCTGCCAACTCCCTTCAGGGCGTCCCTGTCGCCCTCCGCCATGGAGCCCCAGATCGGCCCCGCCGGCATCACCCCAATGGGATGAACTCAGCCGCCTTCGCCGTCCGGGGCCAGCTCCAGCCGCGGGCAGCGCCCGAACGGCCCGGCGTCGCCGTGGCTGACCAGCAGCACCGACCGCCCCCCGGCCTCCTTCCAGAGGTCGTCGAGCAGGGCGCCGGCCGTGGCCGCGTCCAGGTGGGCGGTGGGCTCGTCCAGGACCAGCACCGCGGGGTCGGCCAGGAAGGCGCGGGCCAGGGCGAGGCGCTGGCGCTGGCCGCCCGACAGGGCCCGGCCGCGCTCCCCCACCAGGGTGTCCAGGCCGGCCTCCAGCGAGGCAACCCACTCCTCCAGGCGGGCGCGGGCCAGGGCGCGGTGGAGCTCGGCGTCGCTCGCCCCCGGGCGGGCCGGCAGGAGGTTGGCGCGGATGCTGGCGTCGAACACGTGCGGCTCCTGGGCGCTGAGGAGCACCGCCGCCCGGAGGTCGTCCTGGCGGTGGTCGCGCAGGTCGTGGGGGCCGATCCGGGCGTCGCCGCCCTGGCGTTCCAGGAACCGGACCAGGAGCTGGGCCAGGGTCGTCTTGCCGGCCCCCGACGGCCCGGACAGGACGAGGCGGCCGCCCGGGGGCAGGCGCAGGCCGACCCCGTCCAGCACCCGCCGCCGCCGCGGCCCACGGGTCACCACCACCCGGTCGAGCGTGATCCCGATGGGCCGGGTCGGGGCCGGCGCCGGCCGGGCCGGGTCGGTCACCTCGGGCCGGCGGTCGACCAGCTCCAGGACCCGCCGCCCGGCGGCCAGCGTCGAGGGGAGCTGGCGGGCCGCCACCGACAGGGGCAGCACGGCCTCGAACGCGCCCACGGCGACCAGGGTGAGGGGCGCGACCAGCAGCGGGTCGAGGGCGCCCCGGCCGGCGGCGGCGGTGGTGGTGGCGAGGACGGCCAGGGTGGTCAGGGCGGCGGCGGCCAGGCCGACGGCGTCGGCCGCCCCGGCGGCCCGGGCGTCGCGGAGCGCGACCTGGACCAGGGCCCGGTCGTCGGCGGCCACGGCGGCGGCGACGCGGCCGTCGGCCCCGTTCAGCCACAGCTCGTCGGCCGCGTCCAGGGCGTCGACCAGGTCGGCGGTGAGCCGGGCCCGCAGGGCGGCCTGGCGGCGCTGGGTGCGCGCCACCACCCGCGCCGCCACCAGCGGCCCGAGCACGGCGGTGGCGGCCAGCCCGGCGCCGAGCAGGACGCCGACGGCCGGCGACACGACCAGGACGCCGCCCACGACCACCGTGGAGGCGACCAGCGCCACCCCCACCGGGAGCAGCAGCCGCAGGGCGACGTCCTGGAGCTGGTCGATGTCGGCCACCATGCGGCTCAGCAGCTCGCCGTCCCGGTAGGCCTCGAGCCCGGCCGGGGCCAGCGGCTCGATGGCGGCGAACACCCGCGCCCGGAGGTTGCCGAGGGCCCGGAAGGCCAGGTCGTGGGAGCACAACCGCTCGGCGTAGCGCGCCCCCGGCCGGGTCAGGGCGGCCACCCGGACGGCGACCATGAGTGTGGTCAGCGACAGGATCGGCGGCTGCCGGGCGGCCCGGCAGATCAGGTACCCGGCCAGCCCCACCAGCACCGACCCGGCGACCACGGCCAGGGCGCCCAGCCCGACCGACAGCGCCACCCGCCACGGCCGGAGCCCGAGCAGCCCGACCAGCCGCCACAGCACCGCCGGCGACCGGGCGCCGCCGGCCGGGGTAGCGGGCCGCGTGCTCATCGGACGCCCTCGGCCAGCGCCGGAGCCACGACCCGGCCGGACTCCAGCCGCAGGGCACGGTCGGCCCGCGCCGCCAGGCCGGGGTCGTGGGTGATGAGCAGGATCGTCCGGGACCCGCGCAGCGCCTCGACGGTGGCGGCGACCCGGGCGGCGGCGGCCGCGTCCAGGTGGACGGTCGGCTCGTCCAGGACCAGCAGGGAGGCGTCGCGCAACAGGGCCCGGGCCAGCCCCAGGCGCTGGCGCTGCCCGGCCGACAGCCCGTGCCCGCCGGCCCCGACCACCGTGCCGTACCCGGCCGGGAGCCGGCGCACGAACCCGTCGGCCCCGGCCAGCCGGGCCGCCTCCTCGATCTGCGCCGGCCCGGCCCCGGGCCGCCCCAGGGCCAGGTTCGCGGCCACCGTCCCCGGGACCAGCACGGGATGCTGGGACGCCCAGCCCACCCGCTCCCGCCACCGATCGAGGTCGCCGTCGCCCAACACCCGCCCCCCGGCGACCACGACCCCCTGGTCCGGCCGCGTGAGCCCCAACACCACCCGCCCCAGCGTGGTCTTGCCGGCCCCGCTGCCCCCCACCACCGCCACCAGCTCGCCCGCCTCGAGATCGAGGTCGACCCGCTCCAGCGCCGCCACCGCCCGCCCGGGATACCGCACGGTCACCGAACACACCCCGACGGCCAAACCGCCCGCTGGTCCCCCACCATGAGGAGGGTGGCGGCTGTCCACAGCCGGGCGCGGGGCGGCCGGGGCCTGGTCGAGGGTGTCGAGGATGCGTTCGGTGGCGGCCAGGCCGTCGGCGCTGGCGTGGAACAGGCTGGCCAGCGCGCGCACCGGCGCGAACAGCTCAGGGACCAGGAGCAGGACGGTGAGCGCGGGTCGCAGGTCGAGGCTCCCGCCGACCAGGCGGATGCCGAGGGTGACGGCCACCAGCGCGGTCGACAGGGTGGCGGCCAGGTCCAGGACGACCCCGGAGAGGAACGACAGCCGCAGCGTGCCCATGGTGGTGCGCCGGTAGCGGTCGGTGACCTCGCGGATCCCGGCGAGCTGGGCGGTGCCCCGGTTGAAGGCCCGCAGGGTCGGCAGGCCCCGGACCACGTCCAGGAACCAGGACGAGAGCGCGGCCAGGGCCTGGAAGTTGGCCCGCGCCCGGGCGCCGGCCGCCCCGCCGATGAGGGCCATGAACACCGGGACCACCGGCAGGGTCACGGCCATGACCAGGGCCGAGGTGCGGTCGACGGCGGCGCACCAGCACAGCACGGCCAGCGGGACCACGACCGCCAGGACCACCTGGGGCAGGTAGCGGGCGAAGTAGGTCTCGAGGCCGTCGACCCCCTGGACGGCGCCGGCGGCCAGCTCGGCGCTGCCGCCCCGCCCGGGCGCGCCGGCACCGGGCCGCAGGCGGCGCTCGACCAGCTCGGCCCGCAGGGCCGACATCACCCTGGTGGCCGTGCGCCGCCCGCTCACCTCGACCGCCTGGGCCAGCCCGGCCCGGGCGGCCACGATCGCGACCAGCGCGACCACGACCGCCGCCGGGACCTGGCCCAGGCGGCCCTGGGCGGCGTCGGCGATCACGACCGCCAGCAGCGCCATCTGGACCAGGAGCAGCAGCGCCGCCCCCAGCCCGGCGGCGACGCACACGGCCAGCGTGCGGCGGGCCACCGCCACCCGACCGAGCAGCCGCCGGTCGAAGGGCCGGAGCCTGCGGCCCCGGCCGCCGCGCCCGGCCGCCACCGGCCCGCCCATCGGCGTCCCACCTTCCTCGCCTTTGCTGACCGCTCCAGTAGCGGCCTGGCCGGATCCTCCCGCATCCCCCGGAATGGGTGAACCCGGGGGCCGGAAACTCATCCCAAAAGGGTGATGCTGGCGGCTCGAGCCGGTGCGATCGTGCGGTCGGTCGTCCGTAGCGGCCGGCGGTCGTCGCTGGCTGCACAGCAGAGGAGGGATCGCTAGATGTCCAACGAGGCGTACGGGTCGTCCGAGGCGCGCCGGGCGAGCCGGGAGACCAGCGGGTGGGCGGTCGGCCTCATCCTGTTCGCCGCGATCATGATGATCATGGTCGGGGTGTTCCAGGCATTGCAGGGCCTCATCGCCATCTTCGAGAACGAGTTCTACGCGGCCACCCGCAACTACATCTTCAAGTTCGACGCCACGACCTGGGGCTGGATCCACCTGATCCTGGGCCTGGTCGTGGCCTTCGCCGGCTGGGGGCTGCTCTCCGGGCGGACCTGGGCGCGAGTGCTCGCCATCACCCTGGCGGTGCTGAGCGCGATCGCCAACTTCCTGTTCATTCCCTACTACCCGTTCTGGTCGCTGCTCCTCATCACCCTGGATGTCTTGGTCATCTGGGCCCTGGCCGCCCACGGCGGCGACCTGCGCGAGCCGGTCTGACAGATCGGGCGGGCAGCACACGCGGAGGAGCCCGGGCAGGCAAGCCGCCTGCCCGGGCTCTTTCTCCTCTCGGCGTGGGTCGGCCGGCGGCGCTCATCCCCCGATGGGGTGACTTGGGGCCGCTACCAGGTGAGCGGCAGCAGCACCTGGAAGCGGGTGTCGCCGGGGGTGGAGGTGAAGCGCAGGTCGCCGTGGTGGCGCTGCACGACGATCCGCCAGCAGATGTCGAGCCCGAGGCCGGTGCCCTTGCCGACCGGCTTGGTGGTGTAGAAGGGCTCCAGGACGTGGGGGGCGGCGGCCTCGGGGATGCCGGGGCCGTTGTCGCCGATCTCGACCAGTGCCCGGTCGCCGTCGCGGGCGGTGCGCACGGTCAGCCTGCCGCGGCCGTCCATGCCCTCCATGGCGGCGGCGGCGTTGTCGACCAGGTTGGTCCAGACCTGGTTGAGCTCGCCGGCGTAGGCGGGCAGCTCGGGCAGGGACCGGTCGTAGTCGCGCACCACCTCGATGCCGGTCTCCAGCTTGTGCTTGAGCATGGTCAGGGTGGACTCGAGCCCGTCGTGGACGTCGACCTGCTGGAGCGGGCTGCGGTCCATCTGGCTGTACTGCTTGGCCGCGCCGATCAGGGCCGAGATACGCCCGGAGGCCTCGGCGGCCTCCTCCAGCAGGCTCTCGGCCTCGCAGGCGATGGCGGCCACCCCGACGGCGTGGGGCAGCGCCCCGGCACCGACGGCGGCGGCCACCCGCTCCAGCCAGCCGGTGTCGACACCGGCCGCGACCAGCGGCGGGGCCAGGTCCCAGGCGCCGGTGACGCCGTGCTCCTCCAGCCAGCCGCCCAGCTCGTCCTCGCGGTCCGAGGCCTCCAGGGGGGACAGCGGCGCCTGGTCGGTCAGACCCTCGGCCTGGCGGATCAGGTCGATCAGGGCGGCCAGCCGGTCGGCGGCCAGCCCGCCCCCGGCCAGGGCGGCCAGCTCGTCCCAGAGGCCGCGCAGCCGCTCGGCCAGGGTGTGGGTGGCCCGGGCGGCGGCCGTGGCCGGGTTGTTGAGCTCGTGGGTGAGGCCGGCGGTGACGGTGCCCAGGGCGACCAGCCGCTCGCGGGTGCTGACCGTCTGCTGGGAGCCCATCCCCTGGATGGCGAACCCCTCCAGCATGTGGGTGGCCATCGGGAACCACTCCCGCACCGCCCGGCCGAAGTCCTCGGCTCCCAGCACCCAGAAGCGGCAGTCGGTCACGGCGCGCAGCCCGGTGCTGTAGGAGCGGGCCAGCGGCAGGTCGAGGTAGGCGAAGAACGCCCCCGCGTAGGTGCCGCGGTGGTCGGTCCGGTTGACCTCGATCTCCCCCAAGGGGGCCCGCATGACCATCGACAGGGTGCCCTCCAGGAGCACGTACAGGCAGGTGGCGGGCTCGCCGACGCGGTAGATGGTGGTGCCCGCCTCGTAGGCGGCGACCTCGCCCCGCTCGGCCAGCCAGGCCAGCTGCTCGTCGGTCAGCTTCTCGAACAGGAACAGCTCCCGGAGCTCGTCGGGGCCGAGCCGCCCGGTCATTGGCGCTCCTCCTGCTCGCGAACGGCCACGACTGCGCCCGCCGTGCTCACTGGGCCTCCAGGTAGCGGTGGACGAGCTGGATGGCCATGGCGCCCTCGCCGACGGCCGAG
>Ga0307320_10000807_pt1 | contig 11282 bp, 13 predicted proteins | sample ER_DNA_369_FD_194495 | JGI IMG/M metagenome (GOLD analysis project Ga0307320, IMG submission 194495) | Bulk soil microbial communities from the East River watershed near Crested Butte, Colorado, United States - ER_DNA_369 | ecosystem: Environmental > Terrestrial > Soil > Floodplain | place...
CGGTCGGCCGGCGCTCCGTACGGGTCGCGACTGTGATTGTGCCGATCGGATCGCCATCGGCCTTGAGCCAGTCGCCGTCGAGCCATGAGAAGCCGAGCGCAGCGGCGAGGCTGTGCCGGCTCTTGAGCGCGAACAGGGCCCGCGCCTGGGCGATGCTCTGGAGATAGAAGACCGGATTGCGCCGGTCGTGGGCCGGGATGCCCTCGCTCGCGACGACATGAAGATCGCCCTCACGGTCGGAATCGCGCAGCCGGATGGCCACCGTCTCGACCCCGACGGCCACGGGCAGCTTGCGGGCAACGGCCTTCAAGCCTTGCGCAAAGCTCGACGGCGCCAGCTCCTCGACGGCTTTCTCGAGCTCGGTCGACGCGAGCTGTTCGGCGGCGACCGAGCTCTTCATGTGCGTTTCGGTGCCCGTCCCAAGATGGTACGTAACCGCGGCTAGACTGGACCCATGCCCACGCGGGAAGAGGTGATCGAGGCACTCCGGATCGTCGAGGACCCGGAGCTCGGCATGGACATCGTCGAGCTCGGGCTGCTGTACGACGTTGCCGTCGACGGCTCGAAGGTGCATGTGACCTATTCGCTCACGTCGATGGGCTGCCCGGTCGGCCCGCTCCTCGAGCAGCAGATCACTGAGGCGGTCGCGGAGATGCCGGGCGTCGACGACGTCGAGTCGGAGCTGACCTGGGACCCTCCGTGGACGCCGGAGAAGATGTCCGACGACGCGAAGTTCATTCTTGGATTTGGCTAACGACTAGTCGCTGATCTTCAGGACGACCTTGCCGAACTGCTTGCCGCTCTCGAGGTGCTCGTGGGCGGCAGCCGCCTCGCTGAGCGGGAAAATTCGGTCGACGATCGGCTTTGCAGCGCCACGCGCCACGAGGTCGTAGACACCCGCGAAGTCGGCGCGCGTCCCCATCGTCGAGCCGAGGATCGAGAGCTGCTTCCACCAGATGCGGTGGAGCTGCGCCGGCGGGTTCGGGCCGCTCGTGGCCCCGCAGACGACGATCCGCGCTTCGGTGGCGGCAGCCTGGAGCGACGTCTTCCAGGTCGCCTCGCCCACGTGCTCGACGACGACGTCGGCGCCGTGGCCGCCCGTGGCCTCCTTCACGGCCGAGGCCACGTCGCCGGTCTCGTGGTTCACTACCGTGTCGGCGCCGAACTCCCGCGCACGCTCGAGCTTCTCGTCGCTCGATGACGTGGCGATCACGCGGGCGCCGAGAGCCTTCGAGAGCACGAGCGCCGCAGAGGCGACGCCTCCGCCTGCTCCCCAAACGAGCACCCATTCGTCGTCCTGGAGGTTCGCGCGCGTGACGAGCATCCGGTAGGCGGTCTCGAAGACGAGGGGAAACGCAGCAGCCTCCTCGAACGAGAGGCCGCCGGGGAGGGGGTGGACGTAATCTGCCGGCACGGCGATGAGCTCCGCGTGGGTGCCGTCGGTGTGCTCGCCGATGATGTGCGCGCCGTCCTCGAGGCCGGGATTGATCACCACTTCGTCGCCAGTCGCGAAGCCCTCGGTTCCCTCTCCGAGCGCTTCGACCACGCCGGCTCCGTCGGCACCGAGGATCCGGGGCTTAGGCGCGGAGGGGAGACCCTGGCGCGTCCAGATGTCCAGATGGTTGAGGGAGGCCGCGCGGAGGCGAATCAAAACCTCGCCCACACCGGCGACGGGATCATCCGCGTCCTCGTAGCGTAGGACCTCGGGACCACCGTCCTCGTGGATGCGCACCGCTTTCACGGGCGGATCCTAACGGCCGCGCACTGGTACCTTCCGCTTGTATGCAGCAGGCGGAGCTCAGTCGCCTGGCCGTGCAACTCGGGCTCGACGCCGTGGGGGCGGCACCTGCCGAGCCCTACGAGGAGACCGAGCGGCACATCCGCGAGCGCCGCGCCCGCGGCCTCTTCGCGCGGATGCGGTTCACGATGGCGCAGCCTGAGGTGAGCTGCCACCCCGAGGCGCTCTTGCACGGGGCCCGCTCGGTCGTCTCCGCGGCGCTCTCCTACTACGCGCCCGGCCCCGATGCGGAACCTGGAGAGGGGCGCCTTCCCCGGTACACGTGGAGCGACCGCTACGCCGAGCTCCGCGCGAAGCTGGAGCAGCTCGGCGAGCGCTTGGGCGGGGAATACCGCGTGCTCGTGGATGAGAACCAGCACGTCGACCGGGAGGGCGCCTCGCGCGCAGGCGTGGGGTTCTACGGGAAGAACACCCTGCTCATCACCCGCCGTGACGGATCCTGGGTCGTCCTCGGGACGGTCGTCACCACGGCCGAGATCGAGCGCAGCGCGCCACTTGACCTCGACTGCGGCTCGTGCACGCGCTGCATCGACGCCTGCCCGACCGGGGCCCTCGACGATCCCGGCGTCCTCGACTCGACCAAGTGCCTCTCGTACTGGAGCCAGGCGCCCGGTGCCGTGCCTTCCGAGTACCGCGAGGAGATGGGGTCGTACGTCTACGGGTGCGACATCTGCCAGGACGTCTGCCCCTGGAACCGCGGCACGGAAAAGCGGCGCGCAGGCGCGGGCCTTCCGGAGGGTGCCGAGCCCCTTGTCTCCCTCGTCGACTGGCTCGAGGCGCCGGACGACGACCTCCGGGCCCGGTACGACCGGCTCTACTTCCCACGAAACGACCCGCGCTACCTACGCCGAAACGCGCTGATCGCCGCGGGGAATTCGGGCCACGCAGCGCTCGTTCCGGCGGTCAAGCGCTGGAGCGAGGGCGACGACGAGCTTCTCCGCGAACACGCAGAGTGGGCGCTGGAGCGCCTGCGATGAGCCGGGACCTCGAGCGCCGCCACATTGAGCTCTGGATCTGCTGGGTGCGGCTCATCGCCGTCCGGTTCGCGGTGATCGAGATGGCCTTCCTCAGCAATGGCTATCCGCCTACCAGTCGTATCTGTCTCCGCCCGGCTCGCTTGCCTCCTTTTCGAGCGTCGACCCAGAGCGGCTAAGAGCGTGCTTTTGCGGTCGGCCTGCGCCCGATCTCCTTCTTCAAGCGCTTGGCACGGGTGAGGATCTCGCTGCGGACTCCCGCTGGCTCGATCACTTCTCCCTCGCCGCGGTGCGAGAGGATCTCGCCTACCAGGTACTCCATGCTCCCGAAGCGCAGCTCCTCGAGGGCGTAGCCCTTCGCGAGCGGGAGTGCGCCGCGCTCGAGCCGCCAGCGGCCGAGCGCAGGGAAGAAGATGACGCGCGCCGTGCTGGCGTCGGAGAGCTTCTTCGGCACGAGCTCGGGGCGGGGCTCGAAGGTCTCGTCGAGGAGGTCGGCGCGCTTCATGCGGTCGATGCGGAAGCTGCGCTGTGCGTCCTTCGTCCGATCCCAGCTGTGGACATACCACCAGGGCAGCTCGCGCTCGAGTGCGTGTGGCTCGATCGTGCGGATGCTCGTCTCCTCGCCGACAGCGGTGTATTCGATCTCGACGAGCCGGTGCTCGGTGCTCGCGCGCGAGAGTGTGGCGATGAGCTGCTCCTCGGCTGTGACCGCCTGTCGCTCGGGGCCCTCGTCGACATCGAACTCCCCGAAGGTCTCTTCGAGCTTACGCCGCACGCGCTCGAGTGGCGTGTGGGCTTCGGCAGCGATCATCGGGCCCACGAACTCGAGGGCCAGCCGAATGGCGCGGGCCTCGAGCGGCGTCAGCCTCGGCGGGCGCCGGAACGTGTCGCCGAAGAGCTCCTTCTCGACGTAGACCTCGTCGTCCTCGAGGGCTGCGTAGACCGCGTAGCAGCCGCCGCCGAAGTTGACGAGGTTGAGGAGCTGGAGGTGGTCGTCCAGCTGGTCGGGCGGAATCTTGAAGCGCTCGACGATCTCGTGCGCCGGGATCCGGGCAGAGGTCGCGTTTCCACAACTCGCGAGCAGGAATGCGAGCAGCGCCTGGAGGACGCCGAAGCGCTCGGGCGCGACGGGCCCCGCCGGTCGCTCGAGCGGTTCCGCCTCCTGTCGCGACGCGGCTGCCCGCGGCGGCTTCGTCGGCTCGCCCTCGTGGGTCTCGATCACCGTGTCGATTCCCGTGCGGACGAGGTCGACGAGCTCGGGCGGCGAGAGCGGGCGCGCGCGGCCTTCCTGGCGGAGCACCCAGCCCGCGAGCTGGCCGAGCTCCGCATACTCAGTGGTGAAGACGCCGTCCTCCACGCTTCCGCGGTCGATCATGCGCTCGACCCACCATGCGGTGTCCGCGTCGAGTTCGATCGTCGCCTCGCCGACCGGGTCGCCGAACTGCCAGTCCTGCTTGCCTCGATACTCGGCGGGCTCGAAGTCCTCGGGCATGCGGAAGTCGCGCTCCCGCCGGGTCGCGAAGCGGATGTCTCCGCGGATCCGCGAGACGCGGAAGGTGCGCATCGCGTCGCGGTCATGGTCGTAGCCGATCACGTACCAGGAGCCGCGGTCGGGGAGGAGAGCGTAGGGGTTCACCGTGCGCTCGGACTCGACGTCCCGGCCGATCGTGTAGTACGGGAACTTGACCGTGCGCTGCTTCGAGATCGCGTTTTCGAGCTTCGTCAGACGGCCCGACATCTCGGCCGAGTAGTCGGGGTCACGGACCTCGATCCGCACGGCGGCCTCGGTCGGTTCCTCGTCGAATCCGGGCCGGCCGAGCGCGAGGTTCTGGAGGGCGAGGCGCAGCGGCTCGGCATAGGCGAACTGGCCTTCGAGCATGTAGAGCGCGGTCTGCAACGCCGCGAGCTCGTCCTCCTCGAGCTTCAGCTCCGGGAGGAAGTAGTTCTCCGAGCGAAGCGTGTAGAGCTCCTCGCCCGTGAACTCGTCGCGCTGCGAGTGGAGCGGGACGCCGAGCGCGATCAGCTCGGTGCGGTCGGAGTAGAACCGGCGGGCGAACGCCTCGTCGGACATCTCCGAGTAGCCCTCGACGGTCGACTTGATGTCGCGCGCGGTGAGGGGCCTCCGCTCGGCCATCAGGAAGGCGACGAGCGAGAGTTGGCGGATCAGCTTGTCGGTGTCGTGTGACACGGGACCTATTCTTTCAGTCGTGACAAGTTCGCCGAAGATCGTCGCGCATCTCGATCTCGATGCGTTCTTCGCCGCGGTCGAGGAGCTCGAGCATCCAGAGCTCCACGACAAGCCCCTCGTCGTGGGCGGAGACCCCCGCGGGCGCGGGGTCGTGGCGACGGCGAACTACGCCGCGCGGAAGTATGGGATCCATTCCGCGATGAGCTGCGCGGAGGCGTTGCGGCGCTGCCCTCACGCCGTTTTTCTCCCGCCGAGCCGCAGCCTCTACTCGCAGTACTCGCGCGCCGTGTGGGCGGTCGTCCGGGAAGTGGTGCCCACCGTCGAGCGCACGGGCATAGACGAGGGTTACCTCGACCTCGGCGAGGTGGCCGAGACCTTCCGCGCTGTGCGACCCCTCGCGGAGGCGGTGCAGACCGCGGTGAAGGGCGCGACGAGCCTCTCCTGCTCGCTCGGCGTCGGAACCTGCAAGGTCGTCGCCAAGGTGGCCAGCGACCGGCGCAAGCCAGGCGGGATCACGATCGTCGGCCCGGGCGGCGAGGCGGCCTTCCTCGCACCGTTCGCAGTCCGGCTGCTACCCGGGGTCGGGCCGAGGGCCGAGGAGCGCCTTCGCAGCGCCGGCATCGAAACGATCGGCGGCCTGGCGAGCCTTGCGGACGCCGACCTCTCGCGGCTCCTTCCGGGCAAGGTCGGGCGGCTGCTCCGTGATCGCGCGCGCGGAATTGACCAGAGGCCGCTCGAGCTCGAGAGCGAGTCCATCTCGATCGGCCACGAGGAGACCTTCGAGCGGGACGTCACCGACCGCGCACAGCTACACGCCGAACTGCGCCGCATGGCCGAGTCCGTGGCGGGCTACCTCGAGCGCGGAGGCCAGGTGGCGCGCACGGTGACGACCAAGGTGCGCTATCCGGACTTCTCCATCCGCAGCCGCTCGACAACGGCGCCGCACGGCTTCGCCGACGCGGAGCGGATCGGAGATCTCGCCTGTGCGCTCCTCGACCGGGCGCTGGCGGACCGGCCGGGCGCGCTGCGCCTAGTTGGTGTCAGCGTTTCGAACCTCGAGGTGCACCAGCAGCTCGTGCTGGGCTAGATCAGGCGGCCGCTGGGGTGGCTTCGAGGTGCTGGTGCGAGGGGCAGTACTCGCGCTCGGGCAGCGGCGTGCGCTGGCACGGCTTGCCCTTGCGCGTCGTCGCGCGGCAACGGGCAACGCCGCCGTCGAATGCGCCGGCCTCGATCTGCGCCTCGATGAACTCGACCGCGGCGCCGATCCCCTCGGTCACGGCCCAGGCGACCTGCGCCTGCTGCGTGATGGGAAAGTAGCGGCGGATGTCCTGGAAGAGCGTCTTGTCAGGGCTCGAGAAGTAGCGCGGATCCTTGGCGAGCCGCTCGACGCAGTCCTCGCATGCGGCAAGGACGTCACGACGGTACTCGAGCTGTTTGTCGACGCCGACGTACGGGTCGATCAGGTCCTTGATACTGCGATAAATGGCTCTCGAGTACTGATACATACGCGCCGGAAGTTGTCCTCTCCCCTCGGTGACCGAGCTTACCTAGCTGCCTTCCAAAAAGCCTGCAAAATTCTGTTAACCGCAGATTAAGTGCGTCAGATTTCGCGCCCGGCGCGCATCCTAACGCGTCCCCCGAGGCTGTTACAAACTTCCCGGTTCGCCCTGTTACAAACTTGGCGCGCTAGTTCGAGACTTCGCGCACGTAGGCCGTCGGGAATCCTTTCGACCGCGCGTTGGGAAGGGCAGCGTTCGCCTGGGACTCGGTGTCGTAGATCCCTGTGAACGTGACGTAGTAGCCGGGGTTCAGGCTCGAGAAGTCGGAGGAGTTCAGGATCCCGACCTGCGAGAGCCCGTTCGTCCGTGCCTTGTCGGCCGCGGCCTCGGCCTGGGAGCGACCGTTGCTCGTCGGAACCGACTTGAGGACGACGGTGAAGCCGTCCTTCGACGGCGGCCAGGTGACGTTGCTGCCGGTGGTGGTCGTCCCGAAGGTCGTCGTGCCGAAGGTCGTCGTAGAGAACGTCGTGGTCCCGAGCGTCGTCGTGGGTGGGTTGATCGTGATCGTGGGCGGTGTGGTCACCCCGACGGTGCTCGTCGAGGGAGCGGTGGAGACGACGGGGATGGACGTCGAGGGCCCGCTGCTCTTCCCGTCGTCGGTCGCAGCCAGCGCGACGACCGCGCCGGAGACGAGGGCGACGAGCAGGAGCGCAGCGAGAGCCGCCCAGAGCCAGATCGGGGAGTCGCGTCGCCAGACCTCGGCGTAGCGTCCGCCGACGTAGGCGCCGGGGAGGCGCCGTCCACACTCCAGGCAGTACTCCTGGTAGACGTCGTGTGGCGCGCCGCAGTTTGGGCAGCGACCGGGCTCGGGGGGCGGGGGAGGAGGCGCCGCCTCGGGGGGCGGAGGTGGAGGCGGAGGCTCGACCACGCTAGTCCTCCTCGCCGGTCGACCAGCGGCGAATCAGCGTCTGGTCGAGATCCTCGGTCTCGGAAGAAAACTCGTCCGCCGCGACCGAATGGCCGCAGGCCGGACAGAAGTTCGTGTCGGCGGGGAGAGGGCCCGCGCAATGGGAGCAGGTCGAGAGCGCCCTCGTCCCCGTGGCGGGGCGCCCGCAGTGCGAGCAGAAATGGGCTCCCGGAAGGAGGGGTGCGCCGCAGGCGCAGAGCTGCACGGCGCGTGTCCCGCGCGGCACTGCGCTCGCCGCGAGCATGAGCCCGTCGAGCTCGAGCATCCGCTCCTCGATGGCAAGGACGTCGCTCGCGCGCTCGACGAGGAGCTCCGGGCGGAACCGATCGCGGCGCACCATCTCGACCGTGAGGCCGCCGACGTCGCGGATCTCCGTCTCGCGCCGGCCCGCGAGCCAGCGCCGTTCGCGCCGCATCCGCCCGGGAGGCGGCAGCGGAGTCGCTCCCGGTGGGCCCTCGGGCCCAGGCGGAGGCTCTTCGACGCCGGGCTCGACCTGCGGGCCGCGGCGAAGTCTTCGGACCCAGGGCATCTGGGTGCCGAGTCTAGCGCCCGTGAATGACGAGTTCGACTGCTAGAGCGCCAGAACGACGAGGCGCTCTTCGGTCATCTCCCGCACGGCGTAGTGCGGGCCTTCCTTCGTGTTGCCGGACTCCTTGACGCCTCCGTACGGCATCTGGTCGGCGCGGAAGGTCGGCGCCTCGTTCACAGTCACGCCGCCGAAGTCGAGCGCGGCCGCTGCTGCGAGCGCCGTCTTCAGGTTGGCCGTGAAGATCCCTGCCTGGAGCCCGTACTCGGTCGCGTTGGCGAGCTCGAACGCCTCCTCGGAGGAGTCGTAGGGCGAGACGGTGCAGAGCGGCCCGAAGACCTCCTGGCACGAGACCTTCATGTCGGGCGTGGCGTCGGCAAGCACCGTTGGCTGCAGCAGGCCGTCGACGACCTCGCCGCCCGTGAGCACCGTTGCTCCGGCGGACTTCGCCTCCTCGACCCAGGAGGTGATGCGGTCGCGCGCGTCCTCGTCGATGACCGGTCCCACGTCGGTGTCCTCCTCGCCCGGGTCGCCGACCTTGAGCGCCTGCACCTTCGGGACGAAGCGTGAGACGAAATCGTTGTACGCCTCGCGCTTGACGTAGATCCGCTGGACGGAGATACAGCTCTGGCCGGCGAAGGAGAACGCGTTCGCGGCCAGCTTGGTGGCCGCTTCCTCGATGTCCGCGTCGGCCTCGACGACCACCGGCGTCGCGTTGCCGAGCTCGAGGTTCACGCGCTTCTTCACTGCTCGCTCGCGGATCTTCCAGCCGACGCCCGAAGAGCCGGTGAACGTGATCAGCTTCACGCGCTCGTCCTCGACGATGACGTCGCCGAGCTCGGCGGAGGGCCCGACGAGGACGTTGAGCCAGCCGGGAGGGAGCCCGGCCTCGGTCTCGAGCTCGCCCAGCAGAAGCGCGGAGAGCGGGGTTTGCCCGGCGGGCTTCAGCACGACGGCACAACCTGCGGCGAGCGCGGGGGCGACCTTGTGCGCGACGAGGTTGAGCGGGAAGTTGAAGGGGGTGATGGCGCCGACGATCCCGATCGGCACGCGCATCGTGTAGGCGACCTTGCCGACCCCCGCGGCGGAGGCGTCCATTGGGACGACCTCTCCCGTGAGGCGGCGCGCCTCGACCGCGGCCATCCTGTACGTGGACACTGCGCGCTCGGCCTCGACGCGCGCGGCCTTCATCGGCTTTCCGGCCTCGGCGGAGATCGTCTGTGCGACCTGGTCGTGGCGCTCCTTCAGAAGCTCGGCGACGCGGTCGAGGATCGCGGCGCGCTCGTGGGCGGGAAGGGGGGAGCTCATCGCGCGCTCCGCCGCATCGAGCGCCTTCCGCGCGTGCTCCGCCCCCGCCCGCGCCACGCGCGCGACCGTTTCTCCCGAATAGGGCGAGTCGACGTCCTGCCACTCGCCGGTCTCGATCCACTCGCCGTCGAGGAGGAGCTTCCGCTCCTGAACCGTCACAGCCATAGGAGACCTATTCAACCATTACGCTGCGGCGCGTGGCGACCGAGATTCAGCGGGTCGGCGTGGTCGGGCTCGGGACTATGGGCGCGGGCATCGCGCAGGTCTGCGTCCAGGCTGGTGTCGAGACCGTCGGGCGCGAAGTGACCGAGGAACTCGGCGAGCGCGCCCGGGAGCGCATCGCGCACTACCTCGGCCGTGGCGTCGAGAAGCGCCGGCTCACCATCGACGAGCGGGACGCGGCGCTCGGCCGGCTGACGACGACCACCGAGCTGGCGGATCTCGAGGGCTGCGGCCTCGTGATCGAAGCGGTCGTCGAGGAGCTCGACGCGAAGCGCGAGATCTTCGCGGAGCTGGACCGGCTGCTTCCGTCGGCGGTGCTCGCGACGAACACCTCCGCGTTGCCCGTCGGGGAGATCGCCGCAGCGACCGAGCGGCCCGAGCGCGTCGTCGGCATGCACTTCTTCAACCCCGCGCCGGTCTTGCCGCTCGTCGAGGTCGTGCAGGCCGAGGCGTCCTCGGACGAGGCGGTCGAGACGGCCTTCGCGTTCGCCGAGCGGATCGGGAAACGCCCGATCCGCTGCCGGGACACGCCCGGCTTCGTGGTCAATCGCATCCTCATCCCGCTCCTGAACGACTGCGTGCGCGTGCTCGAGGAGGCCTCGGTCACGCCTGAGGATCTGGACACCGCCATGACCGCCGGTGTGAATTGGCCGATCGGGCCGTGCGCGCTCATCGACCTCATCGGCGTAGACGTCCACGTGCACGCGTCGGAGGCGCTTTTCGAGGCGCGCCGCTAGGAGCGGATGCGCCCGCCCGCACGGCTGGTCGAGATGCAGGAGAGCGGCAGGCTCGGGCGCAAGACCGGCGAGGGCTTCTACCGCTACGGGTAGACGTCCGGCCCCGGGCCTAGGATCAAAGCCCGGTGACGATGTGCGCGGTGTGCCGGAGAAACCTGCTCGCGGGCGAGAGCTTCCGCTACTGGCAGGTTCGCCGGTATGAGGGGCCTGGCGGACGGATCGTCTGCCTGCTCTGCGAGAGCGAGGCCGCGCGCGAGGGATGGCAGCGAAGCGGCGACCCGCTGCGCCACGAGAACGCGACCGGGCTTCGCGGATCCGTACGACGCGTGGCGTAGACGGTCTAGGCCGCGAGGCGCGGGCCCGAGCGGCACCAGCCCGCATCCGGATGGCGCTTCGCCACCTCGGCCCAGATCGAATCCGCCTCGGTGGGCGAGAGGAGATCGAGGTCGATCGCATGCCGCGTCGCGGCCACCGCCGCCAGGATGTGGTGGCGGTACATGCGCTCTCCGCCCGGAACGCGCATCGAAGCGACCGCAAGCGCGTCGAGTCGCGCTGCGAGAAGCCGAACGGTGCGGTCGTGGCGGAAGTTCTCGTCCATGAGGGTTGCCTCGGAAGCGGCGGATCGTAATACGCCGGCTGGACGGCTACTCCTCCCCGGCGACGTGAACTCTGCTTACAAATTCATGAAGAAAGATTCACCGCGGGGAGCGATATTTCGTCTCGAGCAGATGCGGCGTTTTGCGGTTGGACTCCTGGCGGTGGCGGTCGCGGCCGGGGCTGCGCATGGCGCCGTGGCCAAAACATCGGGTGCCGTCTCGCTGCAGCTCGTCGACGGCGCCGGGTTCGCGAAGGTCCGAAACCGCGGGACCTTCATCGGGCGGGTGAAGCGGGGGAAGATCGTCGCGACACCGAACGTGAACGTGAACGGTTGCGAGTCGAGAAGCGACACGAATGACAACATGATCCGCTGCAGGGGCCGGGAGATCACGTTCAACACCGTCGGTGCCGGCAGGTGGCGGCTCAAGTTGCGGGGCCGGGGGATCTACGGCGCCGGGTTCGTGCA
>Ga0307320_10000809_pt1 | contig 11273 bp, 12 predicted proteins | sample ER_DNA_369_FD_194495 | JGI IMG/M metagenome (GOLD analysis project Ga0307320, IMG submission 194495) | Bulk soil microbial communities from the East River watershed near Crested Butte, Colorado, United States - ER_DNA_369 | ecosystem: Environmental > Terrestrial > Soil > Floodplain | place...
CGGGCTGGAACCGACCGGGGTCCTCACCACCATCGAGGCCGACCCCGACCACCAGCGCCTCGCCAAGAAGTCCTACGAGCAGGCCGGGGTCGCGAGCAAGGTGCGCGCCATCCTCGGCCGGGCCCTTGACGTGCTGCCGCGGCTGGCCGACGCGAGCTACGACCTGGCCTTCGTGGACGCGGTCAAGGCCGAGTACCCGCGCTACCTGGAGCACGCCCTGCGCCTGGTCCGCCCGGGCGGCGTGATCCTGGCCGACAACCTGATCTGGTCCGGCCGGGTCACCGACTCCAAGGCCACCGACCCCGACACCGAAGGTCTGCGCGCCTACTCGCGCCTGATCGCCGAGGACGAGCGGCTCGACTCCGTGATCCTCACGCTCGGCGACGGGCTTGGCGTGTCCCTGGTCCGCCGGCCGGACGAGACGGCATGAGCTGACGGCGGGCAGGATGGCGACCTCGCGCACGCAGCTGGCCCGGACCGCGGGCATCGCCGCCGCGGTGCTGCTGGTGCTGCTGGTCGCCGGCCGGCTCACCAGCGCGGGCCTGGGCAGCGCCGAGGCACCCGCGCCGCTGGGCAAGCTCCCGCCGACGCCGCCCGAGACCACCGACCCGCCCTCCCCGGTGATCTCCGCCGTGATGCTGCGGGCCGGCCGCCACCGGCTCGCCTTCGGCGCCGGCTCGGTCTGGGTGGCCAACGACAACGGCACGGTGAACCGGGTCGACCCGCAGGCCGACCACATCGTCGGTGACACCATCAGGGTGGCCGGCGAGCACGCCGGGCTCCGGGGTGCCGCGGTCGGCGCCGGCGCGGTCTGGGTGCCGATCGCCAACCCTGGCGCGCTGGCCCGCATCGACGTGGCCACCACCCGGGTCACCGCCACCATCCCGCTCGGCCGGCCGCTGCGCGACCCGGTGGGCATCACCGCCACCGACGACGCGGTCTGGGTCACCTGCTGTGCCTTTGAGATCGCCGGCCGGCCGGCCGGGAAGCTGATCAGGGTCGACCCGGCCAGCGGCAAGGTCACCGCCCGGATCACCCTGCCCGAGGACCCGCTGGCGGTGGCCGCCGCTCCGGGCGAGGTGTGGGTGGCCACCGAGGAGGGCGGCGCCATCCGGGTCGACCCGGCCAGCAACCGGGTGGCCAAGGTGTTCCGCGGCGGGCCGCGTGGCGCGGCCCAGACGGTGGCGGTCGGCACCGACGGGGTGGTGTGGCTCGCCAACCCCGGCGACGGCACCGTCATCCGCCTCGACCCGAGCGCGCCGGACCGGACGCACGCGCAGGACCTTGACGCCGCCACCCAGCTCGCGGTCGGTCCCGATGAGGTCTGGGCGGTGGCAACCAACGACCAGATCGTCGTCCGCATCGACCAGGCGGACGGGGTGGTGACCGGCCGCTTCCCGGTGAGCTACGTCCGCTCGGTGCAGTCGATCGCCTACGGCGCCGGGTCGGTGTGGGCGATCCAGGGCGGGGAGACCCTGCTGCGGCTCGACCCCGAGATGGTCGAGCGCTGACGCCGCCGGGCGTCAGGCCGGGAAGAAATACACCTTGGCGGCGAACTCCGCGGCCAAGGCCATCACCACGGCCAGGTAGAACATGCCGGTCGCCGCCTGGATCGAGCCACCGCGGACGAGCACCCGGATGAACCCGGCGATCAACGCGCACACCAGCACCAGGCCGACCGCGAGCCAGACGGTCAGGTTGGGGAGGGCCAGCAGCGGCGAGAGGGACTGGTCCACCCTCCCGCCGCGCTCCCCGCCCAGGACGGCGGAGAGGAGCGCGGCGGCGATCCCGACGATCAGCCAGGTGGCCAGGGCGAGGATCGGCCGGTTGGAGAGCCGGCGGTCCACCAGGTACCAGTGGCCGAGCAGCAGCCCGTCGGTGGTGGCGCCGAGGAACAGCGCCCCGCTCAGCAGCGCCACCGCCCCGGCGAGGGGCCGGCCGCTGAGCGCGGCCAACGGCCACACCGCCGCCAGGCCGGGCAGCACCGCGGCCATGCCGGCCCAGCGCCCGAGCTCGGTCGCACCGGCCACCGGGCCGGCCGGTCCCTGCCGGCCCTCCGGCTGGCCGGCGCCGGCGGGCGCCGGGGCCGCGGCCGCCCCCACCACGGCGCCGACCCGCGGCCGGATCCCCACCCTGGCGTAGACCAGCACCTGCCAGACCAGCGCGGCGAGGGCGAACGCCGCCAGCCAGCGGGCGGCGGCACGCCCATCAGGACCGGCCGCCTCCAGCGCGGTGTGGCCCGCCAGCCAGGCGAGCCCGGAGCAGGCGAGGACGGTCGCCCCGACCAGCTTGAAGAACCCGGGCCTGACCACCCCCCACAGCGGCGCCAGCCACAACAGCGCGAGGCTTCCGAGGGCGGTCTCGAACAGCACCACCGCGATCACGCCGGTGGGACCCTGCACGTGCACTCCTTCCCTGGTCAGCGGCTGCCGAGCGCGGCCAGCACCTGGTCGTGCAGGAGGCCGTTGGTGCTGAGCGCGCTGCCGCCGTCGGCGCGGGCGGCGCCGCGCAGGTCGGTGAAGCGGCCGCCGGCCTCCTCGACGATCAGCTTCAGCGCGGCCAGGTCCCAGACGGAGACCTCCGGCTCGGCCGCGAGGTCGGCGGCACCCTCGGCGACCAGCAGGTGCATCCAGAAATCGCCGAAGCCCCTCGTGCGCCAGCAACGCCGTGCCAGGGCCGCGAACGGCTCAGCGAGACCGTGCTCCTCCCAGCCGGTGACGCTGCCGTGGCAGAGGAACGCGCTGGCCAGGTCGTTCACCTGCGAGACCTGTAGTGGTCGGCCGTCGCCGAAGGCGCCGGCGCCGCGCGCGGCCCACCAACGACGGCCCATGGCCGGCGCCGAGCACACCCCGACCGCCTGGTCGCCGTCGCGCTCCAGCGCGATCAGGGTCGCGTAGACGGGCACGCCCCGGAGGTAGTTCTTGGTCCCGTCGATCGGGTCGATGATCCAGCGCGCCTGCTCGGTGCCGAGCGCGCCGAACTCCTCGCCGAGCACGCCGTGGTCGGGGCGCTCCTCGGCCAGGCACTTGCGCAGCGCCTGCTCGACGGCGCGGTCGGCCTCGGTCACCGGGGTCAGGTCTGGCTTGGTCCAGGTGGTCAGATGCTCGGAGCGGAAGTGCCTGAGGGTGATCTCGTCGGCCAGGTCGGCCAGGTGCAGCGCCAAGGAGAGGTCGTCCATGCCCGCAGCCTACTCCGCGCCCGGGTCAGGCCGCGCCGAGCAGGACGACGCCGGTGATGGCCAGGACCACGCCGGCGGTCTGGCTCGGTGAGAGGCGCTCGGCGAGCACGAAGCGGGCGAGCAGCACGGTGGCCACCGGGTAGAGCGAACCGAGCACGCCGACCACGCCCAGGTTGCCGAGCGTGGAGGCGTAGGCGAACAGCACGTTGGCGGTGGTGTCGAGCACACCGGCGAGGGCGACGACGCCGATGCGCCGGCCGGGCCAGACGAGCGGTCGCCGCGCCACCGCGGCGATGGCGAGGAGCCAGGTGAGCGAGCCGGCCCGGACACCGGCCGCCGCCCAGAGGGGCGTGCCGCCCGGCACGCTCGAGGCCACGTCGACGAAGACGAAGAAGAGGCCGAAGCCGAGCGCGGCGCCCAGCGAGAACCCGAGCAGGCGGAGCGGCAGCGCGCCGCCGCCAGCCCGGCTCCGGCCGCCGGACGCCGAGACCAGCACGACGCCGGCCACGGCCACCAGGATGCCGGCGCCGGCCAGCAGGCCGGGCCACTCGCCGCGGGCGAACGCGGCCACCACCGGCACGACCGCGCCGCACGCCGACACCGGGGCGACGATCGACATCAGGCCCTCGGCCATGCTCCGGTAGAACAGGACCAGCGCGGTGCCGCCGCAGAGGCCGGCGAGGGCGCCCCATGCCATCCCGGCGACGGTGGGCCGCTGGCCGCTGAACCCGAGCACGCCGGCGAGCACGAGGCTGCCGGCGAGCTGGCTCCAGATGGTGACCGAGAGCGCCGGAAGGCGGCGGGAGGTCAGGCCACCGAGGAAGTCTCCGGTGCCCCAGAACAGCCCGGAGCCGAGACCGAGCGGGGCACCGAGTGTCGTCATCCGATCGTTGAACCTCCGGTCCCTCGGAAGGGAACGGTCAGCGACGCCAGCCGATCACGAGCCGTCCGGGTCCGGTGGTGGCAGAGGTCGAGCTTGCGCGACGGACCGTGAAGCCGTCACGGGACTCGGCACCCAGCCGGAGCGCCAGCAGGTCGAACGCGACCAGCGCGAGCATCAGCAGGAGCAGGGCCATGCTGCCTCCATTCCTCTGCGTTCCAGGCGGGAGGGGAACTGCCGTCGTCAGGCCTCGCGGCTCGACGCTGGTTGCCCGTGAAGATCAAAGATAGTGACCGCCTGGTACAATCTAGTATACTACACTGTGTTGATCTTGTCGATGCAATATCTTGGTATCGAGCAACGGGAGGGCGACGTGCAGGACCAGGATCCGGAGGTCGTGACCGCGGCGGTCGGCCGCAACGTGCGCGCCGAGCGCAGTCGCCGGAACTGGACCCTGGACGACCTGGCCGGCCGCTCCGGCGTGTCCAAGGGCATGCTGATCCAGGTCGAGCAGGCGCGCTCCAACCCGAGCATCGCCACCATCTGCCGGCTCGCCTCCGCCCTGGGCGTGACCGTGGCCAGCCTGGTCGAGGCACCGGAGCTGCCGTCCGCCAGGGTGGTGCGGGCCGACGAGGGCGTGGTGCTCTGGACCGGCCTGGACGGCAGCGCCAGCAGGCTGCTGGTCGGGACCGGCACCAGGGACCCGGTCGAGCTGTGGGACGTCCGCCTCGCGCCGGGGGACGGCTACGGGGGCACGCCGCATCCGGCGGGCACGCAGGAGCTGCTCACCGTCCTCGAGGGCGAGATGACCCTGGAGGTGGACGGCATCGACTTCCGGGTCGGGCCTGGCGACACGGCGGCGTTCGTGGCCGACCGGCCCCACGGCTATCACAACCGGGGCGGCACGCAGCTCCGCTTCACCATGGTGGTCGCCCAGCGGGGCCTGAGCGACGGGGCCGACGCGGTCGCGGACGGCTCGCGCTGACGCCGGCCGGGACTATCCGCCGTAGAAGTCCAGGGCCTCGACCGCGGTCTGGGCGAGGACGCGCACGCCGACCGCGATCGCTCGCTCGTCCACGTCGAACACGCTGGCGTGCAGGTCGAGATCGGTGCCGGCGATGCGCACGCCGAGGCGGGCCATGGACCCTGGCACCTCCTCCAGGTACCAGGAGAAGTCCTCGCCGCCGAGGCTCTGGGCGATCTGCTTGACGGCGGCGTCGCCGAGGGCGGCCCTGGCCGCCTTGGCCATCACCCCGGTGGCCGCCTCGTCGTTGACCACCGGTGGCGAGCCGCGGCGGTAGTCGAGCTCGGGGGTGATGTTGAAGGGCTCGACGGTGTGCTCGACCACCCGCTCGACCAGCTTGGGGATCTCGCCCCAGACGGTGCGGTCGAGCACCCGCAGGGTCCCGCGCGCCACCGCCGAGTTGGGGATGGCGTTGCCGACCGTGCCGGCCTGCACCGCGCCGAAGGTCATGCTCAGGCCCGCCCGCGGGTCGACCAGGCGGGTCAGCGCGGAGGGGAGGTCGGTGATCACCCGGGAGATGACGTAGACCAGGTCGGCGGTGAGGTGCGGGCGGGCGGTGTGGCCGCCCGGCCCGGTCAGCCGGACCTCGATCGAGTCGGACGCCGCCGTGACCGCTCCGACCCGGACGCCGAGCCGGCCGACATCCAGTTTGGGGTCGCAGTGCAGCGCGTAGATGGCCGCGACCCTGTCCAGCATGCCGGCCGCGATCACGTCGAGCGCGCCGCCGGGGATCCGCTCCTCGGCGGGCTGGAACACCAGCCGCACCCGGCCGGGCAGCCGCTCGGCCTGCCCGGCCAGGGCGAGCCCGGCGCCGAGCAGCATGGTGGTGTGCACGTCGTGGCCGCAGGCGTGGCAGACGCCAGGGGTGGTCGACCGGTAGGGGACCTGCTTGTCGTCCTGCAGCGGAAGCGCGTCGAGGTCGGCGCGGAGCGCGACCACGGGCCCATCGCCCGTGCCGACGTCGCAAACCAGCCCGGTCCCGGTGGGCAGCAGCCGGGGCCGCAGGCCCTCGGCCTCCAGGCGGCGGGCCACCAGCGCGGTGGACTCCCGCTCCTCCCGCCCCAGCTCGGGGTGGGCGTGCAGGTGCCGGCGGAGATGGATCAGCTCGGCTTCGTGACGGGCCAGAAACCCGTCGAGATCCAGGTTCACGGTTGGTCGTCTCGGCGTCGGTGGGCGGACATGGCGGGATCGGGGCCAGCGTTGGCCAGGGCGGTGCATCGGGTCTGCCGGCAACGGCGACGGGGCCGGCGTGGTCACGACTGGTTGCATGATCGGCACACTGGCGCTGCTCCGTGAGCCGACCGTCGGGCCGTCCGCTGGTGGCGGGGCATGTCCGATCATACGTCCGCTCCCGCGGCCAAGGAAAACCTCTCCGCCACGGGTTCGCCCCGACCGAGCTTTTGGTTGGCCCGCGACTCGTAATACTGTAATCGAATGGTTCCCAAGCCGTTCAGCGAGAAGGTCGCCGACTGGCTGGCCGGGCGGGTCCCGGCGGGCTGGTTCTCGAGGCCGCTCGAGGTCACCGTCGACAACGAGGAGATCCTCGTCTTCGGCGAGCTGGCCCCGCCGCCCATGCCCAAGGGAACCTCCGAGGCGGCCGCCGCCAGCGCGTGCATCGAGCACATCAAGCGCTTCCGCGAGGACACCCGCGAGCAGCGCATCCGGGTCGCGGCCGAGGCCGAGCACCGGTTCGGCCGCAAGGTCTCCTGGGGCGCCGTCTGCGGCGACCAGAAGGTCCTGTTCACCTCGCTGAGCGTGCCGGTGATGACCCGCCTGCGCCTGCCGGAGCGGGCCGTGCTCGACACCTTGATCGAGGCCGGCGTGGCCCGCAGCCGCAGCGACGCCCTGGCCTGGTGCGTCCGCCTGGTCGGCAGCCACCAGGCCGACTGGATCCGCGACCTGCAGTCCGCGCTCGAGGCGGTGCAGCGCGTCCGCGCCGCGGGGCCCTTGGATTGATTCGGGGGAGCCCGAGACAGCTCCCCCCGAACCCCCCATCGGGTCCTTCGGCGGGATCCTGTCGGGCTGTACTTCACCGGAATCCCGTGGGGCCGGCACCGCCGGGAGCGGGTCGTCCTGGCCGCCGCCGTCGCCCTGCCTGCGGGGCAGTCGTAGTTCATCCCAGACAGCAGGCCCGCACCACGGTCCTCAGCCGCCCGCCACAATGGGGCACCGCCCGCGCCCCAGTTCAACGAGCCGTCCCGCCGCCAAAGCTTTCCAGTCACCCTGCCTGCGGGGCAGTCGTGCGGCGCTCCAGCCAGGAGAGGAGGGTGCGGACCGCGACCCCGGTGGCGCCCTTGGGGGTGTGGCCGTCGGCCTCGTCGGCCCTGGCCGGCCCGGCGATGTCGAGGTGGACCCAGGGGCGCTTGTCCACGAACTCCTCGAGGAACAGCCCGGCGTTGAGGGCGCCGCCCCAGCGGTGGCCGACGTTCTTGAGGTCGGCGACCTCGCTCTCGACCTGCTTGTGGTACTCCCGCGGCAGGGGCAGCCGCCAGGCCGGCTCGCCGGCCTCGGCGGCCGCGTCGAGCAGCTCGGCGGCGAGGCCGTCGTGGTTGCTCATCAGGCCCATGTACTTCATGCCGAGCGCGACCATGCAGGCGCCGGTCAGCGTGGCCACGTCCACCATCGCGTCCGGCTCGCCCTCGGCGCCGTAGGCCAGCGCGTCCGCCATCACCAGCCGGCCCTCGGCATCGGTGTTGAGCACCTCGACGGTCTTGCCGTTGCGCATGGTGAGCACGTCGCCCGGGCGGGTGGCGCTGCCGGACGGCATGTTCTCGGCGGTGGCGAGGTAGCCGGTGACCGCGACCCGGACGCCGAGGTCGGCCAGGGCGCTCATCACCCCGACGATGGCGGCCGCGCCGGACATGTCGGTCTTCATCGCCTCCATGCCCTCGGACGGCTTCAGCGACAGGCCGCCGGAGTCGAAGGTGATGCCCTTGCCGACCAGCACCACCCGGCTGGTGGCGCCCTCGGGCGCGTAGCGCAGCTCTACCAGGCGGGGCGGGTTGGCGGCGCCCTGACCGACGCCGATGATGCCGCCGAAGCCCTCGTCGACCAGGGCGCGCTCCTCCTTGACGGTCACGGTGACGCCCTTGTCGGCGAGCTGGCGCGCGGCCGTGGCCAGGTCCTCGGGATGGAGGCTGTTGGCGGGCTCGTTGGACAGGTCGCGGGCCAGGTTGGTGGCCCTCGCCCTGACCTCGCCGGAGGTCACGGCGGCGGCGAGGTCGCCGCCGGCACCTTCGGGCATCGACACGGTCAGCTCGGCCAGCCGGCCGTTCTCGCCGCTGTCCTCGCGGGTGGCCACCTTGTACTTGTCGAAGCGGTAGGCGCCGAGGTTGGCGCCTTCGGCGACGGCGCGGACGGCGTCCTCCGGGTCGTCGGGGAGGACCTGCCCGAGGGTGGTCACCGCGCGGCGGGCCCGGCCGGCGCGGCGCAGCGCGACCGCGGCGGCGCGGCGGACCGCCTCGGCGTCGACCTTGTCCCGGTCCCCCAGGCCGACCAGGAGCAGCTCGGCGGCTGGCAGGCGACCGAAGGTCGGCAGGACGACGGTCTGCTTCGCCTTGCCGTCGAAGCCGCGTGCCTCCAGCACCGGCTCGTGTGGCGCACCGAGGGCGGCCAGTGCCTCGGCGGCGCCAGGGCCGAGCTCGCGGCCGCTGAACACCGGCACGACCAGCAGGTCGGTGTCGGCATGCAGCGCGTCGGAGTTCCCAATCGCAACCTTGACCATCGATCCTCCAGCTGAGCGCGTGCGTGCTGTCCGCCGTTGACGCAGCCCGCGGCGGCGGGCCGGGCGTGGGACGCCGAGGCGGGCACAGTCTAGTCTTGCCCACGGGCGGCGGTGCGCCTCCGCCCGTGGGTTGCGCCGCAGCGCAATGGATGCGGCCGGTATGGCGCGGATCCGGGAGGGCGGAAGATGCAGCGGCGCAGGCTGGCCGAGGTGATCGCGTTCGACGAGCGGCGCATGGCCAAGCACCGCCTGTTCGAGACCGACCGCACCCTCACCGACCTCTACTGCCTCGACCCGGGGCAGGAGCAGCACCTGCACGTCCACGAGGGCGCCGACAAGGTGCTGGTGGTCATGGCCGGCCGGGTGCTGACCACGGTCGGCGACGACCGCGCCGAGCTCGGCCAGTACGAGGCGGTGCTCGCCCCGGCCGGGTCGGCGCACGCGCTCAAGAACCTCGGCCCCGACCCGGCCGTGCTGCTGGTCTTCCTCGGCCCGCGACTCGGCTAGGGAGCCGGTCAGAGGGTCAGGCCGAGGAGACGGTCGACGTAGGCACGGTAGGCGCGGAGGGCCTGGCGGAGGTCCTCGGTGGACGGTTCATCGGCGTCGAGCGCGTCGCTGAGCTGGCCCCGTTCGGCCTGGAGCGACTCCACGACCTTCCGGTGCAGCTCCTCGACCAGCTCGCCGGCCTGCTCGACCGCCTGGCGGGGCTCGTCGACGAAGCCGGCCTGGATGTCGATGAACTGGCGCCGCACGGCTTCGGCGTCCACCGGCAGCAGCGCACCCGGCCGCGGCGCCGGCGTGGCGGCCGCCGGAGCCACCGCGGCCGCGGCGTCCGGGCTCTCGGCCGCGACGGCGGTGTCCGGACCGGGCACCGGCGTCACCGGGGCCAGGGTGATGCCGCCCTCGCTCTCGGTGGCGGCATCGCCGGTCTCGGCGGCCGCCCGCTCGCCGGCGTCCTCGTCCTCCTCGTCGTCGTCCTCGTCCATGACCAGCACGGCCGCCTGGTCGCCGTCGGCGGACGGCGGGCCGATGTCGACCGTGGCGGCGCCGGCCGGCGGGGCCTCGTCGGCGACGGCGCCGTCCTCGTCGGCGTCCCCGTCGTCCTGGTCGTCGTCCTCCTCGGCGGCGCTGGCGGTGGTGCCGAGCTCCAACGGCGGCGGTGCCTCGTCCTCCTCGTCCGCGTCCTCGCGGGCGGCGCGGCGCAACCGCTCGACCCGCTCGTCGGCCTGGGCGCGCTCGTCGTCCTGGCTGTCCTCGGCGAGGTCGATCTCGCGGACGTCCGCCTCCTGCTCCGGCTGCTCGGGCTCGTCAGCTCGTTGCCTGGTCACCTCGGAGCCACGGCGGGACGCGAGCGGGTCCTCCTCGCCGTACCCGTAGCCATAGCGATTGGTCATCGTGCCTCCTTGGCGGGGTGCTCGGCCTCATGCGACCCGCCGACCTCGAGCAGCTCCTCGAAGAGGGAGCGGTAGTGCACCAGTGCCTGGCGCAGGTCTTCGGTGCTGGCTTCGGAGCGGTCGTTGGCGCTGGCGATGGCCCGCGCGGCGCGGTAGTCGTCGACCAGCCTCGGGTAGTCGACCGAGATGTCGGCGGCGCGCTGCTCGAAGTTCTCGATGGGGTAGCCGCGGTCGCGCATCACGTCGGTGACCAGGCGGTCCGCCTCGCGGGTGGCCTCCACCGGCGCGTCGACGAAGCGGGCCTGCGTGCGGTGCCAGGTCTCCATGTAGCGTGCCCTGACGCCCGGTTCGAGCGGGACGACGTTGATGCGTTCCCGCCGGAGCTCCCGGTCCTTCAGCTCCCGTTCGGCGGTGCCGCGGTCGCCGGCTTCCTCGACCACGCGGTCGTACTCGGGACCGAACCGCTCCTGCAGGCGCTGCGAGCGCCGCCGCCTGGCCACCAGCAGGGCGACCACGACGAGGGCGAGAACGATGACCACGATCAGGACGGTCACACCAGCGCTCATGACTGCTCCTTCCGAACTTGGGTGATTGCGGCGGGCGCGGCGAGGGGAGCCTCAGCACGCGCCAGCGTTCCCAGTCCGGTATCCCGTCGACGTCCACGCTAACGTGGCCGTGAGCGACCGGGGCCAGCCTGCCACGGCGAGCTGGCCCAACCATCAGAACACTCGCACCAACGCAAGGCCGGCCGCAAGGCGGCCAGGCTGGAGGTGTCGCGCCATCATGGACGTCCACCACTCCGCCGCGCGCGGCTTCGACCTGGGGGCCGACACCTACGAGCGGGGCCGGCCCGGCTACCCCGAGCCGGCGGTCGCCTGGCTGGTCCAGGTGCTTGGCATCGGGCCCGGCTCCCAGGTGGTCGACCTGGCCGCGGGGACCGGCAAGCTGACCAGGCAGCTGGTCCCGACCGGCGCCGAGCTGACCGCGGTCGAGCCGGTGGCCGGCATGCGCGCCAGGCTCGCCGAGGCGGTGCCGGGATCGCGGGCCGAGGCGGGCACCGCCGAGGCCATGCC
>Ga0307320_10000811_pt1 | contig 11271 bp, 8 predicted proteins | sample ER_DNA_369_FD_194495 | JGI IMG/M metagenome (GOLD analysis project Ga0307320, IMG submission 194495) | Bulk soil microbial communities from the East River watershed near Crested Butte, Colorado, United States - ER_DNA_369 | ecosystem: Environmental > Terrestrial > Soil > Floodplain | place: USA...
GGACCGTGGACCCTGACCGGGGTCCCGTCCGGCGGGACGCTCAGCTCGGTGAGCGTGTCCGGCAGCACGGCGACGCTGACCATCGCGGAGGGTGCCGGCGCGGCCGACACGAAGGTGGGGAGCCTGACGGTGGCGCTCGCCACGGCGGCCAACGGGATCCGCGACGCGGCCGCCAACCTGGCCTCGTTCGCCGCGACCGCACCGGCCGACAAGGCTGGCCCGGTGGTCGTCTCGATCACCAGCAGCGGCGGCATCCGCGGCCGGATGGAGTCCGGTGACCAGCTCGTGGTGGCCTTCAGCGAGCCGCTGCTGGCCGGCTCGGTGCCGGCGGCCACCACCGTGCGGGAGCGCGACCCGAACGGTGGTGGGGACGACCTCCTGGACATCACCGGGATCACCGACGGCGAGCTGGACACCGGCACGAACGGCTACATCAGCAGCAACAACAGCAGCGCCTCCTTCGCCTCGTCCACGGTGACGCTGTCCACCAACACCGTCACCGTGAGCGTGGCCGGAACCTGCACCGGGACCTGCGCCATCGCCACCAGCCAGGGAGGCCTGAGCTTCACGCCGGCGACCTCGCTCACCGACGCGGCCGGCAACCCGGCCGCGGGCACCCTCACCACCTCCAGCAGCTTCCAGCTGTTCTAGGCGGTCACCTGCGTCGGGCCGTCCCGACCCGGGGAGATCCCTGAGTTCAACGCAGTGGGGCACCGTGTCCGGGCACGGTGCCCCAGTCGGGATGATGGGGGGATCAGCCCGCCAGCGGGACGGTCACCTCGAGGTCGACGTTGTCGCGCACCTTCAGGGCGCCCATGAACCCCTTGTAGGGGGTGATGCCCCACTGGGTCTGCTGGACGGTGCCGGTCGCGATGGCGGCACCGCCGCCGTTCCGCACCATCAGCCGCAACGGCTGGGCGCTGCCGACCATGGTGAACCTGCCGTCGATGACCGCGCTGTCGCCGTTGACCTGGATGCTGGTCGACTCGAAGTAGGCCTGCGGGTGCTGCGCCGTCATCAGGGTGTCGGCAATGTTCCTCTTGATCTCCTCGCGGTCCTTGTCCGTCAGCGGCTTCACCCCCCCAGTCCCCTCCAGGATCTCGAGGGAGCGCATGTCTGCCTCGACGGCCACGTGTGGCATGCCGCCGTTACCCGGGACGGCGACGATGCCCTGCCACCTGGTCACCTCGATGACCAGGTCGTGCCCGACCTTGGAGGCCATGCCCTCGCGAAACGTTCGCAGGATCAGGCGTCCGTTGGACGGGCCAATTCGGTACTCACCGGGGGGTATCATCATGGATCCAGCTTTCCGGCTGCCTGGCGAAACGTCAAATCCACCGGCGCCACCTCCGCGGTCGAATTGTTCCGGCCGACGACCACCATTCTGACCTGGACGATCGGCGCGGGCAATGGCGCCGCGGCGGTCGGAGTGGCGGGTTTCGGACCGGCGAATGGCGCGGCCGGCGCTCTCGGTAACATTGCGCATCCGGGTTGCATCTGCCCGGGCGAATCCGAGCACCCGCCGGGCGCCTTCACGGGTAATCAAGCCAGGCTCGGATGCTCAGTCCGCCGCGCCCGGCCGCTCAGCGGGTGAGCAGGCCCGCGTCGACCACCAAGGGGCTTCCGGTGACGTACCTGGCACCGTCGGAGGCGAGGAACAGCACCGCCTCGGCGACGTCGTCCGGCTCGATCCAGGGGACCGGCAGCAGGTTGCCGGCCGAGCGCTCGCCGATCTCCTCCGGCGTGGCTCCTTCGAGCGCCGCCAGGCCGTCGTTCATCGGCGTGTTGACGCCGGTCGGGCAGACCGCGACCACGCGCACGCCGTGGGGGCGAGCTCGATCGCCCACGACTTGGTGAGGCCCATCACGCCCCACTTCGAGGCGGTGTAGTGGCTGAGCCGCCCGAGCCCGCGCAGGCCGGCCACCGAGGCGAGCGCGTTTGGACATGGGCATTTGAAAGCTCCTTGGCTCGAACGTTATTGTTCAAGACCAGTGGCCGCAAAAAGCCCAATGTGCCATCCGAGTCATGGCGCGAAATCCGCGAGAATTTAGTCCAATGAGCGAGCCGGACCGAGGAATTAACAGGCAGTTAACAATCAGATTCGCCACCTCGGCTCAAGCCTCTTTCCAATGTCCGATCCGCGGCCCGTGGTTGTGGCTGGCTTCACGGTGATGTACTCAAGCACGCGCCGCAGCCAGGTGCGCCGCTCGGTGATCGTCCAGCCTGCCCACCGTTCCCTCAGCTTGGCCTCGCTCTTGGGCAGGTCCAGGAGGGCTTTCAGGTCGGGACGCTGCATGAGCTGGCTTGTCGCCTGACGGACCAACACCAGCAGCTTGGCGTGCCGGGTCCGGTGCGCGTCCGCGGCGAAGCGTGTGCCAAGCACCTGTTCCAGCTCCCCAATCTCCGCGCGCCACTCGTCCAGCTCCTGAGCAGTCACCTCGCCCGCGAGCAGTTCGGCTTGGCGCTGATTGAGCGCGGCGGTGAACTCCGGAGCGACGACCGCGGCGATGAATGCCTCCGCGGCCCAACGGTCAGCGGCACGCTCGCTCACGTTGCCTTTTCCGCAGCCTCGTGACCGGCCACCGCTGCCTTCCGCCCTGCGGCACCGGTAGGCGGACTGGCCCTTGCCGATGTCGATGGCGTACATCGGCTGGCCGCACGGGCAGTGGAGAATACCGCTCAGCAGGTGCTCGGCTGGTCGGCCGAGACGTTGACGACCAGGCGCGCGGAACAGCCGCACGAGTGCCTGGTAGGTCTCCTCGCCAATGATGGGGACCACGCGCGGGTTGGCGAGCATGTTGCGTAGCGGGGTCGCTTCCCAGCGTCCGCCACCGTGGGCGGGGATGCCCGTGGCGTTCCATCCGTCGATGATGCTGGACGTGCTCTCGCTCGCGAGCAGCCGTGTGGCTGCGTCCCTCAACAGCCTGGCCTCGGCCTCACGGATGGTCTCGTGGTCAGGCTCGAACCCGAAGCGACGATTGCCTCCGGGGTGCTTCCCGCTCGCGGCCCGTGCCGCTTTGCCGGCCTTGGTCCGCTCGATGATCATGTTCCGCTCGAACTCGGCGAACGCGGCCAGAAGCGTGAAGAAGAATCGCCCTTGGCCGGTGGTGGTGTCGATGGCCTCAGTCAGGCTCCGGTAGATGACGCCGCGGCGTTGAAGGTCCTCGATGATCTGGTGTAGCTCGATGACGCTGCGCCCGAGCCGATCGAGCTTCCAGGTCGTGAGCCGGTCGCCGTCCTTCAGCTCGGCGAGTACCTGATCGCGGATCGGCCGGTGCGCCGCGGCACCGGACACGCGCTCCTCGTAGATGGGCCAGCAGCCGGCACGCTCAAGCGCGTCGAGCTGTAGTTGCGGGTCCTGGTCGAGTGTCGAGACCCTGGCCAAGCCGACATCCATGTTCCCTCCCTCTGCTCGGGATCAGGGTTATAGCTTGACCCATATCTTTTCCGACGATCCACACCCCCTTGGGGTTGACGCCGATCATCGCGTCCCACTCCTCCTCGCTGAGCTCGTGCGTGAGGCCGTAGGCGCAGATCCCCGCGTTGTTGATACAGCAGGTCGATCGCGCCGAGGCGTGCCACCGTCGCCTCGACGGCGCCCGCCGCGGCGCGGCCTGCCCGTGCGCGGCACCGGTGATGAACGCCACCTTCCCAGCGAATCGCTTCATCGCGCCATGCCCTGCCTTCCGCCGTCGCTGGTGGACCCTGCCGTGGCGGCCGGCAGGGCCCGTCCACGTGGGCCGTTGCCAGCTCATGATGGCGTCGCGGGCGGGTCCCGCCGAACGTGCGGCGCCGGCGTGCCACCGTGACGGGGGTTCGCGCTACCGTTGTCGCCGCTCCGGAGCTTCTCGACCGGGAGGCGAGGCGTCCATGCCGAAGCTGAGCGCGGGCATCCTGCTCTACCGTGCCCCTCAGGGCGCGGTCGAGGTCCTGCTGGTGCATCCCGGCGGGCCGTTCTGGGCGAAGAGGGACCTCGGCGCCTGGAGCATCCCGAAGGGCGAGTACGAGCCGGGCCAGGACCCGCTCGGGGCCGCGCTGCGGGAGTTCCAGGAGGAAACCGGGCACGAGCCGCCAGGTGACGGCCTGGTGGAGCTCGGCACCATCCGGCAGCGGAGCGGCAAGGTGCTGACCGTGTGGGCCGCGGCCGGCGACCTCGACCCGGAGACCGTGGTGAGCAACCGCTTCACCATGGAGTGGCCGCCGCGCTCCGGCGTCCAGCAGGAGTTCCCCGAGATCGACCGGGCCGGCTGGTTCGACCCCGAAACGGCCCGCGCCAAGCTGCTCGCCGCCCAGGCAGAGCTGGTCGACCGGCTCCTCGAGGCCCTCGACCACCGCTAGCGCGGCCGGCCAGCGCTCGACCCACCTGCGTAGGCATTTCATCCGAGACCGTTAGCGGTCCGTTGGCGGCGGACGCGACGGTACGCGGCGCGGCGTCCAGGTCGACTGGTTCCTGAGATTCCCGACGCTCGGCACCAGCCGCCTGCGACCGGCAGCGACTCCTGAACCCCCAGGTGCGACGACAGGAGCGGGCTCATATGGCATGGCAGGCGTCCCGCATGGCCGTTCGTCGGTGCTCCCCCCGAATGCTCCCCGTACTGATCCTGGTCCCCATGCTCCTGCTCCTCCTCGTCCGCCAGCTGGCGCCGGCGGCGGGCCCGCAACGGACAGGCGGCCCGCCGCCGCGCGCGCGCGTCACCGACCGCGCCGGGACGGTCCCGGTGATCGTCCGCGAGCCGGCACCAGCCGCCGGCACCGCCGCGCGGCTGGTGCGCGAGCTCGGCGGGACCGTCACCCGCGACCTGCCGGTCGTCGGCGGCTTCTCGGCCAGGGTCCCCGCCAGCCAGCTGCCGGCACTGCTCGGCTCGCCGGCGATCGGCCAGGTCTGGCCGGACGGCCCGGTCGGCATGCGTGGGCTCCCGCGGGCCGACCCGACGGCCGACAGCCCCGTGCCCGTCGGCGCCTGGCATGAGGTGATCAACCTCGACGGGCTCGGGAAGGACCTCGGACGGGCCACCGTCGCCATGCTCGACACCGGGGTCTCCCCCACCCCGGATCTCGGCGCGCGGATGCTGGCACGGGTCGACCTCACCGAGGAGCACGACGGCTACGACCGCTACGGGCACGGCAGCCACCTCAGCGGGGTCATCGCCGGCAACGGCGAGATGACCGACGGACGCCCCGGCGGGGCGCGCGGCGGCGGCTACCAGGGCGCCGACCCCGGCGCCCGGCTGGTCTCGGTGAAGGTGGCCAACGGCACCGGCGCCACCGACGTCTCGGTGGTGCTGGCCGGCCTGCAGTGGGTGGTCTCCAACCGCGCCCGCTACGGCATCAGGGTGCTGAACCTCTCCTTCGGCACCGACGCGGTCCAGCCCTACCTGGTCGACCCGCTCGACTTCGCGGTCGAGAAGGTGTGGCGCGCCGGCATCCTGGTGGTGGTCGCCGCCGGCAACGACGGCGAGCTGGGGCCGGGCCGGCTGGCCAAGCCGGCGGACGACCCGTTCGTGCTCACCGTCGGGGCGGCCGACTTCGGCAGCACCCGGACGCCCGCCGACGACGCGGTGGCGCCGTTCTCGAGCCGAGGTCCGACCGTCGACGGCATCGCCAAGCCGGACCTGGTCGCCCCGGGCGTGTCGATCCTCGGCATCCGTGCCAAGGGCAGCACCATCGACCGCATGCGTCCCGCCGCAAGGTTCCACCGGGACTATTTCAAGGGCACGGGCACCTCGCAGGCGGCCGCGATCGTCTCCGGGGTGGCGGCCCGGCTGTACGCGGCCGACCCCGCCCTGCGACCGGACGAGGCCAAGGCGGTCCTGGTGCGGACCGCGCAGCGCCACCTCTCCGACCAGCCGGGCGCCGGTGCCGGCATGGTGGACGCGCGCGCCGCGGTCGAGGCGGTACGGGACGGCGCCTACCACGCCGGCACCGTGAACCAGGGCCTGCGGCCCTCGAAGGGGACCGGCGACCTCGAAGCGAGCCGAGGTTCGCAATATGCGTACACTGACCTCGACGGTGATGGCTCGATCGAGCCGATCGTCGGCGAGAAGGACGCGCGCGGGAGGGCCTGGGATGCGGCCGCGTGGACGGCCACACCATGGACGCGACCGACCTGGTCGCGGTCGCCCTGGTCTCGCCTGGTGGCCGAGACCCCTGGCTGGGGGGTCACGCGCTGGGACGGCGAGGACTGGGCCGGAATGGGCTGGGGCGACGAGCCTTGGCAGGTCAAGCACTGGGGCGTCAAGCACTGGGGCGTCAAGCACTGGGGCTAGGACCAGCGCGAGCGCGGGCCGCCGGCCACGGCCGGCGGCCCGCGCGTTCATGGCGCTGGTCATGCTCGGCGGCCTCGCCTGCCTGCTGGTCCGGCTCCCCGACGTAGCCGACTGGACCCTCGCCGACGTCTGGACCTGCCTGGCGCTGGTCGCCCTGAGCGTCGCCCTCGAGCGCTTCCAGATGCCGCTGCCGATCGGCGAGAGCTACCAGATCTTCTCGCTGGTCGACGCGGTCTGGGTGGCCGCGCTGCTGGTGGCCGAGCCCAGCCTGCTCACCGTCACGGTGGCCGCCGGCCTGCTGATCGACCAGGCCTTCCGGCCGGTGCCGTTGCACAAGAGCGCCTTCAACATCGGCCAGCACCTGATCGGGATCACCATCGCCCAGCTGGTCTACGCCAGCCTCGCCCCCGCCGACCCCACCAAGCCTGCCGCCTGGGCGGCGGCCGCGGTCGCCATGGGCGCCCTGTACCTGTTCAACGAGATGGCCACGGCGCTGGTGATCACGCTGACCGAAGCGGCCCCGTTCTGGCGGCTGCTGCGGGAGCCGTGGCGGCTCACCCTGGTGAACTGGGCGGGGAACCTGGCGGTCGGGTTGCTCGGCGGGGTGCTGTGGGCCACCACCCCGGCGAGCATCCCCCTGCTGCTGACCCCGTTGGTGCTGTCCTACCTGGCGCACCGCGGGTGGCAGGCCCGGCTGCGGGAACGCGACCAGATGCGGCACATCGCGCACACCGCCAACGCCATCTCCGAGCAGGGCGACCTGACCAGGCGGGTGGCCGAGACCGAGGAGCGTAACCAGGCCGCGGTGCTGGCGGGCACCATCAACCGCATGCTCGACCGCCTCGAGGCGGCGTTCCAGCGGGAGCGGCAGTTCATCAGCGAGGCCTCGCACGAGCTGCGCACGCCGCTCACCATCTGCCGCGGGCACCTCGAGGTGCTCGGCCCCGACCCGACCCCCCAGGAGTGGGCCGACGTCAGGGCGCTGGTGGTGGCGGAGCTGGCCCGGATGGGCCGGATCGTGGAGGACATGGCCACGCTCGCGCAGACCGAGCACCCGGAGTTCCTGCAACCCGAGCAGGTCCGGGTCGACCGCTTCGTCGAGGAGCTGGCCGCCACCGCGTCGCCGCTGCTGGACGGACGGCTGCGGGCCGGCCCGGTCGCCTCGGACGTGGTGGTGTGGGCGGACCCGCAGCGGCTCACCCAGGCGCTGTTGAACCTGCTCGGAAACGCCAACATCCACGCGCCAGGGACCAGCCCGGTCGACCTGCGCGTGCGCCACCAGCCGGAAGGGGTCAGCTTCGAGGTCGAGGACCGCGGCCGCGGCCTGCCCGCCGGCGAGGAGGAGAGCGTCTTCCAGCCGTTCCGCCGGCTCAACACCAAGGCGCCTGGGACCGGGCTCGGCCTGGCGATCGTCAGGGGGATCGCCGAGGCGCACGGCGGCGCGGTCGGGGTCCGCAACCGCCCCGGCTACGGGGTGACGTTCTGGCTGTTCATCCCCGTAGGGCCGGTGCCGAGGCGATAGCCGGCGCCGCGCACCGTCTCGATCGAATCCTCCCCGAGCTTGCGGCGGAGATGGCCGATGTAGACGTCCACCACGTTGGAGCCGGGGTCGAACTCCATGCCCCACACCCGCGACAGCAGGTGCTCCCGGCTGAGCACCTCCCCCCGGTTCCGCATCAGCATCTCCATGAGCTCGAACTCCCTGGCGGTGAGCTCGACCTCCCGGCCCTGCACCCGGATCCGCCGCGTCCGCACGTCAAGGGCGAGGCCGCCGACATGCAGCACGAGCCCCTGCTCCTCGTCACGCCAGCGCAGCCGGGCGCGGATGCGGGCGAGCAGCTCGTCGAACTCGAACGGCTTGCCCAGGTAGTCGTCGGCGCCCTGGTTCAGCCCGACGATCCGGTCGGCGGTCTCACCGCGGGCGGTCAGCACGATCACCGGGACGTGGTCGCCCCGGTCCCGGAGGCGGCGCAGCACCTCGGTGCCGTCCAGGTCGGGCAGTCCGAGGTCGAGCACGATCAGGTCGATGCCCGCCTGCTGTGCCATGGCGAGGCCTTCCTCGCCCGTGCTGGCGTGCAACACCTCATACCCGTCCGCCCGCAAGCCCTTCAGCAGGAACGACAGGATCTGCGCTTCGTCCTCGACGACCAGGAGCTTCATGGCACTGGTCCTTGCCCGGCGGCAGGGCCGCTCAACACGGCCCCGATGAAGCTTCGTTCATGATACGGCCTTCGGGCTGGATGTCAGGCCTGGTCCCTGCTGGTCGACGTGCTGTCAGCGCCCTCCGAAGCGCTCGGTCCGCACGGCCACCGCCACGTCCGGGTTGTCGCTGAACACGCCGTCGACGCCCAGGCCGTAGAACAGTCGCAGCTCGGCCGGGAAGTCGCCGGTCGCCGCCAGGTAGACGTCGCTGGCGGGGTTCCCGGCACGGAAGTCCTCTGGCAGGAAGCTGTTCTCCCGCCGGAAGGTCCAGCCGTGCACGATCAGGCCGGCCTGGTGGGCGTCGCGCACCAACCCGGTCGGCTGGCCGAGCCGGTTCTGCGCGTCCCTGGGGACGATCAGGTTCTTGTTCACCCCGACGCCGTCGGCATAGGTGGCGATCTCCGCCAGGCCCTCGGGGGTGGCGAGGTCGGCGTAGGTGCGGGGGTCGCCCGAGACGGTGAAGTCGTAGGGCTTGCCGGTGGCGTCGAGGAGCTGGACCAGCGGCACCCGGGTGAGGCCGTTGAGCTGCCTGAGGTTGCCCACCTCGAAGGACTGGATGAACACGGCCGACCGCGGGCGGTCCAGCCCGGCCCGGCGCAGCGCGGCCACCAGCGGCTCCTCGAGCGACAGGCCGACCGAGTCGAAGTAGGTGGGGTGCTTGGTCTCCGGGTAGATCCCGACCTTGCGCCGCTTGGCCAGGGCGATGACCTCGTCCAGCGTGGGGATCTGGTAGAGCCCGTCGAAGGCGGTGTTGGTCCGGCGGAGGTCGGGCAGCCGCTCCTTGGCCCGCAGGGTGCGGAGCTCGGCCAGGGTGAAGTCCTCGGTGAACCAGCCGGTGACCGGCAGCCCGTCGATGGTCTTGGTGGCCTTCCGGCCGGCGAACTCGGGATGGCTGGCCACGTCGGTGGTGCCGCTGATGTCGTTCTCGTGCCTGGCGACCAGGACGCCGTCCTTGGTCGAGACCAGGTCCGGCTCGATGTAGTCGGCGCCCATGTCGATCGCCAGCTGGTAGGAGGCCAGGGTGTGCTCCGGCCGGTAGCCGCTGGCACCGCGGTGGCCGATGACGATCGGCGCCCGGTGGCCGTGTGACGCCGTCGCCTCCCTGTCCGGAACGGCACCGGCCACGGTGGCGGGCACGACCAGCAGGATGAGCAAGGCGCCGGCGAGGGGCATCGAAGTGGAGCGCGTCGCGGGCGTCCGGGTCCTTGGCATGGGCTCACGCCTCCCTTGGGGTGGGCTGCCCGGGAACGCTACGGGCGGCCGGTACGGCGGCACGACGCCAGAATGACGCATTTCGGGCATCCAGGGGAAGGGCAGGGCCGCCGTGGGAATCCCGCGCGGGCGCCACCTCTTGATAAGTTCGCCCGAAGCCGCCGATTGCCGGAGGGGACCTGTGACCGACAGGCCGGGCGGGCCGACCGGGCCCAGGAGCGCGGGGCGGCTCGCCGCGCCCGGCCCGGTGGTCCGGCCGGGCGCCCGCCCCGGCGAGCGGGTGGGCGGCCGCGACCTCGCCTGGCTGCGGCGGCGTGGGCTGGTCACCTTCACCGCCATGCTGGCGCTCGGCGCGGTGACGGTGCTGAGCGTGGTCGAGGTGACGCCACCGAGGTCCCGCCCGGCCAGCGCCCCGGCGGACGCGTTCAGCGCCGCACGCGCCTTCGCCCACGTCGAGCGCGTGGGCGCCACCACCCACGTGGCCGGCAGCCAGGCCAACGACGAGGTCCGCGACTACCTGGTCGCCACGCTGCGCGGGCTCGGCCTGCGCACCGAGGTGCAGGACGCGGTCGGGGCGGAGCCGACCGGCCGTCTCCGGGCGATGGCCAGGGTCCGCAACGTGGTCGCGGTGCGGCCAGGGACCGACTCCACCGGGCGGGTCCTGCTGGTGGCGCACTACGACTCGGTCCAGGTCGGCGCGGGCGGCAACGACGACGCCGCCGGGGTCGCGAGCATCCTGGAGACCACCCGCGCCCTCACCAGCGGGCCGCCCCTCCGCAACGAGATCGTGATGGTGCTGACCGACGCCGAGGAGCCCTGCATGTGCGGTGCGGAGGCGTTCGTCGCCCGGCACCCGCTCGCGGTGGACGGCGGGGTGGTGCTCAACTCCGAGGCGCGCGGCCACGGCGGGCCGGCCGTCATGTTCGAGACCTCGCCCGGCAACGCGGCGCTGGTCGAGCGGTTCGCCCGCGCACCGCACCCGGTCGGGACCAGCTTCGCCGTCGAGGTGTACCGGCGGCTGCCCAACGACACCGACTTCACCCGCTTCCTCGAAGCGGGGACGTTCACCGGTCTCAACGCCGCGTTCCTCGACGGCTGGCCCGTCTACCACACGCCCCAGGACCTGCCGTCCAGGATGGACCGGGCCAGCCTGCAGGCCCACGGCGACAACCTGCTGGCCCTGACCCGGTCGTTCGGTGAGGCCGACCTCGGCACGCTGAAGACCCCTGGCGGGGACGATGCGACCTACTTCCCCGTGCCCTGGCTGCTGGCGCGCTACCCCGGGTGGCTGGCGTGGCCGTTGGCGGCGCTCGCCCTGGTCGGGGTCGGCATGCTCGGCCGGCGGGCCCGCCGCCGTAGCCTGCTGACCTGGCCGCGCGTGATCGCCGCCTTCCTCCTCTCGACCGTGCCGGTGCTCGGCGCGGTGGTCGCCGCCCAACAGCTGTGGCGCGGCGCCGTCCTGCTGCGTCCGGGCCTGGCGGGGATGCTCGACCCCTGGCGGCCACTGTGGTTCCGGCTGGCGCTGCTGGCGCTCACCGCCGCGGTGCTGTTCGCCTGGTACGCGCTCGTACGCCTCCGGGTCGGCCCGGCC
>Ga0307320_10000814_pt1 | contig 11259 bp, 10 predicted proteins | sample ER_DNA_369_FD_194495 | JGI IMG/M metagenome (GOLD analysis project Ga0307320, IMG submission 194495) | Bulk soil microbial communities from the East River watershed near Crested Butte, Colorado, United States - ER_DNA_369 | ecosystem: Environmental > Terrestrial > Soil > Floodplain | place...
ACCAGCTCGTCGCTCGTCTCGAGCACGACCGCGGTCTGCCCCGCCCGGGCCACGACCTCGGAGATCCCCGAGCCCATGAGGCCGCACCCGATGACCCCTACCGTCCGAACGTCCTCCACGCGCATGACACCCCGCTGCCCTTGTCGGGGGGCAAGCGTACAATCAGGCCCGCCCGTGCAGGAGAAGGAAAGCCGCGTGCGTGAGGAACCCAGGCTCCGGGGACTCCCGACGTTCGGGCTCGCCATGGCCGGCCTGGTCCTCGGTCATGTGCTCGCCTACCTGATCGCCGTCCCGGATCCACACCATCGTGCGTTCGTCCTGCAGCGGACTGGCCACGAGTACCTGCCCGCGATGGCGGAGGCGGCACTCGTCCTGGCGCTCGCCGGGATGGCGGCCGTCGTGATCCGAGCGTTCGCACCCGGGCCGCGGGGTGGTTCCGAGCGCTTCTCGCGGCTCGCCGGCCGGCTCGCGCTCGTGCAGGTCCTCGCGTTCGGGGGACTGGAGGTCGTCGAGCGGATCGTCGCGGGAGCGCCGCTCCGCCATCTCGCGAGCGACCACATCCTGGTGATCGGCATGGCGGTGCAGGTCGCCGTCGCCCTCGCCGGCGCGGCGTTCCTCCGATGGCTGGCGCGAACCTCGAGCAAGCTCACCGAGGCCGGTCTCCACCGCCTCCCGCTCCCTCGGGCCGGAGCCGTCCTCGCGTTGGCGAGTACATCGTGGGGTCCCGGCATCAGCACGTTCGGCTCGATCGGCAACGTCCGAGCCCCGCCCTCCTCCTGAATCTCCCCTCGCCAGTCCGCCGCGTGGCCGTCCGGTCACGCCCTGACTCGTCTGGAGGTTCGTCCATGCCGAAACGATCGAAGCGTGCGATGCTCGCGGCGTCGGGCTCCGTCGCGCTCGTGCTCCTCGGCGCGGCGCCCGCGCTCGCACACGAGGGGCGCAAGCTCGGTGACCTGGAGATGGAGGTCGGCTGGGGTACGGAGCCCGCCTACGCCGGCGACGTGAACAGCGTCCAGATCCTCCTCGTGCACGACGGCGAGCCCGTCGTGGATCTGGGCGACACGCTTGACGTCGAGGTCACGTTCGGGGATCAGACGCAGTCGTTCCCGCTGGAACCGTTCTTCGAGAAGGGCGAGTTCGGGACGCCGGGCGACTATCGCGCGTGGCTGATCCCGACGACGTCCGGCCAGTACTCCTTCCACTTCACCGGCACGATCGACGGCGAAGACGTCGACGAGACCTTCAGGTCGGGACCGACCACGTTCGACGACATCGAGAACCCACAGTCCGTCGAGTTCCCCGTGCAGCAGCCCTCGACCGGTGAGCTCGCCGAACGGATCGATCGGGTGGAGCCGCGCCTCGCGAGCTCGATCGAGGACGTTCAGACCAACGTGCAGGCCACCGCCGACGACGCATCGAGCGCGAAGACGATCGGCCTGATCGGGCTCGTGGTCGGCGCGATCGGACTGATCTTCGCGATCGTGGCCTTCGTGGCCTCCAGGAGGAAGAGGGCCTGATCGGCGTGCTGGCGCACGCCGGTGGCGTTCCCGAGTCCGTGTCCACGGGTCTGCTCGGGCTCGGCCTCGTGGCCGGCTGGATCGGCCTCAGTCGGCTGCGCGGTCGCGGGTTCCCGAGCCTGCCTCGCTTGGGCGGCTGGGCCCTGGTCGGCCTGGCGCCGGTTGCGCTCGTGGCCTCGATCACCTTGCCGTCCCTCCTCTGGCCCCCGCCTGCGGCGATCCGTCCCCAGTCGACGGCCACGCTCTCGTTCGTGGAGCCGACGCCGAACCAGGTCGTCACCGGCTCGACGCTGGACGTGCGGTTGCGGCTCGACGGCGGTCGGATCGTCCAGAGCTCGTCCACCACACTGACGCCGGACACCGGCCACATCCACCTGTTCGTGGACGGCGCCATCGTCTCGATGACGTACGGCACCGAGCAGCGCGTCCCCCTGGGCGGGCTCGATCCGGGACCCCACGTCCTGCAGGCCGAGTTCGTGGCGGCCGATCACGGGCCGTTCGACCCGCGGGTCACCGCGATGGAGCAGTTCGTCACGGAGGGACCGTGAAACGCATCACGCGCGCGGTCGCCGCGCTGCTCGTCGTCGGCGTCTGGCCGAGCCTCGCCGCGACGGCGGCCTTCGCGCACGCATCGCTCGAGTCCAGCGATCCCTCGAACGGCGAGCTGCTCGAGTCGGCGCCCGATCGGATCTCGCTGACGTACACCGAGCCGCCCGACCTCTCGCTCACCACGATCGGCGTTCTCGATGACACCGGCACGCCGGTGCCCACGGGACCGCCCGAGCTCGCTCCGGGCTCCGACCGCGAGGTCCGCGTCCGGCTCGATCCGGTGCCCGACGGCGTGTACACGGTGACGTGGCGAACGGTGTCGGCCACGGACGGCCACGTCACCTCGAACGCGTTCTCGTTCGGAGTCGGCGTGTCGCCGGAGGCGGTCGGACCCCTCACCGGGGGGGCCGGCACGACCGAGCCACCGAGCGCGACGGCGGTCGCCGGACGTTGGCTCCTGTATCTCGGCCTCGCGGTCCTGTTCGGCGCCGCGGTGACGGGTCTCGTCGCGTTCGGACCGTCCGACGTCCGGCCGTGGCTCCTGGGGATCGGCTGGGTGTCCGCGGCGATCGGCGTGGTGCTGATGACGCTCGCCGAGCGTGCGGCCGTGGGCGTGCCGCTCGGAGCCCTGCTCTCGTCCGAGGCCGGGGGGAAGTTCGTCCTGCTTGCCGTCGCCGTCGGCGTGACGGGGCTCGCGGTGCTGGCAGCGGTCCTGCGGCCCGGACGGGCGACGTTGGCGGCCCTCGCCGTCACGGCCGGCGGTGCGATGCTCGCGCGTGCCACGGGCGGTCACGCCGGCTCGGCGTGGATGGTCCTCGCGCAGTGGCTCCATTTCATGGGCGTCGGTGCGTGGATCGGCGGCCTCGCGTGGCTCTTCCTCGGTCTGCTTCGAAGGCTCGAGCCGGCGCAGGTCCGCCGGTTCTCCACGCTGGCGGGGGTCGCGCTCCTCGTCGTCGTCGTCTCGGGCCTGCTCCGATCGTGGAACGAACTCGGCCTGGGGTGGTGGCTCCACCCGTTCCGGGACGGCTACACCACGACGCTCGCCCTGAAGGTCGCGATCGTGATCCCGCTCATCGGTCTCGGTGCGCTGAACCGGTACCGCAACGTCGCCCGGTACGGATCCGTGGGATCGCGGCCGATGCTCAGGACCGTGGGGGGCGAGCTCGCGCTCGCGGCGACCGTCCTCCTGGCGACCGGCGTCCTCACCGGCCTTCCGCCCGAGCCGAACGAGGAGCCGGCCGGCCCCGGGGCTCGGCCGCTCGTCGTCACGGGGGCCGACTTCGCGACCACGACGAGGGTCCGGCTCGAGATCTCGCCGGGGACCGTGGGTCCCAACACGTTCGTGGCCGACGTCACGGACTACGACAGCGGCGAGCCGGTGGACGCGCGGAGAGTGTCGCTCACGTTCGACCTGCCCGATCAGCCCGACGTGGGCTCGACGTTGCGGCTGGAGCGCAAGGATGGGTCGTGGAGGGGGCAGGGGACGGCGCTCGCGCAGCCCGGCCCCTGGACCGTGACCGTGCTCGTCGAGGGGAGCGGGAGCTCGGTCGAGGTACCGCTCCAGGTGACGCCGACGACGCCGGGTCAGCACGTCGACATCTCGGAGGTCCCGGGCCAACCGACCCTGTACACGATCACGCTCGAGGGCGGGCTCCAGATCCAGGCATACGTCGACCCGGGCCAGCCGGGCCGAACCAACCAGGTCCACGTGACCGCGTTCGACGCGGATGGGAAGGAGCTGCCGCTGCACGCGGCCACGCTCTCGATCACGCCCCCCGAGGGCACGCCGTTCGAGCCGAAGATGCTCCGGTTCGGCCCGGGGCACTTCGCGGCGAACATCGACCTCACGCCGGGGACGTGGTCGTTCGACGTCACGGCCCATGCCGAGACCGGGCAGATCCTCTCGGTTTCGTTCCGACAATCGTTCGAGGGGTGAGAGGATTCGGACCGTGCCGAGGATGCCGAGGCTCGCCCTGATCGTCGCGACGGCGTTCGTCCTGGCCGCCTGCGGGGGCTCGGACGACGGAGGGGGCGGCGCGACCGGCGCGACCGCGCCCTCCTCCGAGCGACCGAGCAGCACCGCGAAGCTCACGATCGTCGCGCCGAAGGTGGGTGAGGTCGTCCACGGCTCCAGCGTCGATCTCCGCGTGAAGCTCCAGGGCGCCAGGCTCGTCCCGGCGACCACCACGAACATCGTTCCGGACGAGGGACACCTGCACGTGATCCTGGACGACACGCTGATCTCGATGACCCAGGGCCTCGAACAGACGATCCCCGAGGTCCCACCGGGGGAACATCGGATCATGGTCGAGTTCGTCGCCAGCGATCACGCGCCGTTCGACCCCCGCGTCGTGTCGGTCGTCGCCTTCGAGGTGAAGCCCTGAGCGCGCGCATCGGATGCGTGAGCACGCACGGCGAGGCCCGGGAGACCTGGGCGGCGACGCTCGTGGTGGTCGTCGGTGTCGCGGTGCTGGTCGCGCGCCCCTTCGCGCAGGCGGCCACGGGAACGCGCATCGCGTTGTTCGCCACCTCGTACCTGACGATCGGGCTAGCCTCGATCGCCGTCCCGGTCGAACGCGAGCGCCAACACCTGGCGCCTGGTCTCACGCTCCTGTCCGGGTTCGGCGCCGTCGTCGTGGCGGCGAACGTCTCCGGCTCGCCGGTCCCGCTCCCCTGGAGCGCGGCCGCCCTCCCGCTCTCGCTCCTGGCGGCGGTTGCCGAGGAGGCGCTGTTCCACCGGCTCGCGTATGCGCGGCTCGAACGGTTCGGCGCCGTCGTCGCGGTCCTGGGCTCAGCCCTGCTGTTCGGGCTGGTGCACGTGCCCGCGTACGGGCTCGCGGCGCTGCCCGTCGACGTGGGCGCCGGGCTTGTGTTCGGGTGGCAGCGGTGGGCCTCGGGGACCTGGACGGTCCCGGCCGCGACCCACGCGTTCGCCAACACGCTGGTGGTGCTCCGGTGAGACGGACGGCGGCGATCGCGATCGCGCTCGCGATGCTTGCCGGCGTCTCGTGCACCGCCTCCTCGCCCGAGCCGATCAGGATCGGTGCGGTGTACCCGCTCTCGGGCGCCCAGGGGCCCGGGGGCGTCGACGAGTTCGAAGGTGTGCGGCTCGCCGTCCAGCTCGTGAACGCCGACGGCGGGGTGGGCGGCAGCAGGATCGAGCTCATCCCCGTCGACACCCCGAGCGCGGACGCCGCGCCCGGCGCGATCGCCCAGCTCCACGACGACGGGGTCCGCCTGGTGTTCGGGAGCTACGGGAGCACGATCTCGGAGCCGGCCGCCGAGGCGTCCGCCCGCCGGGACATGCTGTTCTGGGAGACGGGCGCGGTGGGTGAGATGACCGGCCGCGGCGCCGGACGGCTCGTGTTCCGGGTCGCGCCCTCGGGCGCGATCCTGGGCCGGAACGCGATCGCGTTCGTCGCGGACGAGTACGCACCCGTGCTCGGCGTCGACCCGTCCAAGCTCCGGTACGCGGTCACGCTCGTGGACGACGCGTACGGACGCGCGGTGGCGCAGGGCGCGCTCGACGAGCTCGCTGCGCGCGATCTCCATCTGGTCGGCAGGTTCGGCTACGACCCGCGGGACGTGAACATGCACGCGTTCGTCCGCGACCTGGCGGCGAGCCGGCCCGACGTCATGTTCGTCTCCGCCTACCTGCACGACGCGATCGTGATGCGGCGCGAGATGGTGCGGCAGGGCCTCGACGTGCTCGTTGGGATCGGGACGTCCTCGAGCTACTGCATGCCGACGTTCGGCTCCACGCTCGGGAAGGACGCGGTCGGGCTGTTCGCCTCGGACAAGCCCGCGTCCGGCGCGCTGAACGTCGAGGGACTCACGCCAGACGGCCGGGCGCTGTTCGAACGCGCACGGGCCGCCTACACCCGACGCTTCGGCGGCGAGATGACCGCCGCGGCGCTCGCCGGCTTCTCGGGCGCCTGGGCGCTGCTGCACGACGTGCTCCCGGCCGCCGCGCGGCCGACACCGGCGGCGATCGCAACGGCCGCGAACGCGGTCGACCTGCCGCAGGGCTCGCTGCCGAACGGCAGCGGGCTGCGGTTCGGCGAGCCCGGGACGGTGACCGCCGGCGCCAACGTGCTCGCGAGCAGCGTGGTGTGGCAGTGGCAGGCACCGGGCGAGTACGCCGTGGTCTGGCCGCCGCGCTACGCGACGAGCCCGATCGAGCGGCTCGACCCCCTGCCGTGAGCGTTCGGTCGCGCGCGCTCGGCGCCGGCCTCGCGGTCGTCCTCGTGTACGCGGCGACCGCGATCCTGTCCGGACGCCTCGGCCCGCTCTCGAGCGGGCCGCTCCTGGACGGTCTCGCGCCGCCCACGGCCTATCGCTGGGTCGAGCCGCCGCCCGAGCTCGCGGCCACCAACCAGGAGCCCACCCCCGGGGCCTTCACGGTGAAGCTCGGGGCCGGCGGGAGCAAGACGGCGGTGTTCACCACGGACGACGCCCAGGTCACGCTGATCCTGCCCGAGGGGTCCTTCGCGGACGCCGAGGGACAGCGCACCGTCGAGGTCACGGTCGAACCCCTGGCCGGCGCGACCGCCCACCCGGACAACCCGCTGCGCGTCGTCGGCAACGTCTACCTGGTCGAGGCGACCTATCAACCCTCGGGCGACGCCGCGAAGCTCGCGAGCCTCTCGAACGTGGTCCTGGTGTACCCCCTGCTCTCGAACGACCATGGCAGCCACTCGATCATCTGGTCGAGGTCCGGCGAACGATGGAAGGCCCTCGAGACCGACGACCTGCCGAGCATCCAGCAGGCCGGCGCGGACGTCGACGAGCTCGGCTACCTCTCGGTCGCGGGACTGCCGGCGTCGCCCACCGCCGGGGCCGGCACCTCGGGAGGAGGGTCGTCCGCCGCCACGATCGCGATCGTCGCCGGATTGATCGTCCTCGCCATCATCGCGGCGGTGCTGTTGCGAAGAGGGTCGGGGTCTGGAGACCGTGAGCTCGAGCAACGGCGCCGGCGGCGCCGTCAGCAGACCTGAGCGAGGAGCGGGAAGGGGTTCACCGCCGACCCGATGACCGAGTAGCCGTACGGGCTCACCGGCCAGTCGGACGGGATCACGTTGGGGTGCCACTCGAAGTGATCGTGCGGCGTCGATGTGTCGCCGGTCGCGCCCACGTAGCCCACGACCTGTCCGGCCGATACCTGCCCGGTGACACCCGGTTGCATCAGGTGGGCGTTGTACGTGTAACCCAGGTCCCCGTAGACGTTCACCGAGTACCCGCCGAGGGTGTTCGAGCCCGCCTGGGCGTACCCGTCGAACGTCGCTCGGATCGGCGTGCCTTGCGGAGCGATGATGTCGTTCCCCGCATGCGGGTGGTACCCGCCTCCGTACCGCGGCGCGCCGAATCCGTCGTACACGGCGCGGGGTTGATCGACCGGGCACACCGCGAGGACGGTGCCTCCGTGGAACTCGAGGCCCGTGAGGGCCTCCAGCTCGTTCTGGTAGCGCTTGGTGAGCTGCTTCACCAGATCCTCGGCCCGCGCCTTCTTCGCGTCCAGGTCGTCGAGCACCGCCTGCTGCTCGTCGAACTTCGCGTCGAGCGCAGCCTGCTCGACCTCGACCCTCTTGAGAGCCTTCGCCCGCTTCGCCTGCAGCTTCTCCTGGTCTTCCTTCTGCGCCGCGAGGGTGTTCCGGACGTTCTGCACCTCCGTCGCAAGGTCGGCGTCCTCCTGGCTCAAGGCGTTCACGTACTCCATGCGCGCCGACAGGTCCACGATGGACGTCGCGCCCAGCAGGAACTCGAGACCCGACCCCGGGCCGGTGATGTAGGCCTGGCGGGCGCGTTCCTCGAGGTCGGACTTGAGGCCCTGGTATTCCGCCTGCGCCTCGGCGAGGGCGATCTGTGTCCGGTGGAGCTCGGCGGTGACCTGCTCGTAGCGGCCGCTCGCGACCTCCCAGCGCTCGGCGATCACTGCCGCCTCAGCCGAGAGCCGGTTCAGGACCTGCTGCTGGCTCGCGATCTGGTTCTTCAGCTGCTCGAACTCGGCCTTGGCAGCGTCGAGCTTCTCCTCGGTGCTCGGCTCCGCGACCGCGACCTGGGCGAGCGACGTCAGGAGGGCCAGGGCCGCCACCACCGCGAGGGCGCGGCGCAACACGATGCCTGAACCGCTGTGGTTTTCGGCCATTGGGGAAGGCCCTTCCTATCGGACGGCCGAGCGGGATGTCAACCGTGCGCGCTGCAGCCCGTGGTTGCAACCATCCTCGGCGGGCCTTTTCCGCCCGCTGAGGGCGCAGGCCGACCCACGCCGGGCGGCGCCTACAGCTCGGTCCCCGGCAGGCCGAGCGCCCTGGCGATGAGCACGCGCTGGATCTCGCTGGTGCCCTCCCCGATCTCGAGCACCTTGGCATCGCGGTAGAAGCGGGCCACGGGGAAGTCCTCGACGAAGCCGTAGCCGCCGTGGACCTGCACCGCCTCTCGCGCGCTCGAGACCGCGACCTCGCTGGCGTACAGCTTGGCGATCGATGCCTCGGTCGCGAAGGGGCGCCCTCGGTCGCGGAGCCACGCCGCCCGCTGGTACGCGAGTCGGGCCGTGTCGACCCCCACCCGCATGTCGGCGATCTTGAACTGCAGCGCCTGGTACGCGCCGATCGGCTGCCCGAACGCCTCCCGCTCCCCCGCGTACCGGACGCTCTCCTCCAGGCATCCCCGCGCGAGCCCGACCGAGAGCGCAGCGATCGCCACCCGCCCGTCGGCGAGCGTCTCGAGGAACTGCGAGTACCCCCGGCCGCGTTCGCCGAGCAGGTGGTCCGCCGGCACCCGGCACGCGTCGAACGAGACCTCGTGGGTGTCGCTCGCGCGCCAGCCGACCTTGCGGTAGCTCGCACCGACCGTGAGCCCGGGGGTCCCGACCGGCACGACGATCGTCGAGACGTCGCCGTCGTCCGCCGCCCCGTCGAGCGCCGCCACGATGATCACCGACGTCAGCGGCGTCCCCGAATTGGTGATGAACGCCTTCGAGCCATCGATCACCCATCCGTCGCCGTCGCGCGTGGCCGTCGTCCGGATCGCACGGGCATCCGAGCCTCCGCCGGGTTCGGTGAGCGCGAACGCGCCGATCGCCTCGCCTCGTGCCATCGGCACGAGCCATCGCTCCCGCTGCTCATCGGTGCCGAACCGGAACAGCGGGTTGGCGCCAAGGCCTACCGCCGCCTCGAGCGTGATCGCGAGCGACGAGTCGTACCGCCCGATCTCCTCGAGACACAGGCAGAACGAGAGCAGGTCGCCCCCCTGCCCGCCGACCTCCTCGGGGAAGGGGATGCCGAACAGACCGAGCTCGGCGGCGCGCTTGACGATCTCGGTGGGGAACTCCTCGCGCTCGTCGGCCTCGGCCGCGGCCGGCGCCACGACGTCCTCGGCGAACGCGCGCACGGCGGCGCGGAGCTCTTCCTGCTCGGGCGTGAGGTCGAAGTCCACGGGTCCGAAGACTAGCGGTCAGGCCTCCGAAATCACCGAACGGCTCGTGACGAGCTCCGCCTCGCGGAAGGGCTGGAGCATCTGCGTCCGCTCGAGAAGCTCCCTGGCGCGCCCGACCTCGTCCTCGCCCCCGGCAGCCTCGACGCTGAACACCTGCGAGATGAACCACACCCGGGCGGCCGCGTCCTTCTGAGACCCCTCTCCGCGCTCGTGGCGCAGGATCGAGAGCGCGCGCTCCAGCGCCGCCTCCCGCTCGCCCTCGGCGAGCATGATCTCGACGTCGGCGTAGTCGAGCCATTCCTCGGTGGCGGCGGTCTCCTCGGAGGCGACCGATGCGGTCTCCTCGAGAACACGGCGGGCCGCTCCGGGGTCGCCCGCGCTCACGTACGCCCGGGCGAGCGCGCTGGCCGTCCACGTGATGATGCTCCGCTCCTTCAGCTCACGGCAGATGCGGTAGGCCTCGTGCAGGTCCTCCAGGGCGTCCTGGGCCCGGCCGGCGAGCCGTCGAGCGATGCCCCGCGACGTGAGCGCGCTCGCGAGCTCCCAACGCGCACCGAGCCCGCGGAAGGCGTCGACCGCGCGATCCATGTGCTCCTCGGCGTCCTCCAGCCGCATCATGTGGCGCATCGTTCCGCCGACCGCCTCGTGTGCGACCGCGATCGAGAAGCGGTCCCCGCTCGTCTCGGCGACGACGAGCGCCTCCGCCGCGAGCCGGAGCGAGCCCTCCTCGTCGCCCCCGTCGCTCTCGAGCGTTGAGAGCCCCACGAGCGACCGAGCCTCGGACCACCGGTCGCCCTCCGGGTTCGCGCGCGCGGTCTCGAGCGCCTCCTGGAACATCGCGCGCGCCGTGTCGATGTCCCGCCGGAAATACGGCGCCCACGCCGCGACGAGCAGGGTCCGTGCGAGCGTCCACGGATCCCCGAGCCCGCGCGCCGCGTCGAGCGCATCGTCGAGCAACTCGGACGCGCGCTTGGCGTCGCCCAGGATCGAGAGCTCGATGTCGCCGAGGAACCGCGAGGCCTGCGCCCGGACCGCCAGGTCGCCGTCGCCGAGCCTCAGCGCGCGTTCCAGCACCGGGACGGCGAGCTCGAACTCTCCGAGCCAGTAGCGGATCTCCCCGAGGCTCGCGAGGATCCGGGCCTCGCGGAGCCCCCACGCGCGTTCGGGGCCGGCGAGCTCCAGCGCCCGGCGGTAGTCCTCCTCGGCCGCCTTCATGTTCGGCCCCTCGCGCGCGATGTCGCCGGCGCGAGCTAGGGCCACCACCGCACGCTCGGCGAGCGTTCGGTCGCGCGGGTTGAGGTCGAGCGAGGCGAGCGCCGCCTGTTCCAGATGGAACGCGATCGCGCGCGGGCGGCGGGCGGCCGTCTCCGGGTTGCCGGACAGTCCGTCGGCGACCAAAACGTGTAGGCGCTGGCGCTCGCGCTTGGGGAGGCTCTCGTAGGCGACCTCGCGCACCATGCCGTGGCTGAAGCGCCAGACGTCGGGGCGATCGCCGTCGCGTTCGAGCAGCTCCTCCTCCTCGAGCCGGCCGAGCGCCTCGCCGGTCGGGACGGCGATCAGGTCGAGCTCGGCGATGGTGAACGACGAACGGGCGAACACCGAGGCCTTTCGGATCAGCTCACGGCCCTCGGGAGAGAGGTGGTCGATCCGGGCCGCGATCACGGCTTGCACGGTCGGCGGCAGCAGCGCCGGCGGCAGCGGGCCGGTGTCGCCCGGCAGCCCCTTCCCTTGGTGCAGCAGCATCCCGGTCGTCTCGATG
>Ga0307320_10000815_pt1 | contig 11254 bp, 9 predicted proteins | sample ER_DNA_369_FD_194495 | JGI IMG/M metagenome (GOLD analysis project Ga0307320, IMG submission 194495) | Bulk soil microbial communities from the East River watershed near Crested Butte, Colorado, United States - ER_DNA_369 | ecosystem: Environmental > Terrestrial > Soil > Floodplain | place: USA...
CGTAAGCGGGGTTGGCATGCTCACTCTGAAGCTCGTCCGGATCCTTGCGCAGGTCGTAGAGCTCGCGGTCGCCGTTCGCGTACTCCGCGTACTTGTAGTGCTGCGTCCGGATCCCGTCGAAGTGGCCCGCACCCGGCGAGTTGTCGAGTAGGACGTCGCGGCCGATCTCCTTGCCCCGGTCGTGCCAGAAGGAGAGGAGTGACACGCCGTCCTCGGTACGACCGGCCTGCACGTTTGCGGCGTCGAGGATCGTCTCGGCGTCGTCGACGTTCATCGTCAGCTGGCTGCGATGGACGCCGCGTGGCAGCGACTTGTTCGCCGTCCAGCGCATCAGGAGCGGCAGGTGGATCGACGGCTCGTACCAGAGCACCTTGCCGTTCGCGACGCGGTGCTCCCCGTGGAAGAAGCCGTTGTCGGAGGTGAAGAGAATCAACGTGTTGTCGAGCTCGCCGGTCTGCCGGAGCGTCTCGACGATCGACGAGATCGCTTCGTCCACCGACATCAGCGTCTCGCGGCGCTGCTGCCAGTTCTCCTGGATCGCCGCGATCCGGCGCGCGTTCAGCAGCGGCCGGCGCCTGATGACCTGCGGCTTGTCGGAGACGTCGGCCTCGTTGAAGCTCGGCGGCCGTGGCAGCGGTGTCCCCTTCAACGCGTCGTGGTGGCGCGGTGCCGGAACGGGGGTGCCGAGCTGGGGCGGATCGTCGGGCTCGCGGGGCGTCCCTGAGTGATCTCCGAGGAACGCGACCCAGAGGAAGAACGGTCCCTGAGTCGCCCGGCGCTTGATGATCTCGTTTGCCTTGTCCCGGTAGACGTCGGTCTGGTAGCACGACGGCTGCGGGGTGGCGCAGAACGTGTGCAGCGTTCCGCCTTCGTTCAGCGTGTAGTTGTAGTACCGGTAGGTCGTCGGGTCGACGGACCCGTGCCATTCGCTCCAACCCGGTGGGATCTCCGTTGGGTTCTGGCGGCCGTAGCCGTTCAGGAACTTGCCGAGGTGGACGGTGTAGTACCCACCCCGCTGCAGCCAGACCGCAAGCGTGTTCGACTTGTCGAGCGCCTGGTAACCACCCTGTGGCGGTGCATTTCCGCGGACGTTGTTGTTGTGCGAGTACTGACCCGTCAGGAACGTCGCGCGCGACGGGCAGCAGAGCGAGAACGAATCGAAGTTGTTGTCGAACGTCACACCCTGATCACCGATCAGGCGACGGACGTTCGGAAGCACGGCCATCTCCGCGAGAGTCTGGTCGTCAGTTTCCAGGACGAGGACGTTCGGCCGCTGTGGAGCTGCGGCCGCCTGTGCAGTGCTTCCATGGTGCTGGGCACCAACGGCGATTCCTGCGGCGAGCGCCAGCGAAGCCGCGATCGCGAGTCCGAGCCTGCGTTTCATCGCTATTCCCCCTGTTGCGAAGCCAGTGCTCCCGTTATTCCCGCTGGGTGTGTGGGAGCGGTATCGCTCCCGCAAGGATTTCGTTAAGCAGCGAGCCGCTCTTCGACCGCCCGCTCGTGGACGAGGACCCCGCCGCGAGAGCGAAGCCACACGAACAACGAGACGGACAACCCGGCGACGCCGGCAACCGTGAACGCGAGCTCCGTCCCGCCGGCTGCTGCGAGCCAGCCGGAGAGGATTCCGCCCAGAGTGCCGGTGCCGGCGAAGGCGAAGAAGTAGATGCCGATCAACCGGCCGCGAAGGTGGTCGGGCGATGCGAGCTGGATGAGCGAGTTCGAGTTCGACGACCAGGTCGTGAAGCAGATTCCCCCGACGAAGAGGAGTAGCGCGATCACGACGGTGGAGCGCATAGGTGCGATCAAGAGCTCGCTGAGGGCGAAGCCACCGCTGCCGAGCGCGGTCGTTCCGACGGTGGCACGGCTCACGTGCGCAGACACGAGCGCGCCGATCAGCGCGCCTACTCCGAAGACGGCGGACAGAACGCCGAAGGTCTGGGGGCCCGCGTGGAGCGTGTGTTTCGCCAGCACCGGTAGCAGCACGTTGAAGTTCAGGCAGAAGGTGCTCATCACGAAGACGAGGACGAGGATGAGCGCGATCTGCTCCTCGTGCCGTGCATAGGAGATGCCTTCCTTCAGGCCCGTGAGGAGCGTCCTGGGCCGCTCACGGCGCTCGACCGCGTGGAACTCCGCGGGCCGCATCAGCAGCAGCCCGGTGATCACGGCCACGTAGCTGACCGCGTTGAGCGCGAAGCAGATACCCGTGCCGGTCGTCGCGATCAGGACGCCTGCAAGGGCCGGGCCGAAGATGCGTGCGCCGTTGAAGAGCCCCGAGTTGAGACTGATCGCGTTCGGCAGCTCAGCCGGGCCGACCATTCGGAAGGTCAGCGACTGGCGGGAAGGAGCGTCGAGTACTTGGACGAGGCCCATCAGCGCGGCGATGATGTAGACCTGCCACGGCTGCACGACTCCGGTGAGGGCGACGACCGCCATCGTGGAGGCGAGCACCATCTGAGTGACCTGAGTCCCGATCACCGTCCGCCACGAGTCGAGCCGGTCGACGATGACTCCCGCGACCAGGCTGAAGAGCGTGAACGGCATGAACTGGCAGAGCGCCAGGATCCCGACCGCGACCGGGGAGTGGGTCAGGGAGAGGATGAGCCATGCCTGCGCGACGCGCTGCATCCAGGTCCCGGTGTTGGAGATGACCTGGCCGGCGAAGAAGAGGCGGTAGTTGCGGTGCTTGCGGACGCTTGAGAACGTGCGGGCGCCTGCCCTGAGAATGGCTGCGGTCAAGCTTCGTCTTCCGTCAGCAGGTGCGTGAGCGGCTCGATCGCGGCGTCGATCGCCTCGAGCTCGTCCGGATCGAGCGAGCGCAGCCGCGCCGACAGCCACGCCGTGCGCTTCGACTTCACCGAGCGGAGCACCTTGTGGCCTGCGGCCGTCAGCGTCAGTCCGACGCGGCGCTGATCGCCCTCGACGGGCGCGCGGCCGACGAGCCCTGCTTCCTCGAGCCGGGCGACGAACTTCGACATCCCGGGCACGGACATGCGCTCGAGGGCGGCGAGCTCGCGCACCCCAATTCCCGGACGGAACTTGATCTGAACGAGAAGCGAGACCTGGCCGCCGGTGACCCCGAGCGAGTGGATCTCCCGCCGGAGCTGCCGGTTCAGGTGCAGGAGAACCGGGCGAAGGCGGTTTGCGAGGACTGTTGGATCGGACGCGACGGCTGGCATTTCGTTAACTAGGTTAACTAATCGGGTCGACCTCCCGCGGACTTGAGGCGTAATCCCCCCATTGAGGGGCCGCAGCGCGGCCTGTCCGCGAAGCGGACCAGGGAGGGGGTTTGGGGGAACCTAGGTTCCCCCAGGGCTTGAGGCCGATGTGTATGGGCAGAATCAGCGTGTGGCACGAAAACCACTCGAGGACGTCGCCCGGGGGCTGAAGGTGCTGGGAGAGCGGCTGTCCCAGACGACGGGCGCCGGCGATCCGGCGGAATGGATCTCGGATCAGCTCCGGCGGCCGGAGCCTGCGCGGACGATGCCCGAGCTCCAGGCCGAGCTCGACGCCCTCGTCGGGCTCGAGACGGTGAAGGAGCAGGTGCGGGCGCTCGTCGCCTTTCTCCAGGTGCAGGCCGAGCGTCAGCGGCACGGGCTCCCGGAGGTTGCGACGTCGCAGCATCTCGTCTTCCTCGGGAATCCGGGGACGGGCAAGACCACGGTCGCGCGGCTGCTCGCCGAGATGTATCGAGCGATGGGATTGCTGAGCCGCGGCCATCTCGTCGAAGTCGACCGGGCCGGGCTCGTCGGGCAGTACGTCGGCATGACGGCGATCAAGACCGACCGGGTGATCCGGCGCGCGCTCGACGGCGTTCTCTTCATCGACGAGGCGTACGCGCTCGCGCCGGGAGACGAACGCCAGGACTTCGGGCCGGAGGCGATCGAGACGCTGCTCAAGCGGATGGAGGATTACCGGCACCGCCTCGTCGTGATCGTCGCCGGTTATCCCCGGCTGATGCATCGCTTTCTGCAGTCGAACCCCGGGCTGCGCTCACGCTTCTCCCGCGAGATCACGTTTCCCGACTACTCGACCGACGATCTCGTGGAGATCACGAGGAAGCTCGGCGAGGAGTACGAGTATTCGCTCGACGAGGAGGCCGTCGAGGCGCTGCGACAGATTCTCGGCCGCGCCGCGCGCGGCGAAGGCTTCGGAAACGCGCGCTTTGCCCGCACGTTGTTCGAGCAGGCGCTCAATGCGCAGGCGCTACGGCTGGCCGGCGTGCAGGGCGGTGAGCTCGCAGATCTGGAGCGGTCGGAGCTGATGACGCTTCGCGGGGAGGACTTGGTTGCCGCTGCCCGGGCACTGGGTGAGGATGGCTCGGACGAATCGCGAGCCGGGTTCTGGCGGCGTCGGCGCTAGTCCGCTCGAGCTTCAGTTCAGCCAGGCCGCGACGAGGAACGCAATCGCAGCCGCGGCTGCCGCCGCAACGAGCAGCAGGTTCAGGGCGAGCAGGATCGTCAGCGTCTGAGGTCGCCGTTTCGAAGGCCCGGCACCTGCGCTTGCCGGTCGTCCCCAGCCCACGGCGCCGGCGAGCACATTGGTGATGAACTGGTTGAGGCTGATGCCGCTGCGGTCCGCCGCACGCGCGAGCTCTTCGTGGAGGCCGGCGGGCATGCGTAGCAGCAGGCGTCCGCTATTTCTCCCCGACCGCTGACGCGGCTTGGCGGCGGCGTCTTCCTGCGGCGCTTCCCCGACGGCTTCTGGAGTCGCCATGCCACGAGTTTAGGGGCTTCTCACGGCCCGCACAACGCAATTCTCCCTCGAAATCGTCGTGGAGCTTGGCCAGCCCGGACGCAATCAGCCTTGATGCGTGCGTTTGCGAGACACCGAGCCGCGCCGCGATCTCGCTTTGCTGGAGATCGCCGAAGTAGCGAAAGCCCAACGCCTGCCGTTCACGGGGGTCGAGCGAGCGCAGGCCGCTCTCGATCGCGAGACGATCATCGGTGGCGTCGAAGTCGTCTTGCGGCCGGGCGGCATTCGATGCGTCCGCAAGCGTGAGCGGCGCCCGTGCCTGTTCCGCACGCAGTGTTTCGGCAAGTTCCTTCTCGTCGAGCTCCGCCGCAGCTGCCAGCTCCGACGAGGTCGGGTCTCGGCGCAAGTCGGCGGTGAGTTGGCTACGAGACGTGCGCACGCGGACGCTCGCCTCCTGATAACGCCGTGGTATCCGGATTGCGCCGCAGCGATCGCGCAGGTGCCGCTTGATCTCCCCGAGGATGTTCGGGATCGCGAACGCGGCGAACTGGACTTCTCGGTCGGGCTCGAAACGATCGACCGCCTTGATGAGGCCGATCGACCCGACCTGCACGAGATCCTCGAGACTTTCGCCGCGGTACGCATACGGGCGGGCGATCGACACGACCAACGGGATGTACGCCTCGATCAGGCGTTCTCGAGCGGAGAGGTCCCCCTCCTCCCGATACGCGCGCAGCAACTCCGGTGACGAGTTGCACGAGCGAGCCAACCGTTCCGCCGCAACGATCGTCATTTCTCTCATCGACACTGTAGACATTTCCAAATGCATTTTCAAATCGCGCGGGTGAACGCAATGAGCATTGGGTAGTTGTTTCTCCGGTGGTCTCGTTTTCGCACGGAGGACTGGTGGGAGGAAGGCAACACTCGCGAGGGCCAACGAGAAGCTGGGGACTGCTCGCCCTGCTTCTCGTCGCTGCGCTTGCTGCGATTGCCTTTACTGCGCCTGCGCGTGCCGACGAGAACCTCCAGACGAGCTCGACACCGCCGCTGCGGATCGATCGATCGGCAGCCGTGGTCGTTGCCGAAGTCGATGCGGCAGCGGTGCCGGACGTGATCGTTCCGGCGTCCGCTACCGCAGCGCCGACCGCTGCGGCTCCGGAGTCGGTGACCATGGAAACACCTGCAAATGAGGTCTCCCAGGAGATGGCCTCGGTGGACGACGCAGTTGCGCCGGAGGAAGCTACGACGCCGACGGGAGCGATATCACTCCCTGCGGTCGTGCAACCGCACGGGCCTCGCGCGTCCTCTAATCCGGGGCTCTCACGGAGAACGCCGAGGCAGTATCACGGCGTCGCACCGCAGTATCAGCCATCGCCCGAGCGCCGCGCGCCAGTCGACCGCGTGGCGCCCTCCGAAGCCGGACCGCCCGTCTCACCTCCCGCGCCCGACAGCCCTGAGGAGACGAACGGTGAGAGCACCGGCAACGGTTCCAATTACGGAGCGAATTGCGCGGATGTGTCCACAGATAGTGCGCCAATCTGCCCCGAAGGTGGTGCTCATAACAGCGATTGGAATTGTGAGTGGATCGCGTACTGCAGCACCGAGATCCCGCCGGTCGAGACACTCCCGGCGCTACCTGAATGCGTCGTTTCCACACCGAGCGCAGGCCAGTATCAGCAAGCAGACGGGCAGTATCAAAGCGACCCGACGTGTGAGCCGGCTCCGGTCGACACCGGCTGCGCTGCAGTCGGTGCCGTTACGCCGGCGGTCTCCCCTCCGGTCTCGACCACTGCACCGGTGCCTGCAGACGTTTCGCCGAACCAACCCCAGCCTGCTGAGCAGCCGACGACAGCACCGGCGGTCGCGCGGCCCCGTGGCGGTACTGACGGTCGCGCTGAATCCCCGCTCACGAAGGCCAAACAGGAAGCAGGCGGCGACACAGAGGGTTGGTCGCAGGTGAGCACGAGCCTTGCGGCGGACCCGGCTGCGGCTGCGGCTGCGGCTGCGGCTTCCACGTCCACGTCCACGTCTCGGCCGGCTGCCGTGACTCGGCCCGACCCGGCGCCACGCGGCGATGTTCCCTTCCGCGCTGAGCCATCAGCGGTCACTTCCGTAAAGCCGCGGGAGTTCCGTCTCGCACTGGCGCCGCCGCTCGGCAACGTGGCGAACGTTCCGGTCTCTTCACGTGGTCCAGGGGGTCTCGGCGATGCCTGGCTCCTCGTCTTCGCGGTGCTGCTGGCCGGCGCCGCGGCCGTCGGTCTCTCGGCGGCCGGTTCGCTGACACTGTGGGTGCCGGCGGTCGCCCTCGAGCTCACGGCGCGCCTGCGGAGCAAGGGCTTCTCGCGGGCGGCGGGCAGCAAGCGCGCAGCGTCGAAGGACGAGTCGTCGGACGCGATCAGGTATCGCGATTAGTCGAGCCGTCTTGCGGTTCCCGGGATCTTTCGAGCTTGTCGACCTTGAAGGGCGTGACCCTCAGCTCGGAGCTGAGAATCGGTGCGCTCTCGTCGTTGTAGACGACCGTGTCTGGGCTCGACGTGGGATCCGCCGGTGAGGGACCGGCTCCGTCGATCAGACCGAGCGCAGCAGCCTTCCGGACAGCCTCGATGCGGTTGCCGGCGTTGAGCTTCCGCATCGCATGACTGAGGTACTCCTTCACGGTGTGCCTGCTGAGGTGCAGGCGCTCGCCGACCTCAGGATTCGTCAGACCCTCGGCGACGAGCCGAACAACGCTCAGCTCCTGGCCGCTCAGCTTCGGCTCCTCTGTTCTGCCCGCATCGATCAGCAGCGCCGCAGCGCGTGGATCGATCACGCTTTCGCCTGCAAGCACCCGCTTGATCGCACGCCCCAGATCGAGGTCCTCTGCATCCGTGACGAGGAAGCCGCGTGCACCGGCGTCGAGCGCCGCTTCGACAGCTCTCTCGTCGCGCTCCGCCGAGAGGACGATGACCGCGGTTCCCGGCTGTCGTTTCAGGATCGCCGCACAGAGCTCGGCCCCGGAGCCATCGGGGAGCCTGGAGTCCAGCAGCACGACGTCCGGCCGAAGCTCGACTGCCGTGGCAACAGCCTCCGTCCCGCTCTCCGCCTCGGCGACCACGCTTGCGCCGCTCGCCACCAGTTCCGCGCAGATTCCGCGCCGGACGATCCGGTTCGGCTGGACCACGAGAACGCGAGTGGCCATACCGGTGATGGTAGACCCACCTCATCGGGGGGATGGAAGACCCGCCACCCGGGGTCTAGCGATGGACGGGCGGAAAGCCCATCGTGAAGCGCATGGGGAGGGGGCGGTTCCGCTTCGCGCTACTGGCGTGCGTCGTGCTCGCTGGAGCGGGCCTGCACGCCGCCAACGCCGCCGCAGCGGGTGAGGATGCGGGTTCCGGCGCACAGACGAGCTCGAACGGCGCGACCGCAACCGCGCAAAACGTCAGCAACACGAGTCAGACCAGCACGGAGACCCAGACCGGCACCGATGCCGGGCAGTCGCAGACGGTCACTCAGAGCGCACCGACCGAGCAAACGGCTACCGCGGACTCGGTCTCTCAGCAGAATTCGACCAACGCTTCGACTGGGGGCTCCCCCGGCCAGGACAATCACGCCGCGGCCTCGAGCACGGCCGCCAACACCAACAACACGACCCAACAGAGCGCCCAGACCCAGCAGGCCGGCGCGCCGCAGTCGGCAGGCGGCCAGTCGCAGTCGGCCCAGCAGAGCGCGCCGACAGACCAGGCTGCGAACGCGAGCGCAAACTCGACGCAGGTCGCACCGACGAACGTCAACGTGGTGATCCGGCTCGACTCCCCCGGGAACGACGGCCCGGTGGCTCAGACGAACAGCTCAGAGGCAAACGCTGATGCCGGAAACACGAACAGCCTCTCGCAGGGATCCGGTCAATCCCAGAACGGCGCTTGATCGGCTGCAGGCCAGTCTCAGACGTCGAGTCAGGCCGCGCCGACGACGCAGAGCTCCCAGTCGACGGCGACCTCGACGCAGGTCAACCCGCTGAACGCCAACATCGTGATCCGGAACAAGAGCCCTGGCGACGAAGGGCCGGTCACCCAGACGAACTCTGTGCACTCGACGGCGGGAGCCGCGAACTCGAACGCGGTGGATCAGGCAGCGAGCCAGCTTGAAGGCGCCGGCGGTGCGGGGAGCGGCCAGTCGCAAGGTGCTACGCAGAGCGCGCCGACCGTTCAGACGGCCGGCGCGACGGCAACCTCGCTACAGGGTGCTCCGACGAACACCAGTGTGACGATCGACCCCGCCGCACCCGATCCGAACGGTTCGGGGGCGATCGGAACGCTGATTCAGGTCTGGATTCCCAACGACCCCGACACCTCGCCGGCGAGCTCCCCCGCAGCCGGCGAGGTCGTGGGGGCAAACAGCTCGACCGCGACGGCATCCGCCGGCAACGCGAACCACGTGACGCAGTCGGCCGTTCAACAGCAGGACGCCGGCGGACGCCCGTCGTCGGGCCCCACCCAGGTGGGGGGAGGCACCCAGACACAGGTACTCGAACAGAGCGCACCCACGACGCAGTCTGCAAACGCACAGGCCACCTCCATTCAGGGGGGCACCGGTCCCACCTCGATCTCGTCTGCGGCCGCGCAGGCGTCGAACGTGAGTGAGGTCACGCAGTCGGCCACTCAGATCCAGCACGGCGGAGTCGGGGGAAGTCAGGTCCAGGTGATCCGCCAGGAAGCTCCGACCACCCAGTGGGTGAACGCGGAGTCGACCGGAGGTTCAGGCGAGAGCCACTCGTCCTCGAGCTCGACGAACAGCGGCTCGAGTGCAATCTCGCAGAGTGCAGTGCAGGTCCAGGTCGGCGAAGGCAGCCAGGTGCAGGTCGTCGACCAGGACGCCGGCAGGCACTCGTGCGACAAGAGCCGCGCGACCTCGCTCGCCGTGTCTCGCGGGAATGCCCACACTGCCTGGCTCCCGGCATCGAGTGGCAGTCCGGTCGAGTCCGGGTCGATCCGCTCGGAGAGTGGACGACGTGACGTGCGCGACGCCCGGCGCGCGCCACAAGATCCGCGTGAGCCCGCACCGCAGGAGTCGTCCATGCTCGGCGCACCCGGAAACGGCGCGCCGGGAGTCTCACTCTGGGCGTTCGCAGCTTTGCTTGTTCCGTTCCTCTTGACGGCCCCTTGGTGGGCTCGTCGCCATCGCTCGGCGGCCTTCCGGCGGCTGCTGAGCGTCGTCTTGCGACTCGAGCGCCCGGGGTAGCCCCGGCGAGTCCGACGGACAGCTTCGTCCCGTCGGACCTTGCCGTGGTGCTCCGGTGCGCCCCGGCAAAAACGGATCGCAACGACGACAAGAAAAGGAGACATTCGAAACCATGAAACGCCATCTCATTGCGGTGGGCATCGCATTGATTGCCCTGGCCGCGTGGGTGGGGACGGCTTCGGCCGCCGCCGGTGATCCTCCGCCGGGCGCTGACCAGCTTGTCGGCCAACTGGCCGGGACGCTGCAAGGTGCCCCGGCAGCGGGCACGGCGGGGCAGACGGCGTCGGATGCGAGCTTGCCGACCGGTTACGCCTACGGCGGCACGATTCTCGCACCGAGCCCGGGCTCGAGCGCGGCGAATCAGACGGCCACGAACACTGGGACCGCTGACGCGTCGAACACGAGCACGACCGCGCAGACCGCGACCCCGACGCAGACCGGCGGCAGCTCCAGCTGCACGGCCGGCTGTGGTGGTGCGGGGCAAAGCCAGAACATCGATCAGTCGGCAAAGACGACGCAGGACGCCGATGCAGATGCACTGGCTAAGCAGAACGCTGTCAACGCGAACGTCCCCATCGCAATCGCGGGCGGGAACGTGCTCGGCGGCTCGAGCGCGGCCAACCAGACGGCCACGAACACCGCCGACTCCACCGCTGACAACACGAGCAGCACGACCCAGACCGCAACCCCCACACAGACGGGCGGCAGCTCAAGCTGCTACTCGGGATGTGGTGGTAACGGCCAGAGTCAGAACGTCGACCAGTCGGCCAAGACCAAGCAGGACGCCGACGCCGACGCGAAGGCCAAGCAGGACCTCGTCAACGCCAACGTTCCCGTGAGCATCGCCGGAGGCAACGTGAACGGTGGTTCGAGCGCGGCGAATCAGACGGCCACGAACACTGGGACCGCTGATGCGTCGAACTCGAGCACGACGACGCAGACCGCAACCCCGACACAGACCGCCGGCAGCACCAGCTGCTGGTTCGGCTGTGGCGGCAACGGCCAGAGTCAGAATGTCGACCAGTCGTCCAAGACGAAGCAGGACGCCGACGCTGACGCCAAGGCCAAGCAGAACGCGGTCAACGCGAACGTTCCCGTGAACATCGCCGGAGGCAACGTGAACGGTGGATCCAGCGCCGCAAACCAGACGCTGACGAACACCGGGACTGCGGATGCGTCCAACTCGAGCACGACGACGCAGACCGCAACTCCGACGCAGACCGCCGGCAGCACCAGCTGCTGGTTCGGCTGCGGCGGCAACGGCCAGAGTCAGAACGTCGACCAGTCGTCCAAGACCAAGCAGGACGCCGACGCTGACGCCAAGGCCAAGCAGGACGCGGTC
>Ga0307320_10000820_pt1 | contig 11238 bp, 10 predicted proteins | sample ER_DNA_369_FD_194495 | JGI IMG/M metagenome (GOLD analysis project Ga0307320, IMG submission 194495) | Bulk soil microbial communities from the East River watershed near Crested Butte, Colorado, United States - ER_DNA_369 | ecosystem: Environmental > Terrestrial > Soil > Floodplain | place...
CCTGGAGCCGCCTGGCCACGGCCCGCCGCCACCAGGGCCTGCCGGTCGCCCCGCTGCGGGTCGTGGGCCGCGACGCCGCCAACGCCGCCGCCGTGGCCGGGCTGGCCGGGCCCGGGGCGGAGGCGGTGGACTGGGCCGACGCCGCCGAGCTGGTCGCCGGCGCCGACGTGATCGTCCAGGCGACCACCCTGACCGCCAGGGGCGAGCCCGTCCCCGGCCAGGGCCGGCTCCGCCGCGGCGTGCGCGTGCTCGACTGCAACTACGGCCCGGCCAGCCAGGGGCTGGTCCAGGCGGCCCGCGGCGCCGGGGCGGCCGCCGCCGCCGACGGCCTCGGCATGCTCTGCGCCCAGGCCGCCGGCGCCGTGGTCAAGATCGCCCGGGTCCGCCCCGACCTGGACGCCATGGCCGCCGCCGTCGGCCTCCCCTGGCCCGCCCCGGGCTGATCTGCAAGAACCGTTGCAGGGTCCGCCAGGGTGTGCGCCAGCTGGCCAAGGTCGGGCTGCTGGCCATCGGCGACGCCGTGGCCACCCTCGGCCGGACGCGGCCTGCCGGCTACCCGCGGACCTCGAAGGCCGTGCGCATGCCGTTGGCGTAGTGGTTCTCCTTGGTGCCGTCGGCCTCGGTCTCCAGGATGTTGCAGAACAGCGCGTAGCGGCCCGCCGTCAGCTGGAAGGTGCCGGTGCAGTGCTGCTTGGCCGGGAAGGGCTCGATCTCGCCCACGAACGCCCCCTCGGGCAGCTTGTCCTCGTCGACGGTGCCGTCGGCGGCCAGGGGCAGCGTGGCCGGGTCGTCGGCGCGGACGACCACCAGCTCGTGGGCGTCGGTGCCGGTGTTGTTGGCGTCGAAGGTGACGGTGCCGGCGGGCACGTCGGCCCGGGCCGGCAGCACCGACCACTCCTTGAGCTGGACCGCGATGGTGGCGTCGCTGGAGCCGGCGTCGCCGACCGGCTTGCAGGCGGCCGCCTGCCCCGAGGCGGTGCCGCTGCCGCTCGCGCTGGCCGACTGGCCGCCGCCGTTGCGGACCCCGGCCCCGTCGTCCGACCCGCAGCCGGCGAGCAGCAGGGCCAGGACGATCCCCAGCCCGGCCAGCCGGTGCCCGACCCGGTCGCCCACGCTCCCACCCTCCATCTTTAGGCTCTCCTAAGCTCGCGACTGCGGAGCCTACGGAAGCGGCCCGGGCGATGTCCAGCCCCCGCGGCCACGGCCGCCCAGGCGGCCAGGGCGACCAGCCAGGCCCCGTGCAGGACCCAGGTCCACCAGCTCATGGCCAGGTAGTCGGGCAGGACCAGCCGCCAGGCCCGGTACAGCGGGTCGGCGGTGGCGGTGGGGTCCACCGCCCAGGTGATCCGCCCGGCGGCGCCCTCCAGGACCAGCCACAGGTGGGCGAGCACCCCGACCCCGCCGGCCACGGCCAGCAGCACCGGCCGGCGGGGGTCGAGGCCGGACCACCAGGCGACCGCCAGGACGGCCAGGGGCAGGACGACCACCACCTGGCGGCCCCCGAACCACCAGCCCTGCATGGTCAGGGCGACGAAGGTGGCCACCAGCCAGCCGGCGGCGAGCGGGCCGGCCAGGGCGGCCCAGCCGGCGGGGCGGCGCCTGGCCAGGGCGGCCACGGCCGGGACGGCCAGCAGCCAGGCCGGCTGCCAGGCGGCCAGCCCGAAGCCCCGGTCCACCAGCAGGCCGACCAGCCGGCGGCTGCGGCCCAGGTAGTCCGGTTCGGTGCCGACCACCGACAGCTCCCCTTGGACGAAGTGGTCGCCGGCCGCGTACGGCGTCCAGCCCCCGTACCACCAGCGGTGCATGACCAGGAAGGCGACCCCGGCGGCGGCCAGCGACCCGGCCATGGCCAGGGCCCGCCGGCCGCGCCCGGCCCTGGCCAGCCGCCAGCAGGCGACCAGGGCGACGGCCGCGGCCACCGGGGCGTACTTCACCCCCAGCCAGGGCAGGGCGACCACGGCCCCGCCCACGACCAGGGTCTCCCGCCGGCTCGGGGCCGCCGGGGACAGCAGGGCGGCCGCGGCGGCCAGCACGACCAGGGCCGCCGGGAGCTCCGGGTAGATCTGGCTGCCGTAGACGGCCAGGGGCGGCGAGCAGGCGAAGACCGCCACGGCCAGGGTGGCGACGGGGAGCGGCACGCCCAGGCGGCGCACCGCGGTCCACAGGGCCAGGGCGGCCAGCAGCCCGGCCATGGCCGCCATGGCCAGCTTGGCCCCGACCCAGCCGCCGGCCGCCACCGGCCCGGCCAGCAGCAGCGGCAGCAGCGGGTCGTGGGGGCTGAGGCGTCGCCCGTCGGCCAGCGTCTCGGTCTGCTCGGGCAGGGGCAGGGCGTGGAACGGCCGCCAGCGGCCCTCGGCCAGCTCGTCGGCGATGTCCAGGTCGTGGTCCTCGGCCAGGCTGATGGCGGTGAGCAGGTACTGCGGCTCGTCGGCGGTGGTCCGGGTCCCGTGGGTCGCCGGCACCACGATGCCGGCGGCCGCGGCGGCGAACGCCAGCACCCCGACCACCGCCATGGCGAGCCGCACCCGGCCCGGCGAGGTCCCTGGTCGATGGCGGACAGCCGGGACGCCACCCCGGGTCGGCGGGGGGCTGTGGACAACCGGCGCCATCCCCTTCGGCGTCGGGTGAGGTTCCGGGGTGCCGGGTCGTGCCGGGGTGCCGGGTGGGGCGACGGTGGGCTTGCGGGACATCCGGCCTCCGTGTTTAGGTTCGCCTAAATCCTAGTTCGCCCGTCCCCCGCGGCCAAGTCAGGTGTGAGCAGCCCGTCATGGTCCTTCGTCTGCCGGCGCCGCCGGCGCCGCCCGGGCCTGGCCCTTCGGCCGGGCCCGGGCCGGTGCTGGTGTTCCTGCCCGCCCATGACGAGGAGGCGACGGTCGCGGCGGTGGTGGCCAGGGTGCCGGAGCTGGTGTGTGGCCGGCGGGTCGAGTGCCTGGTGGTCGACGACGGCTCCGGGGACCGCACGGCCGAGCTGGCCGCCGCGGCCGGCGCCACCGTGCTCTCGGTGCCGACCAACCGCGGCCTGGGGGCGGCCGTGCGCCTGGGGCTGGCCGCGGCCGTCCGGCGGGGGGCGGCCGCGGTCGCCTTCTGCGACGCCGACCGCGAGTACGACCCGGGGGAGCTGGAGCGGCTGGTCGCCCCCATCCTGGAGGGCCGGGCCGACTACGTCGTCGGCTCCCGCTTCGCCGGGGAGATCCGGCGCATGCTGCCCCAGCGCCGCCTCGGCAACCTGGCCCTGACCGCGCTGCTCCGGTTCGTGGCCCGGGCTCCGATCGGCGACGGCCAGAGCGGCTTCCGGGCCCTGTCGCGGGCGGCCGCGGCCGACGCCGAGATCATCCACGACTACAACTACGCCCAGGTGCTCACCCTCGACCTGCTGGCCAAGGGCCACCGCTACCTGGAGGTCCCGATCGGCTACCGCTTCCGCAGCACCGGCCGCTCCTTCGTGCGCCCCCTGCGCTACCTGCGCCGGGTCGTCCCGGCGGTGTGGCGGGAGCTCAACCGGCCCAGCCCCGGGCCGGGATCAGTCCTCGACCACGTGGGCGGTGAAGCGCTCGCGGGCGGCGGACCAGGCGGCCTGGTCGAAGGCGCCGTCGGGGGCTAGGGCGTCGGCCGCGGCCCAGGCCATGGCCAGGGCGTGGTGGGTGTTGTCGTGGACGAACAGCCCCAGGCGGCCGAAGCTGAGCAGGGCCGGCTGGGCGGCCGCCCAGGCGTCGAGGGCCTGGAACGGGGTGGCGTAGCCGACCCGGTAGACCGGGTAGACGTTGGGCAGGCGGCGGACCACCACCCGGCGGACCGGCCCCGGGTCGGGCAGGCCGCGCTCGGCCAGGGCGGCCCGGACCAGCCCGGCCAGCCGGTCGTTGCCGGCCCGCCACAGGTCGCCGTCGCGTGCGCAGGGCAGCTCGGCGCAGAGCACCGTCCGCCCCGGGGGATCGTCGCCGTCGCGGTAGTTGGCCGGCTCCGACACCCGGCTCACCGGGGTCCCCGGGTCGGGCAGGTAGTGGGCGTCGTAGCCGCTGTAGCGGCCGCCGTCCAGCACCAGGTAGACAAGCAGCATGGCCCGGAAGCCGAGCTGGCCGGCCGCCGCCAGCACCGCCGGCGGCGGGGCCGGGGTGGCCATCCGGGCCAGGATGGGCAGGGGCAGGGTCGACCAGACCCGCCGGGCCTGGAGCGTCTCCCCGCCGGCCAGGGTGACCGTGGCCCCGTCGGGATCGAGCTCGACCCGCTCGGCGGCGGCCCCGTAGCGCAGGTCGGCCCCGGCGTCGGCGGCCGCGCCGGCCAGGCGCTCGCAGATGGTCCCGAAGCCGTGCCTCGGGTACCAGAACCAGGGGCCGCCGCGGCCGGCGCCGCGGGCCACCCGGGCCAGCAGCCGGCCCGGGGAGCCGGCCGACACCCGGCGGCGGGCCTGCTCGCCGGCCAGCTCGCTGGGCTCGAGGCCCCACAGCTTGCGGGCGTACGGGAAGTAGAAGCGCTCGCACATGGTCGGCCCCAGCCCGGCCCGGAGGGTCTCGGCGAAGGTGTCGGCCCGGGGCCGCCGCGCCCAGGCGGTGGCGGCGTCGGCGGCCGCCCCGGCCGCGAACGACGGCGGCAGCCGGCGGGCCAGGTCGACCGGCCGCAGCGGGAACCGGATCCAGCGGCCCTCCAGGTAGATGCGGCCGTTGCGGGGGCGCCGCTGGAGCTCGTCGCCGAGCAGGTCCCGCAGGTCGTCGAGGATGCGCGGCTCGATCGCCGGGTGCAGCCGGTGGCTGCCGTGGTCGACCCGGATCCCGTCCAGCTCGAAGCTGGCCGCGACCCCCCCGGGGCCGGGCGCCCGCTCCAGCACCACCACCCGGTGCCCGGCCCTGGCCGTCCGGTAGGCGGCGCCCACCCCGGCCGGCCCGGCACCGAGGATGACGAGGTCGGTGGGTGGCGCCATGCCGCAGATGCTACCCGCGCCAACCTTGACAAATAAATGTAATGGTTTGTAGCGTTGGCGCCATGCGCGTTGGGGACGCCGCCCGGCGGGTCGGGACCAGCGCCCGGATGCTGCGGTACGCCGAGCAGCTCGGGCTGGTCGCCCCTGCCCGCACCGCCGCCGGCTACCGGGACTACGGCGAGCGCGATCTGCGGGCCGCGGCCGCGGCGCTCGAGCTCCAGGCCCGCTACCGGACGACCCCGGCCGCCCTGGCCTTCGGCCTGCGGGTGCTGGATGACCCCGAGACGGCCGGGTCGCTGCGCCGGCTGGCCCGCCTCATCCGCGGGCAGCGGGGTCCGGGGAACCCCGGGGGGGTGCCCCGGTCGGTCGGGCCCCCCGACCCGGCCGCCCTCGACTTCGAGACCGCCAAGGCCAGGCGCCTGCTCCGCCTGGCCTCCTGACCACGGAGGAGTGCCTGCCCTGGACACGCTGCTCAAGGACCCGGACCTGGCCCCCGAGGGCCTACGCAAGATCGACTTCGCGGCCAGCCGCATGCCCGTGCTGGCCGCCGTCGCCGACGAGCTGGCCCGCACCCGGCCCCTGGCCGGCCAGCGCATCGCCGCCTGCCTGCACGTCACCACCGAGACGGCCAACCTCTGCCGGGCCCTTGTCGCCGGCGGGGCCGAGCTCGCCCTGTGCGCCTCCAACCCCCTCTCGACCAAGGACGACGTGGCCGCGGCCATCCACGAGGAGCTCGGGGCGGCCGTGTTCGCCGTCCACGGGGCCGACCGGGACACCTTCTACCGGCAGGTCGACGGCGTGCTCGCCGGCCGGCCGACGCTGCTCGTGGACGACGGCGCCGACCTCACCGCCACCGTCCACACCCGCCGCCGCGACCTGCTGGCCGGGATCGCCGGGGCCACCGAGGTGACCTCGACCGGGGTCCTGCGGGCCCGCAACATGGCCCGCGAGGGCGTGCTCGCCCACCCCCTGCTGGCCGTCAACGACGCCGCCACCAAGCACCTGTTCGACAACCGCTACGGCACCGGCCAGTCCACCATCGACGGCATCCTGCGGGCAACCAACGTGCTCCTGGCCGGCAAGGTCTTCGTGGGCATCGGCTACGGCTGGTGCGGCCGCGGGCTGGCCTCGCGGGCCCGCGGCATGGGGGCCCGGGTGGTGGTGTGCGAGGTCGACCCCCTCAAGGCGCTGGAGGCGGTCATGGAGGGCTACCAGGTGCTGCCGGTGGCCGAGGCGGCCCGGGTCGGGGAGGTGTTCGTGACCGTCACCGGCAACCGCGACGCCCTCACCCTCGAGCACCTGCAGGCCATGCGGCCCGGCGCCATCGTGGCCAACGCCGGCCACTTCGACCTGGAGGTCGACGTGGCCGCCCTCCGCCGGGCGGCCACCGCCGCCACCGAGGTCCGCCCCGGGGCCGTCGCCTACCGCCTCCCCGCCCCGGAGGGTCGGGAGGGGTCCGGGGAGGGCGCGCCGCCCGCCCCGGAGGGTCGGGTGGTGGTGCTGGCCGAGGGCCGGCTGGTCGGGCAGAGCTGCGCCGAGGCCCACCCGGCCGAGGTCATGGACCTGACCTTCGCCACCCAGGCCCTGGCCGTCGAGCGGCTGGCCAGCGCCGCCGACCCCCTCCCGCCGGGCGTGCACCCGGTCCCGGCCGCGGTCGAGGAGCGGGTGGCCCGGCTCAAGCTGGCCGCCCTCGGGGTGCGCTGCGACGACCTCAGCCCCGCCCAGGAGGGCTACCTGCGCGGCTGGCGCCTCGGCACCTGACACCCTCGCCGGCCCCGGCGGCAGCCGCCAGACCGCCTGATGTTGACGAACCGCTCGCCGGATGGCCGCGGGCAGGTAGGCTTCCCGGCCATGACACCGCTCGCCGCCGCATCGCTCGCCGGACTGCTCGGCCTGGCCGCCGGGTCGTTCGCCAACGTGGTCATCGACCGGGTGCCGCGGCGGGAGCCGCTGGCCCGGCCGGGGTCGCGCTGCCCGTCCTGCGGCGCCGCGATCGCCTGGCGCGACAACGTCCCGGTGGTCGGCTGGCTGCTACGGCGCGGCCGCTGCCGCGCCTGCCGGGCCCCCAGCTCGCCCCGCTACCCGCTGGTCGAGCTGGCCATGGGCCTGCTGTGGTCCCTGCTCACCCTGCGGCTGGTCGCCACCGGGCTCGGCTGGGCCGTCCCCGCCTACCTCGCCCTGGCCTTCGTCTGCCTGGTCCTGGCCGTGATCGACGCCAGCACCCGGCTGCTGCCCAACCGCATCACCTACCCGGCCTTCCCGGTCCTGCTCGGCCTGCTGCTGGTGGCCAGCCTCGGCCTGGGCGACCTGGGCCGACTGGCCCGCGGGCTGCTCGCCGCCGCCGCCGTCGGCGCCTTCTTCCTGCTGCTGGCCCTGATCTCGCCGCGGGGCATGGGCCTGGGCGACGTCAAGCTGGCCCCGACCCTCGGCCTGGCCATGGGCTGGCTGTCCTGGGGGACGGTGGCGGTCGGGGTGTTCGCCGGCTTCCTGCTCGGCGGCCTGGCCGGCGTGGCCGCCATCCTGGTGCTCGGCCTCACCCGCAAGTCGCTGCTGCCGTTCGGCCCCTGGCTGGTCGCCGGCGCCCTCCTCGGCGTCCTGGCCGGCGGTGATGTGGCCGCCTGGTACGCCCGCGCCCTGGTCGGCTCCTAGCCCGCCGCTCCGCTAGCATCCGCCTCGATGCTGCGCTATCTCACCGCCGGGGAGTCCCACGGGCGGGCGCTGGTCGCCGTGCTCGAGGGGCTGCCGGCGGGCGTGCCCCTGACCACCGCCGAGATCGCCCACCAGCTGGCCCGGCGCCGGCTGGGCTACGGGCGCGGCAAGCGCATGCGCTTCGAGGAGGACCGGCTGGAGGTGCTCGGGGGGCTGCGCCACGGGCGCACCCTGGGCTCGCCCCTGGCCGTGCGCATCGACAACAGCGAATGGCCCAAGTGGACCGAGGTGATGAGCCCCGACCCGGTCGAGGACCCGGAGGCGTCGGCCACCGGCAGGGGCGTGCCCCTGACCCGGCCGCGGCCCGGCCACGCCGACCTGACCGGCATGCAGAAGTACGGCTTCGACGAGGCCCGGCCGGTGCTGGAGCGGGCCTCGGCCCGCGAGACCGCGGCCCGGGTGGCCGCCGGGGCGGCCGCCAAGGCCCTGCTCGCCCAGGTCGGGGTGGCCGTGCTCAGCCACGTGGTCCGGCTGGGGCCGGTGGCCACCCGCTCGCGGGCCGTGCCCACCGCCGCCGACCTGGAGGAGATCGACGCCTCGCCCGTCCGCTGCCTGGACGGCGAGGCCGAGGGCCGGATGGCGGCCGCCGTCGACGCGGCCAAGGCGGTCGGCGACACCCTCGGCGGGGTGTTCGAGGTGGTCGCCCACGGGCTGCCCCCCGGCCTCGGCTCCTACGTCCAGTGGGACCGCAAGCTGGACGCCCGCCTGGCCGGGGCGCTGATGAGCATCCAGGCCATCAAGGGGGTCGAGGTCGGCGACGGCTTCGCGGGAGCCGCCCGGCCCGGGTCGCGGGCCCACGACGCCATCGTGCCCGGGGTCGGCGTGGGCCGGCCACGGCGGCGCACCGGGCGGGCCGGGGGGATCGAGGGGGGCATGTCGACCGGCGAGACCCTGCGGGTCCGGGCGGCCATGAAGCCGCTGTCGACCCTGGTCCGGGCCCTGGACACGGTGGACGTGGCCACCGGGGCCAAGGCCAGGGCGGTGGTGCAGCGCTCGGACGTGACCGCCGTCCCCGCCGCCGGGGTCGTCGGCGAGGCCGTGGTCGCCCTGGTCCTGGCCGACGCCCTCCTGGAGAAGACCGGCGGCGACTCCCTGGCCGAGGTCCGCCGCAACCTCGACGCCTACCTGAGCGGCCTCGACCCCCAGGGGCCGGGTGACCCCCAGAGCGCCGGAGGGTAGACGACGGGTGGCTGGGCCAGGTCACGGCGGACCCTGGCCAGGTCCCGCGCGGAACGCCACAGCCGGACCCGGAGGGCCAGCAGGGCCACGGTCTGCCCGGCCAGCACCGTCACCGCCAGCCCGCGGTTGACCACGGTGTCCTGGCCGAACAGGTCGAGGAGGCGGCCGAGCTCGTGCGGCCACAGCGAGAAGGCGGCGACCCGCCGACGCTGTCAGCTCCGGGACAGCCGCGCCGTCACGCCCCGGACGCTGGCGCGGCGAGGACGCAGCCAGGGTCTCGACCGACGTCGGCGTCCGGCATCTGGGTGTTAGGCTTGCCGCCATGCGCCAGATCCTGCCAACCATCGTGGTCATCGGGTTCATGGGGGCCGGCAAGACCTCGGTCGGCCGGCTGGTCGCCCGTGCCCTGGGCCGCGAGTTCGTCGACACCGACCTGATGATCGAGCGGGCCACCCGGATGACCATCTCCGAGCTGTTCCAGCGCGAGGGCGAGCTCAGCTTCCGGCGCCGGGAGATGGCCGCCATCGACCGGGCCATCTCGGTGCCGGGACGGGTGATCGCGGTCGGCGGGGGCGCCGTGCTCTCGGCCGAGAACCGCACCGCCCTCAAGCAGGCCGGGCTGCTGGTCTACCTGCGGGCCACCCCCGAGACCCTGGCCGGCCGGCTGACCGGGGTCACCGACCGGCCGCTGCTCGGCGACACCGTCGACCGGGCCGGCCGCATCCGCGACCTGCTGGTGGCCCGCGGCCCCATCTACGAGACCGCCGGCGACGTGGCCATCGACACCGACCGGCGCAACGTGGAGCAGGTGGCCGTGGAGGTCATGGAGTGGTACCGGCGCCGGGTCGGCGCCATGGCCGGCCGGTGACCCTGGAACCGGGCACCGCCGCCAGGGTGGAGGTCCGGACCGCCGGGGGCGGGTACCCGGTGCTCATCGGGACGGGCCTGCTGGACCGGCTCGACGAGCTGCTGCCGCCGTTCCCGGGGGCCGAGGCGGCGGCCGTGGTCGCCTCCCGGCCCGTGGCCGCGGTGGCCGAGCGGGTCGGCCGGGCCGTGGGCCGGCGCGGACTGGCCGTCCACCGGCTCGAGGTGCCGGCGGGGGAGGAGGCCAAGCGCCTGGAGGTGGTGGCCGGCCTGTACGAGAGGCTGGCCGCGGTCCCGACCCGCCGGGCCGACCCGGTGGTGGCCGTCGGCGGCGGCGCCACCACCGACGTCGCCGGGTTCGCGGCCGCCACCTGGCTGCGCGGCGTCCCCCTGGTCAACGTGCCCACGACCGTGCTCGGCATGGTCGACGCCGCCGTCGGGGGCAAGACCGGGGTCGACCTTCCCGCCGGCAAGAACCTGGTCGGGGCCTTCCACCAGCCGGTGGCGGTCGTGGCCGACCTGGACTCCCTGGCCGGGCTGCCCGCGGCCGAGGTCCGCTCCGGCCTGGCCGAGGTGGCCAAGGCCGGCCTGGTCGGCGACCCCGCCCTGGCCGAGGCCCTGGCCCGCTCGGCCGGGTCGGCCGTGGCCGCCGACCCCGACGCCCTCGCCCCCCTGGTCGAGGGGGCGGTCCGGGTCAAGGCGGCCGTGGTCGCCGCCGACGAGCACGACAACGGCCCAGCCGGCAGCGGGTTGGTTGATCGCCGGCCGACGGGGTCCGGGCAGCCGGAGGCGGGTGCCCCGGTGGGACGGCTGGCGCTGAACTACGGGCACACCCTCGGTCACGCCCTGGAGCGGCTGGCCGGCTACCGGGGGCTGCGGCACGGGGAGGCGGTGGCGCTGGGCATGGTGTTCGCGGCCAGGGTGGCCGAGGCGCTCGGGCTGGCCCGGCCGGGGCTGGCCGCCGGGCACGTGGAGCTGCTGGCCGCCCTTGGCCTGCCCGTCGGCGGGGTGCGCCTGGACCCCGACCAGGTGCTGGCCGCCATGGCCACCGACAAGAAGCAGCGTGGCGGCCTGCGCCTGGTCCTGCTGCGCCGGCCCGGCCAGCCCGAGGTCGTGACCGCCCCCGACCGCCGGGTCCTGGTCGCCGCCATCCGGTCGCTGGCGGGGGGGTCCGGGGGGCCGCCGGGGTGGTCTCCCGGTGGGTCGGGGGGGTCCGGGGGACCGCCGGGGTGGTCCCCCGGTGGGGTGGGGGGGGGCGGGGGCCCCCGGGGGGGGGCCCCCCGGTGGATCGGGAGACCCGGCGTGAGGACCTGGCCGCGGACCGGGGAGGGACCGCTGGTGCTGGTCCTGCACGGGCCGAATCTGTCGGCGCTGGGCCGCCGCGACCCCGGGCACTACGGCACCCTCGACCTGGACCAGATCATGGACCGGCTGGCCAAGCTGGCCGGCGAGCTCGGCCTGGCCGTCGAGGGCCTCCAGTCCGATCACGAGGGCGACCTGGTCGAGGCCCTGCTGGCCGCCGCCGGGCGCGGGGTGGCCGCGGTCGTGTGCAACCCGGGCGCGCTGGCCCACAC
>Ga0307320_10000822_pt1 | contig 11213 bp, 10 predicted proteins | sample ER_DNA_369_FD_194495 | JGI IMG/M metagenome (GOLD analysis project Ga0307320, IMG submission 194495) | Bulk soil microbial communities from the East River watershed near Crested Butte, Colorado, United States - ER_DNA_369 | ecosystem: Environmental > Terrestrial > Soil > Floodplain | place...
CGGGCCGTTGCCGGCCATGATCCACGTGATGGAGGCAATGACCTCGGTTGGGCTCCCGCCTTCCGCGTCCCGCGAGGAAGCTGACGACTATCGGCGCTTCGAAGCGATCTACCGCGAGCTTTGCGTGCTCCAACCGGGGACCCCTTCATTACGAGGGAAGGACGAGTGAGGGACACGCGTCCACGCGCGGGCACGGACGGGCATCTTCTCGCTGGAAATTGGGCAGTTCTCCAGCGTTCGCATTGGACGCGCGTGCCCGCTCGTGCCCGACCTTGTGTACCCGTTTTGTACCCGCGCGGCACCGCATGGGGCCGCTCATGCCGCCGTCAGCTTGCGAAGCAAGTCTTCGAGTCGACCCAAGCGCTCTTCGATGACGTCTAGCCGCGCCTCGATGCGTTGCTCGGCCTGGCCCTCGGCCAGCCCCCGCTCTTCGGCTGCCCGCGCAACAAATATCGACGTGATCGCTGCGACGAAGATGGTCACGAAGGCGACGCCGTAAAGCATCACGAAGCTGGCGATGATCCGGCCGGAAGGGTTGGTTGGCGATACGTCGCCGTACCCGACGGTCGTCACGGTTTGGAGTGCCCACCACATTCCGACCCAGATGTTCGGGTACTCGCCGTGGTCGAGCGCCCAGATCAGGGCTCCGCTGCCGACCACGACGACGGCGGTTGCGGAGACGATCACAGCGGTCGCTACACGGACGGACGGCGGTTCGCGCAGGACCCGAGAAAACTTCCGCTCGAGGAACGATTGAGCTGCCCGGAGCATGGGGCGACTCAGCCTGCCGTCGCAGGCACCGGCTCTGCGACAGCTTCCTGGGCCTTGCGACGCCGATCCAATATTGCGATCACGATCCAAGCTGTAGCCGCCGCGACCACCGCATCCGGGACGGCGTCCACGCCGGTCGGACCTACGAGCAGGGCGGCGAAGAGTATGGGTGTCAGGAGCATGTGGGTGGCGGCCGCCATGCCGGCAGCCGTTCCGACCGCGACCGCCAGCGTCGGCGAGACGTCGAACCAGATCACCGGGAACGTCGCCAGCGCTACACCGAGAAAGATGGCGGGGAAAACAGGGCCTCCCCGGAAGCCGCAGCCAAGGCAGACTCCGTAGGCAAGGGCTTTGGCGACGAGCAGGATCAGGACGATCTTCGCCGAGTCCTCCGCAACGACGGCCGGTACGCCCGCTTGCCCGGAGAACAGCACGGTCTCGGCGTCGGCTCCGAACCAAGTGGCTGTCTGAGACAGCAGACCCACGGCGAGCCCACCCAGGATGAGCAGCAGCGGCATGCCGATGCGCTTTTCGCCGTCCGAGACGGAGAACGCGAATCGACGAACCACTACGACAACGAGCGCTGTGAGCACACCGACGACGATTGCGAGAGCCGTGTCGCCGAGATGCACACCGGTGTACTCAGGCAGGCCCGTGAAGGAGATCGCCTGCGCGTCGAGCCCGCCCCAGTCGCCGAAGCCGACGAAGACCAGATAGCCGACGCCGGCCGCCACGAAACCGGGCAGGAGGATCGGAATAGCCGAGGCGCCGAATCCGATCGCTCCCTCCATCATCAAGACGCCACCGACGATCGGTCCGCCGAAGAGCGCCGAGATGGCAGCGAACGAGCCGGCATTCCCGAGCACAGCGCTCTCCTGTGCGCCGAGCCGTGCCAGGCGGGTGATCACGATGCCGACGATTGCTCCGAGCGCGATCAGCGGCCCCTCCGGGCCGAGCACCGCACCGAAGGAGAGCGTGCCGATCGCAGCAAGCGCGATCCCGGGCGCGTACGAGATCAGCGGCGGCTTCCCCGCGAACCCGTGAAGCGGGCTGTGGCCGCCGTCGCCCGGCAGGAAGCGGCGGGCAATCACGACGAGGCATGCGCCAGCGAGGGGGAGGCCGATGACCAGGTACCAGGGCGGAGACGATTCGTCCAAGTGGTGTGGAAGGTCGTGCCAGAGCCAGTGCTCCACGTGGTGCACGAAGGAGAGGAAGGCAGATGCGAGCAGCGCGGCCGGAATCCCGATCACTGCGCCCAGCAGCACCAGGCGGATGTAGCCCCATGCGCCCATCTCGGGTTGGGCACGCTCGCTCAAGAGGACCCTGACACTGGTGTCGTCACATGTCCAGCAGGTGGATCGTGAACGCGGCGGTGAATCCGAGCACCACCATGACTCCGACGAGTTTGCCTCCGTGCTCGAAGGCCTCGGGCATCATCGTGTTGGCCAGCATGGTCAGGATCGCGCCGGCCGCGAACGTGAGCACGAAGGCGTTCACGTCCGGCGAGGCTTCCTGGAAGAGGCTGTAGCCGGCCAGCGACGACAGGGCGGAGACAAAAGCGATCCCGATCCACATCCAGAGGATGTTTGACTTCTTCCAGCCGCTGGCGAGGAGTCCGGCGGTGGCGGAGATCGACTCGGGCACGTTGGAGATGAAGACCGCAGCCAGGTAGGCAGCGCCCACTGCTCCGCCTTCGTAGATCGCCAGGCCGATCACCATCGACTCCGGGATTCCGTCCAGCACGGTTCCGAGCACGATCGAGAGCGGGGAGCCGCCTTCGTCGCCCTCCTCGTGCGCCCCGGTTGCGTCCTTGCGGTCACCGCCGCCGAGGTGGTCGATCAGCCGGTCGCCGGCAAAGAAGACCAGACACCCCGCGAAGAGGCCCGCAATGGTCCAGCCGTTGCCGACCGACTTCTCCACCGCCTCGTCGACCAGGTCGAACGCAACCGCGCTGATCAGGACGCCGGCGCCGAAGCCCATGATCAGCCCGATCACGCGCAACGGGATGCTGAAGAGGAACGCGATCAGCGCGCCGACGACGAGCGAGGAGCCCGCCAGCAGCCCCCAACCGAAAGATCCACCGAACTCCATCTAGCTCACCGCCTCGATCTCGCTCGGCCGCCACGTCTTGTCGAAGAACGGCTGGAGCGGGTTGTAGAGCCGCAGGATCGTCCACCAGCCCTTGCCGGGGACGGTTTGCAGCCAGTTGTGCTCTTTGCCCTCAGGCGCGGTCGGCCCGAAGTAGATGTCGGTCGAACCGTCCGCGTTGGTCTCGACGGTGCCGGACTGGCTCCCGACGCCCGGCAGGTGCTGATCGGTCTGGAGCATGGACCGCGTCTGGCGGTCGTACAGGATCACCGACCAGAAACGGGATTCCGGAATGTCCGCGGGCAGGGTCAGCTTGTAGCTGCGGCCACCATCGAAGAAGGCGCCCTCGCTGTCGCGCATCGCGTAGATGTACTGCGAGCCGATGCCGGTGAGGCGCATGCACATCGCCGGAGTGGTGCCGGTGGCCATGTAGAAGAAGTTGGTGCGGGAGTCGAGCTTGCGGGCCCCGTCGCTCGGGCCTACCGGGACTGCGCCCTCCGCGGTGATCAGCGGGGGCGGATCCATGAACTGGTAGCCGCCGACGAAGAGCGCACTCTCCCACGCCGAGTCCGGGTAGAAGCCGAAGCCCTCCCCGGGTCGGGCCGCGAAGGTGACGGTGCGGGCGGTGGCGTTGCCCACCACGGCGGCCTCCTCGAGGATCCTGCGCATCCGCTCGTCGGGCTCGAACTTCTTTCCGTGCACGATCCCGACCGACGCCAGCAGACCCAGCAACTCCGGATCGCCGGCCTCCGGCGGCTCCTGCTGGACCAGTTCGTCGATGACCTCCCAGAAACCGTAGTCGCCCGGGAACAGGGTGTTGAAGGACACGCCCGACGACTCGACGAAGTTGGTCTTGGGCGCCTCCTTGCCGGCGCCGAGCGGCGCGTGCCCGGCTAGGAAGCTGGCGACGGCTGTGCCCGCCGCCCCCGGCACGTACGGTGAGACCCGGAACCCCTCGCGGATCACCTCAACCGGGGCAGTGGGATCGTTGTCGATCATGAACGCCCGGCCGATCACCGTCACGCGTGTCGTGCGAGCGTGGCTGACGTGGAACCCGCTGTCGGGAAGCGGGCCGTCGTAGCCCGGACCGACGATCAGGTACCGGCCTCCGGCGCCGCGGTCGGGGCCGGGAAGACCGACGTCGGTGACCCACCTGAACCACATGTCGTCGATCGTGCCGAGGATCCCCGACGGCGCCCCGATGGACGGCACGTCGATCACCATCGGCCCATTCGACAGGTCGAGGAACCCCCAGAAGTACACCGTGTCGGTGTTGGCGGTCAGGAACAGCGACGCCGAATCCATCAGCTCCGAGAACAACGTGAACGAGTTGTCCTCCACGCCCGCCGACATGAAGCCACGACGCAGAGCGGTGAGCGACACGCCCGGTATGGCCCCGAGGAACGCCTGCACTCCGTGCTGGAAGTCGAGGTTGTCGTACAGCAGCGCAGCCGTCTCAGCAGACGGCGCCCCGTCGTCGAACTGCAGCGTGCCGAGACGGCTCTCGACCCGGTCAAGGGTCGAGATCGACTTCAGAGCCTCCGCAATAGTGTCGCTCGACGAATTCATCGGATGCCTCCTTCGTTGGTCTTTTGAACCGCGCGCCGCAGTTGTGATGTGTCAGGCACGGATGCCTCCTCGTTGATGTGGCTCATCGAGCCTTACCTTCCTGGCTCGGAGCATGGGCACGAAGGCACCGGCTTTCGTCATACGGATTGTGTGAAAACCGTGGGGGTCACGTGTCGAGCGTCCCGAGCGCCTCTTCCACGTCGTACCCGATTGCGAGTGCGAGCTTCGGGGCGCAGAGGACGACTCGTGCGGCACCCATGACCGGCGCCACCGCCTCGAGGGTGGCGACGATCTCGCCGTTGGTAGCTCCGGCTGCGAGCGCTAGCGCGACCGCGTGCTGGAACGAGGAAGGCGCGGCGTCAACGACGATCGTCGCGGCGACTCGCACGAGCGCCGCGGTCCTCCCGTCGAGAGCAAACGTCGGCCGGATGGTCTCCTCGGAGAGAATCTCCTCGACGAGTGCGTCGTCGTGCACGGCGAGCCGACGCAAGTGCTCCTTGTAGTCGTCCATGTCGCCAGCATCTATCCGACCTCATGCGGGCTTACTATGGCGTCATACGCTTTGGATGAGATTCGGCTGCGGCGGGTGCACCGAGCTCTCCAGCAACCCCACTTCGACGGCACGCGCGATCGCCTCGCTGCGCGACGAGGCGCTCAGCTTGCGGTAGATCGATACCGCCTCCGTCTTGACGGTGTTGCGCGAGATGAACAGCCTCGTTGCGATCTCCGGAATGGTGAGATGCGTGGCGAGATAGGGAAGCAGCCTGAGCTCCGCACCCGTCAGGCTCATCGCCCAGGCGCCAGCCGGCTCGGAGGTCGCCGCCAGCTTGTCGTGCAACTCTCGCGCGTCCTCGACGAGGGAACCCATGTCGGGGCGAAGCTCGAGCACCCGCTCGGTCTCGCTGAGGATCGTGCGCGCAGCGGCGACCTCGGCGAGCGCCAGGTGGGCGCGTGTGAGCTCGAGCCCGACCTGGATGGTCAGCCAAGGGAGGCCGTGGCCGAGCAACGGCCGCAGCCGGTGAACTCGGGCCAGCGCGGCGCGCGCCTCGTCACGCCTCATCTCGTGGAGTGCGACGCGCGCGGTTGCCACGTGCGCGAGCGCGCTCGACGAATAGTCGCCGAGGCCTGTCTCGTCGACAAGCGCCTGCGCAGCGCGTGCGCGTGTCCCTGCCTCGCCCCAGGCTCCCTGCTTGGCCGCGAGGAGCGCGAGCTCTGCCTGAGCCACGTAGACCAGTTCCACGGCCTCCAACGCTCCTGCCAGCTCGACGAGCGCGATGAGGTCGTCCGTCGCCCGCTGGGTCTCGCCGAGCAGAAGGTGCGCGATGCATCTACCGAGGAACGCATCGGGGATCCAGCCACTTCCTGAGGGGAGCAGATCGAGCGCCAGACCGGCGTCGGTGAGCGCTTGCTCGACACCGTTGCTCATCATCTGCGCCCGCAGCGTCGCCACCCAGGGCTCGATCGTGGCGCTCCCGTCCGAGAGCGGGATCGTCGAGGTGGCCGTTTCGGCGAGAGAGAGCCACCGCTCGGCATCGGTCGGGCGGCCTGTCAGCGCACGAACCCAGGCCCCGTAAACGGCGAGCGCCGGGTACTGCACCAGCTCGTCATCGCCGAACCACGAGAGCCACTCCTCCAGGGTCTCAATTCGGCCGTCGTAGTAGACAGACAGGGCGAGAGCGTCGACCAGGCCGGCGACGGCTTCCGTCTCGCCCGCAGCGTGCCCGTAGACGAGCGCCGCCTCCGTCAAGTCGTTGGCAAGGCACCAGGCCATCGCACGACTGTTGAGCGCGGGCACGAGTTCCGGGTCGCTCCGCTCGAGCTCGTCCCGCAGGAGCTGGCCGAAGAGGTGGTGATAGCGATACCACTCGCCACGCCGGTCGAGAGGAACCACGAAGCCGTTCGTACGCCCGAGCGTCTCGAGCATGCGCGCCGATCCCCTCGTCTCGAGCACGGCGTCGCACATACCGGCGCTGAGACGATCCAGGACGGACGTGTGCTTGAGGAACCGCGCCTCGACTGTCGGCAGCCGGGACAGGAGCTCGAAGCGGAAGTATTCCGAGACGAACCGGTCGGACCCGCTGAAGCCCTCGGTGCCTGTCGGGCTTGCCGCCCCTGCCTGCAGCGACAGCGCTGCGAGGTACAGGCCGGCAGGCCAGCCCTCCGTTTGCTCGGTCAGCTCGGAGAGCTGGCTCGCGTCGAGCTCGACAGCCACAGCGTCCAGCAGCAACGCCGCCTCGAGCTCGTTCAGCCGGAGGTCCGGCACGCCGACCTCGTACATCCGTCCCTGGGCCCGCCAGCGGGCCAGTGGCAGCAGCGGCTCTTCCCTGCTCGCGATCACGATCTGCGAGCCGGCCGGAACGGACTGGACGAGTGCCGCGAGGATGTCCAGACACGACGGATTGCTGACTGTGTGCAGATCGTCGAGGGCCAGCACCAGCGGGCCCTCGAGAGCCGCCAGCGCGCTCGTGATATGCGGGACGCGCATCGCCCAGGCGGATGCCCCTGGGCCTGACAACGCGTCAAACAGCGCGGGCGGGAGGGGCTCGACCCGGTGTATCGCTGCGGCGATGTACCGCAGGAACACAACGGCGTCGTTGTCGTCCCGCCCGTCGAGGGAGACCCACGCGAACGGCCGGGGATCAACCTCCGCCAACTGCGCCAGAAATGTGGTCTTGCCGTACCCGGCGGGCGCGACCACGGTCGCGCAGGGCACACTCGCCGCACGCAGCCGTCCGATCGCGTCCAACTTCGCCACGGTGCCGTGCCGGGTCAACGGTGCAGAAAGCTTGACCTCATCGAGGTCGAAAGGGGCCGCCTCGACTGTCACATCTACTTCCGATGCTAGTAGAAGTCGAGCAGAACAACTAACGCCGCGAGGACTGCTCGATGACTCGGGCGATGCGGTACGGACGTGGGGTCACACGAGCTCGACGTCCGGTAGCGCCCATGTCCCGTCGAACAAGCCCTCCGTGGGGGTGTAGAAGCGGAACATCGGGTAGAAGCCGCTCCCGGGCACGGTCTGGAGCCAGTTGCTCTCCCCGCTCGCGGGCTTTTGGGGCCCGAAGTACAAATCGATCGAGCCGTCGGCGTTGGTCTTGAGTTCGTCGTAGGACGAGTGGGCGGCGTCGTTGCTCGGGCTCGAGACCATCGAGCGGGTCGCCGTGTCGTACAGGGTCACCGACCAGAAGGCTGCCGCGGGTGCGTTCGCCGGCACGTGCGATCGATATGACTTGCCGCCATCCAGCCGATTGCCATCCTTGTCCTTGAACGCCTGGACGTAGGTCGAGCCGGGTCCGGCATGCTTTGTCCCGATGAAGGGCGAGGTGTAGATCGCGCCGTATGTGTAGTGCAGTCGTTCGTCGAGCTGGCTGTAGGTGTCGGTTTCCTGATCGGGCGACACGAGGGTGACCCAGTCCCAGTGCGTGCCTGGGAACGCGTTGGCGCCGCTGATGCGCTGGTGCCCGTCAAAGAGCATGGTTCGGCCCATCGCATCGCCGAGCGTGGCCGCCTCTTCGAGGATGGCGCGCTGGCGCGCATCAGGCTCAAAGCGCTGGCCCTTTTCAATACCGAGCGGCTTGAGCATCGCCATGAAGAAGCGGTCGCGTTCCTGGACGGGGTTGTTGTTGATGAACGCAGAGAGGCGTGCCCAGAACTCGAGGCCGCCGGGCGGCGTGGTATCGAGCTCCACGCCCGAGATGGACACGAACTTCGTCGGCTCTGGCTGTGCGCGTTCGCTCCACGGGTAGATACGCAGCTGCTTCACGCGCTGGACCGCGTCCGGCACGTCACCGTCCACCACGATGCCGCGGATCATGAAGCTGTGGTTGTTCATGGTCGCGTGCAAGACGTGATGGCCGTCGCTCGGGACCTCTCCGTCGTAGTCGGGCGGCAGCAGTAGGAAGTTCCCACCCTTGTCACCATCCGGGCCGGGCAGGCCGACGTCGGTGACCGAGCGTTGCCAGTAATCGTTGATGATTCCCACGGTGGCACCCGGCGGAACTTCGATCACGACAGGCCCTGCCTGCGCGAGGTCGATGGCCGCGACGGCGTAGATCGTGGTGTCGTTGGCCGTAAGCCAAATGGATTTCGGGTCGACGAAGTTGTCGGCGATCCCCAGATCGTTGAAGTCGGTGCCGAACGCTTCCTTTGACGCGATCTGGATCGATTCGAACGACACCGCCGGATAGGCCCAGAGGTAGGCCTGCACGGCGCGCTGGAAGTCCATCTCGTCGTAGAGCTTCCGCGTCGTCTCGGCGGTCGGATAGCCCGACTCGTAATCAAGTGTGCCGAGGCGCGTCTCGATGCTGGCTGGTGTCCTGTTCATCGTGGTGTGTTCCCTTCTCCTGGAATCCTGTGAAGTTGCTCGCTCCCGCCGGAAACTCGACGGCGATGGAATCAACGGGGCCGTGTAGTCACGCTCGTGGCCCGCCGTGTGATGTTCCGTCGTACTCGTGATGCTGGATCGGAAGTCCCGAGGGGTTCATCGCCCACGGATGCCCGTACGCTTCGAAGCCGGAAATCATCGGCGGCGGGAACGTCGGGTCGGCGAAGGCGCCGACTGCGACCCCGATGACGTCCGGCGCGATCGAGATATCCCAGTACACGGTCGAACCGCACTCGGGGCAGAAGTGATACGTCGCCCCACCGCTGTCGCACGAGCGAAACGTGACTGGCTCCGCGCCCTCGATGGGAAACGACCACGTCGTCGATTGGCCTTCTATCGTCACCTGCTCCCTTGGAATTCGCGTTTGCACGCTGAGCACGGTGCCCGTCCGCTTCTGGCACTCGTAGCACTGGCACAGGGAGATGCGCTCTGGGTCGGGTCCTTCGTACGTGACGCTGAGCTTTCCACAATTGCACGAGGCCTTTCGTGTGGCCATTTCCCCTCCAGTATCAAATGGTGCATGCCGAGCGATTTGCACACACGGTGGTGATGAACGTACGCGGCCCGAACCGAGGCCGGGTCATACAATCAAGGTGAAATCGCCGGCTCGGCAGCGTGTTGCCACCGTGATCTACGAAGTCATGTCGCGGGAGCGTTCGTGCACGCCAGCCTGCTCTCCGTCCACGACTGCCGGGAAACGCGGGCACGCACGTCACCGCGCGGGCACTTCCGGGACTCCCGATCAGAAACGTCAGCGCACGCGCAGGCTCCGAAATTCCTGCAAATAGGCATAGCGTCTCGCCCCGAGTGGACCCCTTCACCGGGCGGGACGGAGTCCAGAGATGTACCCGTTTCGTACCCGCCTAGCAGTCTCCGCCGTTGTCTAGCTTGAAGAAAGCCCTGCAAATCGGGCTAAAGCCGACGCGCGGACTCGAACCGCGGACCCCTTCATTACGAGGGAAGTCCCAGCCCGAGCGTATCCGTGAGTGAGCTTTACTTGAACGGCCGACGGATTCGGTGCCGCTCCTTGGCGACGAGCGGTTCGCCCCCCTGATTGACAGACATGGTCTGCCGCCTGGTCACCTGGGCTGTCGCCAGAGCCGCAGTCAGGGGTAATCGCAACTCTGTAGTGAGGCGAACACTTCGGGCCCGCTCAAGCGCTTCCCGCGGCCCGGCCCAGATCGAGCGTTTCGACGCGCAGTTACTTGAGTTCAGGCGGGAGAGCGGGGTGATCCCCGCCCGTAGGGATCGGACCGCCCTCGGCCGTCGGTGGTGAGTACAGGCGGTCTGCCAACGCCCGGTTGAGGCGCCGAGCGAGCGGCAGTCGCTGATCGGCGACCATCGCCGTCACGCCGACTCCTGCGAGGAGCCACGAGCGGCGACGCGCCGCGACGACGACTAGCACTGCGCCGAGCGTCAAGAGGGGGCCGAGTATGACGTCTCGTTCCAGGGCGCCCATTCTACGACCCTCTGTTCACACAAGACGCGGGACGCGCGCGCGCGAATCGCGCGCCGCCGGGGTTATGGGAGCGTGTAGGCGATCGCCCACGAGGGTTCATGGCACGCAGGGAATGTCTGGCCCGGTGGGAGCGTGCAGGAGCCCCATCCGTGGGTGTAGGACAGCACCCCGAGCACCAGTTGCGTGATGTAGGGCGTCCCGCGAAGATCGAGGTGCAGGGCGCTATTGCCCCAGCCAAACTGGGGACTGAAGCTGCTCAGCGGGTTCATCGTCGTCAGGACACACTGGCCAGCCGCGTTGCGCACCCCGCTCATGCCGCCGCCGCCCACGAAGATCCACCGGTCCAAGCTCACGAACCAGAACGGAAATCCGAACCAGCGTCTGTACTGGTACCTAGCCCACACGCCGTAGCTGGTATGGGCGTGCCCGCACGCATCGGCGCCTCCCGAAGCTGCGGGGATGGCCGTCACTCCCCATGCCCCATAGATCCAGACATCCCTGCCGGCCACGCCGTCGTAGCTGACGTAGGAGTAGTCGCTGGCGTCGGCCCCTTGTCCGTACGAGGAGGAAGAAGGCACGAGGTAGTAGCCGTAATCGCCCGCGTAGCCGAATGTCTTGGTCTCGGCATACCCCTGCGGCGGCGGCATCGGGAACGTCCTCATCTCCGCCTCTGAGGCCATGCAGGACACCTTAAAGCATGTTCATGGGATGTTCGGCGGCCGCGACCGACTTCACTGGCCAGCCGCCCCGTCGTCCGGCACACGCAGAGCCGAGGCAGGTCGCAGACAGCCTCTGAGTAGCCCTAGCAGGCTCTCAGTCGCGTTCTAACGGCTTGAAAAGCTAGACGTGAGGTTTTGGATGAGATTGAAGCGACGAAAGTGAAAAAGCCTAGATAAAAACTGCCTTCAATGCCGATAGCCATGCGGCGCTGCGCCATTCTCG
>Ga0307320_10000823_pt1 | contig 11210 bp, 9 predicted proteins | sample ER_DNA_369_FD_194495 | JGI IMG/M metagenome (GOLD analysis project Ga0307320, IMG submission 194495) | Bulk soil microbial communities from the East River watershed near Crested Butte, Colorado, United States - ER_DNA_369 | ecosystem: Environmental > Terrestrial > Soil > Floodplain | place: USA...
TCATCGATGCCGTCCCAGCGTATCTCGAGAAGTGGGGCACGCATCCCAGCTGGTCGCGGATGCTCGGAAGCCCCGTCCTCTACGAGGTGATCGAACGCGAGCTGATCGAGCTTCTCGGGTGCGAGGACGCCCTCGTCCTGCCGACCATCACGCTGATCCATCTCTCCGTCATCCCCGTTTTGGCGGGGGACGGGACGATCTTCGTCGACAACCGGGCACACAAGACGATCTACGACGGTTGTCAGTTCGCATCGGCCCGCGGCGCGACGATCAAACGATTCCGCTTCGAGGACCCTGACGACCTCGAGCAGCTGCTCCGGGAGGATCGTTCCACCACCCGGCTGGTCTGCATGGACGGGGTGAACAGCATGACGGGCAATGCGCCCGACATCCGTGAGTTTGCACGCCTGGCGCGACGGTACGACGCGATCCTCTATGTGGACGACGCCCACGGTTTCGGCGTCATCGGCGAGCGCGCGAACGACGAGTCGAGCCCGTACGGGAGCCGCGGGAACAGCGTCGTGCGCCACTGCGGCGAGACGTATGACGGAATCGTGCTCGTATCCGGTTTCTCGAAGTCCTACTCTTCCCTCGCGGCTTTCATCGCGTGCCCGAAGCAGCTCAAGGAGCTACTCAAGACGGCGGCGCCCCCGTACCTGTACTCGGGCCCCTCACCGACCGCATCGCTCGCGACCGTGCTCGCCGGCTTCGCCGTCAATGAGTCGCGCGGGGAGCAGATCCGCGCCGATCTCTGGCGGAAGACCGCGCAGGTGCTCGAATGCCTGGATCAGCTCGGCGTACACACGCCGAACCGGTCCGGGTTTCCCATCGTCGAAGTCCCTCTCGCTCGCCACGAGGACATCGACGCAGCGGGCCGCTTCCTGTTCGAAAACGGTATTTACGTCACGCTGGCCGCCTACCCGCTCGTGCCGAAGAGCGAAGTCGGATTCCGGATTCAGGTTACGGCCGCAAACTCCCAGGCCGAGATCGACCAGCTCGTGGAGGTCATCGGCAAGCTCGCCAACGCCTTCGACCTTCGGCCCGCCCGCCCGAGCGAATACGCGGCATGAGCAGGCTTGGCCCGATGACCTTGCGGGGGCGCCTCTGGATCGCCTACCTGGCGGCCGGCGCTCTTCTCACCGGCGCGTACCTCTGGTTCCCCCCGCTCAAGGGGAACGGCCCGCTGATCAATCTCCTGGGCCTCTCCTCGTCGATCGCAATCGCCGTCGGAATCTACCTCCATCGCCCGCGGGCCAAAGCAGCGTGGTTTCTCTTCATCGTCGGCCAGTTCCTCTTCTTCGCCGGCGACCTTTACACCTACAGCTATCCGAAGGTCTTCGGTGCCGACGTCGAGTTCCCGTCGCTCGGCGACGCCATCTACCTGACGGTGTACCCGGCCCTGGTCGCGGGACTACTCATCCTCGTCAAGCGGCGAAACCCGCGCGGGGACCGAGCGGCCGTCATCGACTCGCTCATCCTCACGGTCGGCATCGCCTTGATCTCGTGGGTGTTCCTGGTCGCGCCCAACATCCACCTTTCCGGACTCACGCTGCTGGAGAAGGCGGTATCGGCTGCCTATCCCCTTGGCGACATCCTTTTGCTCGCGGCTGCGATTCGTCTCGCGGTGGACACGGGAAAGCGCGCGCCGGCGTTCTATCTCCTCATCGGCAGCATCGTCTCGCTCCTCGCTGTCGACTCGGCCTACACCTACGCGCTGTTGACCGACGCGTACAACCATCAGCTGACATACGACGTCGGCTGGATCGCGTATTACCTCCTCTGGGGCGCCGCGGCGCTGCATCCCTCGATGCGGACGCTCGAAGAGCCGGCGCTCGAGGATCGCACCAGGCTGACGCCCATTCGCCTCGGCCTCCTCGCCGGGGCCTGTCTCATCGCGCCGGGGATCCGAGCGTGGCAGGCCTGGGGCGATACCGACAAGCTCGTGCTCATCCTTGCGTCTGCGATCCTCTTCCTGCTAGTGGTGCTGCGCATGGCGGGGCTCGTCCGTCAGGAGGCGCGCGCCGCAGCACGTGAGCTTGCTCTTCGAGCGGCCGGCGTCGATCTTGTCGCTGCTGCGAGCGGCGACCAGGTGAATCGCGCCGCCGTGACGGCGGTCCAGTCCCTGCTCGACGACCCCGTCAGGGTCCGGCTCGTCCTCTTCCAGCAGGACGGGGCGGTCGTGGTCGCTGCGACCGAGACGGAGGCCGAGTGGCTCTTGTCGAAGGACGTCAACCGTTGGCTGCGTGAGTCGGTGACGGAAACGTCTCAGCTGTGGACGTCGAGCGTGCCTGGTTCGGTCGCGACCGAACTGCGGGCCAGCGAGGCGGGCGTCATCCTCTTCCTGCCGCTCTCTGTGAGGGATGAGACGCGAGGACTCCTCCTCTTGGCCGCCCAGGCACCCGTCGCCCGTGAGCAGGTCGACTCACTCGAGTCCCTCAGCTCGCAGGTCTCGCTCGCCGTGGAAGGAGTGAGCCTTTCTGAGGACCTGCACCGCCGGAAGAGCGAGGCGCGCTTCCGCTCCCTCGTGGCGCATTCGAGCGACCTGATCACCGTCCTCGACGCGCATGGCGTCGTGACGTACCAGAGCCCCTCGGTCGAGCGGGCGCTCGGCTACAGACCGGACGAGATGGAAGGCACAGAGTTTGCCCGGCTGCTCGCCCCCGCGGACCGGCCGCGGCTCGGTCAGATCCTCTCGGGCGTCGGCGACTCGTATGCAGGCGGCGGGGCCGAAACCCACGTCATCGAGTGCAGGGTTCGCCACCGGGATGGGACCTGGCTTCAGTTCGAGGTACAGCACACCGACCTGCTCCAGGACGAGCACGTAAGGGGAATCGTGCTGAACAGCCGCGATGTCAGCGAGCGCAAAGCGTTCGAGGAACAGCTCGCGCACCAGGCCTTCCACGATCCCGTGACGAATCTTGCGAACCGGGCTCTGTTCGCAGATCGCGTGCAGCACTCGATCATGCGGTCCCTTCGGGGAGGCCCCTCCATCGGTGTCATGTTCATCGATCTGGACGATTTCAAGACTGTGAACGACAGCCTCGGTCACGCGGCTGGAGACACGGTCCTACAGGAGGTCGGCAAGCGGCTCGTGGTCGCGGTTCGACCGGCGGACACGGTGGCGCGCTTCGGCGGCGACGAGTTCGCGATCCTGCTCGACGGGATCGAGGACTCGACCGAGGCAGCCGACGTTGCAGCGAGGGTGCTCGCCGCTCTCGAGGCGCCGTTCGACGTCGAGGCGAAGCAGGTGTATCCGCGCGCGAGCGTCGGAATCTGCCTAGCCGGAGGGGACTTCGGAACCCCTGATGCCGAAGAGCTCCTCCGCAACGCGGATGTCGCGATGTATATGGCGAAAAGAGACAGCAAGGGCAGCTACCGCGTGTTCGAGCCCAAGATGCACGAGCGGGTCGTCGAACGGCTCGAGCTCCAGGCGGAGCTCCAGCGTGCACTCGAGCTCGAACAACTCGAGGTCTTCTACCAGCCGGTCGTGAACCTCGCGACGCGCTCGGATTACGGGGTCGAGGCGCTCTTGCGCTGGATGCACCCGGAGCGCGGGATGATCCCGCCTCTCAACTTCATTCCGCTCGCCGAGGAAACAGGGCTGATCATCCCGATCGGCCGCTGGGTCCTCGAGCAGGCGTGCCGCCAGGCCGTCGAGCTGCACAAGCATTTGGACAAGGACCCGCCGTTGACGGTGAGCGTCAACCTCTCGGTCAAGCAGCTGCAGGCGGAGACGATCGTGGACGACGTTCGTGCCGCTCTGGCTTCCTCCGGGCTTCCGCCCTCGTCGCTCGTCCTCGAGATCACGGAGAGCGTCATGATGGCCGACACCGATCTCGCCGTCGAGCGGCTCCAAGCCCTGAAAGGCCTCGGGATCCTGCTCGCGATGGACGATTTCGGCACCGGATACTCGTCTCTCTCCTACCTCAGCCGCTTCCCTGTCGACATCCTCAAGATGGACCGTGCGTTCCTGACGAAGGAGCACGAAGAATCCGGCCTGGCGGGCGCCATCATCGCCATGGGCAACAGCCTCAATCTCGAAGTCGTCGCCGAGGGAATCGAGTTCCCCGAGCAGATCGGTTCGCTTCGCGAGCTCGGCTGCGAGCTGGGCCAGGGATTCTTGTTCGCCAAGCCGATGAGCCGCGACGCCCTGGTCGAATACCTCGACTTCGGCGTCGACGAGGTCGCCGGCAGTGCAGCATAGCCACGAGGCGCTCGATCGCCCGGGCGGCTTCTCGCGCATCAATCTGCTCGCTCCACTGAGGCACCGCGACTTCCGCATCCTGTGGGCCGGGATGACGGTGTCGCTTCTGGGCGACGGCATCTTCCTCATCGCAATGGCATGGGAGGCGTACGCGCTCTGGAACGCCCCGGCTGCGCTTTCGATTCTCGGCATCGGCATGACGCTGCCCACGATCGCCTTCCTGCTGCCGGCGGGCATGCTGAGCGACCGCGTCGACCGTCGCCTGGTCATGCTCTGGGCGGACTTCGGGCGGGCGGTCGTGATCGGGGTGCTCGCCGTTCTCTCGCTGACGGGCGCTCTCACCTTCTGGCAGCTGGTCATCGTCGTCGCGATCTACGGCGTCGGGACCGCGTTCTTCATTCCGGCCTTCGAGGCGGTCGTGCCCGACATCGTTCCCTCGGCGGACCTTCCGGCGGCGAACTCCCTCGACCAGTTCGTGCGCCCGATCGCGCTTCGTCTCGTCGGGCCTGCCGTCGGGGGGGCCATGGTCGCCGGGCTCGGCTCCGGCACGGCGTTCGCGCTCGACTCAGCGTCATTCGCGGCATCGACGGTCGCGGTCTGGATGATCCGGCCCCCGGTTCGAATTGCCGGGGCGGAGTCAGAGACAGCGGTGGCCGCGATGAAAGCCGGGCTTCGATTCGTCGTCGGCCGCGTATGGCTCTGGGGCACGCTGCTCTCGGCTGCGATTGCCTACCTCTGCTTCCTCGGTCCCGCCGAGGTCCTGCTTCCCTACGTGGTGAAGAACGACCTCGGCGCTTCGGCCCGCGATCTTGGCCTCGTCTTCGCGGCAGGCGGCATCGGCGCGATCGGCGGCGCGCTCTTCATGGGGCAGTGGGGTCATCCGCGCCGCGACGTCACCGTCATGTATGCGACCTGGACGGTTGCGACCCTCGCCGTGGCCGGCTACGGCCTCGCGAGCTCTTCGTGGCAGCTGATGGTCGCTTGTCTCGTCTTCAACGCGCTCGAGACCGCCGGCACGATCATCTGGGCGACGATCAAGCAGCGCCACGTCCCGGCCTCCATGCTCGGCCGGGTCTCCAGCCTCGACTGGCTGATATCGATCGGCCTCTTGCCACTCTCGTTCGCGCTGACGGCCCCAGTGGCGGAAGCCCTCGGAGCCCGGGCGACGCTGGTCGGCGCCGCGGTTATCGGCGCGATCGCCACGTTGGGCGCGCTGTTCATCCCGGGAATGCGCTCCATCGAGGGTGTCGCGTCACGGCCGACGGGCCAGGTGCCCGATGGCCCGTCCGAGCTGCTTCGGCCGCCGGCGCTCGTCGACCTCTAGTCAGCCGAGAAGTCGAGTTCGAGGCCGGGGCGGGAGGCCTCGACGACGACCGCCTGCCAGCGAGGCGTGCCTCCTTCAAGTTGGAGATTCAGCTGGACGCTCCCGCTCACCAGCTGCCGATCGGAAAGATGATCCCCTACGGATAGCTCGACAAGAGTAGGGATGTCGGCGGTGACATGCACCTCGTAGTTGCCTGCCCCGTAAAGCCAAAGCGGGGCCTGGAGCTCGGTCGTTCTCCCGTCGCGCCAGCCCTGGCAGAAAACAGGCTCCGCGCGTGAGGGCTCGGCGAAGGGCGGCGGAGCCGACGACGAGCCGCGCTCGAACAGCGTGACCGCTCCGCCCTCCGCGGTCGGGGCCCAGCCGGCCGCTTCGAGTCCGCGCCAGGCGAACCAGGCTGAACGGTCCGCTGCCTGTTCGTAGACGCCGCGGTGCAGCAGGACGCTCTCGACGCCGAATCTCTCGAGAGTTTCCTCGTCGCCCGGCTGCAAGAGTCCGCAGCCGATCCGGTTGTAGGTGAACGCGAACGAATAAGCGCTTCGCGGTGCGAGGGTGTTGTAGCCCTGCGGCCGCTCGCGAGGCGCCTGGAGCTCGTAGTAGTCGTAGACGCTTCCGTAGTGGATCCCCGGGTCGAAGAGCGGGAGGTCGAGGATCCGGCCGGGGCCTGAGAGGGCCGCATAGGCGGCGTTGTCAGGGTCGGCCGCCGTCGCCGAGACCGGCTGGGCGCCGAGGTCGAACGCGACCAGGACGAGCAGGCCGGCCGCCACAGCCATCCCTCTCCGCCCGGCCCGCCGGACGAGATCCGCGACGGCGAATGCGAGCAGGGCGGCCAGCGCGAGGTCCGCGATGGGCATGAAGCGCTCGGGCACCCGCGGGAAGCGGAGCGGTGGAAGCGCGTGCCAGAGCACCGAGTATGTCGGGAGGTTCGTCCCGAGGGCGAGGAGGATCGGGACGATCGCCGCCAGCCCGAGTAGCACGGCTAGCCAACGGCGTCCACGCCAGAGGACGACCAGTCCGACGACGGCGAGCACGGGCGTAAGCCAGCCGAAGTAGACGAACTCCTCGCTCCCCGGCCGGTGCCAGCGGTTGAAGAGGTCGGCCCACTCGGCCTGGAACTTGCGCACGTCGGCGAGCGAGCGCCCCTGGTCCTCCGCTGACCCGGCAATGAGCGTGTAGCGGACGACGAGGCCGACGGTCGCTGCGGCGACGGAGCCTGCCACGGTCCAGAGAAGGGGAATCGGCCGGCCGCGCACCAGCGCGTAGGCGAGCACGAACGGGACGGCGCCGAGCGCGAGGTGGAGCTGGCCCGAGAGGGCGATCGAGGCGAGGGCGGCTGCCGTGAGCGCACCCCAGCCGTGGGCACGGCGAGGCGTCGAGGCCACCCGCCCCCGCTCGATCCCGAGGAGCGCGAGGGGGAGGAAGACCGCCGCCCAGCCGAGGAGGTGGCCGGACGCGCTCTGGTCGAGGCGGTACGGCGCGACGGCGAAGGCGAGGCCCCCGATCCCCGCCGCCCAGGGCCCCAGGGCGAGCGCGCGCAGCCAGAGGTACGTCAGGAGGCCCGCGACGACGATCGTCCCGAGTAGGAGCAGGTTCCAAGCGACGACAGGCCCGAAGAGCGCGCCGAGCGGCCAATAGACGAGCCCGAACGGCCAGCCGGCGAGCACGGTCTGCGGCTCGGCGAGCGGCTGGAAGCTGTAGGGGTCTTCCCAGGGCGCCGCGCCGTTGGCCAGCTGGTGGCCGACGAGCCAGAGGCGGTAGACGCTCTGGAGGTGGTCCCCGGCCGGAGGCTCGCCGTAGCCCTGCCCGCCGCTCGCCATGAACGCGCTTCCGAAAGAGCCGATCGCGGGCCACGTCGCGGCGACCGCCGCCCCCGCGTAGAGAACCGTTACGAGAGCGAGCGGGCGGCGGCCAAGAGCTCGTCGAAGTCGGGCACCTCTGCCGTCTCGTACGTCCATGACCCGCGGATGATGCCCTCTCCGTCGACGAGAAAGGCGCTCCGCCCGGCGACGTCCTCCATCCCGCGGTACTCGTGGCCGACCCCGAACGCGCCGACGGCGTCCCCGTTCCAGTCCGAAAGAAGGGGCGTCGAGAGGTCGAGTGCCTGGGCCCACGCCACATGCGACCAGGGGCTGTCGCGCGAGATCCCGAAGACCTTCGCCCCCGTCTCATCGAACTCCCGGCCCCTGTCACGCAGGAGCGTGAACTCGTCCGTTCAGGTACTCGACCAGTCGAAGAGGTAGAAGAGGAGGACGTAAGGCGAGCCTTCGGCCAGCTCGCGGAGCTCGACCTCGTCGCGCGGCGTCAGCCAGACGCGCGCGGCCGGGACAGCTTCGCCGACGGCGATCATTCGGCCGGGAGGGCGGCCGCTTCGGTCGCGTCCGCGATCTCACTCGCTACCTCGACGATGTCGCGGTTCGCGTTGAAGACGCGGAGCTGCCGGTCGGCGCCGTTTCCCTTCGCGAGGATGTCCTTGACGCCCTCGAGCTCGCGTTCCGCACCGAGCTCGCGCGCGTGCGGCTCGATGTCCCGGAGCGTCCGCCGGATGAGCTGGGCGACCGGCACGCGGTTCCTCCGGCCCGTCGCCAGGTCCATGACCGGTGCCTCGAGGCCGTAGCGCGCCCCGAGCCACTTGTTCTCGGAGATGAGGATGCGGTGGAACGAGGGCAGCTCCGCGCCCGAGTCGAAGCGCTCGGCGTAGTGCTTCACGAGGGCCTGCACATAGGCGGTGAGGGCAACCGTCTCCTCCACGCGGGTGACCGCGTCCATGACGCGCACCTCGATCGTCCCGAAGCGGGGATGAAGGCGGATGTCCCACCAGATGTGCGTGTAGTCCGCGATGCAGCCGGTCTTTTCGAGCTGGCCGACGACCTCCGCGTAGTCCGCGTAGTCGCGGAAGCGCGGCGGCGGCCCGGAGCGCGGGAAGGCAGCGAAGACCATCTGCCGGCTCGACGCGAGCCCGGTCGCCTCGCCGCGCCAGAACGGCGAGTTGGCGGAGAGGGCGAGGAAGTCCGGGAGATGGAGAAGGAGCGCGCTCGTCACCTTGATCGCCTTCTCGGGGTCGTCCACGGCCACGTGGATGTGGAGGCCGAAGATGAGCTCGCGGCGCGCGACATACTGGAGCTGGTCGACGAGATTTCGGTAGCGGTCGCGCGCGGTGATCCGCTGACGCTCGAAGAGGCTGAAGGGATGCGTGCCGGCGGAGCCGACGCGCATGCCGCGCTCGCCCGCGATGCCGCTCACAAGGCCCCGGAGCTTCCGGAGCTCGGCGTCCACCTCGGCGACGCCCTTGCAGACCGGCGTCGAGATCTCCACCACCGACTGCATGAGCTCCGGGCCGATGCGGTCGGTCAGCTCGCCGTTCTGCGCGGCGGAGAGGACGGTGTCCACGTGCTGGACGAGATCGAAGCTCTCATTGTCGAGGAGCATGTACTCCTCCTCGACTCCGAGGGTGTACTGGTCGCCCGCCCCGAAGCTGTGGTCGAGCACGCTGACGCCCGGCGCGAAGCTCTTCCCGGTGATCGTGGCCGGATAGATCTGTTTCACGGCCCGTAAGACTCTAACCGCCTGCCGGTGGAAGAAAAGCCCGGCCGCTCTCGTCTGGTGCGCAAGAGCAGGGGTCGCAGGAAGGGAGCACACAAGATGCGCAGCAACCGGAGAAAGAACTGGTTCATCAAGCGGTTTGCCCTCGGGCTCGCCATCGCAGCGATCGCAGCCCCCGTCGCGCAGGCGAAGGTCGACGAGGGCTCGTCCGTCCAGGCGAACGGCTACCAGGCGTTCGTGACCGACTTCCCCTCGTCGCAAGTCAACGCATCCGACTACGGCATGCCTCGCGCGATGCCCGTGGACTACGCGGTGAACCGCGGCGATCAGATCGAGGTCGTGCGCTCGCAGCCGCGCTCGACGGGCGACAGCTTCGTGGCGTCCGACTACGGAATGCCTCGCGCGCTGCCGAGCGACTACGCGCTCGCAAGCGGAGATCAGATCGAGGTCGTCAGGGGACTGCCGCAGGGCACCTCGAGCGACAAGATCGAGTTCGTCCGCACGCAGCCTCGGTCGATCGGCGGGCCGCAGGTCGTCGCCGCCGGCTTCGACTGGAACGACGCAGCGATCGGCGCCGGGCTCGCGATCGGGCTCGTGCTGCTCGGTTGGGGCACCGCCCTGGCGACGCGGCATCTCGGTCGGCCGCAGACCGCCTAGGACACGCCAGGACGGCAACAAGTCGTGAGCGGGCCTCAGAGCCCGCTTACGACTGCCTCGGCCTCGATTTCGACGAGCCAGCGCGGATCGAGCAGTCCGCCGGCGACAAGCGTCGTGTTCGCCGGGCGGACGTCTCCGAAGATCTCTCCATGGGCGCGGCCGACACCCTCGAAGTCCTCGGCCCGCACGAGGTAGACGCGGGTGCGGACGACGTCCGCGAACGAGGCGCCCGCCTGATCGAGGGCGGCGCCGATGATCTCAAAGCAGCGCCGGGCCTGGCCGTAGGAGTCCTCGGGCGGATGGGCGCCGTCAGGCATGACGGGAGCGGTGCCGGCCACGTACACGTGCTCGCCGACGCGGACCGCGCGGGAGAAGCCGACGACAGGCTCGTACGGTGAGCCCGAGGAGATGAGCGTGCGCTCCACGTGGCTAGTATCGCCAAGTGGAAGGGGTACTAGCGTGGACGCCCTCGCCCAGATCGAGGCCTGGCCCGTCGAGCACGCCGCTGCCGGCGTCGTCCGCGGCGCGGAGACGTGGTCTCACGGACCGGTCGACCGAAAATTCGCATGGGCCTCGGTGACGAAGCTCTTCACCGCGACGGCGGCGCTCGTCGCGGCGGAGGAGGGCGTGCTCGACCTGGACGAGCCCGCAGGCCCGCCCGGCGCGACGGTGCGGCATCTACTCGGGCACGCCTCCGGACTCCCCTTCGACGGACCGCGGCCGATCTCCAAGCCCGGCGAGCGGCGGATCTACTCCAACACCGGCATCGAGGTGCTCGGGGCCTTTCTCGCGGAGAAGGCGGAGATGCGCTTCGCCGACTACCTCTCGGCGGCTGTGCTCGAGCCGCTTGGACTGAGCGGCACCGCGCTCGAGGGCCCTCCGTCCTCCGGCCTCAACGGGCCGCTCACGGACCTGCTCGCATTCGGACGCGAGCTCATGGTCCCTACCCTTGTCGCGCCGGAGACCCTCCGCGAGGCCACCACGGTGACCTTCCCCGGCCTCGCGGGGATCCTGCCCGACTTCGGGCGCTACGAGCCGCTCGACTGGGGCCTCGGCTTCGAGATCCGCGATGCGAAGGAGCCGCACTGGACCGGCACGAGCAACTCGCCCCGCACGTTCGGGCACTTCGGCGGGGCGGGGAGCTTCATCTGGGTCGACCCGGAGGCCGGCGCTGCCTGCGCCGCGCTTGCAGACCGGCAGTTCGGCCAGTGGGCGAAGGATGCGTGGCCTCCTCTCTCCGACGCAGTTCTCGCGGAGCTACGATGACCGGGAGCCGTGTGGAATCTTCTGATCATCGTCGTCTGCTACACGTTCGCGGCGCTGTGTCTCCGCTTCCTCGGCGGCTTCAACTCGGCTGCTGATGCCCTCTCGACCTGGGGCCGACGATCGTCGCTCACGAGGATCCGCAAGCGCGGCCTGACGTTGCGAAGCTACGCGCGCTCGCGAATCTCGTCGTAGACGGCACGCTCGCAGCTCGCCACGGTGGCC
>Ga0307320_10000826_pt1 | contig 11197 bp, 9 predicted proteins | sample ER_DNA_369_FD_194495 | JGI IMG/M metagenome (GOLD analysis project Ga0307320, IMG submission 194495) | Bulk soil microbial communities from the East River watershed near Crested Butte, Colorado, United States - ER_DNA_369 | ecosystem: Environmental > Terrestrial > Soil > Floodplain | place: USA...
CCGGATCTGCGACAGTGTCACCCGGGTCGAGGACGCGGTGGCGATCGCCGCCTTCTGCCAGGCGCTCGTCAAGTACTACTGCGAGCTCTACGAGGAGCAGGGCGACGTGCCGAGCTTCCACCGGATTCTCACCACGGAGAACAAGTGGCTCTCGGTGCGGTACGGGCTCGAGGCGCCGATCATGGACCTCGCCACGGGCCGCCGGAACCGCGTCGCGGTAGCACAGCTCGTGCGGCGGCGGCTGAAGGACCTCGAGCCGCACGCGAAGGAGCTTGGCTCGGAGCGCGAACTGGAAGGGATCGTGGAGATCCTCCGGCGCGGGAACGGCGCCGACCGCCAGCTACGCGTCTACAACGCGAACAAGGACATCGTCGAGGTCGCGCGCGAGATCGCCGACGCCACCGAGGCTGCGGCCGGGCCGGGCTGACATGGGACCGGAACCGGCCTCACGGTCGTATTCCGATGATGGACCTCAGCAGGGGCGCCGTTCGTATGGACGGGGCGCGATGGCCGGCTTGCGAGGCGAGGAGCGCGCTTGGGTCCGCGGGGCGCAGGCGGGCTCACTCGCCGATCTCGAAGCCCTCTTCCGGGAGCACTGGCCCCGCGCCCACCGCGCCGCCTACCTCGTCGTGCACGACGCCGCGGCCGCCGAGGACATCGCGCAGGAGGCGTTCCTGGCCGCAATCCGATCCCTCGACCGCTTCGACCGCCGGCGCCCCTTCGGTCCGTGGCTCCACCGCATCGTCGTCAACCGGGCGATCGACTGGGCGCGCTCACGCACGCTGCGGGCGGAGGTGGGCGACGGCGCGCTGGCCGCGGTCGCGGACGGAGAGCGACTGCGCCGCGGCTTCTCGCCACCGGTGGTGGCGGCGCTCGCCGCCCTCACACCCGAGCAGCGCGCGGTGATCGTGTTGCGTCACCTGCTCGAGTACACGCCCGGGGAGATCGCCGAGCTGCTCGAGCTCCCCCGTGGCACGGTGAACTCCAGGCTGCGGCGCGCGCTCGACGACCTGGCCGACCGGCTGGAGGACGACCGGCCGTGAACGAGCGGCGACTCCACCAGGCGCTCGTGGGCGTCACGCCGCCCGACGAGATGGGCGCGCAGCGGCGGTCGTGGCGCGTCGTCCGGACCGCCTTCGGCGAACGGGAGCCGACGCCGTGGCCGGTCCGGCACCGCAGGCCGATCGTCGGGGCGGCGGTCGCCGTCGCGCTCCTGGCCGCGGCGCTCAGCTCGCCGGGGCAGGCGGTGATCGGCGGTGTCCGCGACGCCATGGGCACGAAGACGACCGTCGTCCAGGGCGTGCCGCAGGCCCGGCCCTCGCTGTTCTCGCTTCCCGCGCCCGGGCGCGTCCTGGTGACGGCGCCGACGGGCGCATGGATCGTCTCGGCGGACGGGCACAAGCGTCGGCTCGGCGACTACCGGGACGCGACGTGGTCGCCCGGGGGCCGGTTCGTCGGCGTCTCGAAGGCGAGCGCACTGGCCGCGGTGACGCCGAAGGGAGACGTCCGCTGGACGCTTTCCCGCCCGCGCGTGCACGACCCCGCCTGGGCCCCGAGCGGCTTCCGCGTCGCGTACCTGAGCGGGAGCAACGTCAGGGTCGTGGCCGGCGACGGTACCGGCGACGCGCGCATCGACGCAGCGCAGAACGTCGCGCCCGCCTGGCGACCGGGCGAGGAGCACCTGCTCGCGTTCGTCGACCCCGCCGGGAACGTGAACGTGGTGCAGACCGACGACAAGCAGGTGCTGTGGACGGCCGGCGAGAGCGCGTCGTCGCCGATGCAGCTCGCATGGTCCGCCGACGGCAAGCGCCTGCTTGCAGTGCGACGGCTCGAAGGAGGCCGGATGGCGCTCGTGGTCTTCGACGGTGAGGGCCGCCGGCGCCAGTACCTGGAGCTGCCCGGAACCCCTGCGGACGCGGCGTTCGCGCCGAGGGAGCACTCCCTCGCGCTCCTGCGGCGGATCGGACCGCGGAGCGAGCTCGTGGTCGTGAACGGCGACTCGCTCCGCAACCAGCAGGTCGTCTTTTCCGGACTCGGCCGGTTCTCCGAGGTGACGTGGTCGCCGGACGGCCGATGGCTCCTGGTCGGCTGGCCGAGCGCCGACCAGTGGCTCTTCATCCGCTCCGCGGACGTCAGCAAGATCAAGGCTGTCTCGAGCCTCGGCGTACAGTTCGATCCAGGAGGAACGGGCGCCGGTCCGTTCCCGCGGATCGAAGGCTGGTGCTGCCCACCGCGATAGGGTCCAGCCGTGCTGGCGGTCGGCGACCAGATCCCTGACGTGAAGGTGTGGCTCGCCCCGCGCGAGCCGACCTCGCTGCGCGAGCTGGTGGCGGAGGGCCCCGTCCTCGTCCTCTTCTACCTCTTCGACTGGTCGGGCACCTGAACGAACGAGATGGAGCTCCTGCGTGACAGGAGCCGGGAGTTCGAGCAGGCGGGTGTCAGGCCGATGGCCGCTTCCCGCGACTCCGCCTGGTCGCACGTCGCCTGGATGCAGGCGCTCGACCTCACCTTCCCGCTGCTCTCCGACTGGAACGGCGACGCGGTGCGCGGGCTCGGCGTAGCGCGCGACTACCGCGGGATGCAGGACGTCCCCGAGCGGACGGCGTTCCTGATCGACGCCGGCGGTACGGTCCGCGGCGCATGGAGCTACGAGGACGCCGAGGTGCCGGACCTGGACGAGCTCCTCGAAGCGGCGCGGTCCTTGTCGCAGCCCTCGTAGCGCTCTATCTCGGCGCCGCCGTCGTCTCGACCTGGCCGGCGCTGCGGCACGCGGACGACGAGTTCCTCGCCGAGGGGCTGCGAGGCGTTCCCGGGGCCGCCGCGCCCGGCGACCACCTGCAGACCGCGTGGCAGCTCTGGCTTCCCGGCCACCAGCTCGGGCGTGCGGCTGCGCCGTGGGAGGATCCGTACAGCTTCCGGCCGGAGGCTGACCCCCGGGTCAACTTCGCAGGGTGGCCCTTCGCGGTCGTCTTCGGGCCGCTTCAGCTGCTCTTCGGGACGGTCGTCGGCTGGAACCTGTTCCTGCTGCTCGGATACCTGGGAGCCGGCGCGCTCACCTTCGTATGGCTTCGGTCGGTCGGACTCGGGATCTGGCCCGCGGCGATCGGCGGCCTGGCTTTCGCCCTCGCGCCGTACCGCGCGGTCCAGGCGGGCGCCGGGCACCTGCTCGCCTGGACCTCGATGCTGCTGCCGCTCGCGCTCTGGGGCTGGGAACGCCGCCGCTACTGGCTCGCCTCCGCGGCGCTCGCATCGATCCCGCTCTCCGGCCAGGTGCATCTCGCGCTCGGCGCGGTCGCGTTCTTCATGCTCTACGCGCTCCTGCGCGGCGGCAGCCGACGCTGGCTCGCGGGAGCGGTCGTCGCGACGGTGGCAGGAGGCCTCCTCGTCTGGGCGCTCGCGATCCGCGACTCGATCGGCGAAGGGCGCTCGTTCGCGCAGGTGGAGCGCTACTCCGCCCAGCTCTCCGACTTCGTCAGCCGCACCCCGGAGCACGGCCTCGAGGCGTTCGTCTTCCTCGGCTGGCTCACGCCCGTCCTCGCCGTGCTCGCGCTTGTGTCGCATCGGTCGCGCCTTTCCCTCGTCCTCGGCGTCGGCGCGCTCGTCCCCTGCCTGCTCGCCCTGGGGGCGAACCTGCCGGGCTACGAAACGCTGTGGGAGGCGCTTCCCGGGCTCGGCTCGACCCGCGTTCCGGGCCGGTTCATGCCGATCGCGGCCCTGTCCGTCGCCGGCCTCGTCGCGGTGGCGCTCGACCAGGTGATTCAACACAAGCGCTGGTTCGTCCCGGCAGCAGCGCTCGTGCTCGTGGCGCTCGATCTCCGGCTCGGGGTGACCGCGGTGCGTCCAACTTCGACGGATCCCGACAACCGCGCCTACGCGGCGCTCGCCGACGCCGGGCCCGGCCGGCTCGCCGAACTGCCCCCGTACCCGCCCGACCGGCAGGACGGCAGCGTTTACCTCTACTACGCGATGCAGGCGCCGCGGGAGCGACCCGGCGGCTACTCGAGCGTGGCGCCCGAGGCGGCGCTGCGGACCTACCGGAGACTGGCGCCGTGCCCGTCGGGAGGCGAGCTCGACCGGCTCGGCGTCCGCTACGTCACCGTCTTCGGCCGCCCGCGCTGCCCGGCCACGGGCGAGCTGCTGGCGCGCGACGGGCCGGTCGCCAGCTATAGAAGGCCCTGAGATGGCTGACCCGGAAGGGCGAGTTGCGAGCGAGGAGCGCGTCGTCCGCGGCGAGGACGGCGTCCGGCGGTGTTTCTGGGGCGCCTCGACACCGGAGTACCAGACCTACCACGACGCCGAATGGGGCTTCCCCGTCGACGACGACCGCCGCCTGTTCGAGAAGCTCGTGCTCGAGGGGTTCCAGTCGGGGCTCTCCTGGCTGACGATCCTCCGGAAGCGCGAGAACTTCCGGCAGGCCTTCGCCGGCTTCGATTTCGAGCAGGTCGCGCGCTTCGACGAGCGCGACGTCGAGCGCCTGCTCCAGGACGCCGGCATCGTCCGCCACCGCGGCAAGATCGAGGCCGCGATCTCGAACGCGAAGCGGGCGGTCGAGCTCGTCGGGGCCGAGGGCTCGCTCGCCTCCTACGTCTGGCGCTTCGAGCCGGGGCCCGCGACGAGGCCGGCGAAGCTCACCTGGCCGCTGCTGCTGGAGCTGGCGCAGACGGACGAGTCGCGGGCGCTGGCGAAGGACCTGAAGCGCCGCGGCTGGCGCTTCGTCGGGCCGACGACGGTCTACGCGTTCATGCAGGCGATGGGGCTCGTGAACGATCACCTCGATGGCTGCGACGCTCGAGAGGCGGCCGAGCTGGCGCGGGCCGAGTTCACCCGGCCCGGCTGATCACATCCCCATCGCGTGGTAGCCGGCGTCGACGTAGAGCGTCGTCGCCGTGACGTTGCGCGCCTCGTCGGAGAGGAGGTAGCCAGCGGCGGCGCCCACGTCGTCCGCGTCGATCGGCCGACGGAGCGGCGCGCGCTCCTCGACGATCGCCTCCATCGTCGGGAAGCCGGCGATCGAGCGCGCCGCGAGCGTCCGCACGGGACCGGCGGAGATCGCGTTCACGCGGATGTTTTTCTCGCCGAGATCCCAGGCGAGGTACTTCACCGAGGAGTCGAGCGCCGCCTTGGCGACGCCCATCACGTTGTAGTGCGGCACCGCTCGCTCGCCGCCCAGGTAGGTCATCGTCAGGATCGCCCCGCCGCCCGCGGCCTCCATCAGCGGCTCCGCCGCCCGCGCGCAGGCGACGAGCGAGTAGGCGCTGACGTCGAGCGCGAGCCAGAAGCGGTCGCGCGGGGTGTCCGTGAACCGGCCTTCGAGATCCTCGGCGGCGGCGAAGGCGACCGAGTGCACGAGGAGGTCGAGCTGCCCGCCGAAGGTCTCGCCGACCTCCGCGAACACGCGGTCGACGTCGTCGTCGGAGCGGACGTCGCACTCCGTCACGAGCGGGCTGCCAACCGACTCGGCGAGCTCCCGCACGTGCTTCTCGATCCGTTCGCCCTGATAGGTGAAGGCAAGCTGCGCGCCGCCCTCCGCGAGCACCCGCGCGATCGCCCAGGCGATCGACCGCCGGTTGGCAACGCCCGTGACGAGGCCCCGCTTCCCCTCGAACCTCCCGGCCATGTGAGGGCGATCCTACGCTGTGGCTACTCTGTCCGGCGTTGCGCCGCTTTCCCCTGCTCATTGCCCTACTGGCGGCGCTCGCCCTCACGGCGTCGGCCTCTGCAACGCTCCAGCCGATCGACCGGTCCTTCGGCGAGCGGACGATGCCGCGGTTCCGCCACGGGACGATCGTCGTTCCGGCAGGTCACCGAGCCGGGCGCGTCAGGGTGATCGTCGGGCTGGCGCAGCCGCCGCTCGCGGCTGAGCGCGGCCCGGGGCTCTTCGGCGCGCTCGGCGCGACGAGGCTCGACGCCCACAGCCGGTCCTCGCGCGCGTACGTTGCGCAGCTCGTCGCCGCCCAGCAGGCGGCGGCAAGGCAGATCCGGGCCGCGATCCCGTCGGCACGCGTGAGTCGCACCTTCCAGGTCGTCCTCAACGGGGTCACCGTCGATCTGCCCTTTGCGCGCCTGCCGCGGCTGAACGGGATGCCCTTCGTCACGCAGATCTACCCGACGATGCGCTACCGCACGGCCCTGAACCGCAGCCCGACGCTGATCCAGGCGCCGGCGTTCCGGGCGGCCACCGCCACCGATGGGACCGGGGTCAAGATCGGCGTCGTCGACGACGGGGTCGACCAGCGCAATGCGTTCTTCAACCCCGCGGGGTACGCCTACCCGCCCGGCTTCCCTAAGGGACAGCGCGCCTATACGACCGCGAAGGTGATCGCGGCGCGCAGCTTCCCGGGCCCCGGCTCGGGCAAGCGAGGCCGGCTTCCCCTCGACCGTCTCTCCTCGTTCCACGGAACACATGTCGCCGGGATCGCGGCAGGGAACGCCGGCACGAGCTCGCCCGGCGGCCGCGACCACCCGCCGACTGCAGGACTGTCCGGCGTCGCGCCGCGGGCGTGGATCGGCAACTACCGCGTCTTCAACATCCCGACCGGCGTGGGCAACCTCGCCGACACGCCCGAGATCGTCGCCGCCTTCGACCAGGCGGTCCGCGACGGCATGGACGTGATCAACTTCTCGGGCGGCGGCCCCGCGACCGACCCGCGGACGGACGCGCTGATCAGGACGGTCGCGAACGTCGTCAAAGCGGGCGTGGTGCCGGTGATCTCGGCGGGAAACGATCGCGACGACTTCGGCCTCGGGACGGCCGGGTCGCCGGGAACCGCGCCGGAGGCGATCACCGTCGCCGCGACGTCGAACAACCACGTTTTCGCGCCGACCCTCCGCGTCCAGGAGCCAGGGGCGCCGGCGACGCTGCAGCAGCTCCCGTTCAAGCCCGCGGGCTCCGTGCCCTCCGCGTGGGGCACGTCGAACCGGTCGCTCGTGGACGTGACGTCGATGACCGGTCGCAACGGGCGGCCCGTCGACGCCCACCTCTGCGGCCTCGGGCGTGACCCGAACCTCGGGCAGAACCCGCTCGCGCGCGGCGCCCTCGCCGGCCAGATCGCGCTGATCTCGCGCGGCCGCTGCACGTTCCTGACGAAGGGCCTGAACGCGCTCGCGGCAGGAGCCGCCGGGCTCGTGATCGTCGACAACCGCCAGGGCGAGGCGAACCCAGTCCCGCTCCTCCTCCCCATGCCGAGCGGAATGATCTCCAACCTCGACGGCGCGAACCTGCACGCCTTCCTCGCGACGCGGAACGGCCGCGCGGCGATCCGTATCGGCCCGGGCGTCACCGAAGTCTCGACGGAGCGCGGCAGTGTCGTGACAAGCTTCTCGTCGGCCGGACCGACTGCCTTCGGCCACCTCCTGAAGCCGGACCTCGCGGCGCCCGGCGGCGAGATCCTCTCCTCCACGCTCGCGAACTTCACCGGGGGCTCGCCGTTCGCGGCCTTCGACGGGACGAGCATGTCCTCGCCGCACATCGCCGGCGCCGCGGCACTGCTGCGCCAGCGTCATCGCGACTGGAGCGTCCACCAGCTGAAGTCGGCGCTGATGTCGACGGCGGGAACGGCCTGGGGCGACACGTCGAGGAGCCAGGAGGCGTCGGTCCTGCTCGAGGGCGCCGGTATGGCGAACGTGCTCGCGGCCGACGACCCGAAGGTCTTCACGGAGCCGCAGTCGCTCTCGTTCGGGGACCTCCGCGTCGGCGGTGGCGAGGTCTCGAAGCAGGTGCTGCTGAGCCTTCGGGACGCCGGCGGGGGAGCCGGTGTCTGGACCGTCGAGCTCCGACCCCAGTCGGCGACGACAGGGGTGACGATCGACGTCCCGTCGCTCATCTCGCTCGGGCCGGGCGGCACTGCTGACCTGCCGGTGACGGTCCGCGGCGCCGTCAACGCGCCGGCGGGCGACAACGTGGGCTTCCTCGTCCTGCGGCGCGGCGCGGTGACCCGGCGCGTTCCGTACGCCGCCTTCGCGATCCGTCCCGGGCTCGCGTCCGCGCGGACGCGAACGCTTCGACGGACTCAGCAGGGCACCACCAGGCGCGGCTCCTCACTGGCCCAGGCCTATCGCTTCCCGGAGTCACCGTTCGGGCACCCGCCGGACTACGGGGTCGGCGCGCCGATGCGCGAGGACGGCGCCGAGCGGGTCTTCCAGCTCCGGCTGAAGAAGCGCGCGCTGAACTTCGGCGTCGCCGTCGTCGGTTCCTCGATCGGCTCCCAGATCGACCCGTACGTCCTCGGCGCGAAGGACGAGAACTCGGTGCAGGGCTACGTCGGAACGCCGGTCAACATCAACGGCCTGATGCTCGACTACCGCCTGCCGATCGGCGCCGCGGGCGCGCAGTTCGCCGTGCCCGGCATCTACTACGTCGCAGTCGATTCGGGCCGCGACGAGTTCACCGGACGCCGCCTCGCAGGCACGTGGCGCCTTCATTCCTGGCTGAACGACGTCAAGCGGCCGACGATCCGCGTCCTGACGCGGCGCGTGTCCGCCGGACGGCCGACGATGGCGACGCAGGTGCTCGACAGCGGCTCCGGCGTGGATCCGTACTCGCTCGTCCTGTCGTACAACCGGGCGCTCGTCGGTGCTGTCGCCTTCGACCGCGCCACCGGCGTCGCCATCTACCCGCTACCGGCCGCCGCACCGCGGGTCGGTGCCGGCCCCGTCCGCTTCGCCTTCCTCGCCTCCGACTATCAGGAGGCGAAGAACGCGAACAGTTACGGGGGCGACGTGATGCCGAACACGCGCGTGACGGCGCTTCGGCTGCGAGTGACGCGCAGGCCGGAGGTGACATGGCTGACGCCGCTGGCCAGGCGCTGCACCGCCAAGCGAACACCGCTGCTCGTGCTCGCGAGCGCGACGAGGGGCATCCGCAACGTCAGGTTCTTCGACGGCAACCGTCGCCTGCGCTTGGTGCGCAAGGGCGTCGCCGGCCTCTACACGATGACCTGGCGCACGGGGTCCGCGAAGCGCGGGCTCCACCGGCTGCGCGCCGTCGTGACGGCCGGCAAGCGAACCGCGGAGGCGTCGCGGGTCGTGCGCGTGTGCCGGTAGCCGGCCCCGTCGCTGTCATCACCGGCGGCAACTCGGGAATCGGCGCCGCAATCGCACGGGAGTTGGCCGGCAAGGCCTGGCACTGCGTGCTGATCGCCCGGAACGAAGAGCGGCTCACCCAGGTTGCCGAGGAGATCGGCGGGGAGTACGAGATCTGCGACGTCGGCGACCGCGCCGCGGTCGAGCAGGTCGCGGAGCGGATCACGGAACGCCATCGGGCGATCAAGCTGCTCGTCAACAACGCAGGCTTCGCGGGCCGGAGGGTCGGTGAGAAGCGCGGGCGGCGCGGCTTCCTCGAGGCGAACCCGGATCGGTTCGAGGAGCTCGTCCGCACCAACTTCCTCGGCGCGGTCTGGTGCCTCAGGGCGTTCATGCCCGCGCTGGAAGCGGCACAGCCATCGCGCGTCGTCAACGTGGCGTCGGTGGCCGGAACCGTCGCCGTGCCGCCGGGCCCGTACGCGGCGACGAAGCACGCGCTGCTCGCGTTCTCGCGTGCGCTCGCCGCGACGCTTCCGGCGCGGGGCGTGCACGTGCTCACGGTGAATCCGGGGTTCGTCGAGACGCCGGGCTTCCCTCAGCGCGGCACGCTCGGGAGCAGGCTGCTCGAGCGGACGGTGGTAGAGCCGGAGTACGTCGCCCAGCGGGTCGTGCGGGCGATCGAGCGGAACCGGCGGGAGATCTTCGTGCCGGGCTGGTACCGCGTGCCGGCCGTGATCCAGGCGGCCGCTCCGGGCCTCGTCAGCCGGGTGCTGGGGCGACGAGCGAGCCGGGAGCGCAGCGGGTGACCGGCTTCGGCCCAGGTGGTCTTGGTCCGGTTCGCCCAGCCTCCTCCCCGCTGCGAGCGTAGCGAGGTTGGGCGCGCGTGTCCGTGACGGCACCGTCACGATTCGGCGCCGACCGACCCGGTGCCCTGCTGCGCAGCCTCGCGCCTGACGAGCTCGAGCGCCTCCTCGCGCGTCGAGATCGTCCCGACCGCCCGCTCCTCCTCCACCAGCTCGAGCAGACGCCCGATCTCCGGCCCCGGCCCCAACCCGAGCTCGTCACCTCGCAACAACGGCTCGTCCGGGTCGCGCAGGCGCGCGTCCTCGATCGCACGCGCCAACTCGTCCCCGGCGCCCGCAAACGCCGCCGCCTCGAGTGCCCACGGCTCGGTCGCCCGGCGGAAACGGAAGACCGAGCGCAGCGTCACCTCCGCCGGAGGCTCCGCGCGTAGGAGCGCCGACGCGAACCGTCTTACGTCGTTCGAGATCGGGTAGCGTCGGAGCTGGTCTCGGAAGACGGCCACGAGCCGGAGCTCCGGCGTCGACTCCGGCAGCTCGCGCAGTCGTTCCGCCGAGCCGCCGAGCAGGCCCAGAAGCCCGAGCTCGTCGAGCCGCTCGTAGCCGGCGTCGCCGAGCTGGACGAGCTCGGCGAGGATCCGCTCGCCCGCGGGCCTGCCGACCAAACCGGCGTGCTCCCGCACCAGACGCTCGGTCTCCGAGTCGAGGCGAAGCCCGAGCTCGTCCTCGAGGCGAACTGCCCGTAGCAGACGGACCGGATCGTCCTGGAACACAGCGGGGCCGACGGCGCGAAGCACGCCGGCGTCGAGATCCGCCTCACCGCCGAACGGGTCGATCCGCCCGCCGCCGGCCAGCGGCTCTGCGATTGCGTTGATCGTGAAGTCCCGGGTCGCCAGGTCGTCCTCGATCGACCCGCGGAGCGGCGTGAAGTCGACCGTGCGGCCGCCGTCGAGCGCGACGCGCCAGGCGCCGTGGCGCTCGGAGAGCGGGAACACCGGCCCGCCGTAGCGCCGTGCGGCAGCCTCCGGATCGCGGCACGCGACGTCGAGGTCGACCAACGGTCGGCCGAGCAGCGTGTCCCGCACCGCGCCCCCAACGATCCACGCTTCCTCCCCGGTGAGGGCCGCGCGCGCCCGCTCAAGCATCGAGCACCGATCTCCGCGCCCGCGCCGGCCGCGAGTCGATCCTGCAGACGAGCTCGTAGTTGATCGTCCCGGCCACCTCGGCGTGGTGCTCGGCCCGCACGCCGTCGCCGATCAGCGTCACCGGGGTTCCGATCGGCAGCCGGTCGGCGAGCTCGACCGCGAGCGCGTCCATCGAGATCGTCCCGACCACGCGACGGCGCTCGCCCGCGACGACGATCCGGGTGCCGGTCA
>Ga0307320_10000829_pt1 | contig 11169 bp, 11 predicted proteins | sample ER_DNA_369_FD_194495 | JGI IMG/M metagenome (GOLD analysis project Ga0307320, IMG submission 194495) | Bulk soil microbial communities from the East River watershed near Crested Butte, Colorado, United States - ER_DNA_369 | ecosystem: Environmental > Terrestrial > Soil > Floodplain | place...
GTCGAGCTCCGTGCACGAGGTGCGGAGCATCGCCGTGACTTTCGTCGCGGTGCCGCGGACGAATGTCACCGAGCGGAGCTCCGCGCCCGTGTCGACGCCGGCATTGACCGAGTACAGGTCGCAACGAAGACGCGGGTCGTCGCGCACGAACGTCGCAACCTCGACCAGTCGTTCGCGATCGACGTCGATCACGAGCATGTCGTGCAACGTAGACACGCGAGCCTTTTCACCGAGGCGCGATGCGACGTACGAGCGAAGCTCGGCAAGACCGACCGCAGGGCGCGGTGCGCTCAGTACCAATTCAGCGCGTCCTTCTTCCACGCGTAGAAGAGACCGACGACGAGGATCGCGATGAAGACGATCACTTCGATGAGCCCAGTGACGCCGAGCGATCTGAAGAGCACCGCCCACGGAAAGAGGAAGATCACTTCGACGTCGAACACGACAAATAGCAGCGCGAAGACGTAGAAGTGCGTCGGATATCGACCCCAGGCTTGGCCGATCGGCTCCTCTCCCGACTCGTACGTGCGGAGCTTTTCCTTCGTCGCCTTGCGAGGAGCGACGAGGCGAGAAAGCGTCAACAGGACGGTTACGAAGATCGCCCCGACTACGAAGAATGCGAAGACGTAAACGTACGAAAGGCTGTAGTCGGGCACCGCAAAGAAGCCTACGTAGGGGTACTCATGCGAGCAAACCGGGTGGCGACACCAAACTTCCACCAATGCCTTGCTTGGTGCTACCGCGTTGCGTGGTTGACACATCTGTTGGACCGGCGTTACGGTGCAGTCGTCCCCAACACGCTGAGTACGAAATTCGTACATGTCTGGTGTTTGGGACGTCGGTCCAAGAGACCGATGTGGTGAGGGACAGCACGGCACAAACGCACACCGGCCAGGTGTGGCCGCATTTAGCAGTAGGGAGGGACGCCGGGGTTGGCACAGCAGATCAGACGATCACACGCCACGCCTAACCCGAAACGGCTCCTTCAACGTCAGGCTCGACGTCTTTCTCTGGGAGTTGCCTCGTTCGGCGCGCGCACGCGCCACGTTTCGTTCGTCGCCCTCGAGGGCACGAGCGGTTACCTCGCGGGTCTCGTCGGCGTTCGTGGCCTTCGACTCGCCCTCAACACGTCGGTCGCGGTGCTCGTTCTCTCGCTTCCCTTCGCTGCCACTGCCGCTTCGCGGGCGAGCACGGTCGCTCCGTCGATCGGCACCACGACGGCCGTCGCCGGCGACGCCTCGCGCGTGCAGACGCTTGCGCGCGGCAGCGTGATCGCAGCAAGCCGAAATCCGCAGACCGTCACTGCCGACGTCGGGCGACCGGCGCAAGAGGTCACGATCCATGACGGCGACACCCTCGCGACGATGGCCAACTACTACGACGTGTCCGTCGAAGCGATCGCGTACGCCAACGGTCTGAGCGACCCGCGCCTGCAGCTGGGGCAGAAGCTCGTGATCCCGCCCGCGGAGGGTGCGCTCTACACCGTCAAGGACGGCGACACCGTCGACTCGATCGCGAGCCACTTCAAGGTCGACCCCTCGGTCGTCGCGACCTTCAATCGCTGCACCTTCGAGCCGGAGCAGTGCGCGCCGGGTCAGAAGATCTTCGTCCGCGGTGCCGAGCTGCCGGCGCTCCAAGAGCCCGAGGTCCAAGCTCGCAACGTCTTCGCCGCGGCGCCGCAGATCGCGCAGCAGGCGCGGAACGGCCGTCTCTCGTGGCCGGTCGGCGGCGTCATCACGCAGTACTTCTGGTGGGGCCACACCGGCGTCGACGTCGCGGCGCCATACGGCAGCGGGCTTGGCGCTGGCGACGACGGCGTCGTGACGGCGACGGGCTGGGTCCCGGTCGGGGGTCTGCGCGTGTGCGTGCAGCACGCCGGCGACCTCACGGTCTGCTACTACCACACGAGTGCCGTCTACGTGAGCGTCGGCCAGCAGGTCGCACGCGGCCAGATCATCGCGGCGATCGGGCTCACCGGCGTCACCACCGGCCCCCACGTCCACTGGGAGTGCACGGTCGGAAAACAGTTCGTGAGCTGCCTCAGCCTCTAGCGGCTAGCGCGGCGTCTCGCTAAGGACCGCTCCTCGCTCGACCTATCCTCCGACTCATGCTCAGCGCCGTTCACAGCGATCGTTCGGGACGTCTCGTTGTCGCCGCCGATTACGCCGCTGCCGCTTCCGATGGCGCATCGATCGGTCCGCTGGTCGCATCGCTCCCGCTTCCACCGGGAACGGATGTCGTCCACCTCCCCGGCCGATTGGGGATCGGCCTCGACCGCACCGGGCGGGCTCGCGAGCTCGGCCAGGGCCGCTTCGGCGTCGCCGCGATCCTTCCGCTCGGGTACCTGCGCACAAGCCTTCCCGCGTACGTGGACGATCTCGGCTCGCCGGCGCTTCGTCCGCGCGCGTATGCCGCGGTCGGCGCCGACAGCAATGGGCAGCTCGTCGTAGCGGCGGTCGCCCTCGACGTGGAGGCGGGCGCCGTCGACGGCAGATCCGCGCCGGATCTGACCGCGCGGATCACGGCGAGCCAGCGCGGGCAAGCATCGAGCCGGGTCCTGCGCCAGCTCGCCCGCTGCGCGAAGGACTATCGCTGCCGAGCCGCTGCGAACGCCTTCCTCGGGCGTCACGACTGCGCGCTGCCGATTGCCGCGCCCCGGAACGAGCGACCGCCCGATGTGCTTGTCCTCCACGACGACGCCGACGCGTCGCCAACCGAACCCGCCGCGTTCCGGCCTTCGCCCGAGGAGCTCGCGGATGCCGCATCGCGGCACCTCGAGGGCGGAGGCACCGTCGTCGCCTTCGGGCGTGCGTGCGAGGGCGAGCCGCTTCTCGCCGTGCGCATCGTCGAACAAGCGATCGTCGCGATCCGCCAGCGCACGCGGCTTGGAACGATCCACCTCGAGACGAACGGCTCGGCGCCGGTCGCGCTCCGAAGGCTGTGCGACGCGGGCCTCGACTCAGTTGCGATCCGCGTCGTGTCCGCCCGCGCGGAAACGTACGAGGTCATCCATCGGCCGGACGGTTTCCGATTTGCCGACGTGCGCGCGTCGCTGGCGCACGCGATCGCGGGCAAGATCTCCGTCGCACTTCGTGTGCTGGTGCTCCCGGGTCTCACCGATCGAGAACGCGAGCTCGACGCGCTCGTCGGCCTCGCTGGAGATCTCCCCGACGGAGCCTCGCTGGTCCTCTGCGATCTCTCCGCGGATCCGCAGCGCGCGCTCCGCGTCGCGCCCTCGGCGGAGCTTGTGGTCGGGATGCAGCGAATGCTCGACCGTCTCCGTACGGATGCGGCACATCTTCGGATCGTCGCGTTGCCGCGACCGCTCGTTCGTCTTTAGAAGATGTTCATCGATCGCGCGCGTCTGGTTGTGCGCGGCGGCGACGGTGGCCGTGGCGTGATCTCGTTCCGGCGCGAGGCGCACGTCCCGCGCGGAGGGCCCGACGGCGGCGATGGCGGCAAAGGCGGCGACATAGTCCTCCGCGTGGATCCGCAGCTCGGGACGCTCACCGACTTTCGTTTCACCAAAGAGGTCGACGCTCCGTCTGGCAAGCCGGGCAGCGGACGCAACAGCAGCGGACGATCCGGTGCGGATCGAGTGCTGAAGGTTCCCCCGGGAACGCTCGTGATCGATCGGGCAACGGGCGCGACCGTTGCCGATCTCGTGTCGCCCGGCGAGGAGCTCATCGTGGCCCGCGGCGGATCGGGCGGAAAGGGCAACTCGCGTTTCGCTACGAGCACGCGGCGCGCACCACGCATCGCCGAGGACGGCGGCAAAGGCGAGCGCAGGGAGATCGACCTCGAGCTCAAGCTTCTCGCCGACGTGGGGCTCGCGGGCTTGCCGAACGCGGGAAAATCGACGCTCCTCGCGGCGCTTACGAGCGCTCGTCCAAAGATCGCGGACTACCCCTTCACCACGCTTACGCCGAACCTCGGCGTCGCGCGTCTCGACGATCGCGAGCTCGTCGTCGCCGACATCCCCGGACTGATCGAGGGCGCGAGCCGCGGCCTCGGCCTCGGCGAGGAATTCCTTCGGCACGTCGAGCGGACGCGGCTCCTCGTGCACGTCGTCGACGCGTCCCGCCCCGATCCACTCGGGGACATCGCCACGATCGACGTCGAGCTGAAGAGCTACGGGCACGGTCTGGAGGAGCGCCCGCGACTGGTCGCGTTGAACAAGCTCGACCTGCCCGAGGCGCGCGAGGCGGCGCCACGTATCGAGCGCGCACTCGCCGAGCGTGGCGTGCCGAGCGTGGCCATCTCGGCGGCGGCACGAGAGGGGACAGACGACCTCCTTCGCCAGATCTTCGATCGGTGCCCGCCGCGCGAGGCATTGGTCGCATCGGCGCCGCGCGAGCGTCGCATCGCGTTCGCGGGAGGCGCCCGCGACTGGCACGTCAAACGCGAAGGAGCGGCATTCCGGATCGAAGGCGATCGCGTGGTGCGACTGGCGTCGGGTCTCGATTGGGGGTCTCCCGACGCGGCGGCCTACTTTCAGCGGCAGCTCATACGAACAGGGATCGAGCGCGAGTTGCGTGCGCTCGGGGCGAAGGAAGGCGACACGGTCCGCATCGGCACACTCGAGATGGAGTGGAGCGAACGGGCGGGAGACGAGTGAGCAGAGTCGGCGTCTTCGGCGGAACCTTCGACCCGGTCCACGTCGGCCATCTCGCGATCGCGAATGCGGCGCTTGACGAGCTCGGGTTGGACTCGGTCTACTTCGTCCCCGCGCGTCGCTCGCCCTTGAAGCAGGATGGGCCGACCGCAAGTGCGGAGGACCGGCTCGCGATGCTCACCGCCGCCATCGCCGACGAGCCTCGCTTCCGCGTATCGCCCGTCGAGCTGGATCGCAGCGGACCGTCGTTCACGGTCGACACGCTTGAGTCTCTGCGCGGCGAAGGTGATCTTTTCCTGATCCTGGGGAGCGACGCGTACGCCGACTTCGAGCGCTGGCGCGAGCCGGCGCGGATCCGCGAACTCGCGACGATCGTGCTCGCGGCACGGCCTGGCGCACCGAATGCACCCCGCGGCGTCCGGATGCTGGACTCGCCGCTCATGGACATCAGCTCGCGTGAGCTGCGTGCGCGGGCCGCGCGCGGCAGGTCGCTGCGTTACCTTGTCCCCGAGGCAGCACTGCGATACATCGAGGAGCACCGCCTGTACCGATGACCGACCTCTCGCCCAGAGCCATGGCCGACGTCGTGGTCGATGCCGCGGGCGACAAGAAGGCCGAGGACATCCTCGTGCTCAATGTTTCCGAGCTCACGACGATCGCGGACCTGTTTGTCATCTGCACCGGTAGAGGCGAGCGACAGGTGCAGGCGATCGCGGACGCGGTACGCGAGAAGGCGATCGAGGCGGGACGCCGGCCGGTCGGCATCGAGGGTTACAACGCAGGTCGCTGGGTACTCATCGATCTCGGTGACGTCGTAGTGCACGCGTTCGTTCCAGAGGAACGACTTCTATACCGTCTTGAGCGCCTCTGGGGCGACGCACCGGTGGTTCTTCGGATCGCGTAGCCGTACGCTCGACCCCGCGATGGGTCGCCTACCGATCCCGCCACGAGGACCGCTTCTTCTCGAGGTCCTGAAGATCGCCGCCCTCGCCACCGCGTACTTCGTCTCCGGCAAGTTCGGTCTGAGCCTCGCGCTGGTCAACACGAGCACCACGGCGGTTTGGCCGCCCACCGGGATCGCGCTCGCAGCGCTCCTCCTGCTGGGCCCACGCGTGTGGCCAGGGATCGCGATTGGCGCTTTCTTGGTCAATTTCACGACGACCGCAGATCTGCCGTCGTCGGTTGGTATCGCCATCGGCAACACCCTCGAAGCGATCATCGGCGCGCGTCTCGTGAATGCGTTCGCGAACGGCTCCCGCGCATTCGACCGCCCGCAGGACGTGCTCAAGTTCACGCTCCTTGCCGCCCTACTCGGCACGGTTGTCAGCGCGACCATCGGGACCATCTCGCTCGCCGTGTCAGGGCTCGCGGCTTCCGGAAATCTTGGCGCGATCTGGTTCACCTGGTGGCTGGGCGACGCGAGTGGCGCCCTGCTCGTCGCGCCAGTCCTCCTGACATGGTCCCGATCGGATGTCCGAGACCTTCGCTCGCGGCTGGTCGAGCGGATTGCGTTAATGGCGGCGGTGGTCCTCACGGGATTTCTTGTATTCGCCGGGGGCGAGCCACTCTCCTTCAATCGCGACCCGGTGGCGTTCCTCTGCCTTCCCGCGTTTGTCTGGGCGGCCTATCGGTTTGGACCGCGGGAAACCTCGGCGGCCGCGCTCGCCGTCGCGATCATCGCCGTCTGGGGAACGCTGCACGGCTTCGGTCCCTTCGCGAGAAGCGACCAGAACGGATCCCTGCTGCTGCTACAAGCCTTCATGGGAGTCACCGCGGTCACGTCGGGAATGCTGGCCGCTGCGGTACTCGACCGGCAGCGGGCGGAAACGACGGTTCACAGCGCCGAGCAGCGGCTGCGCGCGTTAGCCGAGGAGTCCGCGCGAGTACGTGAGGAGTTTCTCTCGATCGCGACGCACGAGCTCCGAACGCCGCTCGCGGGACTGCGGGGTTACCTCCAGCTCGCGCAGCAGGGGCTCGACCGCGGCCAGCACGATCGTGTGCGCGGCGCGTTTGTGGCGGCCCTCCGGCAGTCCGACCATCTCGCGGCGCTCATCGCGCAGCTCCTCGATGCGTCCAAGGCCCAGGCCGGAGCCTTGGTCGTCGAGCCCGTCACGACCGACATCTCGGATCTGGTCAGGCGGTCTCTCGAGGCGGAGCGACTCACCAGCGAAACCCATCGGTGGGTCACAGACATCGCCCCAGACCTTCGCGCGAATGTGGATCCCGTCCGCTTCGCAGAGGTCGTCGGGAATCTGCTCGACAACGCGGCGAAGTTCACCCCTGCGGGCGGAACGATCGTGGTGCGCCTCACGGGAGACACGGCGGAGGTGCGGCTTCAAGTCGCCGACCAGGGCATCGGGATCACGCCCGACCGGGTCGATCGAATTTTCGAGCGCTTCTATCGGGCACACGACGACAGCGGGCTGGGGGGGCTGGGTCTCGGCCTGTACATCACGCGGCAGATCGTGGAGCGCCACGGTGGCGAGATCGCCGTCGAATCAGAGCCAGGGCGCGGCAGCACGTTCGTCGTCAGGCTCCCGCGGAGCACGGCGGAGATCGCGCCGCCATTGACCGAACGCGCGCGCGAGGACCCAGCCAGAGCCGGACGCGTTCTGGTCGTCGACGATGATCCGGACATCCGCGCACTCGTCACGGAGGTCCTCCGTGATGCCGGACTCACAGTGGCGAGCGCGCGGGATGGCAACGAAGCGCTCGCGGAAGCCGCGCGCATGCGCCCGGACGTGATCCTTCTCGACAAGCTGATGCCTGGGATGGACGGCACGGTCTTCGCTTCGGTGTATCGCGCAGCCGGAAAGGGGGCGCCGATCATCGCTTTCTGCGCGGCGCGCGACGCCGAGCAATGGGCCGCCGCCATCGGGGCCGTCAGTTACATCGGCAAACCGTTCGACGTGAAGGAGCTCGAGAGCCTGGTTCTCGCTCAGCTCCCGGCGATCGCCTGACGACTCGAACGGAGCCATCCACTTCCGGGGCAAAGTCCGTTACCCTTGACCTCGATAGCCGCCGGGCGTTGTGACGGCCTTCGCGTGAGGGGCTGTAGCTCAGCTGGGAGAGCGCATGAATCGCACTCATGAGGTCAGGGGTTCGATCCCCCTCAGCTCCACAGGGTTTAATTAGCTAGATGGACCGCTTCACCCAGAACGACCCCGAGCGCCAGGCGAACATCGCCTTCGCTCTGATCTTCCTCGGGATCATCGCGGTCGGCGCGCTGACGATCTGGCTCTTCTACGGAGGATCGATCTAGCCAGAGCGATCAAGCGAGCCCGCACCCGTTCCCAACGCGCCCAAAGAGGTCGGGCGCGTGCTGCTAAGAGCCGCACCACGCCTGTTGGGCAGCACCATTTGCGAACGATTTCGCACGAAAGTGCTGACAGGCTGGCGATCAACTCCCTACGGTCATCGTTGCGAGACCGTTACCTAAAGGAGTGCGGATGCTTCGCCACGCGCTGGCCATCGCGTTCGCCATCGCCACCATCGCCATCGGTTCTTCCACGTCGGCCGCCGCGAGCGCGATTGCAGACCGGAGCAGCCAGCGCGCGAGCGCCCAGAGCGACCTCATCGCACTCGTGAACGCGTACCGCGCAAACAACGGGTTACAGACGGTGTCGCTGAACGGCGCGCTGACGGCGGCCGCGTCGTGGATGGCCGGGGACATGGCCGCCCGGAACTACATCGGGCACGTCTCGTCGGACGGGCGCTCGCCGACGCAACGGATGTCGGCGTTCGGCTATCCAGCCACTTCCACGTACACAGGTGAGGACCTGGGGGCAGGGTACGGAACCGCGGGCGCGGTGCTCGGCGGATGGCAGGCGAGTACCGCGCACAACGCGGTCCTTTTGAATCCGAACTACAACGCGATCGGCGTCGGTCTCGTGTACGCGCCGAGCTCGAGCTACAAGTGGTACTGGGCAGCGGACTTCGGTGGACCGGGCGGCACCGTGAAGGTCGTCATTCCGCCGGCGGCATCGCAGGCGGTCGAGCCCGTGAAATCGGTGGCCGCGCCCGCCGCGCAAGCGGCCGCTCCGCGCGCGGACACCGCCCCGCGAAGGACTGACCCGCGGCCTGCCGAAGAAACAGAAGAAACAATCGATACCGAAGCCGCGGCACTGCCGGCCCGCGTCAGGTTCTTCGAGGACCTCGGCGCGCGGCGCATCGCGCATCTCTTCGCGGTGCTCTTCCGCATGGGGGCCATCTAGCCGCCTAACATTCTCCCGACAAGGGGGAGTCAAGGATGGCGACGCCCACGCTCCAGAACTACATCGACGGCCGCTGGGTCGAGGCATCGGGCGGCGGCACGTTCGAGAACACGAATCCCGCAACCGGCGAGCTGATCGCGAACGTCGCGAAGTCGACGGTCGCCGACGTGGACCGTGCGGTGGATGCGGCGCGGCGCGCCCTCGACGGCTGGCGCCTCTACCCCGCCCCCAAGCGCGGCGAGATCCTCTACCGGGCCGGCGAGATCATGCTCACCCGGAAAGACGATCTCGCGCGAGAGATGACGCGCGAGATGGGCAAGGTGCTCGCGGAATCGCGCGGCGACGTCCAAGAGGGCATCGACATGACCTACTACATCGCCGGCGAGGGCCGCCGCCAGTTCGGCGACGTGGTCCCAGCGGAGCTTCCCAACAAATGGGCGATGAGCATGCGGCACCCGGTCGGTGTGGTCGCCGCGATCACTCCGTGGAACTTCCCGTTCGCGATCCCGACGTGGAAGATCATGCCGGCACTCATCCTCGGCAACACCATCGTGTTCAAGCCGGCGTCGTACACGCCGCTCCTCGCGGTCCGTCTCGTCGAGATCCTCGAGGAGGCCGGACTGCCCAAGGGCGTCATCAACCTCGTGCTCGGCTCGGGCGGCGACCTCGGCGATCACATCGTCTCGCATCCGGGGGTCGACCTGGTCTCGTTCACCGGGTCGTCCGACACGGGCTCGCACATCAGCGAGATCGGCGGGCGGCTCTTGAAGCGAGTGTCCTGCGAGCTCGGCGGAAAAAACGCGATCGTCGTGCTCGATGACGCCGATGTGGACCTCTCCCTCGACGGGATCGTCTGGTCGGCGTTCGGCACGTCCGGACAGCGATGCACCGCCGCATCGCGGGTCATCGCCCACAAGAGCGTCGCGAAGGACCTCGTCGACAAGCTCGTTGGCAGGGCAAAGAAGCTCCGCCTGGGCAACGGACTCGAGGCGTCAACCGATGTCGGGCCGGTGGTGTCCGCGTCGCAGCTCGAGCGAGTGCATTCGTTCATCCCGATCGCCGAAAAGGAAGGGGCGACGGTCGCCGCTGGCGGTCATGTCTCGACAGAAGGAGCGCTCGGCAAAGGCTTCTTCCACGAGCCCACCGTGCTCGTGGACGTCAAGCCGAACATGCGCGTGGCGCAGGAAGAGATCTTTGGCCCCGTGACGGCGGTCATCGAGGTTTCGAGCGTCGACGAAGCGATCAAAGCCGTGAACTCGACGAAGTACGGGCTTTCGAGCTCGATCTACACCCGGAACGTGAACAACGCGTTCCGCTTCATGCGCGACGCCGAGACCGGGATCGTGTACGTCAACGCGGGAACGATCGGCGCGGAGATCCAGCTCCCGTTCGGCGGCATGAAGGCGACCGGCAACGGCCATCGCGAGGCGGGACGCGCGGCGCTCGACGTCTACTCCGAATGGAAATCGATCTACGTCGATTACTCGGGCAAGCTTCAGCGGGCGCAGATGGACGCGTCGGAGGGCACGAAGACCGCGCCGTGACCGCGCGGAAGCCCCCGCTCTGGCGTTGCCCGAAATGCAGTCGCACCTTCGTCACGAGGAACATGTCCCACTCATGTCGGCGCATGAGCGTCGCGGCCCACCTTCGCGATCGGCCGCCGGAGATACTCGCTCTCTATCGGTTCCTCCATAAGCGCATCCGTCAGCTCGGTCCCGTGACCGTCGACCCGCAGGCTCGCGGCATCGTCTATCAGGTGCGTGCGCGGGCGATCGGTCTTGCTCCAAAGGATCGCTGGATCGATCTCACGCTGTGGCTCAAAAGTGGCGCCACGCACCCACGCGTTCGCAAGGTCGACGATTACGGCTCGCTCGGGCGCGTGCTCCATTTCCGTCTCGTGCGGGAGGAGGACCTCGATCCCGCCCTGGCGCGCCTTCTCGCCGAGGCCTACGCGGTCGCGGCGCAGCGCGAAATCGCGCCGTCGCGAGCGCGACGGACACCCAGCCCAACGACATGACTTATGACTGGTCGACCGGCAGCGTGAACCGGATGTCCGTGCCCTCCCCGACGACACTCGTCGCCGAAATCTCCCCGCCGTGGGCCTCGACGAGCTGTTTCGCGATGGCGAGTCCGAGTCCCGCGCCGCGAGACTCGGCGGACTTGTAGAAGCGGTCGAAGATCCGCCCGATGCGCTCCGGTTCGATCCCCGCACCGGTGTCCCGCACAGCGATAGCGAGCGCGCCGCCCTCGGCCTGCGCGGTCACGGTCACGTGGCCGCCGCGTGGCGTGTAGCGAAGCGCATTGGCGATCAGGTTCGTCAGGATCTCGCGAGCGCGGACC
>Ga0307320_10000835_pt1 | contig 11109 bp, 12 predicted proteins | sample ER_DNA_369_FD_194495 | JGI IMG/M metagenome (GOLD analysis project Ga0307320, IMG submission 194495) | Bulk soil microbial communities from the East River watershed near Crested Butte, Colorado, United States - ER_DNA_369 | ecosystem: Environmental > Terrestrial > Soil > Floodplain | place...
CGCCGCGGACGGCGTCTACGCCTACCTGACCGGGCTGTCGCCGCAGCTCCTGATCGAGCCTCGCAAGCGGGAGATTCGCCGCGAGCTGCCGCACGAGCACACGGTCGAGGTCAGCCCGGAGGCGGAGCTCGTGCTCGTGCCGAGCGCGTTCGTCTGGCCGCACGTTCGCCTCAACTGCGACGAGCCCTGGCCGCCGACGATCGTGTATCCGGCGCCGTTCTCGCTCGCCGAGGGCAGGTCGAACCTGCCGTCGGAAGAGGTCGTGCACGTTCTCCGGGCGCTGGCCGACGAGACCCGGCTCCGGGCCCTGAAGCTGATCTCTGCCGGCGCCCGCTCGACGCAGGAGCTCGCGCCGCTCGTCGGCATCAGCGAAGCCGGGCTGTCGAAGCACCTGCGGCTGCTGGCCCGAGCTGGTCTCGTGCAGGGCCGGCGCGATGGCTACTACGTGCTCTACAGCCTCGAGTCCGAGCGCATCGCGACGCTTTCCGACGCCGTCCTGGTGTTCCTCGCCGAGTCCTGAAACCGCGGAGCCCGGCACGGCGTAGTTCCTTTCGTCAAGTCGCGAGGGGAAGGAGACGTAATGAGGCTAGGAGTCCTGATCGTGGCTGTTCTGGGTCTCGGGGTCGTGCCGCTGGTTGCCGGCTGCGGCAGCTCGAGTTCCAGCTCCAGCTCCAGCTCGACCGAGTCCAGCTCGAGCGGCGGCGGGAAGAAGACGATCGCCGGCGTCCAGGCGAATGACCACGGCACCAAGGCCGCGAGCTCGAGCGGCAAGACCGAGGTCGAGCTCGACGACTTCTACTTCAAGCCGACCGTGCTCCAGGGCAAGCCGGGCGCGCAGGTCAGGCTCGAGCTGAAGAACGAGGGCAAGGTCGAGCACACCTTCACGATCGACTCGCAGGGGGTCGACCAGGATCTCCAGCCCGGCGACGAGGCCGAGGTCACGGTCACGATCCCGAAGTCCGGGGCCGTCTCCTTCTACTGCAAGCTCCACAAGAGCTCGGGCATGGCCGGCGCGCTCGCCGTCAGCGGCGGAACCGGCGGGATGACGGGCACCGGCGAGGGCAGCACGACGACGAACAGCGGCTACTAGCAAGAGGCCGCCGATGAATCCTCGGCCGCCTGACCGTCTGTGCCTAGGATGGCGGTCGTGGAGAGATCGACCCTCGCTGCGAAGCCGGACTTCGGCGAGCTGGAGCAGCACCGACGTGAGCTGACGGCGCACTGCTACCGCATGCTCGGCTCGCCGTTCGAGGCCGAGGACGCCGTGCAGGAGACGCTCCTGCGCGCGTGGCGGAACCTCGACCGCTTCGAAGGCCGCTCGGCCCTGCGCTCGTGGCTCTACCGGATCGCCACGAACGTCTGCCTCGACATGCTCGAGGGGCGCGAGCGGCGTGCGCGGCCGATGGATCTCGGCCCGGCCGGCGAACCGGTCGCCGAGAACCTGCACACGCTGCGGGAGGTGACGTGGATCCAGCCGGTGCCGGACAGCCTCGTCGCAGACCCGGCCGATGCAGTCGTCTCCCGCGACACGATTCGGCTCGCGTTCGTGGCCGCCCTGCAGCACCTACCGCCGCGGCAGCGAGCGGTGCTGATCCTCTGCGAGGTGCTGCGCTGGAAGGCGAGCGAGGTTGCCGAGCTGCTCGAAACCAGCGTCGCCTCCGTGAACAGCGCGCTGCAGCGGGCGCGGGCGACGCTCGAGGCCAGTGAGCTCACGCCCGAGGCCTCGTTCGAGGAGCCCGACCGCGAGCTGCTCGAGCGCTACGTTCAGGCGTTCGAGGACTACGACCTCGAGGCACTGACGTCGCTGATCCACGAGGACGCGACGCAGTCGATGCCGCCCTTCGACCTCTGGCTCAGCGGCCGCGACGACATCTTCGCGTGGTGGTGGGGCCCGGGAATCGGCTGCAAGGGCTCCCGCGTGGTTCCGGTCACGGCGGCGAACGGCTCGCCCGCGTTCGGCCAGTACAAGCCGAGCGAGACGGGTGAGGGCTACGAGCCCTGGGCCGTGCAGGTGCTCGAGATCTCAGGCGGGCGGATCGGCGAGCTCACCTTCTTCCTCGACACCGAGACGCTCTTCCCGCTCTTCGGATTGCCGCTCCGGCTCGACGTGTAGCACCTCGTCGAGGCCGGTGAACGCGAGCAGGCACTGCAGCTCGGGCGAGGCGTGACACACGCACAGTTCGCCCCCGACTCGCTGCAAGGCGAGCTGGAGCCGCGCGAGGGCGTCGACCGCCGCCGCGTCTGCCTTGAGCCCGCGGACGTCGCAGGTCAGCGTCTCCATGTCGAAGACAAGACTGCTCGGTACCGCCGAACTCATCGCCCGCGACCGATGAATTTCGACGTGGGGTCGGGTCCAACCCGTAGCCTGAACGCCTTCGCGAAAGGACCCGACCGATGACCCTGGACCGCCGAACCCGCTGGCTCGCCCTCTACGTCCTCTGCCTGGGCGACCTGATGATCGTGCTCGACGCGACGATCGTGAACGTCGCGCTGCCCTCGATCCGCGGGGACCTCGGGTTCTCCGAGGCGTCGCTCGCCTGGGTCGTGAACGCGTACCTGCTGACCTTCGGCGGGTTCCTGCTCCTCGGCGGCCGCTTCGGCGACCTCTTCGGGCACCGGCGGCTCTTCTTGGCCGGGATCGCGGTCTTCACCGGCGCCTCGCTCGCGTGCGGGCTCTCCACCACGCAGGGCTTCCTCGTAGGCGCGCGGGCCGTGCAGGGGCTCGGCGGCGCGGTCGTCTCGGCCGTCGCGCTCTCGCTGATCCTGACGCTCTTCCAGGAGCCGGCCGAGCGGACGAAGGCGATGGGATTCTTCGGCTTCGTGATGGCCGGCGGCGGGAGCATCGGCGTGCTCCTCGGCGGCGTCCTGACCGACGCGCTGAGCTGGCACTGGATCTTCCTCGTCAACATTCCCGTCGGAATCGCCGTGTTCGTTCTCTGCCTGCGGCTGATCCCTGGCTCGCGCGGTCAGGCCGCGTCGGGTCGGCTCGACATTGCCGGCGCCGTCACCGTCACCGCGGCTCTGATGCTCGCGGTCTACGCGATCGTGAACGGAAACAGCGCCGGCTGGACCTCGGCGCAGACGCTGGGCCTGCTGAGCACGTCGGTGGTGCTGCTCGCCGTCTTCGTGGCGCTCGAGTCGCTGGTTGCCTCGCCGCTAGTGCCGCTGAGGCTCTTCCGCCTGCGCAACGTCGCGGTCTCGAACGGCGTCGGCGTGCTCTGGGCGGCCGCGATGTTCGCCTGGTTCTTCCTCGCCGCGCTCTACCTCCAGCTCGTGCTCGGCTACGACCCGCTCCACGTCGGGCTCGCGTTCCTGCCGGCGAACCTGATCATGGGCGCGTTCTCGCTCGGCCTCTCCGCCCGAATCGTGATGCGCTTCGGCGTGCGGGTGCCGATCGCCGTCGGGATGGGCCTCGTCGCGGTCGGGCTGGCGCTCTTCGCACGTGCCCCCGTCGACGGGAACTTCCTCGTCGACGTCCTTCCGAGCATGATCGTGCTCGGGATCGGTGTCGGGATGGCGATGAACCCGGTGCTCATGGCCGCGATGAGCGACGTCGAGCCGAGCGAGTCGGGGCTCGCCTCGGGGGTCGTCAACACGGCCTTCATGATGGGCGGCGCGCTCGGCCTCGCGGTGCTGGCGAGCCTGGCGGCGCGGCGAACAAGCAGCCTGACCGCGCAGGGCCAGAGCGCGGTCGAGGCGCTGAACGGCGGGTACCACCTCGCATTCCTCGTCGGAGCGGCGTTCGCCGTCGTCGCGGCCGCTCTCGCGGCCGGGCTGCTGCGTACGCGGCCGATCGCGGCGCCTGCGCACGCCGAGGGCGAGGCCCAGGGAGCGCTCGTCACCCAGACCGACTGACGGACCGCTCCGTGGCGGATATCCGGCCCCGGTCTCCGATCGGGTAACGTCGCTTCGTGCGCGCGAGGGTGAAGGAGAAGCGGGAGGTCGCGAAGGGGACGCTGCTCGTCACCTTCGACCTCCAGGGCGCGGAGGTCGACTTCCGCCCGGGCCAGTATTTCTGGGTCGAGCTGCTCGACTCTCCGTACGAGGACGAGCGCGGGCTCCGGCGGCACATCACGGTCGTGACCTCGCCGACCGAGCGCGGCGTGCTCGGTCTCTGTACACGCCTGCGCGACAGCGCGTTCAAGAAGACGCTCGCGGAGCTCGAGGTCGGCGACGAGGTCGAGGTCGAGCAGCCGAAGGGCGACTGGGCGCTGCCCGAGGACACGAGCCCGTCCTACGTCTTCGTCGCCGGCGGGATCGGCATCACGCCCTATCACTCGATGCTCCGCTACATCGCCGACACCGGCCAGCCGTACCGCGTCACGCTCGTCTACTCGAACCGCGACCGCGAGTCGGCGCCCTTCCTCGACGAGCTCCGCGAGTACGAGCGCGCGCTGCCGAACTTCCGGCTCGTGCTGACGATGACGGACGACTCGGGGTGGGACGGCGACACCAGGCACATCGACGCCGAGATGCTGCGCGACCACGTGGGCGAGCTCGACTCGCACACCTTCCTCGTCACGGGACCGCCGCCCATGGTCGAATCCGTCACCGAGAAGCTGACGGCGGCCGGGGTGCCCGAGGAGCAGGTGCTCCCCGAGCGCTTCAGCGGGTACTAGCTCGATGTGAGCGGCGAGCTCGAGCTCCTCGACGCGTACTGGCGCGCCGCGAACTACCTCTCCGTAGGGCAGATCTACCTGCTCGACAACCCGCTCCTGCGCGAGCCGCTCGAGCCGGAGCACGTGAAGCCGCGCCTGCTCGGCCACTTCGGCACCGTCCCGGGGCTGAACCTGATCTGGGCGCACATGAACCGAGCGATCCGCGCCCGCGACCTCGACGCGATCTCGATCTGCGGCCCCGGACACGGCGGGCCCGGCGTCGTGGCCTGCGCGTACCTGGAGGGGACCTACAGCGAGCTCTACCCGCATGTCTCGCTGGACGAGGCGGGGCTGAAGGAGCTCTTCCGCCAGTTCTCCTTCCCGGGCGGGATCCCGAGCCACGCCGCGCCCGAGACGCCGGGCTCGATCAACGAGGGCGGCGAGCTCGGCTACTCGCTCGCGCACGCCTACGGAGCGGCCTTCGACAACCCGGAGCTTCTCGTCTGCTGCGTCGTGGGCGACGGCGAGGCGGAGACCGGGCCGCTCGCCGCGAGCTGGCACTCGAACAAGTTCCTGAACCCGGCCACCGACGGCGCGGTGCTGCCGGTCCTGCACCTGAACGGCTACAAGATCGCCAACCCGACTCTCCTCGCGCGCATCCCGGAGCGCGAGCTGGTCGCCCTGCTCGAGGGCTACGGATACCGGCCGATCCTCGTGACCGGCGGCTTCGACGGCGAGGCCTCCCTGCCGGTGCACGAGCGCTTCGCGGCCGCGCTCGACGAGGCGCTCGACGGGATCGCCGAGATCCAGCGGCGGGCGCGTGAGGACGGGGTGAACGCCGGTGCCGATGCGGTCTGGCCCATGATCGTCATGCGTACGCCGAAGGGCTGGACCGGCCCGAAGGAGGTCGACGGCCTTCCGGTCGAGGGCACGTGGCGCTCACATCAGGTACCGCTGGCGGACGTGCGGGGGAACGCCGAGCACCTGCGCCTGCTGGAAGAGTGGCTGCGCTCCTATCGGCCGGAGGAGCTCTTCGACGACCAGGGCAGGCCCTTGCCGGAGCTGCTCGAGCTCCCCCCGCGCGGCGAGCGGCGGATGAGCGCGAACCCCCACGCGAACGGCGGCTTGCTGCTTCGTGACCTGGTCCTCCCCGACTTCCGCGACTACGCCGTGGAGGTGAAGCAGCCCGGCGCGAGCTTCAGCGAAGCGACGCGTGTGCTCGGCGGCTTCCTCCGCGACGTCATCGCCCGCAACCGCGAGAACTTCCGCCTCTTCGGGCCTGACGAGACGGAGTCGAACCGCCTCGCCGACGTCTTCACTGCGACGGCACGCGCCTGGGAGACGAAGCTCGAGCCGACCGACGAGAATCTCGCCCGCGAGGGCCAGGTCGTCGAGGTCCTCAGCGAGCACCTCTGCGAGGGCTGGCTCGAGGGCTACCTCCTCACCGGCAGGCACGGCCTCTTCAATTGCTACGAGGCCTTCATCCACATCGTCGACTCGATGTTCAACCAGCACGCGAAGTGGCTGAAGGTAACGCGGAACCTCCCGTGGCGGCGGCCGATCGCCTCCCTCAACTACCTGCTCAGCTCGCACGTCTGGAGGCAGGACCACAACGGCTTCACGCACCAGGATCCGGGCTTCATCGACCACGTCGTGAACAAGAAGGCCGAGATCATCCGCGTCTATCTCCCGCCCGACGCGAACTGCCTGCTCTCGGTCGCCGACCACTGCCTGCGCAGCCGCGACTACGTGAACGTCGTGGTGGCCGGCAAGCAGCCCGCGTTGGACTACCTCTCGATGGACGACGCGATCGTCCACTGCACGCGCGGGATCGGAATCTGGGAGTGGGCCTCGAACGACGAGGGCGCCGCGCCGGACGTCGTGCTCGGCTGCTGCGGCGACATCCCGACGCTCGAGACGCTGGCGGCGGCCGCGCTGCTGCGAGAGCGGCTGCCCGACCTGAGGGTGCGGGTCGTCAACGTCGTCGACCTGATGCGCCTCCAGCCCGAGAGCGAGCACCCGCACGGCCTCCCCGACAGCGAGTTCGACTCGATCTTCACGACGAACAGGCCGATCGTCTTCGCCTACCACGGCTACCCGTCGCTGATCCACCGGCTCACGTACCGCCGCGGCAACCACGAGAACCTGCACGTGCGCGGATACAAGGAGGAAGGGACGACGACGACGCCGTTCGACATGGTCATGCTGAACGACCTCGACCGCTTCCACCTGGCGATCGACGTGATCGACCGCGTGCCGGGGCTCACCGGCTCGGCCGGGCCGCTGCGCCAGGAGCTCGAGGACCGCCGCCTCCGCGCCCGCGCCTACACGCGCGAGCACGGCGAAGACGATCCCGAGATCAGCGGCTGGACGTGGCCGGGCTGACGATCCTCGTCGTCAACGCCGGCTCGACGAGCCTGAAGCTGTCCGCGGTGGAGGCCGACGATTCCGCCGTGGCCGTGGCCTCGCTCGCGTCCGCGCCCGAGGGCGTGGCCGCGGTGGCGCACCGGCTGGTCCACGGCGGCGCGCGGTTTCTCGAGCCGGTCGTGATCGACGACGCCGTGCGGCGGGAGCTCGAGGCGCTCTCGGAGCTCGCCCCGCTGCACAACGTGCCCGCGCTGGCCGCGATCGACGAGGCGCGGCGCGCGCTGCCGTCGGTCCCCCACGTGGCCGTCTTCGACACGGCCTTCCACGCGACGATTCCGGACGAGGCTCGGACGTACGCGCTGCCTCCGCGCTGGCGCGAGGAGTGGGGGATCCGGCGCTTCGGCTTCCACGGCCTCTCGGTCGCCTGGGCGGCCGAGCGCGTCCCGGTGTCACGGCTCGTCGTCTGCCACCTCGGCGGCGGCTGCTCGGTGACCGCCGTGCTGGACGGCCGCTCTGTCGACACGACGATGGGCTTCAGTCCGCTCGAGGGCGTCCCGATGGCGACGCGCGCCGGCTCGATCGATCCCGAGGTCCTGCTCTACCTGCTTCGGCACGAGCTCGCCTCCGCGGACGACCTCGAGCACGCGTTGGAGCACGAGTCCGGTTTGCTCGGGCTGGGCGGCTCGAGCCGGGTCGAGGAGCTCGAGGCCTCGGACGACCCGGGGGCGGAGCTTGCGCTCTCGGTCTTCTGCTACCGCGTTGCGGCGGCGGTCGGGTCGCTGGCAACCGTCCTCGGCGGGATCGACGCGCTTGTGTTCACTGCCGGGATCGGTGAAGGGTCGGCGCTCGTGCGCGAACGCGTCTGCGAGCGGCTCGGCTTCTTCGGCGTCGAGCTCGACCGGGACGCGAACCGTGAGGTGCAGCCGGACGCGGACGTCGCGACGGACGGCTCGCCGGCGCGCGTGTGGGTCGTCCACGCACGCGAGGACATGATCGCAGCCCGAGCCACGCGCGGCGTGCTCTAGGCTCGCGCGAGGTCAGCTGCGGTCCCGATCGCGATCCGGGCCGCCGACGGCCGCAGCCAGCGCAGCGTCGTGACGAGGCGCGAGAGCGGGAGGCTGACGCAGCCGAGCGTGGGCCTGCCGGTGCTCGCGTGGAGGAAGATGCCCGAGCCGCGACCGGGAACGACGGGGCTCGTGTTGTAGGCGATCACCGCGAGATGGCGGTAGGCGGTCGGCGAGCGCGACATGTCCTCGCTCTTCACCCGGAAGGGCGGCTTCGCGCCGCAGCGGACGTGGCGAAACCGGTTGTAGTGCGGCGAGGCCGGGTCCTCGACCCACCAGTCGCCGCACACGAGCCGTCGGTACGGGAAGCGGACGCCCGGGTTGGCAGCGATGCCGTACATCACGCGCCCGAAGCCGAAGACGCCGGTCGGCGTGCGGCGGTCGCCCTCGCGCTTCGCGGGCGAGGTTCCGCGCTGGCCCAGCCACGCCGTCCAGGGACCCCCGGCGGCGCGCCAGCAGCCTCGGCGCCTGCGCCAGAGCCGGAACGTTCCTTGCGTCGAAGCCCGGGTGCGGGCGATCACCGTCACGAGCTGCGTTGCCGAGCCCGTCTCGAGCCGGTTCGCGAGCCCGGGCGGGCAGGCGGCGCGCTCACCGTGTGCGGCAGGCGAGACCGTGACAGCGAGTGCGGCAAGAGGCAGCGCGACCCACTTCATCGACCTGCAGACTACGGGCCATGGCCGCGCTGTTGCTCGTCGCGCTCGCACTTCAGGCGCCTCCGTTCGAGCACTCGGCCTCGCGGGTGACCGCGGGGCAGCTGCCACGTTCGTGGCACCGCGGGTGTCCGGTCGCTCCCGCCAAGCTGCGGCGGCTGCGTCTCACCTACTGGGGCTTCGACCGGCGCGCACACACCGGTGCGCTGATCGTGAACGCGGGTGCCGTGCGGCCGCTGACCCGCGTCTTCTCACGGCTCTACGCGACGCGATTCCCGATCCGGCGCATGCGACCGATCGACGCCTACGGCGGGAACGACGAGCGCTCGCTCAACGCCGACAACACGGCAGCCTTCAACTGCCGCTATGCGATCGCGCCCGGGCCGAAGCGCTGGTCGGTGCACGCGTATGGCCTCGCAGTCGACGTGAACCCGGTTGAGAACCCGTACCTCGTGGGTGGCCGCGTGCACCCGCGCGCCGGCCGCGCGTACCTCGAGCGCTCGCGCTACCGGCGCGGGATGGCCGTGCGCGGCGGCGTGCTCGTCCGGGCGTTCGCGTCGGTCGGCTGGCAGTGGGGCGGACGCTGGACCGGCTCGCCCGACTACCAGCACTTCTCTGCCACGGGCGGCTAGCGGGCAGCGCGCCCGAGCACGGCGCCGAAGAGGAGGTGCCGCCAGGTCGCCTGCACGTACGCGCGTCTGTTCCAGACGAGGCGCGGGATGCCGGGCTCACCGCGGGCCGGATGCCGGCGGTCGACGAAGGCGCCGAGCGGATAGAGCGCGAGGTGCTCTGCGAGGGCCATCGCGATCGCCAGACGCCGAGGCTCGACGCGGACGCGCCTGCGGAGCTCCTCGTAGGCGAGCCCGAAGATGGCGCCGTTGGCGGCGTGCAGCGCGAACCCGGCGAGACGCCAGCGCGGTCCGCGCGTCACCGCCTTGCCGAGCAGGGCGATGTCCGAGTAGTCGCAGCGGAGGAGCCGCTGGTCAAGCGGCTCGGCAAGGCCCCAGACCGTCGCAGCAACGGCTCCGGCCGCGGCGGCGCGCAGTCGACCGCCGTGACGGTCGAGGCCGAATGCCCGGTCGATCATTGGGCGCGTATCCCCGCTGTCGCCGCTCTCAATCGTCCAAGTTGCTCAGGAATGCGCCACCGCCGACCAGGCGAGAGGCCTCGGTTCCTGCAGCCTCGCGAAGGGCGCGGTCGGAGGTCACGAGCCAGCCGCCCGGGTAGGACGGCGCCTCGCGGATCAGCCATTCGTCCGCGCTCTCGCCGCCGGTGCCGACCACCGTCGTGAGCTCGTCGAAGCGCTCGGTTCCGACGATCCCGCCCGGAGCCTTGGCGTCGAAGACGAGCACGATCTGGTGCCCGTGCCGCTTCGCCCAGGCGGCGGCTCGCTCGACGAGCTCCTCATCCGGCACGTTCGGCCACTGGGAGCGCTGGACGTTGCGCGCGTCCACGAGAACGGTCGTTGGCGCGTTCACTCCCGCTCGTCGAGCGCGCGCCGCAACAAGGCGACGTAGTGGCCTAGCTCGGCCGCGCCGCGCTCGGCCACTTCGATCGCGCGAGAGCCGACCACGATCCCGTCGGCAAGGGCGGCCGCGGCGCGGGCGTGGCCGGGTGTGCTGATGCCGAAGCCGGCGTAGAGCGGGAGGCCCGTTACGGCGCGGGCGCGGACGACGAGCCCGGCGAGGGCGGGGGAGAGGTCGTCGCGCGCGCCGGTTGTGCCCGTGAGGGTCACGAGGTACAGCCAGCCGTCGGTGTGCTCTGCGGCGAGCGCGAGACGCTCGTCGGTGGACGTCGGTGCGACGAGCTGCACGCGCCGGATCCCCGGCCGCTCGCCGGCGGGGAGGTCGGCGACGATCAGGCTCGTCGCGCCGGCCGTCTGGGCGTCGGCGGCGAAGCGCTCCCAGCCGTAGGCCTCGAGCAGCGATGCGTACGTCATCGGCACGAGCGGCGTGTGGGGGAGCCGGGCGCGTGTCGCGGCGAGGCAGTCGAGGCACGCGCCGGTGCGCATTCCCTGCGCAAGGGCCCGCTCGGCCGCGCGTCTGATCACTGGCCCGTCGGCGAGCGGGTCGGAGAACGGGAACCCGAGCTCGACGAGGTCGGCCCCGCCCTCGACGGCGGCCTCCGCGAGCTCCGGCGTCTCGGGGCCGCACATGAGGTAGATCGCGAGCGCCTTGGAACGAACCGGCGCAGATTCGTCACGCCCCCGTGACACACCCGCGCGCCTTTCAGCGCTACGTTGATCTTCCCCGGGTGGGAGGGGGTTAGGGAAGGGTCCCGCGGCTTCGCGCTGCGCGCTCACCGTTCGGCGACCTCCGCAAGGTCCTTGTCCCCGCGGCCGGAGAGGCACACCAGCACCAGCTCCTCGTCGAGCTCCGCGACCCGCGCGAGGGCGTGGGAGGGCTCCAGCGCCGGGAGGATGCCCTCCGT
>Ga0307320_10000837_pt1 | contig 11102 bp, 10 predicted proteins | sample ER_DNA_369_FD_194495 | JGI IMG/M metagenome (GOLD analysis project Ga0307320, IMG submission 194495) | Bulk soil microbial communities from the East River watershed near Crested Butte, Colorado, United States - ER_DNA_369 | ecosystem: Environmental > Terrestrial > Soil > Floodplain | place...
GGCTGGAGTATGTGATCAAGACCGGTTCGGCCGACATCTCGATCAGTGCCGAGATCGGCCGCTCCAAGATCGTCAGCGGCTCTGGCGACATCACCCTCGGCATCGCTATTGATCTTGACTGCAGCACTGGCTCGGGTGACATCTCGGTTGCCCGGGTAGACGGCAACGGCAGCCGGCTTAGTTCAGGCTCGGGCGGGGTCTCGGTGGGCGAAACAAATAGCCCCATCACGGCGAAGTCCGGTTCCGGCGACGTCGTCGTGAAATCACTGCGAGGCGCTGTTCTGCAGGCCAATTCTGGGTCGGGTGACATCTCCGTCTCATCCGCGAGCGGCTCGGTGGACCTGCGCTCGGCATCCGGCTCCGTGACGGTCGGCGTCGCCGACAACCTGCCCGCCTGGCTGGACCTCAACTCCGTATCCGGCGACATCCGCCTCGGGCTCGAATCGACGATCCAGCCCGAGCCCGGCGAGCCGTACATCACCCTCCGGGCGCGTACCGCCTCGGGCAACATCGCCATCTACCGCGCCTAAGGGACTGCTACGAGCCGCAGCAATGCGCACTGAGCTTGTCGAAGGGACTGCTACGAGCCGCAGCAATGCGCATTGAGCCTGTCTAAGTGCGGACTCAAGCCCTTCGACAGACTCAGGGCGCATTGTCGTTCGGCAGACTTTCCCCATGAGCGACTCCGTTGGCGATCCCGATGCCCACGACGCAGACACCGGACCGGTGACCATCTACGACATCCAGGTAGCCGAAGACAGCAAGCTCCGTGTCCGGGCGCTCCCTCGACTGATCCAGCAAGCAGTGCGAATCGCTTGGGCGGCAGGGCGCCGCGAGTTCATCGTCTCAACGTTGCTGCAGGTCATTGGGGGCGGCGGCATTGCGCTGTTGCTGCTCATCGGACAACGCGGCTTGCAAGCACTCGTCGAAGCAATCCAAGGCGGGGAATCACTTGCCTCGGTTGCGCCCTGGGTTGTTGCGATCGCTGTCGTTTCGGGAGTCCAGTCATTTGTCACGGCAGCCCAGCGTGAACGGCAGGAGATCCTCGGTGAACTGATAAATCGCCACGTCGAGGAGCAGGTCCTGGAAGTAGCAGCTGCGGTCGACCTGCTCGCCTTCGAGACGCCGGCGTTTCACAACCGAGTTCAACGCATGCGGCTGAGTGGACAACAATCGCTGAACCTCGTCCTCGGTTTGTCTGGCCTGATCCGAGCCGCCGTTGGCGTGCTCGCTGTGCTGGTCGCACTGATAACGGTCGAGCCCCTGTCCCAACGTTCCCGCCACGCTGACCCTACCTATCCGGCCCGCTCGACGATCAGGAAGCGACGTTTCTGACGCGCCAGGAAGTAGCCCATCGCAAGCCCGGCCTGCCCGGCCCCGATTACGACGACCTCGTAGTGCTCCGCTGTGTTCTCCACGGTGGGTTGGCCCATTCCCTTCCCCCGGCGTTCCCGGCGAGTCGATGCCGAAACCTCTCGGAGGCTCGATCGCGAACGGCCGAAGACTCTCACTTCTGGTGCGCCCTCGCAGCATCAACGACTTCCGCGATCGTCCCTGCCGGTGACAGCGGTGGAGCGTCGAACGGGCTGGCGGCGTTACCGTGGACGATCATGAGTGACGCGCCAGCAACATTCCTGTTCGCCGACATCGCCGGATTTACGGCGTTGACCGAGGCGTACGGAGACGAGGAGGCGGTGGCGGTCGTGGACGCCTTCTGCGCTGCCGTGGACGTCGCACTGCCGGCTGGCGGCATCCGCGTGAAGTCGATCGGTGATGCGGTGATGCTGCGTGTCCCCGACCCCGGCGATGCGATTCACCTCGGGCTTCGCATGACCCGAGACCTACTTGGCGAGAACGGCATGTTTGGCGTGAGAGTCGGTCTCCATTATGGAACGGCCGTCGAACGGGAAGGCGACTATTTCGGTGCGACGGTGAACCTTGCCGCACGTGTCGCCTCTCTTGCGGCCGGGGGCGAGGTGTTGATGACCGGGCAGACGGCGGTGCTCGTCCCCGACCTCGACGGCGTCGTGTTCGAGTCGCGGGGCAAGCATGGCCTCCGCAACGTTGCCGAGCCGGTCGAGATCTTCGCGGCGCTGCGGGCCAGCGACGTGGGAGCCGACGACCTGCCGATCGACCCGGTCTGCCGGATGGCCGTCGATCCTGACCGCGCAGCCGGCCGGCTCACTCACGAGGGGACGGTGTACTACTTCTGCTCGTTGCCGTGTGCTGGTCACTTCGCGAGCTATCCCGAGCGTTTTGCGAAAGCGACGCATTAGCCGAACTACGTCCATACCCGACGCTCAACTGATCAGGAGCTAGATCCACGCGGCATCGGCTTCGCTGGGAAGCCGGGTCTCTCGTATCACTGCCGACCCGATCGCACGGCGCGAACAACATCAGCGATCGTGCGACTCGTGATCGACGCGAAACGTTGATCCTCAAGCAAGGCCGAGTGTGTGGAGCCGTGCGCTGTCCGATGGACGCTGTTCGTTGACAGCTTCGCGAGCTTCGCCTGCGCTGCGACCCAACCAGCCTGTTGGCCGACATCGGCCGAGACGACGCCCAGCGGTTTCTGGCCCAAGCTTGTCAACGCTTTTGCCTGATCGAAGACCGTCGGCAGCTCGGCGAACTCGTCGTTGTTGGCTCTCAGCTCGCGAGGTTCCGAGGCGAACGCTCGTAGCTGGTCACGAGCGTCGGGAGGCAAAGTCGCGAAGCCCGTATCAAGCACGAGCCGTCCGAAGCCGGCACGAGAGAGTGACGGAAGCAGCGCCGAGGCGCGTCGCCATACCTTGTAGAACGTCGGATAGTCCGGGAGATCGAACTGATACGGCGTGGCTGAGTCGATCAAGGCCACCCCCGCAACTTCCTGTGGATACTGCGCGGCGTAAACGAGCGCGTAGGTGCCGCCGGTGGAGTGCCCGGCAACCACATACGGCCCCGAGACCTGTGCAGCCTGGAGCAGGCCATGCGCGTCGGAGGACAATTCGTGGCCATCTTGGCGAACTGGCGCTGCACCGCTCCATCCTTGTCCTGCGCGGTCGAACGCACACACTCGTGTCTCGGACGAGAGCGTCCGCTGCACCCACGCCCAGCTCGGCGTTCGCTCTCCGAGTCCGTTGAAGAGCACGACCGTCGGCGTGCCGTCACCGGTGCAGTTCAAGTACAGACGATGCCCGTTCACGAGATACGTTCGACCAGCCGGAGCAGCGTTGCTCGAGGTCGCCTCCGCGACCGTCTCGTAGACACCGCCGAGCGCCACGAGCAGAAGGACCAAGAGTGCCGGGTAGCAGTGCGCGACGCGACCAGTGGTGGACGACGATGGCGATGGGTCTCAGAGAATCCGCTCGAATTGGTCGAACCTCCCCCGCTCCCGGACACGGACACGGAGACGCTTGGAGTCTCGGAGATTTCGGCTGTCATCGCCGCATACCGGACGCTCGAGGCTGATGCGGAAGAGGACGGGCGGTATTGGTACGCCGCGGCGCGACGTATGACGATCGTCGGACTATCGACCGGACTCCGTCGGGGTGAACTCCTCGGTCTTCGTTGGCAGGACGTCGAGCTTCTAGGTCGACTGCTGCATGTCCGGCAAGCTTTCGTGCGGAATGCGATCACGACGCCGAAGAGCAAGGCGGGGGCGAAGGAGCGTCGCTCTCGGGCACGTCGCGATCTCCGCGCTCGAGGAGCAGTTCGCCGCGAGTCGGCATCGTACGCCGGAGTCAATCGTGTTCTGCCATCCCGCGCTCGGTACGCCGCTCGACCCGTCCAAGCTCACGGGGTACGCGCGGACGGCGCTCCTCCTGGGCGGTGTCGACAAGTCGTTCCGCCCGTGGCACGGGCTGCGACACACGGCTCTCACCGAGACCGCCGCGGCCGGCGTCCCGTCGATGTTCGTTCAGGCCAGCTCAGCATTCGAGCGGGCGAGATCGTGGCGTTGGTCGGTGAGAACGGTTCCGGTAAGACGACGCTCGCGAAACTTCTGGCCGGGCTGTATCGGCCCACGACGGGAACCATCACCTGGGATGGCGTTGACATCAACGGTGTGGACGCCGCGGAGCTTCGTACGGCCATTGCCGCGATCTTTCAGGACTTCTTGCACTTTCATCTGCGTGCTCGAGACAACGTCGGACTAGGACGAGTCGATTTCATCGATGATCTTGACGATATCCAGAAGGCCGCCCGGCATGCAGACGCCGATGCCTTCCTCAGCACACTGCCGAACGGATACGAGACGGTACTCGGGGAGTTCGAAGGCGGCTCAGATCTGTCGATCGGACAGTGGCAACGGGTAGCGCTGGCCCGCGCATTCTTTCGCCAGGCCCCGTTCGTGATCTTGGACGAGCCCACAGCGGCCCTGGATCCTCGGGCCGAACATGAGCTGTTCGAGCGCATCAGAGCCCTGCTCGGGGGTCGTACGGTGCTGCTGATCTCGCATCGATTTTCGAGCGTGCGCAATGCGGATCGTATTTATGTGCTGCAAAGCGGTCGCGTCACAGAGGCCGGAACACATGAGGAGCTCATGGAACGACAAGGCCACTACGCCGAACTCTTCCAGCTGCAAGCCGCGGCCTACCTAGCCGGCAGTCACGACGCTCGCGGTCAGATGCCCGCACACTAAATCTGGGTGCGGTGGAAGTTCAGGTGCGACCGGCTCGGCGTGGGGCCGCGCTGACCCTGGTAGTGCGAGCCGTACTGGGCTGACCCATACGGATGCTCGGCCGCGGTCGACAACCGGAAGAAACACAGCTGGCCGATCTTCATGCCGGGCCAGAGCTTGATCGGCAGCGTCGCGACATTGGACAGCTCGAGAGTGACGTGACCACTGAATCCAGGATCGATGAACCCGGCCGTGGCATGGGTCAGCAACCCGAGCCTGCCTAGCGATGACTTGCCCTCGACGCGTGCCGCGATGTCGTCGGGAAGGGTCACCACCTCATAGATCGAGCCCAGCGCAAACTCACCGGGATGCAAGATGAACGGTTCATCGCCCACCGGCTCGACGGCCCGCGTCAGCTCAGACTGATTAGCCGCGGGATCGATATGCGGATATCGGTGGTTCTCAAAAACCCGGAAATATCGATCGAGACGGACATCAATGCTCGACGGCTGAACCATATCCATGGCATACGGTTCGAGTCCGATGCGGCCGGAATCGATCTCGGCTTTGATGTCCCGGTCCGAGAGCAGCATGGCGGGACACTACCGCGTGAAGCAGCGGTTAGCTGCCGCGCGTGATCTCCAGCCAGTGATCTCCGATGGAAACGATGGCACCTTCGCCGACTCGGACCATTTCGTCAGCCTGGCAACGCGTCGACATCCCGTTGGTCGTTGACACGGTCGAGCCGTTGGTCGAACCACGGTCCACGACATACACTCCCCCTGCGTCCAGCCCGACAGCCAAATGTGACTTGGAGACGGTACGCGTCTCGTCGGCGATCTTGATCAGCTGGGCATCCTCCTCACCAGCCTGCGGCTGCGGATTGCGGCCCAGCAGAATGAGTCCGTCCAAGGCGATCCGCCTTCCGTCATCGAGCAGGATCGACCATTCCTGGAGGTACGGGGACCGCTCAGCGACGGATGTCTGGCGGGCGAGATTTCCCGCAGTGTCGTCCGACGTCCCTTCGTCACCATATTGGGAACCGCCCTCCTGACCTGGCGCATTGAGTTCGCCACTAGGGCTGGCCGATCCGTATTGCTGTTGTGGTGGGTACTGCTGCTCCGGTCCGTACGGCGTGCCTGGGTACGGCGTCGCGTACGCGTTGCCTCCATATGGGCCGCCCGGTCCACCCTGCGGCACGGCAGCAGTTCCGGCGTACGGCGACGCTGGACCGCTCGGGTAACCAGCCGGTGCAGCCAATTGGCCAGGCGGCGGAGTCAATTGGCCAGGCAGTGCCGGGCTGCCCGCTGAGTTATAACCCTCCCCGGCGCCATAGTTCGGGGACATCGGGCCGGGGGGCATCGCGGTGCGAGCACCATTTGCCTGCTGGGAACCGTTCAAGACCGGCGCCGGCGGGCCCTGCAGTGCAGAAGCCGCTGCCCGAGCAGGCTGCGCAGCCGGTGCGAGGACGCGTTCCTTGATCATCACCGCAGTAGCAGCGAGGTCGTGCCAGCCCTGCTTACGTGGGTGCCGCAGCTCAAAGATCAACATGATCAACAGGCCGATGCCGGTGACGTACAAGGCCCAGAACACCAGGCCGCGCACGAAGACCCGGCTTAAGCCGATCGGCCGTCCGTCGAGGAATCCCACCAACTGCAGCTTCATGGCCCGAAGACCGGGACTCGCAGCGTGTACGGCGAGCAGGTACCACACCACGACGAGCCAGCCGACGGCGACGATGGCACCGACAATGACAAGCGTCGTCTGCAGCGCACCAGACGTGCGGGGGAGCAGGAAGCTCAGCGCAAGGCTGAGAACCACCGGAACCGACATGTTGATCAGATACGCCGCGAAGCGCCTGCCGAGCGGGCCGACTTCCACCCCAGGCGGCAGTCCTGTCTCGCGATTCGGGCCCTGGACGGGCGATTCCATGAAAAGCTCCTCGTCGTTCGTGACTGGTTCGCAGGAGAGACGCTACTGCGGAAAGTCAATCAATACAGACACTCCATCACCGAGCTCCATGACACTGCCCACTTGCACAGGGATCCGCTCACCGGGGGCGAGCTGCTGGCGATCCACGTCTCCGGGCCACACCAGGATGGTTCCATTCGTGGAGTTCAGGTCGGTGACAACAACCTGCCAGTCATCGGGAGCTACCTCGAGATGTGTTCGGCTGATGTCGTGATTCGGGCTAGGAACGGTCATCAGCCGAGGTGTCCGGCTGCTCGACCGATCGCTGGACGGCGCCCGGCCGATGAGGACCGGCCGATCGACTTCGGCGCTCGTCCCGTCGGAGGCGCGCAGCACAGCCAAGACCGGAGGTCCTACCAGCTGTGGTCCGTGGGTGCCAACAGGGCCTCCGCAAACCCGGCAGCTGGTCGTATCGGGCGGGTTGGCGTGCCCGTTCGGACACAGAACGGCGAGTATCGCCGGCTCGGTAGAGCCACCCGATGGGTCGGAGCTTGAGGCAGCAGGCGGGAGCAGTTCGGCAGCACGATCCTCCGAAAGGTTGACAGCCACAGCGTCCTCGATTTCTTGCGGCGAGGCGACGTCTGGCTGCGTGTCCGGCGTCGGCCCATCGAACGGCGACGGCATGAGCTCTGTCTTGGCGTTCCCCAATGCTGCGATTTCGTCTGCCGATAGCTCAGCGGTCCGACCGCTCGGCTCATCAGCATCGGCAACGTCCTCGTCGATCAACCCGGACTGGGATTGCGCGGGATCGGCGGGCGCTGCTGCGACGACCTCTGGCATCGGCTCGGTGGCTGGATCGGATCGGTCGCCGGATGCTTCGGCCGCGGTCGGGGCAACCTGCGGAGAGCTGACCTGAGCGCGTTCGGACGCATCCAAAACCACGGATGAGGCGCGTACGGCACCGACGACGAGCGGCATCTCGAGCAGGGTGGCATCTCCCTCATATGGCAGATCCACCCGGACATGCTCAACGCCGGCCAGGCCCACCTCACTCCAGGTTTGGATTCCGTTCCCATCGGCCACAACTTTTCCGGTGGCCAGATCGATGACCGAAATTTGGCCTCGTACCAGAGAACGCATGCCATCGGCCGTCCAGAAAAAGGCACCGAAGCTTGGCAGCTGATCCATCGGGAAGTTCGCTAGTCGCGACGCGAGATCGGTGATCGAGCTGGAGGCGACCACTTCCTCCCAAAGCGTGTTGATCAACGCGGTCCACTCGTGATGGGGCGGTTCGAGGACCACAAGGGATGTCGGCCCCGACAGCACCACCCACTCCCCTGGCGTGTACGTGGCGCGCCATCGTCCCAGCGCGGCAGTCATCAGTCCTCCCCAAGGCCTTGATACCCCAGGCCTGACGACATTCTCCCTTGGCCGAGGGCTGAGGCAAACTGTGGGCCCGCGCGGAACGATTCCCCTGGTCAGAGGCAGGAGGATGAAGCTGCCTGAAACCCTTAGCCGCCGTATAGTTTGTTTCGTGCTCGCCGATACCCGCACCTGGGTCATTGCGACCAGGCGCCACGCTGCCGCCCGTCGCACCACGATTGCTGACGTCGCGCGAGAAGCAGGCGTCAACAAGGGAACCGTCTCGCGTGCGCTGCGCGGCATTCCCGGCGTCGGCCCGTCGACCAGGGAGCGGATCATCGAGACCGCGGACCGGCTCGATTTCTCGGCATCACACCTCGCGACAGCGCTTGCCAGCGGGCAGTCCCGGACAGTAGGCATCGTCCTTCCGACGCTCCGCTCGTGGTACTTCAGTGAGTTCGCGTCCGGGGCCAGTGAGGTCCTTAGTCCTGCAGGATTCCGGGTCGAGCTAATCAATCTGGATGTCGATTCCGACTTCCTTGATGTGGAGTCGGCGATGTTCCGCAAGTTGTTCCGCGAACTCGGCGCTGGCCGAGGAAGGGACGCGCTGCTGTTCGCCGGCACGATCTCGACCGAACAGACCGAGGACAGCAGCGACTCGGCTCGGGTACCAGTGCTGGCCTCCGGCTCACCGATGACCAGCGTGTCCGGGATCTTTGTCGATAACCGAGCCGGCGGCCGGATGGTCGCCGAGCATCTGCTGTCGCTCGGTCATCGCGATATCGGCATCTTCGACGGACGCATGTCAGGCAAACGTGACTATCACGTCTGGGACCAGCGGACCGACGGACTGCGTGACACCGTACGTGAAGCCGGGTTCGACATCGACAGCCGCAATGTCGTCCAACCGGGCGACTGCCACGCCGATGACGGCGAGCGCGCGATGAACGAGCTCCTCGCCAGCGGCCGGGAGCTTCCGACGGCGCTTTTCTGCCACACCGATGAGCTGGCGTTCGGGGCAATGGCAGCGCTCCGGAGTGCCGGGCTCCGGTGTCCTGATGATCTTTCCCTGGCAGCCTTCGATGATCATCCGATGTCGCGCTGGTGGGGGCTGACCACGGTCAGCCAGCACGCCCACGAGCAGGGCGTAAGGGCCGCGCACGCCATGATCAAGGCGCTCGACGCAAATGGGAACGGCGCGGAGCGGCAGCCTGATGAGCTGCGAGTCGAGCTGATCGTACGCGGCACGACCGCCCCCGCCCCGCGCTGACAGCCGGCTGACGGCCCTCGCTGACAGCCCTGCTTCCGATTGGATGCGCCCTGCTTCCCGTTGCATGCACCCCTGCTTCCTGATTGGATGCGCCCTGAGCCTGTCGAAGGGCACCCGGCACGGAGCCGGGACTACGGCACGCGCAGCCAAACGGTGCTATCGCCGGGCAGCCGACCATGATCAAGTTGGGCGCTGCTCAGTAGCACCTCGCCGGCTGGCAGGGCGACCGGCTCTGCCCCGAAGTTGGTGATGCACCGTACGCCGCCGGGCCGCGCGAAGTGCAGCACCGACGACTCCGATTCGATCCAGCGGAAGTCATCGCCGGGGAACAACTCCGGGCGAAGCGCGAGTGCTCCGCGGTAAAGATTCAGCGTCGAGTCCGGATCGGCCTCCTGAACGCTCACCGCGTACGCCGCAAACCATTCGGGCTGTGGCAAGTGTCCGATCTGCTGGCCGAACCCGCACGAGGGACCCTCGGCACTCCACGGCAGCGGCACCCGGCATCCGTCGCGGCCCTTTTCCTTGGTCGAGCGCCTTGCCATTGGATCCTCAAGAACCTCACGCGGAAGATCGGCGACCTCCTGAAGCCCCAGCTCGTCGCCCTGGTAGATGTAGGTCGAACCGGGCAATGCCAGCAAGATCATGATCGCCGCGCGGGCCCGCCGTTCCCCACGTGAGGTGTCCAGCTGCGGGGTCGTACCGTCGGCCAGCAACCAGTCTCGAGCCACCTGCTGAGCAGGACGATCGTCATCCAGTGGTAGACCGTAGCGGGTCGCTACTCGCGGCGTGTCGTGGCAACCCAACAGCCAGCTGGTCGTCGAAGCGAAATCGATCATGTCAGCCAGCCCGCCGTTGATCACTTGGCGATAGTCCTCGGGCCGCCAGTCGGCGTCCTGCATCGCGAAGTTGAACGCCTGTCCGAGGCTCTCCGCTGACGCGTACCGGGCGCGTCGCGTCGGATGAACCGAAGCCTCCCCGACGGCGAAACGGGGCGGGTCGTAGGAATCGAAGATGCGCCGCCAGTCGGCGTAGATCTCATGGACGTCATCGCGATCCCACAGCGGATGCGAGCCGTCGGGACGAATGACGTCGGCTATCTCGCCCCACGGCGGATACGGCTCGGACAGGTCCTTGCGCAGGCCGTGGGCGACATCGATCCGAAATCCGTCGACCCCGCGATCGGCCCAGAAGCGCACGGTACGCCGGAAATCCTCACGTACTGCCTCGTTCTCCCAGTTGAGATCTGGCTGCTCGGCTGCGAAACAGTGGAAGTACCACTGGCCATCGCCAGCAGGTGCCCAGGCCGAGCCTCCGAAGAGCGATTCCCAGTCATTGGGCGGTTGCTCGCCGCCAAGGCCATCGCGGAAAAGATAGCGATCACGTTCCAGCGAGCCACGTCCAGCGGCCAAAGCTTGCTCAAACCAGGGATGCCGATTGGACGTGTGGTTAGGCACGATGTCGATGATCACCTTGATGTCAGCGGCGTGCAGCGCCGTAACCATCGCGTCGAAGTCGTCCAACGTGCCGAGCCGCGGATCAACATCGCGATGATCATCAACGTCGTAGCCGCCGTCGGCCAGTGCTGACGGGTAGAAGGGGCTCAGCCATATCGCATCTACCCCGAGCGAACGCAGATAGGGCATCCGCGAGGTAATGCCCGGTAGGTCTCCAGTGCCATCACCGTTGCTGTCGGCGAAGCTGCGCGGGTAGATCTGATACACCACCGCCGTACGCCACAGGTCCGTGGTGATCGCGACACCGGCTGGATGATCTTGGTCAATCGTGGTCGTCACGCAACGAGTGTGCCGCATCCCGGATCGTTCTTCGCGCGTTTCGTGGTCTGTCTTGGAGCGAGGAGTCACACTCGGAGTTCTAGCCGAACCAGCGCTCGAGCGGGGGCCCGCGCGGCGAGCGCAGCGAGGTCCCCGGAGTCGCGCATGGCGGTAGCGACGTCGGCCGCTG
>Ga0307320_10000841_pt1 | contig 11074 bp, 7 predicted proteins | sample ER_DNA_369_FD_194495 | JGI IMG/M metagenome (GOLD analysis project Ga0307320, IMG submission 194495) | Bulk soil microbial communities from the East River watershed near Crested Butte, Colorado, United States - ER_DNA_369 | ecosystem: Environmental > Terrestrial > Soil > Floodplain | place: USA...
GGTCGGGGTCGGGCGCGACGACGGCCCCGCCGAGGCCGCCTGGCTTGCCGACAAGCTGGCGGGCCTCCGCGTGTTCGAGGATGACCACGGCGTGCCCAACCGCGACGTGGTCGAGGCCGGTGGCGGGGTCCTGGTGGTCAGCCAGTTCACCCTGTACGGCGACGCCCGCAGGGGCCGCCGCCCCTCCTACCTGGCGGCGGCACGCCCGGAGGAGGCCGCCACCCTGGTGGAGGTCGTCGGCGACGCCCTCGCCGCCCGTGGCCTGGCCGTCGGCCGGGGCCGCTTCGGCGCCGTCATGCGGGTCGAGTCCGCCGGCGACGGGCCGTTCACCATCCTGCTCGACAGCGACCGGACGTTCTAAGACTGCCCCGCAGGGAGGGTGACTGAGAAGGCTCCGCGGCGGCGCGGCTCGTTGTGCTCGGGCTGGAGGGCGACGTCACGGTGGTGGGCGCACGGAGGACCATGGTGCTGGCTTCCTGTCCGGGACGAACTACGACTGCCCCGCAGGTGGGGCGACTCGGACGGATGGCGGGCGGCTCGCTCCTGCTCGGCATTGACAAACCTGCACCCGCAACTATGGTCGAAGCTTCGTGAGGACCGGGTCGCTCCCGGATCGGAAGTGAGCTAGGTCGTGAGCGGCGAATCTGAGAAGGGGCGCGGGGTGGCGGCGCGGTGGCGCCTCGCCGCGCAGGCGGCCCGTGACGCCGTCCTAGCCGGCCGTGACGCCGTCCTTGCCGGGCAGCCCGGTGGCCGCGAGGTGGCCGCCAGCCTCGGCCAGGTGCTCGCCGACAGCCCCGCCCAGCCGTTCCTGCTCCACCTCACCGAGCACGCCGACGAGCTGGTCGGCCGGACGGTCGAGCTGGCCGACGCCCAGGCCGCCCTGGAGCGCGGCAGCCGGGGCGAGGAGGACGCCTCGCCGGTGGTGGTGGTCAACGGGCCGCCAGGGATCGGCACCTCGGCCGTTGCCGTGCAGCTGGCGCGCTGGGCCAGGCCGCTGTTCCCCGACGGCCAGCTCGCCGTCGACCTCGGCCAGCCAGGCGGCGCCGTCGGCCCTGGCGACGCGCTCAGCGAGCTGCTGCAGGCGCTCGGCGCGCGGCCGCGGGAGGTCCCGGACGACCTGCTCGAGCGGGTCAGGCGCTACCGCTCCCTGCTCGCCGACCGGCGTGCCCTGGTGCTGGTCGAGCGGGCGGCCGACGCCGAGCAGGTGCGCGCCCTGCTGCCGGGCAACCCTGGCTGCGCCATGATCGTGACCACCAGGACGCCGCTCGGCGGCCTCGCGACCGCCGCCCGCTGCCGGCTCGGCCCGCTGCCCGAGCGCGACGCGATCGAGCTGCTCGCCCGGACGGTCGGCCGGCGCCGGGTGGACGACGACCCCGCCGCCGCGCTGGCCATCGTCCGCTGGTGCGGCCGGCACCCCCTGGCCGTCCGGGTGCTCGGCGCCTGGATGCGCCAGCAGGCCGGCGAGGCCCTGCCGCTCGACCGGATCGCCGAGGACCTGCGCGACCGCGGCACGCCGGGCACCGGCGACCAGCAGCGCGTCGCCGCCAGCCTGGAGATCGCCAACCGGTTCCTGTCCGGCGAGGCCAAGCGGGTCCTCCGCCACCTCGGCCTGCTGCCAGCCGCCGAGCTCGGCACCAGTGTGGTCGCGGCGCTGACCGGGGCCACCGAGGAGGCGGCGGAGCGCAGCCTGACGGAGCTGGCCGCGGGGGGGCTGGTGGACCCGGTCGGGGCTGAGCGTGCCCGTTGGCGCGTCCACGAGCTGGTGTGGCAGTTCGCCGCGGACAAGGCGGCGCGGCAGGAGCCGGCCGAACTGCGGCGGGCCGCCTGCCAGCGGTTGCTCGCCTTCTACATCGACCAGGCCGACCTGGCCGGGGCCGGCGGCGCGGTCGGCGTGCAGGAGCGGCTGGACTGGCTGGAGCACGAGCGGGCCAACCTGGTCGCCGCCGTCGACCTGGCCGGTTCCGAGCAGCTCGCCGAGGAGGCCTGGCGGCTGGCCGTGCGCTGCGCCCGCTTCCTCGACGCGCGCCACTACTGGGACGCCTGGCTGCGCACGGCCGAGCGCGGCGTGGCGGCAGCCACCGAGCTGGCCAGCCCCGCCGCGGAGGCGGCCGCGTACGAGAACCTGGGCGACGCCCACCTGCGACGTGGCCGGATCGACGACGCGGTGGGGTGCTACGAGCGCAGCGTGGCGCTGTGGCGGGAGCGCGGCGACAGCGCCGGGCTGGCCCGCTCCCTGGCCGGGCTCGGCAGCGCCCACGAGCGGCGCGGCCAGCTCGGCAAGGCGGTCGCCTGCTATGACGAGAGCCTGGAGCTCCGTCGTGACCTCGACGACGTGCGCGCCACCGCCTGGGCGCTCGAGCGCCTCGGCGGCGCCCACCGCGAGTGGCAGGGCCACAACCAGGCGGTCAACGCCTACCGGGAGAGCCTCCGCCTCTACCAGGCGCGGGGCGACCGCACCAGTGAGGCCAGGGTCCGCACCGAGCTGGGCATCACCTACCAGCAGCAAGGGGACTCCAAGCGCGCCCTGCGGGAACTCAGCCGCAGCCTGCGCATCCACGGTGAGCTCGGTGACGACCAGGGTGCCGCCTTCGTCCTGGGCCACCTCGGCGAGGTCCAGCACGAGCTGGGCCAGCACGCCGAGGCCATCCGGATGTTCAAGCAGGGCCAGGTGCTGGCCCGCTCCCTCGGGGACCGGCCGGGCGAGATCGTCGCGCTGCGCCGGCTCGGCGAGGTCCAGCGGGAGGTGGGCCAGGACGAGGAGGCGGCGGCGTCGTTCGAGCAGAGCGCGGAGGTCGCCCGCCAGCTGGGCGACCGGGCGGCGGAGGCGCTGTCCCTGCTCCGTCTCGGCATGCACCGGCTGGCCGCACGGCAGCCGCGGGCCGCGGTCGAGGCGCTCCGGCGGGCCTTGGACCTGGCTCGGAGCCTCGGCGACCGGGTCGCCGAGGCCCACGTCCTCGAACAGCTCGGCCTGGCCCACCTCGAACTCGGGGAGCTCGGCAAGGCCGCCACCGCCTTCGATGCCAGCAAGGCCGTCTACCAGCGCCTGGGAGACAGCGAACGCGCCGCCGTGGTGGCGGCGCGCCTCGACCGGGCGCTGGCCGCCGGCGCCCGCCTCGGCGAGCCGCCGGGCGGCGACGGCTCAGCTAGGTGATCGACACCGCCACCTTCTCGATCCAGACGGCCTCGGTGGGGGTGTCGCCGCGCTCGCCACCGACCTGGATCTTGGCGATCTTGTCGACCACGTCCTGGCCCTTGATGACCTTGCCGAACAGCGTGTAGTTGGACGGCAGCCGGTTGTCCTGGGTGGAGATGAAGAACTGGCTGCCGCCGCTGTCCGGCCCGGAGTTGGCCATCGCCACCGTGTACTTCTTGTACGGGTTCTTGCCCGTGGGCAGCTCGTCCGGGATGGTGTAGCCGGGCCCGCCTTCGCCGGTGCCCTGCGGGTCGCCGCCCTGGATCACCCCGATGTTGTCCTTGCCGCCCGGCACGATCCGGTGGAACCAGGTCGAGTCGTAGAAGTGGCGCTGCGCCAGGAAGATGAAGTTGAAGGTGGTGGTCGGCGCCGCCTTAGGGTCGAGCAGCAGGGTCACCGGGCCGCACGAGGTCGTCAGCGTCACCTCGTAGCGCTGGTTGGGCTGGGCCTGGCTCTTGGGGAGGCGGTCCAGCTTGGGGCGGTTCACCTTCGGCGGGGTGGTGCCGCCGCAGGCGACCGCGGCGGGCGCGGTGGGCACGTCCACGCGGGCGTCCTGGGCGGCGGCCGTGGCCTTCGGTGCGGGCTTGTCGCCCGCCCGCAGCAGGCCGCCGACCACCGCGAGGACCACCACGACCACGCCGATCGACCCGTACAGCAGCACCGCCCTGCGGCGGCGCGCCCGGCGGCGCTCGGCCTCCCGTCTCGCCTTCAGTCGGGCCAGTTCACGGCGGCGGGTCTGGCTGGCGCTCGGCATGCTTCCTCTCCACGTACGGCAGGCGTCTGACCGGCGGGCGCCGGCGCGGCGGCCGCGCCCACCAAGGAGTCTAACCAGGCTCACGCCACACCGTGACCCCGAGGGGTCGATCCATCCGGGGCTACCGCTTCGCTCCTTGAGCCCCGGACCCCTATCCATCCGGGGCTACCGCTTCGCTCCTTGAGCCCCGGACCCCCAGTAGACTCTGGACCGGCCCATCCGAGGGCGCCCGCCGCCCGCGACCAGACCGCCGCGACATGCTGATCGCCTCGTTCCCAGCCGGGACCTTCCAGACCAACTGCTACCTGGTCGCCGACTCCGCCGGCGCCGAGGCGCTGGTCATCGACCCCGGGCAGGACGCCATGCCCGGCATCGAGGAGCTCTGCGCCGAGCACCGCCTGCGGCCGGTGGCGGTGCTGCTCACCCACGGCCACCTCGACCACCTCTGGTCGGTCGCGCCGCTGGCCGGCTCGCACGGGATCCCCGCCTGGATCCATCCACGCGACCGCCACCTGCTCACCGATCCGCTGGCCGGGGTCGGCCCCGAGCTGCGCGCCATGCTGCCAGGGCTGGAGCTGGCCGAGCCGGACGACGTCCGCGAGCTGGCCGACGGGCAGGTCCTCGACCTGGCCGGCGTCCGCCTGGTGGCCGACCACACGCCCGGTCACACCCCCGGCCACGTCACCTTCCGCGACGAGCAGGTGCTGTTCGCCGGGGACCTGGTGTTCGCCGGGTCGATCGGCCGGACCGACCTGCCCGGCGGCTCGCTGCCGGAGATGCTGGCCTCGCTCGCCGGGCGCTTCCTGACCCTCCCCGACGAGCTGCAGGTGCTCCCCGGCCACGGGCCGGCCACCACGGTCGGGCGCGAACGCGCCAGCAACCCGTTCCTGGCCGGGCTCGAGGCGTCCGAGGAGCGTCGGTGACGCCCGCGGACGTCGTTGGCCGCACGGTGAGCCACCCCGTAGGGTGGTGGTCGCCGGCCGTCCCGCCCATCGACCGAGGAGCCCGCTCGTGACCCGACCGCTGCTCGGCGCCATGCGCTCGCACGCCTGCGGCACGCTCCGCGCCGCCCACGCAGGCACCGAGGTGCGCCTGGCCGGCTGGATCGCCCGCCGCCGCGACCACGGCGGGGTGGTCTTCCTGGACCTCCGCGACAGCTCCGGCGTGGTGCAGCTGGTGGTCCACCCGGTCGAGGCACCGGCCGCCGCCGCGGCCGCGCACGAGGTCCGGGTCGAGGACTGCGTCCGGGTGACCGGCGCGGTCGGCATCCGGCCCGCCGGCAACGAGAACCCCGAGCTGCCCACCGGCGAGGTCGAGGTGGCAGTGGCCGACCTCGAGGTGCTCGGGCCGGCGGCCACGCCGCCGTTCCCGATCAGCGACGCGGTCGAGGTCGACGAGGTCCTCCGGCTGCGCCACCGCTACCTGGACCTGCGCCGCCCCGCCACGCGGCGAGGGCTGGAGCTGCGCGCCCACACCAACGCGGTGATCCGGCGGGTGCTGGAGTCCCACGGCTTCCTCGAGGTGGAGACCCCCTACCTGACCCGCTCGACCCCGGAGGGCGCGCGCGACTTCCTGGTCCCGACCCACCTGCAGCCGGGCGAGTTCTACGCCCTGCCGCAGTCGCCCCAGCTGTTCAAGCAGCTGCTGATGGTGGCGGGGGTGGAGCGCTACTACCAGATCGTGCGCTGCTTCCGGGACGAGGCGCTGCGGGCCGACCGGCAGCCCGAGTTCACCCAGCTCGACGTCGAGCTGTCCTTCCTCGACGAGGAGGACGTCTACGCCCTCTGCGAGGAGCTGATGGCGGCGGTCTGGCGCGAGGCCCTCGGCGTCGAGCTGGCCGTGCCGTTCGCGCGCCTGTCCTACGCCGAGGCGATGCGCCGCTTCGGCTCGGACAAGCCCGACCTCCGCTACGGCATGGAGCTGGTCGACCTCGGCGAGGTCTTCGCCGCCACCAAGGTCGGCGTGTTCGCCGGGGCGCTCGAGGCCGGCGGGTCAGTGCTCGGCCTGGTGGTCTCCGGCGGCGCCGACCTCACCCGCAAGCAGCTCGACGCGCTCACCGCCTGGGTCCGCGAGCGGGGCGCCAAGGGCCTGGCGTGGGTGGCGGTCGAGGAGGAGGGGCTGCGCTCGCCGCTGGACAAGTTCTTCTCCGACGCCGAGCGGGCCGAGCTCCGCCGGGTCACCGGGGCGATCGCCGGCGACCTGGTGCTGGTGGTGGCCGACCGCACCCGGCTCGGCCGCGCGATCCTCGGCGAGCTGCGCACCCGCCTGGCGGCCGAGCGTGGCCTGGTGCCCGAGGGACGCTGGGCGTTCGCCTGGATCACCGAGTTCCCGATGTTCGAGTGGGACGAGCAGGCCGGCCGCTGGGACGCGCTCCACCACCCGTTCACCTCCCCGTCGCTGAAGTGGGAGGACCGTTTCGACGAGGCGCCGGGTGAGGCGACCGCGCGCGCCTACGACCTGGTCCTGAACGGGGTCGAGCTCGGCGGCGGCAGCATCCGTGTGCACCAGGCGGAGGTGCAGCGGCGCATCTTCGAGGTGCTCGGCATCGGCGCCGACGAGGCCGAGGAGAAGTTCGGCTTCCTGCTGCGCGGCCTGTCCTTCGGCGCGCCACCGCACGGCGGCATCGCCTTCGGGCTCGACCGGGTGGTGATGCTGCTCGCCGGGATGGACTCGATCCGCGAGGTGATCGCGTTCCCCAAGACCCAGTCGGGGGCCGATCCGCTCACCGGCGCTCCCGCCGAGGTTTCCGACGCCCAGCTCGCCGAGGTCCTGCTGCGCCTGGTCCCGCGGCCCGGCCGGCCCAAGGAATAGTTCTTTCTATCTAGCCTTGCCGGTAACCTCCGGTCGGGTGTTCAATACACGCTCGGCAGCGCCCGACGTTGTACGTGACCTGGCTTTTCGTTTGCGCCAACACTTCGACGTAGGGGACCGGGCTCACGATCGCGGCAGGCACCTGGGCGACCGGGTACCGGAAACGACCGGGACGGACCCCACCTGCTTTTCCGAGCAGGTGCATACGTTGACCGGGACACGGCAAGCGTGGAGCGCTGCCGCGCGTCTTCCCCCGCCGGCGCCGGTACGATGGCCGTCCCATGGATCTCTTCTCGGCCAGCGCCGACGCGGCGGTGCGGGCCGGCGCGCCGCTGGCGGCCCGGATGCGGCCGCGCACCCTCGACGAGTTCGTCGGCCAGGCGCACGTGCTCGGCGAGGGCAGCGCCCTGCGCTCGCTGATCGAGGCCGACGAACTGCGCTCGGTGATCCTGTGGGGTCCGGCGGGTAGCGGCAAGACCACCCTGGCCCAGATCGTGGCGCTCGCCACCAGCTCCACCTTTGAGGAGCTCTCGGCCACCAGCGCCGGCGTCAAGGACGTCCGCGCCGTGCTGGCGGCCGCCCGCGAGCGGCTCGGCGCGGTGGGCCGGCGCACGATCCTGTTCATCGACGAGATCCACCGGTTCAACAAGGCCCAGCAGGACGCGCTGCTGCCAGGGGTCGAGGACCGCACCGTGGTGCTGGTCGGCGCCACCACCGAGAACCCGTTCTTCACCGTCAACGCGCCGCTGCTGTCGCGGTCGCTGCTGTTCCGCCTCGAACCGCTGTCAACCACCGACCTGGAGACGATCGTCCGCCGCGCCCTGACCGACGCCGAGCGCGGCCTCGGCGGCCGCGATCTCACCCTCGACCCCGACGCCCTCGCCCACCTGGTCGACCGGGCCGGCGGCGACGCCCGAGGAGCCCTCAACGCGCTCGAGGCGGCCGCGCTGGTGGTGGAGGCACGCGGCCAGCGGCACGTCACCCTGGCCGACGTCGAGGACGCCCTGCAGCGCCCGCGGGTGGTCTACGACCGCGCCGGCGACCAGCACTACGACGTCGCCAGCGCGTTCATCAAGTCGATCCGCGGCTCCGACCCGGACGCCGCCCTGCACTACCTCGCCCGCATGCTGGCCGCCGGCGAGGACCCCCGCTTCATCGCCCGCCGCATGGTCATCTCCGCCAGCGAGGACGTCGGCCTGGCCGACCCGCAGGCCCTCGGCGTGGCCGTGGCCGCCTTCCAGGCGCTCGAGTTCGTCGGGCTGCCCGAGGCCCAGCTCAACCTCGCCGAGGCGGTCGTCTACCTGGCGCTCGCGCCCAAGTCCAACAGCACCACCAAGGCCATCGCGGCGGCCACCAGGGAGCTGGAGGAGGCGGGCGCCGGCCGCGTCCCCGCCCACCTCCAGTCCGCCTCCCACCCCGGCGAGCGCCGCCTCGGCATCGGCGTCGGCTACGTCTACCCGCACGACCATCCCGGCCACTGGGTGCAGCAGCGCTACCTGCCCGAGGGGCTCCAAGGCGGCTACTACCGGCCTTCCGACCAGGGCCGCGAGCCCCAGTTGGCCGATACCTGGCGGGAGCGAGATAAACTGCGCCCCGACGAGCCGCCCGCCTCCCCCGGGTCGGACAGGGCGGCCGGAGGCGGGCAACCCCGGGGAGCCAGCCCGCGACCGTCGCCCGACCGCGAGGAGCCGACACCGTGAGCGCTCTGGATTACGCCTGGTTTGCCGTTGCCGTGCTGGTCGGTGTCATGGTGATCGTCGTCTGCGTGGTGATGGCCAACGTCTTCAGGGTGCTGACCTCGACCAAGGAACTGATCGACGGCGTCACCAGCCAGACCGTCCCCCTCCTGCAGAACGTCAACGGCACCGTCTCCCTGGTCAACCAGGAGCTGATCCGGGTCGACGGCATCCTGTCGACCGCCGAGACGGTCTCCGCCACCGTCGGCAACATGGTCAACGTGGTCTCCTCGACCGTGGCCAGCCCGCTGGTGAAGCTCAGCGCGCTCGCCTACGGGCTGCGCAAGGCGGCGGGCAAGGCGGCCGAGGGCGAGGAGGAGCCGCCACGGCGCAGGCGGTGGCGGCGGTGAAGCGGGTGTTCTGGGGCATGCTCGGCGTCGGCTTCGGCGCCGTTGTCGGAGCCAGCGCGGTACGCTGGGCGTCCAGGACGGCGGAGCGGCTCACGCCGAGGTCGCTTGGCCAGCGTTCGTTCGACGCCGCCGGTGACTGGCGCCGGCGGCTGACCGCCGCGGTCGACGAGGGGCGGGCGGCGATGGCCGCCCGCGAGGCGGAGCTGCGAGCTCTGTACGCCGAGCCGGGGGACGAGGCGACCTAGCGTCTCGGCCTGGCTCGGCGGCCAGTTCCGGCGTCCGTCAAGCGCGCGAGGTCCAGCTCATGAACTCGATCGAGATCCGGCGGCGATTCACCGACTACTTCGTCGAGCACGGGCACCGGCTGGTGCCCTCGAGCTCGCTGATCCCAAGCGACCCCAGCCTGCTGCTCGCCAACGCGGGCATGAACCAGTTCAAGCCGTACTTCCTCGGCGAAGCGGTGCCCGAGTTCAAGCGGGCCACCAGCGTCCAGAAATGCGCCAGGACGCTCGACATCGAGCAGGTCGGCCTCACCCGCAGGCACTGCACCTTCTTCGAGATGCTCGGCAACTTCTCCTTCGGCGACTACTTCAAGGCCGGCGCGGTCGAGTTCGCCTGGGAGCTGCTCACCGAGCGGTTCGGCCTCGACCCCGAACGCCTCTGGACCACCGTCTACCTGGACGACGACGAGACCATCGGCCTGTGGCAGGAGGTTGGCGTCCCCCCCGAGCGCATCCAGCGCCGCGGCAAGGAGGACAATTTCTGGTCGATGCACGTGGCCGGGCCGTGCGGCCCGTGTTCGGAGATCTACTACGACCTCGGCCCCGACTACGGGCGCGAGGGCGGCCCGGTCGCCGACGAGGAGCGCTACCTGGAGATCTGGAACCTGGTCTTCATGCAGGACCTCTGCGACGACGACGAGCAGGTGGTCGGCGAGCTGCCCTCCAAGAACATCGACACCGGCGCGGGCCTGGAGCGGCTCGCCATCGTCCTGCAGGGCGTCGACAACATCTTCGACACCGACCTGCTCGCCCCCATCCGCGAGGAGGTCCAGGCCGCCACCGGTCGCCTCTACGGCCGCGAGCGGCGGACCGACGTCGCCATCCGGATCGTCACCGAGCACGCCCGCACCGCCAGCTTCCTGATCGCCGACGGCGTGCTCCCCTCCAACGAGGGCCGCGGCTACGTGCTGCGCCGGCTGGTCCGCCGCGCCGTCCGCCACGCCCGCCTGCTCGGCGCCGACGAGGGCGTGCTGCCGCGGATCTGCGAGCGGGTGGTCGCCAACCTCGGCGAGGCCTGGCCGGAGCTGGTCGCGCAGCGCTCCCTCATCACCCAGGTGACCGCGAGCGAGGAGGAGTCGTTCACCCGCACCCTCCGCCAGGGCTCGGCCCTGCTCGACGAGGCGATCGCCAGGACCCGCCAGGGCGGCGGCACCACCCTCGACGGCGGGGACGCCTTCCGCCTGCACGACCGCTACGGCTTCCCCTACGAGCTCACCCTCGAGGTGGCCGAGGAGGCCGGGCTCACCGTCGACGCCGACCGCTTCGGCGAGCTGATGGAGGAGCAGCGGCGCCGCGCGCAGGAGGCGCGCAAGGGCATGGCCGGAGCTCAGCGCCAGCTCGAGGCCTACCGCGAGCTGGCCGGCCGCCACGGCCAGACCGTGTTCGTCGGCTACGACCGCACCGAGGCCGAGGCGCGCGCGCTCGCGCTGCTCCGCGACGGTGAGGAGCTGGCCGGCGCGGTCAAGGGCGACGAGCTCGAGCTGATCCTCGATCGCAGCCCGTTCTACGCCGAGGGCGGCGGCCAGGTCGGCGACACCGGCACGGTCGAGACCACCGCCGGTGCCGTGCTCGACGTGCTCGACACCAAGCCCGGGCTGGAAGGGCTCCACGTCCACCGCGCGCGCGTGACCAGCGGCGAGCTCCGCCCCGGCCAGGAGGTGCTCGCCCGGGTCGACGCGCCCCGCCGTGCCGCCGTGACCCGCAGCCACACCGCCACCCACGTGCTGCACTGGGCGCTCCGCCAGGCGCTCGGTGACCACGCCAGGCAGCAGGGCTCCCTGGTCGACGCCGGCCGGCTCCGCTTCGACTTCGCCCACTTCTCGGCGATCGACGCCGAGCAGCTCGCGGCGGTCGAGGGCGACGTCAACCGCCACCTGCTCGACGACCCGGAGGTGCGCGTCTGGCATGCCAGCCAGAGCGAGGCCGAGGCGGCGGGGGCGATCGCGATG
>Ga0307320_10000843_pt1 | contig 11056 bp, 10 predicted proteins | sample ER_DNA_369_FD_194495 | JGI IMG/M metagenome (GOLD analysis project Ga0307320, IMG submission 194495) | Bulk soil microbial communities from the East River watershed near Crested Butte, Colorado, United States - ER_DNA_369 | ecosystem: Environmental > Terrestrial > Soil > Floodplain | place...
CAGGCTCGCCCTGCGCCAGGTGATCCGCGACACGGGGCGCGTGTTCGGGGCGGCCTCGGAGCAGGAGGGCGCCCTGCGGGGCCTCATCGTCAACGGCAACCGCACCTTCGCGGCTCTGGCTTCGCGTGACGAGGCGCTGGCCCAGACCTTCGAGGTGTTCCCCACCTTCGAGCGTGAGACCCGGGCCACGATGGCCCGGCTCGAGCGCTTTGCCCGTCATACCGATCCGCTGGTCCGCCTGTTGCGCGAGCCGGCCGACGACCTCGCTCCCACGCTGCGCGACCTCGGCGACCTGGCCCCCGACCTCGAGCAGCTGTTCCGCGATGTCGATCCGCTGATCGACTCCAGCCAGGACGGCGTGCCCGCCGCCGAGCGCTTCCTCAGGGGGGCCGAGCCCGTGCTGGAGGCGGCGCACGTCTTCCTGCCCGAGGTCAACCCGATCCTCGCCTACCTGCAGTTCAACCGTACGATCGTGGCGTCGTTCCTCGTGGCCGGGGCCGGCTCCATCGGCGAGAATCTCGCCGGCGGCTACACGCACCCGCGCACCGCGAGCACCCCGGAGCACCTGCTCCCGCAGTCGTCGTTCTTCGAGCCGCGCTCGTTCATCCGCGACACCACGCGCCCGCCGTGGGACCGCGGCAACGCCTACCTGGCGCCGAACGCCCGCTGGCGCGCCATCGGCCTGGGCTCGATCGAGAGCTTCGACTGCGAGCCCTCCGGGGGCGAGGTTCGCAATCCGGTCGACTCCCCGCCCATCGCCAAGGCGCCGCCCTGCTTCGTCGCGCCGCCCTCGCTCTTCGACGACCTCAAGTACCCCCGCCTGCGACGCGGTCAGGCGCCGCTCGTGCTGGGACCGACCGGAGGCGACCGCGAGGGCAATTCCCCCGCTAGACCGTGAGCGCCCGCTTGGTTTTCGGCGCCGGCGAACGGGCATCCGTGGATCATGCTCGAGCGATTGAGGAGAGAACGCACGACGGACGATCGCGTGGCCGACCACAATGGGGACGGGGTGGTCGACCGGCGTGAGCGCCGACCGGAGCGCGTGCGCGACGTGCGCGCCCGCCAGCGCGAGGAGTTCGGCGGCGTCAACTGGGGATCGGCCTTCTTCGGCTGGCTGGTGGCCGTCGGGATGGGCGCGATCCTCCTCGGCCTGTTGAGCGCGGCCGGAGCGGCGTTCGGGCTCTCCGACGTGAGCGACAGCGACGCGAAGCAGAACGCGGAGACCATCGGGATCATCGGCGCGATCCTGCTTCTGCTCGTGCTGGGTATCGCCTATTTCTGCGGGGGCTACGTGAGCGGGCGCATGTCGCGCTTCGACGGCGGGCGTCAAGGCGTCGCCGTCTGGGTGCTAGGCCTCGTGGTCACGATCGCCCTCGCGGTGGCCGCGGCTCTGTTCGGCGCCGAGTACAACGTGCTCGAACGGCTCAACCTCCCCCGCATACCGATCGACGAAGGATCGCTCACCGCCGGAGCCGCGATCACGCTGGCCATCGTGGTCATCGCCACGCTGCTGCTGGCGATGATGGGCGGCAAGGCCGGCGAGCGCTACCACAAGAGGATCGACCGGGTCGGCTACGACAGGGCCTGAGCGACGCGCTCGACCAGCTCGCGGTGTAGCCGCACGTTGTCGCGCCGGTCGGTGCGCACGACCCGGACTTCGGGGGCGATCTCCGACAGGTCGAGGCCGGCGGGAGTGGCGATGTGCCGCTCGTAGAGCTCAGAGTCGGCGTGCTCGGCGAGCGGTAGGAAGTCGAAGATCGCTCCGCCGCCGTTGTCGAGGCAGAGCACGTTCAGCTTCACGCCGGCGCGGCGGGCCGCGAGCAGCCCGCCGACGTCGTGCACCAGGGCAAGCTCACCCGTGAGCAGCCAGGTGGGGCGGCCCGTGGCTCGCGCGGCCCCGAGCGCGGAGGACACGACGCCGTCGATCCCGTTCGCCCCCCGGTTGGCGAGGAAACGCAGGTCCTTGGACGACTGCGGGAAGTGGGCCTCGACGTCGCGGATCGGCATCGACGAGCTGACCCACACGATCGCCCCGTCCGGAAGCTCGGGCTCGAGAGCGGCGAGGAGCTTGGGCTCGAAGCGGTCGGGGGCCTCGGCCAGTGCGGCCGGCACCGCGGCGTCGGCCGCCCGCCAGCCCTCGAGCCACTCTGGTGGGGCTGGCTCGCCCTGGAGGGCCTCGAGCGCGACCGCCGCCGGGGAGCGGACGATCAGCTCGGCTCGGCGCGTGGGCTCGTGCCAGGCGGCATGCGGGTCCAGTACGACCTGCCGGGCGCCGGCCACCCAGGCGCGCAGCGGCTTGGAGGTCGGCATGTCGCCCACCCGCACGACCACCTGCGCGCGCTCGCGCTCGGCGAACTCGGGTACTCGCAGCAGCGGGTCGTAGTGGGCGATCACATGGGAGCGGTCGTGCGGGCCGCAGCGCAGCCCCGACGTGGGCTCGGCCAGCACGGGCCAGCCCAGCCGCGCGGCAAAGCGGGCGACGGGCTTGGCCACTCTCTCGGCCGTGGGGCCGCAGACGACCACACCGCGTCCGGTGGGAAGGGGCAGCGGGTCGAGGTGGGTGTCGGGCTCGCGCAGCTCGGTCCAGGGCCGCCCGTCGTCGCGGCCCTGCCAGTCGGCCGGCTCCAGCGGCTCGGGCGAGGGCGCGAGTGGCTCGCGCAGCGCGAAGTTGAGGTGCACCGGCCCGGGCCGCCCGCCGGCCGCGGTGTAGAACGCGCGGCAGGCGAGGGCCCGAAAGTGGATCGCCGTCTCGCGCCCGGGGTCGTGGGTCCCCACTTCCACGAACCACTTCGCCGCGCTCCCGTAGAGCCGAAGCTGGTCGATCGCCTGGCCGGCGCCGACCTCGCGCAGCTCGGGCGGGCGGTCCGCCGTCAGCACGATCAGCGGAACCCGGGCCTCCCAGGCCTCCACCACCGCAGGATGAAGGTTGGCCGCGGCGCTGCCCGACGTGCACGTGATCGCCACCGGACGCCCGCAGGCCTTGGCCATGCCGAGGGCCACGAAGCCGGCCGAGCGCTCGTCGATCACCGATACGGCCTCCAGCCCGGGTTGTGCGGCGAGCGTGAGCGCCAGCGGCGCGTTGCGCGACCCCGGGCTCGTGACCGCGTGAGTCACGCCGCAGCGCGCCAGCTCCTCCACGAAGGCCGCCAGAGGGGCGAAGGTCCGGTTGATTGGCTCCACGCGGCGGACGCTACCCAACCCGGGCCCGTGGGCCTTCTGACTGCCGCATATGGAGAGCGGGACAGCCCACGGGGCCGACGGTTGAGCCGGCGGGCGCCCCGCGCGGCATGGGGCGCCGCGGCATAGTTCCCCCGCGTGGCGCCCCCGCTGCTCTTCATCCCGGGCTTCATGCAGCCTGCCCAGGCCTGGGCGGCGGTCGCGGAGGCGCTCCGCGGGCGGGCGGAGACGCGCCTGCTCGAACACTCCGAGCATCGCCTCGAGGGGCGGCTGTCCGAGATCGCCGCGGCAGGGGAGGGCGCCGTTCTGGTCGGGTATTCGCTCGGCGGCCGCCTCGCCCTGCGGGCGGTGCTGCGCGACCCGCCGCGCTTCGCGGGGCTCGTGACCGTCGGCGCAACGGCGGGCATCGACGACCCCGTCACTCGCAGCGCCCGTGCCGAGGCCGATGACCGGCTGGCCTCGTGGATGGAGGCGGCCCCGATCGAGGACATCGTGGCGGTGTGGGAGCGCCAGCCGCTGTTCGCCGACCAGTCGGAGACGCTCGTCGAGGCTCAGCGGGCGGGCCGCCTGGCGCAGGATCCGCGGGAGCTCGCCGCTCTCCTGCGCAGCGCGGGCCAGGGAGTGCTGGATCCGGTCTGGCACGAGCTGCTCGAGTTCGAGCTGCCCCTGCTGGCGATCGCGGGCGCTCGCGACGAGGGCTACACCGCAGCGGCCCAGAGGCTCGCCGACACGGCGCCGCGCGGACGCGCGGCGATCGTCGAGGACGCGGGGCACGCACCTCAGCTTCAGCAGCCCGACGCCGTGGCGCGCCTACTGGCGGACTTCCTCGACCACGACGTCGGCCAGTGACTCGCCGCTGATCTCCACGCCCAGGCCCGGGCCCGCCGGCACCTTGAGCGTCCCGTTGCGCGGCGCGGGCAGCGCGCGTGCGATCGGTCCCTCGAACAGGCTCAGGGTGGCCAGGCCGCAGGCCAGCGTGAGCCCCTCCGAGGCGGCGAGCTGAAGCGCGGCCGCGATTCCCCAGGGCCCGTCGAGAGTGCTCGAGAGAAAGGCGCCGAGCCCGTTCGATCGCGCCAGGCGCAGCATCTCGCGGGCGGGACCGAACCCGCCCGCACCGGCGAGCTTGACGTTGACCACGTCGCAGGCCTCGACCTCGATCGCGCGCCTGATCGCCCGCGCCGAGCCCGCCGACTCGTCGGCGGCGATCGGCGTCGACACCCGTCCCCTTACCTGGCGCAGCTCCTCGAGCGTGCGGCAGGGCTGCTCGACGAACTCGAGGTCGTTGTCCTCCATGGCGCGGACCGAGGCCACGGCCTGTTCCACCGACCAAGCCCGGTTGGCGTCGACCCGCAGCGCCGGCCAGGGTCCGATCGCCGCGCGTACGGCGGCCACCCGCTCGACGTCCTCGGGGAGGCCGACCTTGACCTTGAAGCAGGCGTAGCCGGCCTGAGCTCCCGCGCGGGCGCGCGCCGCCACCTCCTCGGGCGGGCCGCCGGGCAGCGTCATGTTCACCGCCAGCGCGTCCTTGACCGGCTCGGCCAGCGGCCGGCCCTCCTGGCGCGCCTCGAGGTCGAGCTTCGCGATCTCCTCGGCCGCGCGGGCCTGCGGCGGCCGGCGTCCGCCGCCCCCGCTGAGCGCCGCGATCGCGCGCTCGAGCGGCACCCCGTCGTAGGGCTCGAAGGGAGCCGCCTCTCCCCAGCCGACGGTGCCGTCGCTGCCTTCCAGGCGAAGCACGACGAGCTCACGCGCGCTCACGACGGCCTCGGCGCTCACGAACGGCGCGCGGAAGGGGATCGAGAGCCGCAGCAGCGTGCGCTTCACGACAGCAGCACCCCCGCCGACAGCAGCAGCGAGAACACCGCCAGCAGGCGTCCCGTTCCGGCCAGAGCGGCGTTGAGGGCCGGGCCGTCGGAGCGCGACGAGACGGTTCGAACGAGCGGCACCGCCAGCGGGACGGCGGCGAGCGTGACCAGCACCCAGGCCGTCAGCCCGCCGAAGGCGAAGGTGGCAACGGGCGCGGCGAACGACAGCACGATCATCGCCGTGAACAGCCGCCGAGCGCGCCCTCGTCCGAGTTTGACCGCGAGGGTGCGCTTACCCGCGCGGCGGTCGGTGTCGATGTCACGCACGTTGTTGACCACGAGGATCGCCGAGGAAAGCAGGCCGACGGGCACGGCGAGCGCAAACGCCTCCCAGCGCAGCTCCTCGGTTTGCACGTAGTAGGAGCCCACCACGGCCACGATGCCGAAGAACACGAACACGAACAGCTCGCCCAGGCCCTCGTAGCCGTACGGGCGCGGCCCGCCGGTGTAGAGCACGCCGGCCAGGATCGAGGCGACTCCGACGACCAGCAGCTCCCAGCCCGCCACCGCCGCGAGGTACAGGCCGGCGGCAACGGCGACCCCAAACGCGACGTAGGTCCCGACGAGCACGTGCCGAGGCGGCATCAGCCCGCCCGCGGTGACGCGCACCGGCCCCAGGCGCTCCTCGGTGTCGGCGCCGCGGCGGGCATCGGAGTAGTCGTTGGACAGGTTGGTCCCGATCTGGATGAAGATGGAGCCGACCAGGGCGGCGATGAAGGGGAGCACGCGGAACTCGTCCTCGGAAGCGGCCAGAGCGGTCCCCACGAGCACCGGCGCGATCGCGGCCGGCAACGTTCGCGGCCGCGACGCGAGGATCCAGATCCGGGAGTGGCTCAAGGCCGCTTCGGGAACTGCCCGAAGTCGGGACTGCGCTTCTCCTTGTAGGCCTCGCGTCCCTCGCGCGCCTCTTCGCTCGCGTAGAAGAGCAGGTTGGTGTCGTGAGCGAGCTGCTGAAGGCCGGCCATGCCGTCCTCGGCGGCGTTGAAGCTCGCCTTCAGCAGCCGCAGCGAGAAGGGCGAGAGCTCGAGCATCTCGCGACACCAGCGCACGGTCTCCTCCTCGAGCTCCTCGAGCGCGACGACGGTGTTGACCAGCCCCATGTCGAGCGCCTCGGCGGCCGAGTACTGGCGACAGAGGAACCAGATCTCCTTGGCCTTCTTCTGACCCACCTGGGCGGCCAGCAGGCTGGCGCCGTAGCCGCCGTCGAAGCTGCCGACCTTCGGGCCGGTCTGCCCGAAGCGCGCGTTGTCGGCGGCGATCGTGAGGTCGCAGACCACGTGCAGGACGTGCCCGCCGCCGACCGCGTAGCCCGCCACCATGGCGACGATCGGCTTGGGCGTGCGCCGCATCTGCAGGTGCAGGTCGGTCACGTGGAAGCGCCCGACCGACTCGCCACCGGCGACGTAGCCGCTGTCGCCGCGGACGCGCTGGTCTCCGCCCGAGCAGAAGGCCAGCGGCCCCTCCCCGGTGAGGACGATCACTCCCACCGAGGTGTCCTCGCGCGCGCTCTCCAGCGCGCGTGAGACCTCGATGAGCGTCTCGGGGCGGAAGGCGTTGCGTACCTCGGGCCGGTCGATCGTGATCTTGGCGATCCCGTCCGCGAGCTCGTAGCGGATGTCCTCGTAGGCTCCCTGGCCGGGGCGCCACTCGGCCGCGGCCCTGATCACGCGGCCACGCTGCTCCTCGGTCCACGACGTCGTCATCGGGCTCCGTACGATAGTTGCGCTGGAAGAGTGGCTGTCATCCGCGGCGCGCGCCCGCCCCGATCACGCGGCCGTGACCGCGGAGGGGCGCACGCTGACCTACGCCGAGCTTCACGAGCGAGCCGATGAGCTCGCCCGCCGGCTCGCCGTCGCGCCCGGCGATCGCGTCCTGACGACACTGCCGCCCGGACTCGCCTTCTGCGAGCTCCTGCACGCCCTGCCCCGGCGCGGCGCCGTGCTGGTGCCGCTCGACCCGCGCGCCGCGGCGGCTCCCGAGGTGCCCGTCGGAGCTCGCCGCGAGGAGGCCCTGGTGGAGGAGATCGAGCCCGACGCCGCCCACACGGTGATCCACACCTCGGGCACCACCGGCGAGCCCAGGCCGGTCGTGCTGACCTACGCCAACCACGCGGCGAGCGCGGCCGCCTCGGCCGATGCGCTGGGCGTGCAGGCCGATGACCGCTGGCTGTGCCCGCTGCCTCTGCACCACGTGGGCGGCCTCAACGTCCTGGTGCGAAGCGCGATCAACCGCACCACGGTCGTTTTGCACGAGCGCTTCGACGCAGAGCGCGTGAAAGCGGTGCTCGAGGCGGGGGAGGTGACCCTCGCCTCGATGGTGCCCACCATGCTCGTCCGCGTCCGCGAGGCCGGTCTACGCCGTGCCCCGGGGCTGCGAGCGATAGCGCTCGGGGGCGGACCGGTCCCGCCGGGTCTGCTCGACTGGGCCGCCCAGGCCGACATCCCCGTGGTGCCCGTCTACGGGATGACCGAGACCTGCTCCCAGGTTGTGGCGGGCAGCCCGGGCCGCGCCCTGCGCGGCGTGCAGCTGAGGATCGCCGGCGACGGCGAGATCCTGATCCGAGGTGCCATGGTCGCGCCCCGAGCGGCGGGCGCGGACGGTTGGCTGCACACCGGCGACCTGGGCCGCCTCGACGAAGCCGGCCTGCTGCACGTCGAAGGACGCAAGAAGGAGGTGATCGTGACCGCGGGGGAGAACGTCGCGCCGCTCGAGGTCGAAGCGGCTCTGCTGTCGCATCCGGCCGTCGCCGACGCCGGCGTGGCGGGGCTCGCGGACGAGATTTGGGGCGAGGCGATCACCGCCTTCGTCGTGCTGAACGCCCCGGTCAAGGCGGACGAGCTGCTGGCCTGGTGTCGCGAGCGCCTCGACGCCTTCAAGGTGCCCAAGGCGGTGCAGGTGGTGGACGAGCTGCCGCGCAACACGAACGGCAAGCTGCTGCGCGACCGCCTGCGCGCGACTGTCTAAAGTCCCCGCCGCGATGATCTACGACAAGGACGCCGACCTCACGAAGCTCGACGGCAAGACCGTCGCCATACTCGGCTTCGGCTCTCAGGGCCATGCGCACGCGCTCAATCTCAAGGACTCGGGCGTCGATGTGCTGGTGGGGCTGCGCGAGGGGTCGTCATCGGTCGACAAGGCGAAGGCCGACGGCCTGCGCGTGGAGCCGATCGCCGACGCCGCCAGCGCCGGCGACATCGTGATGGTCCTGCTGCCCGACGAGAAGCAGGCCGAGGTGTGGGAGGCCGAGATCCGCGACGGGATCGCGCCCGGCAACCTGCTCATGTTCGCCCACGGGTTCTCGATCCACTTCGAGCAGATCGACCCCGGGCCCGAGGTCGACGTGGGCATGGTGGCCCCCAAGGGCCCCGGCCACCTCGTGCGGCGCCAGTTCGTGGAGGGCAACGGCGTGCCGGGGCTGGTCGCCATCCACCGGGACGCCAGCGGCACCGCGCGGGACCTGGTCCTGGCCTACGCCCGCGGCATCGGCTGCACTCGCGCGGGAGTGATCGAGACGAGCTTCAAGGACGAGACGGAGACCGACCTCTTCGGCGAGCAGGCCGTGCTCTGCGGCGGCGTGACGGAGCTCGTGCGCGCCGGCTACGAGACGCTGGTGGAGGCGGGCTACGACCCGCGCCTCGCCTATTTCGAGTGCCTGCACGAGCTCAAGCTGATAGTCGACCTCATGTATGAGAAAGGCATCAGCGGTATGCGCTACTCGATCTCCAACACGGCCGAGTACGGCGATCTCACGCGCGGCGCGCGCATCATCGGCGACCCGACCCGCGAGGCCATGCAGAAGATCCTCGGAGAGATCCAGTCGGGCGAGTTCGCGCGCGAATGGATCGCCGAGAACGCGGCGGGGCAGGAGAACTTCCAACGCATGCGCGCCGAGCAGAAGAACCACCAGATCGAGCGCGAGGGCAAGGAGCTGCGCTCGATGATGGACTGGATCGACACGGAGTTCTGAGGTGGACGAGGAGCGGCGCGAGTTTCTTCCGCCCCAGGCGCCCGGACCGGAGCCCGAGCTCGGCTCGGCCCCACCGCCGCCTTCTGCTCCTGCGCCGCCGCAGCCCTACCCGCCATACCAGCCGCCGCAGCACCCCTACCCGCAGGCTCAGCAGCCTCCACAGGCGCCGCCGCCTCCGCCCGGTTACCCGGCCTACGGCTGGCAGCAGGCCCCGCCGCCCGGCTGGGGCTACCCGCCCGCGCCGGCGCAGCCCGACAACGGAGCCGCCGTCACCGGCTTCGTGCTGTCGCTCGTGTCTGCCGGCCTGCTCCTTCTCTCCGGCGGGCTCTCGTCGATCATCTCGGTCGGCTGCTCGATCGCCGCGATCGTCCTGTCGCGCAAGGGCAAGGCGAAGGTCGAGCGAGGCGAGACACAAAAGCACCACGGCCTGGCCCAGGCCGGCTTCATCATCGGCATCGTCGGGCTCGTGCTCGCGGTGCTCGCCACGGTCATCTGGATCCTCGTGATCGTCGCGCTGATCACCGACGAGGAATTCCGTCGCGACTTCGAGAACGACTTCGACAACTCGAACTCCATAACCGCTGTGGTGAGGGTGGCTGCAGCCGGCGCACGCGCCCTCGCCGGCTAGCTATTGTCGCCGGTTCGGATGGCCGACCCGTTTCTCAAGCGGTATCTGATGACCGCCGGGCCCACGCCGTTGCCCCCGGCGGTGTCCGAGGCCATGGCCCAGCCGATGGTCTACCACCGCGCGCCGGACTTCATCCAGGTCTACGCGCGCGTTCTCGCGCGCCTCGAGGAGGTCTTCCAAACCCAGGGCGACGTGCTCATGTTCGCGGGCTCGGGGACCGGCGCGATGGAGTCGGCCGTGGCCAACCTCGTCCGTCCCGGGGAGCCCGCCCTCGTGGCCTCGTGCGGGAAGTTCGGTGAGCGCTGGGCCGAGCTCTGCGACGCCTACGGCGCCGGCACCCGGCACTGGGAGACCGAGTGGGGGCGCAAGGTCGACGCCGCCGAGCTCGATCGCCGGCTCGCCGAGAGCGACGGTGTGGAGGTCGTGTTCACCACCTTCTCGGAGACCTCGACCGGAGTCGTCAATGACATCCGCGAGCTGACTCGCGTCTGCCACCGCCACGGCGCCCTGATCGCCGTCGATGCGGTCTCGGGCGTGGGAGCGGTCTCCCTGCCTCAAGACGACTGGGGGGTGGATGTGGTCGTGGCCGGCTCCCAGAAGGCGCTGATGGCGCCCCCCGGACTCGCCTTTGCCAGCCCCAACGGAGCCGCGCTCGAGCGTGCGTCCGCCGCGCCCGGGCGTCGCTACTACTTCGACTGGCAGCGGACCCTGGAGGGCCAGCGCAGGGACCCCCCGGACAGCCCTTTCACTCCTGCTGTGGGCCTCGTACAGGCGCTCGACGTGGCCCTCGGCATGATCGTCGATGAGGGCCTTGAGGAGGTCTTCGAGCGCCACCGGATTCTGGGGCGCGCCACGCGCCAGGCGGCACGGGCCCTCGACCTCGAGCTGCTCGGGGGGGAGGACGACAACTCCAACGTCGTCACCGCGATTCGCCTTCCCGACTCGGTCGACGGCGCGCTCGTGACCAAGCTGATGCGCGATCGCTTCGGGGTGACGATCGCAGGGGGGCAGGGGAGGCTCAAGGGCAAGATCGTCCGGATCGCCCACTGCGGCTACTTCGGCGCTCACGACATCGTGGTCACGATGGCCGCGTTCGAGATGACCCTGCGCGAGCTCGGACACGAGACCGAGCTCGGCGCCGGCGTCGCGGCGGCCCAGCGGGTCTTCGTCGAGGCCGGCGTGCCGGTCGCGCAGCCGGCCTGACGCGGTGACGCCGTGAAGGTCCTCGTCACGGAGAGCATCGGCGACTCCGGCCTCCGCCGCCTGCGCGACGCGGGCATTGAGGTCGAGCTGGGCACCGAGTGGGACGAGGCCGAGCTCGCGCGCCGCATCGGCGACTTCGACGGCATGCTGATCCGTTCGGCCACCCGGCTCGACGCGGATCTGCTCGCCCGCGCCGACAAGCTCAAGGTGGTCGGCCGC
>Ga0307320_10000844_pt1 | contig 11052 bp, 10 predicted proteins | sample ER_DNA_369_FD_194495 | JGI IMG/M metagenome (GOLD analysis project Ga0307320, IMG submission 194495) | Bulk soil microbial communities from the East River watershed near Crested Butte, Colorado, United States - ER_DNA_369 | ecosystem: Environmental > Terrestrial > Soil > Floodplain | place...
CGGAGTCCGGCGCGTCGACGAGCTGCTCGAGCGGTTCTCGATCCGAGACCTCGCCGAGGCGAGGCCCGCGGAGATCTCCGGCGGCGAGCGGCAGCGGGTCGCCCTCGCCCGTGCACTGGCGCGCGACCCCGAGGTGCTCCTGCTGGACGAGCCGCTGTCCGCGCTCGACGCGCACACGCGGAACGCCGTCCGGGTGGAGCTGCACGAGCTGCTGCGCGAGCTCCGCCTGCCGACGGTCGTCGTGACGCACGACTTCGAGGACGCCGCCGCACTCGCGGACCGGGTCGGGGTCATGCTCGGCGGCCGGCTCCTGCAGTCGGGGACGGCCACCGACCTCGTCCTCGGCCCTGCCGACCCGTTCGTGGCCAGCCTGACCGGCGGCGTCCTGCTCCCCGGGCGGGCGCGGCGCGGGCCGGACGGGCTGACCGAGGTCGAGCTCGACGACGGGACGATCGTCTACTCGGTCGAGCGCGGCGTCGGGCGCGTCGGTGTGGTCGTGCACCCCTGGGAGATCACCCTCGCCCGGACCGTCTCGGCGGATTCCGCCCGGAACCACCTCCGCGGCTCGGTGTCAGCGCTCGTTCCGGACGGCGACCGGGTGCGGGTGCGGGTCGGCCTGCTGACGGCCGAGATCACCGCCGCCGCGGCGAAGGAGCTGGAGCTCGCGCCTGGGGTCCCGGTGGTCGCGTCCTTCAAGGCAACCGGCGCACGCCTCGTCCCGCTCGCGAGTTGACGTACGCGCTGACGACGCTGTGCACCGGCGGGACGTTCTTCGAGGGCCCGCGTTGGCACGACGGCCGCTGGTGGGTCTCCGACTTCTACCGTCACGCCGTCTTCGCCGTCACGCCCGACGGAGCGGAGGAGGAGGTGCTGAGGGTGGACGGGCAGCCGTCGGGGCTCGGCTGGCTACCGGACGGCTCGCTGCTCGTCGTCTCCATGAAGGACCGGGCGCTCCTCCGCCGCTCACCCGCGGGTGAGGTCTCCGTGCACGCCGAGGTGCGCCGCTTCTGCGGCGGCCCGCTGAACGACCTCGTCGTGGACGCGAAGGGCCGCGCGTTCGCGGGCAACTTCGGGTTCGATCTGATGAGACGTTCCGAGCCCGAGCCCACCGGGCTCGTCCGCGTCGACTCCGACGGAACTGCGGTGCAGGTCGCCGATGGCCTCCTGTTCCCGAACGGCATGGTGATCACCGAGGACGGGGAAACGCTGATCGTCGGAGAGACGTTCGGGCGCCGCTACACGGCCTTCACGATCGGGGACGACGGCGCGCTCGGCGGCAGGCGCGTCTGGGCCGACATCCCGATGATCGCCCCCGACGGCTGCACGCTCGACGCGGAGGGGCACATCTGGACGGCGGACGCGCGCCACGGCCGGTGCTGTCGGCTCGCCCCGGGTGGGGAGATCGTGGACGAGATAAATGCGCCGGACGGGCTCCAGTTCTTCGCCTGCATGCTCGGCGGCGACGACGGGCGGACGATGCTCCTGTGCGCGGCGCCTGACTTCTCGGAGCGCCGGCGCAGAGCCGCCCGCGAGGCCCTGCTGCTCACCACGACGGTGAACGTGCCGAAAAGCGGCCTGCCCTAGAAGGCGACCGCCGGGCCGCCCAGGGCAAGTAACAACTTGCAACGAAGTGGTCGGGCCGCCGCTCGGGCAGCGGAGCGTCGGACTGCCGAGCCAAGTGACAAGTTGTTACAAGGGTCTCGGCCCGGCTAGAGCTTTGGGGAAAGCTCGTCGCGCCAGAAGCGGAAGAAGCCGTTCTGGTCGCGCCCGACCTGGTGGAAGTAGATGTGCGTGTAGCCGGCCTGCTCGTACGTTCGGATGTCCTCGAGGTACCGGTCCGGATCGGGCCCGCAGGGGATCGCCTCCGCCAGATCCTCCGGCGTCACGTCCTGCGTCGCCTGCTCGAAGTGCTCCGGGAGCGGGAGCTCGTACGTCAGGTCGCCGCTCAGTGCGGCGTTCGGCCAGACCTCGCACGCCGTCTTTGCGCCCTCCTGCTCCGAGGCGGCCCAGCACATCGTGATCTGTCCGTACTTCGGCTTCCCTTGCCCGCCTGCCGACTCGAAGGTGGAGATCACCTCCGCGTCAGGCGCCGTGTTGATCAAGGCGTCGCCCGACCGGCCCGCGAGCTCCGCCGCGCGGGGCTTCGCCGCCGCGACGGCGATCGGGACCGGCTCCTCCGGGAGCGTGTAGACGCGCGCCTGCTCCACGTCGTAGTGCTCACCCCGGTGCGTCTGCTGGCCGCCCTGCCAGAGGAGGCGCATCACCTCGATCGCCTCCTCGAGCATCGCCAGCCGCTCGTCCGGGGCGGGCCAGCCCTCGCCGACAACGTGCTCGTTGAGATTCTCGCCGGCGCCGACACCGAGGAAGAACCGCCCGTCCGTCAACACTCCGGAGGTCGCCGCGGCGTGCGCGACGATCGCGGGGTGCGTCCGGATCGTCGGGCAGGTGACGGCCGTCCCGAGCCGCAGCCGCGACGTCTCCCGCGCGATCCCGCCGATCACGCTCCAGACGAACGGGCTCTGCCCCTGCGCGTCGGTCCATGGATGGAAGTGGTCGGAGATCATCGCGAACTCGAGGCCCGTCTCCTCGGCCTGCCGTGCGAATCCGACGAGCTGCTTCGGTCCGTGCTCCTCCGAGGACAGGGCATAGCCGAACTCGGTCATGCCCCTCCGGTTTACGCGGCGGCCACGTACGAAACGTGCTCGCCGTCGAGCCGTGTCGCGGCGCCGCGGTGGACGAGGTATTCGAGGTGGGCGCGCGTCTCCGCGAGTGCGAACCGACGCAACGTCGTCGACAGCGGCCCGGGAAAGAGCGTCAGCGAGACCTCGTACGCCGACTGCGCCTCGCCGTTCAGCGCCGCCGCCGTCTCCTCGATCCGCACGCCGTGGTGGGAGATCAGCTCGCGCGCCCGGCCCGGCGGATCCTCGATCGGATCGCCGTGGCCCGGCAGGGCGAGCCTGGGCGTCAGCGCGATGATCCGCTCCAGCGATTGCAGGTAGTCGCTGAGCGGGTCGGGTCGCGAGTCGGGATAGAGCCCGATGTTCGGGGAGATCGTCCCGAGCAGCGTGTCACCCGCGACGAGGATCCCGTCGCGGAGGAAGACGATGTGGCCGTCGGCGTGCCCCGGCAGCTCGAGCACTTGCCAGCCGTCGACCTCGTCGCCGGCGACGAGCGGCGCCGGGTCCGGCGCGAACCGCACGAGCTGGGCGAACGCACGACTCTCGTCGCGGAACGACTCGATCTCCTCGGGCGGCGTGCCGTGCTGCTCGAGGTACTCCGGCATCCGGCTCTCGATCCGCAGGTCTCCCCATGTGCGCAGGCACTGCTCGTAGTCGTGGGCTCCCTGGTACACGGGTGCGCCCGTGAGCCCGGCCAGATCGGCGGCCGCACCGACGTGGTCGGGATGGAAGTGCGTGATCAGGATCCGCGTCACTGGCGCGTCGAGGGAAGTGAGCGCCTGGCTCCACCGCTCCCCCGCGTCGGGCAGTCCGAGGCCGGTGTCGACGGCCGTCCAGCCGCCGTCCGAGGCGGGCAGCAGGTAGCTGTGGACGTGGTCGAGGCCGAGTGGCATCGCAAAGGTGACACGGCGGATCCCGCCTTCCAGCTCGACCATCTGCGCCATTCAACCGCTTATGATCGTCGGCCCGTGGCCCTGCTAAGCGCCGAGAACGTCACGCGCCGCTTCGGCGGCATCGTCGCCCTCGACGACGTGTCCCTCACGCTCGACGAAGGAACGATCGGCGGGTTGATCGGCCCGAACGGTGCCGGGAAGACGACGCTCTTCAACGTCGTCACGCGCCTCTACAAGGCCGATTCCGGTCGCGTGATCCTCGACGGCAAGGATCTGCTGCGGGTCCGCCCGTACCGGGTGATCCGGAACGGGGTCGCCCGCACCTTCCAGAACGTCGTCCTCTTCCCGACAATGACGGTCACGGAGAACGTGCTCGTCGGCGCCCACTCGACGCTCCGTCCCTTCGCCGAGCGGCAAGCTCGCCGCCGGGCCCAGGAGACCCTCGACTACCTGAGCCTCGGCCTTCTGGCTCAACGCCCGGCCGCGGGGCTCCCGTTCGGAACGCTGAAACGGATCGAGCTGGCGCGCGCGCTCGTCTCCCGCCCGCGGCTGCTCCTCCTGGACGAGCCGGCGGGCGGTCTCAATCACGAGGAGGTCGAGGAGCTTGGCGCGCTGATCCGCCGGCTCCGGAAGGACTACGACCTGACGATCCTCGTCGTCGAACACCACATGGCGCTCGTCATGAGCATCTGCGAGCGGGTCCACGTGCTCAGCTTCGGCGAGAAGATCGCGGAGGGGACGCCGCAGGAGGTCCAGCAGAATCCGGCCGTGATCGAGGCCTACCTCGGAGGCGAGGATGCCGCTGCTTGAGCTGAAGGACGTCCGTGCGCGTTACGGACCCATCCGTGCGCTGCACGGCGTGTCGTTGACGGTCGACAAGGGCGAGGTCGTCGCGCTGCTCGGCGCGAACGGCGCGGGGAAGACCACCACGCTCCGCAGCGTGTCGAGCATGACGCGGACCTCGGGCGACATCCTCTTCGACAACCGGAAGATCGCTCGGCGAAGCCCGGAGTTCGTGGCTCGGCTGGGGATCGCGCACGTGCCCGAAGGCCGCGGCCTGTTCCCGGAACTGACGGTCTGGGAGAACCTCCGCATGGGCGCGCGAGGAAAGCTCGGCTGGGAGGACGCCGAGCGCGTCGTCGCCTATTTCCCGTGGATCGAGCGCCGTCGCGACCAGCAGGCGGCCACGCTCAGCGGCGGCGAGCAGCAGATGCTCGCCCTCGGCCGTGCCCTCGTCTCCCGGCCTCGGCTGCTGATGCTGGACGAGCCGTCGCTCGGTCTGGCGCCGACCGTGGTGGCCGAGCTGTTTGCGATCGTCCGCCGCCTCAACGAGGACGAAGGGCTGACCGTCCTCGTCGTCGAGCAGAACGCGACGATCGCGCTCGAGGTCGCGGCGCGGGCGTACGTGCTCGAGGTCGGGAAGGTGGCGGTGGAGGGGACGAGCGACGAGCTCCGCCGTCACGAAGGCGTCCGGAAGTCCTACCTCGGTTACTAGTGGAACTGCGGGACCGACTCCCCACGATGGATTTCGGCGGCAGTCCGCTTCTACGAGCCTTCGTGCTCGGCGTCGGCGGCATTGTCGCGGCGATCCTGGCCGTCCTCCTCATCGGCCTGCTGTTGGCGCAGACCGAGGACGAGTTCACGTGGGGCGCCTACGGCCAGCAGATCGCCAGCGGCCTGTCCCAGGGCGCGATCTTCGCGAGCCTCGCACTGGCTTTGGTGCTGATCTACCGCGCCACCGACATCCTCAACTTCGCCCAGGGCGAGATGGCCACGTTCACGACCTACATCGCCTGGTCGCTGATGAACCACATGCCGTACTGGCCCGCCTTCGCGCTCACGCTGGGGATCGCCTTCGTCTTCGGCGCGGCGGTCGAGCGCACCATCATCCGGCCCGTCGAGCACCGACCTGAGATTGTCGTCGTGATCGTGACGATCGGCCTCCTGATCGCGCTCAACGGCCTCACCGGCTGGCTCTGGGGCGCCGAGGTGAAGCCGTTCGACAGCCCGTTCTCGCTGCGCGCGATCGACATCGGCGGCGTGACCGTGACGGTTCAGGACATCGGCGTCTTCTGTGTCTGCCTCGTCACGGTGGCCCTCCTGTGGGCGTTCTTCCGTTTCACGACGCTCGGCCTGACGATGCGCGCCGTTGCGAACAGCCAGGATGCGAGCCGCCTCCTGGGCGTCCGGGTCGGCTGGATGCTTGCGCTCGGCTGGGGCCTCGCGGCCGTGCTCGGCGCAGTCGCCGGGATGATGGCGGCGCCGACGCTCTTCCTCGACCCGAACCTGATGCTGGTCGTCCTGATCTACTCGTTCGCGGCGGCCGTGCTCGGCGGGATCGACAGCCCCCTGGGGGCGGTTGTGGGCGGCCTCCTGCTCGGCGTGATCATCAACCTGCTCGGGACCTACGTCGACTTCATCGGCGGCGAGCTCCGGCTGCCGAGCGCGCTCGCCGTCCTCCTGATCGTCCTGCTCATCCGGCCCCAGGGCCTCTTCGGGCACCGCGTGGTTAGGAGGGTTTGATGTCGAGGCACGGCTGGACCGCCGCCAAGGTGCTCGGCGTCGCCGCCTTCGCGGTGTTCGTCGCGCTCCTGCCGCGGATCTTCGACGCCCGTCTGGGCCCCGAGTCGGCCGAGTTCCGGACCGGGCAGTTCACGCTCGTCGCGATCTGGTTCGCCGCGCTGCTCGGCCTCAATATCCTCACCGGCTACAGCGGGCAGATCTCGCTCGGCCACGGCGCCTTCGTCGGGCTCGGCGCCTACGTCGCGGCGATCCTCTCGCTCGGCCGGCCGGGCCTGGAGCTGTACATGCTCGATCCGCCGAGCTGGTTGCCGATTGGCGACGGCATGCGGCCGGTGTTCACGATCCCGCTGGCCGCGCTCGTCACCGGCCTCATCGGGCTCCTCTTCGGCTTCCCGGCGCTCCGCCTCGGCGGCGTCTCCCTGGCGCTCGCGACGTTGGCGGTCGCGGTGTCGTTCCCGATCATCATGAAGCGGTTCGAGACGGTGACAGGTGGCGGTGGCGGCATCAACCTGAACCTCCCCGAGACGCCGTTCGGGTGGGACATCTCGACGCGGCACTGGCTCTACTACGAGGCGTGGGTGACGGCGGGCGTGCTCCTCCTGATCGGCTGGCTGCTGACCCGAGGCCGGGTCGGACGGGCGTGGCGAGCGCTTCGCGACGGCGAGGTCGCGGCGATCTCGTCCGGTGTGAACCCGGCGCTCTACAAGACGTTGGCCTTCGGAGTCTCGTCGGCCTTCGCCGGCGCCGCCGGCGCACTCCTCGCCATCGAGGTCGCCTACGTGAACCCGGACACCTTCCCGGTCAGCCTGTCGATCCTGCTGCTGGCGAGCGCGGTGATCGGCGGGCTCGGCTCGCTCGTCGGCGCGCTCTTCGGCGCTCTCCTCTACGTGTTCCTGCCGATCTACTCAGAGAAGCCGCCGATCTTCTCGTTCGACTTCGCCGATCAGGCGCCGTCCGTCGTCTTCGGCGTCGTCCTGATCGTGATCATGGTGCTGCTGCCGGGCGGGATCGCGGGTCTCGTCAAACGGCTCTCAGCGCTCGTCCGCGGGGGCTGGGCGGCCCGCCGGACGTCGCAACCCGGCGCCTGAGCGGCTAACGTCACTAGCCATGGCCACCGAGACGATCGCGACTCGCAGGCGTGACTCGGAGCGGGCGCGGCGGCGCGAGCGCCGGCGCGAGGAGCTCCTCGACGTCGCGGACCAGGTGGTCCAGAGCCGTGGCCCGGGCGTCTCGATGGACGAGATCGCCACCGAGGCCGGGATCACGAAGCCCGTCCTCTACCGACACTTCGGGGACAAGGACGGCCTCTACGAGGCGCTCACCGAGCGCTACATCGCCGAGCTCGTAGAGGCGTTGAAGCCGGCCGTCGTCTCGCCCGAGCCACGGGCGCGACTGGCGGCGACGATCGACGCCTACCTGTCCTACGTGGAGCGCGCGCCTGCTCGCTACCGGTTCTTGCTCCACGCCGGCGAGCAGCCGCGGACCGCACCGCTGCTCAAGGAGTTCCGTGATCGTCACATCGCGGACTGCGCCTTCACCTCCGTCGAGAACCTCCAGGCGGCGGGGCTTGACGCCGGCTTCGCCGAGCCCTGGTCGCAATGCGTGAACGGGATGGTCCGGGCCGCCGGCACCTCGTGGCTCGCTCATCGCTCACTTCCGCGTGAATTGCTCGTCCAATACTTGACGACGATTTTGTGGGACGGCTACGGGTCGCTCCGCCGGTCGGCGTCCGGGGGCTGAACGTGTTCAGCAGGGGTTACCCCGCGTAACGCCATGTATTAGGGTTGTCCAAGTCGTGGTGGTTTCGAGGAGGAGTTACATGAGGAGAATGCTCTTGGCGGTCACCCTGGTCGCCATGGCGCTGAGCGTGGGGCTGTCAGCCGCCTACGCCCGGGTCAACGGTGGTGCCGCCACCAACGCAACACCAGGGGTCACGAACAAATCGATCACGATCGGCGGGACGTTCCCGTTCAGCGGTCCGGTGTCGTCGTACGCGCCGATCGCCCGCGGGGAGGAGACGTACTTCCGCTACGTGAACGCTCGGAAAGGGCCTGACGGCAAGCGCGGGGTCTACGGCCGTCAGATCATCTTCAAGACGTACGACGACGGGTACAACCCGGCGAGGACGGTCCAGCTGACGCAGCAGCTCGTCCTGCAGGACAAGGTCTTCGCGATTTACGGCTCGTTGGGCACGGAGCCGAATCTCGCGATCCGGCCGTATCTGAACCAGCGGAAGATCCCGCAGCTCCAGATCGCGACCGGCGCGAGCTACTGGGGCTCACAGCAGAAAGCGTTCCCATGGACGATGGGATGGCAGACCGACTACGTCGCCGAGGGGCGGAACTACGCCAAGTGGATTCTGGCGAACCGGCCCAACGCGAAGATCGCGGTCTTCTACCAGAACGACGACTACGGGAAGGACTACCTGCGCGGGATCAAGTCCGGGCTCGGCAAGCGCGCGAACATGATCATCAACGAGCGGAGTTACGAGGTCACGGACACGAGCTACGCCGCCCAGATCGCGCAGCAGAGGGCGTCGGGGGCCGATACGTGGATTCTGCTCACCACCGCTGGGACGCCGACGGTCCGTGCGCTCACCACGGGCAAGACGCTCAACTACCGGCCTCAGCAGATCATCATCAACTCCGTCGCGGCGACCGATCAGGTCATGGCGGCGGCAGCTCGGACGGTCGGCCAGGACTACGTCAACGGCGTCGTCAGCTCGGGCTACCTGAAGAACAATACGAACCCGAAGTACAAGAACGATCCGGCAATCCGCTCCTTCCGCCGGATCATGGGCAAGTACGGGCCCGAGGGCGGCGTGGACATTCGCAACACGTTCTACTACTACGGCGTCGCCAACGCGTCCGAGTTCGTGAGGCTGCTCTACAAGGCGGGCAAGAATCCGACGCGGGCGTCGCTGATGGCTGCGGCGCGAAACCGGAACTGGGTCAATCCGTACACCCTCGCGGGCATGCGGACCAAGACGAACAAGAAGGATGCCTTCCCGCTCGACCAGGGCAAGATCGTCCGGTACAACAACGGCAGCTTCACGGAGATCAGCCAGCTCTACAAGGGTCGATAGACCACCGCAAGACGACGACAGACGGGGCCGCCGATGCGGCCCCGTCTCGTTTCATGGATCTCACGTTGACACCCGAGCAAAACCTGATTCGCTCGACGGCGCGGGAGTTCGTCGACCGGGAGGTGATCCCGCACGCGCGCGACTGGGACCGTGAGGAGACGATGGACCGGGGAATCGTCGAGCAGCTCGCCGAGGTCGGCTTCCTGCCGGGTTGGGAGCTGGACGGGATCTCCTACTGCCTCGTGATGGAGGAGCTCGGCCGCGGCGACTCGTCGGTGCGCGGGATCGTCTCGGTCAACGCCGGCCTCGTCGGCAAGACGATCAAGCGCTGGGGGACGGACGCGCAGCGCGAGGAGTGGCTGCCCCGGCTGGCCTCCGGCGAGGTGCTCGGCTGCTACGCCCTGACCGAGCCCGGCGCGGGATCCGACCCGGGCAGCTTGTCCACGAGGGCCGAACGGGACGGCGGCGACTGGGTCATCTCCGGCTCGAAGATCTTCATCACGCTCGGCACCTGGGCCGGGCTCGCGCTCGTCTTCGCCAAGGCCGAGGCGAGCGTCACGTGCTTCCTCGTCCCGACGGACTCGCCCGGCTTCTCCTCACACCAGATCAAGGGCAAGCTCGGCCTTCGGGCGCAGGACACCGGCGAGCTGACGCTCGACGGGGTGCGCGTGCCGGGGGACGCCGTGCTCGGGGAGGAGGGCGGGGGCCTGAAGGTGGCGCTCTCGGCGCTCGACAACGGCCGCATTTCGCTCGCGGCCGGCTGCGTCGGGATCGGGCAGGGCTGCCTGGAGGCCTGCACGCGGTACACGAAGGAGCGGCACCAGTTCGGGAGGCCGATCGCGTCGTTCCAGCTCATCCAGGAGCTACTCGCCGAGATCGCGGTCGAGACCGAGGCATCCCGGCTCTTGGCCTGGAAGGCCGGACTCGCGATGGATTCGGGCGAGCGGCACACGCTCGAGTCGTCGGTGGCGAAGTACTACTGCAGCGAGGCGGCCGTTCGGTCGGCGAACGCCGCCGTCCAGATCCACGGCGGTTACGGCTACGTCGACGAATACCCGGTCGGGAAGTACCTCAGGGACGCCCGCGTTACTACCCTCTACGAAGGCACGAGTCAGATCCAGAAGCTGATCATCGGTCGCCAACTCACAGGAGAGAACGCGTTTGTCTGACGCAGTCATCGTCGCCGCGGTACGCACCCCGATCGGGCGGGCAAGGAAGGGGTCGCTCGTCGACGCGCGGCCCGACGACCTCGCGGCCTTCGCCGTCGACGCCGCGCTGAAGCAGGTTCCGGAGCTCGACCGCGCGGACGTGGTCGACGTGATGATCGGTTGCGGCTTCCCGCAGGAGCGGCAGGGCATGAATCTCGCGCGGCGCGTCGCGCTGCTGGCCGGTCTGCCCGCGAGCGTCCCCGGGACGACCGTCAACCGCTTCTGCGCCTCCTCGCTCCAGACGATCCGGATGGCGTTTCACGCGGTTCGGGCCGGAGAGGGCGACGTGTTCGTCGCCGGCGGGGTGGAGTCGATCACGCAGGTCGACGGTTACCCGAAGGATCCAGAGGAGCTCCACCCGAAGCTACTAGGCGAAGCGGGCACCGCAGGCGGCGCCCTCGGTGACGACGCGCCGATCGCGAACGTCTACATCCCGATGGGGCTCACGGCCGAGAACGTCGCCGAGCGGTGGGACGTCTCGCGCGAGGACATGGACGCGTACGCGCAGCGCTCGCAAGAGCGCGCGGTGGCGGCACAGGACAGCGGATTCTTCGAGCGCGAGATCACACCGTGGGACGGCGTCGCCGCCGACGACGGGCCACGCCGGGGCTCGACGGTGGAGAAGCTTGCCGAGCTGGAGCCCGCGTTCAAGCCGGGCGGCAAGG
>Ga0307320_10000846_pt1 | contig 11010 bp, 6 predicted proteins | sample ER_DNA_369_FD_194495 | JGI IMG/M metagenome (GOLD analysis project Ga0307320, IMG submission 194495) | Bulk soil microbial communities from the East River watershed near Crested Butte, Colorado, United States - ER_DNA_369 | ecosystem: Environmental > Terrestrial > Soil > Floodplain | place: USA...
TTGGCACTGCAGGCGCTCGCGGCCGGCGACCGGCACGCGATGCTCGAGCATGGTGCAGCGGCGGTCGAGGAGTATCGCGGCGACCTCCTGCCGGGGATGTACGACGATTGGGTACTGGCAGAACGGGAGACGCTGCGCCGTCAGTGCGTCGAACTGTGCGACCACCTGGTGGCCGGCTGGCGCGGCGTTGACGACCTCAGCAAAGCCGTTGAGTACGGCAGGCTGCGGCTGCGTCTCGAGCCCCTCGAGGAGCTCGGATACCGAACGCTCATAGGGCTGCAGGCCGACGCGGGCGACCGAGCGGGCGCCATCAGCACGTTTCACAAGTGCGCCCAGATCTTGGACCACGAGCTGCAAGTCAAGCCTTCGCAAGCCACCGAGGCACTCGTCGAGCGACTGCTCAACTCTGACGGCCCCGACTTGCCACCTTCAGGCGGTCCACGGAAGGCTCGGACGCGGCCTGCCCAGAGTGCGCGGCTGGTAGGGCGCGATCGAGAGTTAGACCAAATCCTCGAGTGTTGGAACAGCGTCGTCGAGGGCCGACCTCGATTGCTTATCCTCACGGGCGATGCCGGCGTCGGCAAGAGCCGGCTGATCTATGAGCTGGCGCACAAGGCCCGTACAGACGGCGCTGTCGTAGCCACCACGCGCTGTTTCGGCATGGCGGGGGCGTTAGCTCTGAAACCGGTTGCTGACTGGTTGCGCCATCCTCGCATCCAGCGATCGCTGGCCACTCTCGACGAGATCTGGCGGGTGGAAGTAGATCGACTCATTCCCGGAGCGGCCGGCGACACCTACGGCCTGAAGCGTGAGAGGCCGCTTCCCGAACCCGTCGCTGCCTCTCGCGCGATGGTCGACGCCTGGCGCCGGCACAGATTCTTCGAGGGGCTCGCTCGGGGGATCCTCGCGGTCGGCCAGCCAACGCTCCTCGCGTTGGACGACCTGCACTGGTGTGATGACGAAACAACCGCGTGGTTGCCGTTCCTGCTCGGTCGAGCGGCCGGGGCGCCGTTGTTGGTGGCCGCAACCGCGCGTCGCGAGGAGCTGGCAGACAACCTCGAGGTTTCTCGGTTGCTGCCAGCGTTGCGGTCGGCCGATTCCTTGATCGAGATGGCGCTCCCGCCGCTGGGACGGGACGGCGTACGGGCGCTTGGAGCATCGTTCCTCGAGCGGGACCCCAGCGATGGGGAGGTCTCGCTGCTGTTTTCAGCAACAGGTGGGTATCCGCTGTACGTCCTGGAGGCGGTTCGCAGCGCCAGCGAGGTTGACCGCGGCGGCCCTCTGTCATCGCTCGCGGACCTCTCCTCGGTCCTGCGCCGTCGGCTGGAAGCGGCATCGCCGCACGCGCGGGAAGTCGCCGGATTGGCCTCCGCCGTCGGCCGCGACTTCACCCTCGATCTGCTTACGAAGGCCAGCGATCTCGACATCGACGCCGTGGTCCGCTCGGTCGACGAGCTGTGGCGGCAGGGCATCCTCAGGGAACAACCCAGCGGATACGACTTCTCCCATGACCTGGTACGTGACGCGGCGTACGCGTCGGTATCGCCACCGCAGCGATGGCTGCTGCATCGTCGGATCGCGCAGAGTCTCCAGATTCTCCATAGCGAGCGCGAGGATGACGTCGCCGCCCAGCTGGCCGAACAGTATGACCGAGGTGGCCGACCCGATCGCGCGCTGCACTACTACCGACGGGCGGCGCAGCTTGCCGCCGCCGTGTTCGCCAACTCTGAGGCCGTGCGTTGCTTCCGCCGCTGTCTGGAGCTCATCGCGCAGCAGCCGCCTGGGCGAGCACGGGACGAAGAGGAGCTCGACGTGCTGCTGCAGATGGCACCGCCTTTGAACGCCATCCACGGCTACTCTTCGCCACAACTACAGGCGACGCTGGAACGGTCCGCGCATCTGGCAGAGAAACTCTCCCGTTTCCGCGACCTGATGGCCAGCTTCGTCGGCCTGGCTGGCGTGCGTTTCGTGCAAGGCAACGTCACCGACGCATACCTGCTCGCTACCCGTGCCCTTGATCTGGCGGAGGCCGAGCCCAAGACAGCTGGTCAGGCTCACTATGTAGTTGCCGCAACTCTGACCAGTCTTGGTCGTCTCGAGGAAGCACTTGATCACTTCGAACGCGCCCGCGAGTTCTCGCATGGCTCGGCGTCGCAGATCACCGGCACGCTGCCCGAAGTGCACGGCCTGGCGTCCAGTGCGCAAACCCAATGGCTGCTCGGAAACCCAGAACAGGCCGTCGCAACGTGTCGGGAGGCCGTCGAGCTCGCGAGGTCAGCCGACCACCCCTACAGCCTTGCAGCGGCATTGAGTTATTCAGCGATCACGCACCAGCTGGTTCACGACCGCGCCGGCGCCAGCGAGGCGGCGGGCGAACTCATCAATCTGTGCGAGCGCTACTCGTTCAGCTACTACCGCGAGTGGGGCGTGGTGGTCGACGGCTGGGTGCGTGGCGGTGAGGCAGGTGTCGTTCGCATACAGCAGGGCATCGACAAGCTTCGGTCGGCGGGCCAGCACCTTCGCATGCCGTATTGGCTGTACCTGCTGGCCGACGTGATGGTCCAGGCGGGGCGTACCGCAGCTGCTCGCGGCATCCTCGACGCGGCTCTTGCAGCAGCCGAACAGCAGGACGAGCGGTGGTGGATGCCCGAGGTGCTTCGTGCCCGGGCACGACTTCTGCGCCGCGATGCGGCCGTGCCCGTACTGCGTCAGGCCGCGATCCTTGCGAAGAGCCAGCACAGCCGGGTGCTACAGGCGCGCTGCGAGCAGGACCTGGCTGAACTCGGCGTCGGTGTGGAGGGCAGCGTTCTTTCGCGTGGGCGATGAACCGAACGCTGCGCGAACGCTGCTCCCTCTAGCGTCGTGTGGCATGACTACAACAGCACCTTCGCGAGCCACAGATCTTCCGTTGACCAAGCTTGCGGCAGGAGTACGGGGCGCACTCACGCTCCCCTCAGACTCGGACTACGACGAGGCCAGGGCCGTCTATAACGGAGCGGTTGACCGGCGACCGGCTGCAGTCGTGCGGTGCGCCGACGTCGCGGATGTGATCGCCTGCGTCAACTTCGCACGGGAGCACGACATGGCACTCGCCATCCGCGGAGGAGGGCACCACGGAGGTGGTTTCGGTGTCTGGAATGACGCACTCGTGATGGACCTCGGTGGCTTGCGGAGTACGACCGTCGACCCGGCGGCCCACACCGTACGGGTTGACGGTGGTTGCACCTGGGGCGACGTAGACCATGCCACGGGTGTGTTCGGCATGGCGACGCCCTCGGGGTTTGTCTCGACAACTGGAGTGGGCGGACTGACCCTCGGTGGCGGAGTCGGCTACCTGACGCGGCGCTTCGGGCTCACCGCCGACAATCTCGTCTCGGCCGACGTCGTGCTGGCCGACGGCAGGTTCGTCAAGGTAAGCGCTGAGTCGCACCCCGACCTGTTCTGGGCGCTCCGAGGTGGCGGCGGCAACTTCGGCGTGGTCACCTCGTTCACATTCCGCTGCCACCCGGTCGGGGAGCAGGGGGTGATCATCGGCGGTCCGGTGCTGTACGACCTACCAGATGTGGAAGACCTGTTCCGGTGGTATCGCGAACTGCTCCCGGCACTGCCGGAGGAGCTCAGCGGCTGGATCGGCGTCACCGTCATCCCGTCTGGCCCGCCATTCCCCGAACACCTGTGGGCGCGCAAGGCCGGCATCATCGTTTGGTGCTACACCGGCCCGCACGCGAAAGCCGACGAGGTGCTCGCCCCGATCCGCGAATTCGGCGACCCGCTGCTGGTCGGGTTGGCGCCGATGCCCTACTCGGTGCTGCAGTCCGCTTTCGACCCCTTGCTACCAACCGGGCTGCAGTGGTACTGGAAGGTCGACTTCTTCGAAGAGATCACCGACGAGGCCATTGCTGTCCATCGCCGCTACGCCGAGACAATCCCGACTCCGTTGTCCACGATGCACATGTATCCGATCAGCGGGGCCGCCGCCCGAGTGCCTGAGGACGCCACGGCCTTCGCGTATCGCAATGGCGGCTGGACTGGCGTGATTACCGCGATCGACCCCGACCCTGCCAACCTACCGGCCGCGACTCGCTGGGTGCAGCAGTACTGGCAGGAACTCCACGACAGCTCAGCTGGTGGCGGCTACGTCAACATGATGATGGAAGACGAAGGTGAGGAGCGGATCAGGGCCGCGTACCGCGGCAACTACGACCGGCTCTCTCGGATCAAGAAACGCTACGACCCGACCAACCTCTTCCACATCAACCAGAACATCCCACCAGCGTCCTAGGCGGACGGGTCGGCCGCGAGCTCCTGCAAGCTAGGGTCGCGGCTATGAAGAAGCTCATCAACGACCCGCAAGATGTCCTTGCGGAGTCGCTGCTCGGCATCGAGGCCGCTCGTCCAGAGGTACGCGTTGATCATGCTAACCGCATCGTCTATCGGCGCGACTCACCCGTTGCCGGCAAGGTCGGACTGGTGTCAGGTGGCGGGTCCGGCCACGAGCCACTGCATGGTGGATTCGTCGGACGAGGCATGCTCGACGCCGCTTGTGCCGGAGAGATCTTCACGTCGCCGACTCCTGATCAGATGCTCGAAGCGACCAAGGGTGTCGACTCGGGCATTGGCGTGTTGCACATCGTGAAGAACTACACCGGCGACGTGATGAACTTCGAAATGGCGGCCGAGCTCGCAGCGGCCGAAACCGGCATTCCCGTCGAGACGGTCGTGATCAACGACGACGTCGCGGTTGAGGATTCCCTCTATACCGCCGGTCGGCGTGGGGTAGGGGTGACCGTGATGCTCGAAAAGCTGGTCGGCGCCGCGGCTGAGGAGGGCAGACCGCTTTCCGAGCTCGTCACTTTGGCTCGATCGATCAATGGCGCCGGTCGCTCGATGGGCATGGCACTCACGAGTTGTACCGTGCCGGCCGCGGGAAAGCCGACCTTCGAGCTGGGCATGGACGAGATGGAGTTGGGCATCGGTATCCATGGCGAGCCGGGTCGGCGCCGGGTCCCGTTGGCGACTGCCCGCGAGATCGCCGAGCACTTGATGGAACCGATTCTTGCTGATCGGGACTTCACTCTAGGTCCGGTGATCGTCATGCTGAATGGCATGGGCGGTACGCCGCTGATCGAGCTGTATGTGATGTACGGCGAAGTTGCCAAGATCATGGAGAGGGCGGGGATTACCGTGGCGCGCAACCTTGTCGGTAACTACATCACCTCGCTCGAGATGGCCGGCTGCTCGGTGACGGTGCTGCAAGCAGACGAGGAACTGGTCCGCTTGTGGGATTCTCCGGTGAACACGGCTGGTCTGCGGTGGGGGATATAACACAGTGCCCGATGCCGTGATCACTATCGACCAGCTGACCGGCTGGTTGCGCCGCTGCTACGACCTGGTGATCAAGAACCAAGCTGAGCTGACCCAGCTGGATTCGGCGATCGGCGACGCCGATCATGGGATCAACATGGCACGTGGCATGACGGCCGTGATCAACAAGCTCGAGCGAGACCGCCCGGCGCACGCCAATGAGTTGTTCAAGACGGTCGCTATGACACTCGTTACGTCGGTCGGCGGCGCCAGCGGCCCCCTGTACGGAACCTTCTTTCTACGCTTCGCCAGCGCTGCCGGGCCAGCAACCGAACTTGACGCCGCGGCTTTGGATATGGCCTTGCGCGCCGGGCTGACCGGAATTGTGGAGCGCGGCAAGGCCGCCGTTGGAGACAAGACCATGGTCGACGCGCTCTCTCCCGCTCTGGACGCTATGGAGGCGGTGATCAAGAACGGTGGTGATCTTGCCGCTGCGGTGCGGGCCGCACGTGATGCCGCGGCTGCTGGCCGCGACGCGACGGTGCCCTTGGTGGCCCGCAAGGGACGCGCGAGTTACCTGGGTGAGCGCAGCGCCGGGCACATGGATCCAGGTGCCTCCTCCATGACGCTGCTGTTCGACGCGCTGGCCGCCGAGATCCCGAGTTGAGCCCGATGGTGGGGATCGTTGTTGTCTCCCACAGCCCGGACTTGGCCCGCGCGGCCGTGAGCCTGGCATTGCACATGGTGCACGGTCCAGCACCGCAGATAGAGATCGCGGCAGGCGCTGAAGACGATCGTCTTGGCACCGACGCGGCACGGGTAGCGGAGGCCATCGTTGCCGCGGACGGTGGCGCGGGTGTTGTGGTGATCATGGATCTGGGTTCAGCGGTGCTGAGTGCAGAGCTTGCTCTTGAACTCCTGCCTGATCCTGACATCAGGACTCGGCTGGTTTCGGCTGCCTTTGTGGAGGGCATCTTCGCCGGCGTCATCTCAGCCGCGGGCGGTGCTCCACTGGACGTTGTCGCTCGGGCTGCTGAGGACGCTCTCCTGGCCAAGTCGACTCAACTGGCGCACACCCACACCCCAGTGAATGCGGCTGAATCGGAGCTCTCAGCGACCGCGATCGTCGGCGAAGCCACAATCATCAACCCTGAAGGCATTCACGCGCGTCCGGCGGCACTCATGGTCGGCGTCCTTGCATCCGTCGATGCGCAGGTCATGATCGCCACGGAGGGTTCGCCGCCAGTGTCAGCCCGTAGCCCCACCGCGCTGATGTCATTGGGCACACGAGTCGGTGACCGGCTCCGGATCGAAGCGGACGGCCCCGACGCTGCAGTCGCGATTGATCGGATCGTTGCTCTCGTCCTCGATGGTTTCGGCGAAATGCGCGCTGAGCCCTTCGACAAGCGCCGTCCTGAGCTTGTCGAAGGGCTCAGAACGGCGCCTGTCGAAGCGCCCATGGCACAAGAAGCCGCTCCCGGCTCGTATCCGATCGGCGTCAGCCCCGGGCGGGTGGTGGGCCCAGCGTTGCGGATGCCTGATCCGATTGCCGAGCCGGATCCGACCGTCCGCGTCCCCGAAGCCGATAGGCCCGCGGCCGTCGGACGACTGGCGGACGCGGCGGCTCATGTTGCCTCTCAGCTGCGTAGCCGGACTACTGCAGCGGGAACAGTTGGCGAGTTGCTCGAGGCGACCGCGGTAATGGCGACCGATCCCGATCTCATCGCCGACGCGAGCAGCCGCATACGGAATCGCGGTCTGACGCCGGAGCGGGCTGTCTGGGAGGCGATCGGCGCTGCAGCGGACGCTATCCGGTCCGCAGGACCCCGACAGGCTTTGCGAGTTACCGACCTCTACGACGTGCGTAACCGCATTTCCTCCTGGCTGATCGGCCGGCCGCCGCCCGGCGTACCCGATCCTGGGCGCCCCTTTGTGTTGCTCGCGGTTGATCTTGCACCCGCGGACACTGCCGGACTGGGTGCCGGCCGCTGCCTGGCGATCGTCACCGAGGAGGGCGGACCGACATCCCACACCGCGATCATCGCGCGGTCGTTGGGCATCCCGGCCGTCGTCGGCGCACGGGACGCGATCGCGATTCCCGACGGCGCACGAGTCCTCGTCGACGGCAGCACCGGTGAGCTGATCATCGAGCCGACGATTGATCAACAAGCCACGGCTGCGAACGCCCGCCCGGCGCACCGTGAGGTACTCGCTGGTCCCGGCCGCACAGCCGATGGGCACCGCGTCGCCTTGCTCGCAAACATCGGATCGACCAGCGACGTAACCGCAGCTCTCGACTGTGGCGCCGAGGGCGTTGGGCTGTACCGCACCGAGCTGTGCTTCCTGGACCGAAGCGAAGCGCCGTCGGTTGCGGAGCAGGTCAGCATCTATCGAGGGGTGTTCGCGAGGCTTGCCGGACGCCGAGTAGTGGTGCGCACCCTCGATGCCGGCTCTGACAAGGCGCTTCCGTTTCTCAGCCATCCCGAGGAACCCAACCCCGCGCTCGGCGTCCGCGGGTTCCGCACAACTTTGTCCCACCCCCAGCTGCTTGATCATCAACTGAAGGCGATCAAGGAAGCTGCTGCGGCTGAGTCCGCCGAGGTCTGGGTCATGGCGCCCATGATCAGTACTGCGGCCGAAGTGCGCAGCTTCGCCAAGGCGGCCCGGGTCGCCGACTTGCCGATCATCGGAGTCATGATCGAGACACCAGCTGCTGCGTTGCAGGCTGAGCTGATCTTGGCCGAGGTCGATTTCATCAGCATCGGCACGAACGACCTCGCCCAGTACGCCTTCGCGGCCGACCGGCACTCCGCGGCCCTTGCCGCATTGCACGATCCATGGCAGCCGGCGTTGCTGCGCATGATCGAGACGGTGACGTCAGGAGCAGTCAGCAGCAGGAAGCCAGTCGGAGTGTGTGGCGAGGCCGCAGCCGATCCGCTGCTGGCGCCGGTCCTCGCGGGCCTGGCGATATCAAGCCTTTCGATGACGCCGCGGGCGCTCGCCACGGTCGGCCGCAGCCTCGCCGGAGTGACCTTCGACGCATGTCGGCGGGCGGCGCGGGCGGCATGTGACGCAGACTCACCCGCTGCCGCCCGAGCTGCCGTTCGGAAGATCGTGGGCAATCCAACTAACCGCTAGTCGGCCCTACGGGCAGTGAACAGCAGATACTCCCAATCCAGCACGAACGAATCCGTGCCTACGTCGAAGCGTCGGCCGAGCTCGGCGAGATCCTGATCAAGTGCAGCGACCCTGCCGGGGTCATCGGCAATGAACCTGTACGCCGAGATCGTGGGGCCATAGTTGATCTTGAAATAGTCGCGGAAGGCCTCCGGCGTGGCGTAGTGGGTGACACGCAGAGCCCGAGTCTCGGTACGCACCTGCTCGACGCGATCACCGAGCAGCTCGCGAACGTGATCTTCAGATCCCCACAGCGGCGGTGGTTGGGCTCCAGGAGGCGGCGGTGGTGCGTAGGGCTTCATGGTGGCGAACATCTGGCCGATGAAGCCGCTCGGAGTCCAGGAGATCAGGCCGATGGTGCCGCCAGGACGGCAAACGCGGACCAGCTCGTCAGCGGAGGTCTGATGATGCGGAGCGAACATGACGCCCAGACAGGACAGCACAGCATCGAACTCGCCATCGCCATACGGCAGGGCCTCGGCGTCTGCGGTTTCCCAGGTCAGCTGCACTCCGGCTTCGGCCGCCAACTTCTGACCTGTCTCCAGCAGTTCGGGCGTGAGATCCGAGGCAATCACCCGTGCGCCGCTGCGAGCCGCAGGTATCGCGGCGTTGCCGCTGCCGGCCGCCACGTCCAGCACCAGATCGCCTGCTTTGATACCCGCTGCATCGACCAAGATTGGCCCGAGCGGGGCAACCACATCGTTCACCACAGCCGGATAATTGCCCGAGGCCCACATCGCTCGGTGCTTGGTCTTCAACACCCGGTCGGCCCCACCGAGATCGGCCGGCTCGATGTGTCTCAACTGCGTCATGGCACGTTCCTCCTTGTGACTAGTGCGCTTCTGTCGCTGACGCTATGCCGAGACCAGCCCGCCAACTAGTACTAGATCTGTATTGAGTGGCTATCCTCCCAAACTACTTATGTGGGATCTGCATCGTGGTGATCTTGGTTGGCCTGCGGCCCTCCGGTCGGGGTCGATCCAGCTGCAGGGACCGGAGCGGTTACGGCGGGCAGTGCCGACGTGGTTCCCGCCGTCTGAATTTGCTCAGGTGCCTCGCTCCCCGGTTGATCTTGGTGCTCTGGCCGGCTAAGTCAGCAGCTGGGCGACAGTGATCAGGTTACCTTCGGTGTCGGCAAGTTCGGCGACCCGAATGCGCTCCTCGGCTCTGTCCCGTGGCGGGCTGGTGATCGTCCCGCCGACTTCGGTTGCTCGTTGCAGGGCCGCGTCCAGGTCCTGAACCTCGAAACCCAGTCCGGTCTGGGTCTCCGTGCCGCTGCCGCCGGGATGCAGCGCGATGTTCGCGCCAGCGACGGTGAACTCGCTCCAGTAGGGCGAGTTCGTCACAACTGTGACGTCGAACGCTTCGCTATAGAACCGCATGGCACGCGTCATGTCGGCGACCATGAGCATGACGTAGGTCTTGTCAACCGGGGTCGCGGTCATACTTCGACCCTACTCATTTCAGACCCGAGCTGCCGCGCTAGCAGGCCGGGCCGAGAGTACGTGAGCTGTGCGGTGCCTGCCGAAAGCTATCCCCGGCGTGCCGGCGGCCGCCGGAGAACGGAGCCTTCTGCGGCGGTCACCCGGCCCGTCGTGCCGTTGACGGTGACGAGCTGTCCGTCGGTCAGGGTGCTGGTGCTCGTCCCGGTGCCCATGACCGCCGGGATTCCGTACTCGCGGGCAACGATCGCGGCGTGCGAGGCTGGCCCGCCAGAGTCGACGACCACTGCGGCGGCGCGTTGGAACAGTGTCGTCCAGGCGGGGTTGGTGTACGGGCAGACCAGAACATCGCCCGCGGCCAGGAGACCGAACTCTGCCGGGCCATGGATAAGCCTCACCGGACCGGTCGCTGTGCCGCTGCTCGCGGGGGTGCCCGTGATGATCGCGTCTCCGCTCTCGCGGCGCGGGAAGACTGCGGTTGGGTCGATGAGCCGAACTCCGGCCAACTCCTCGCGGCGGACCGACCGCGTGCGTACGTCCGCGCGCAACATGTCGTGTTTTTTCACGGTTGCCGGATCATCAATTGCTTCGAGCTCTTCCAAGCGCAGATGGAAGACGTCCTCTGGCTTGTCAAGTATGCCGACGTCTCGCAGTCGACGACCCATTTCCAGCAGGGACCTGCGGAGGATCGGTAGCGGCATGAGGAAGTAGAAATGGCTGTCCTCCCGGAAGGCAGTTCCGGCCCGCGCCGCCTCGACCCATGCCAGCATGAGGTCCCGACGCCGGCCTCTCCGCAGCAGCGGGTGCTTGAGCAGCTCTACCAGCGCCCGGTCGGTATCCTCTCGCGGTCGCGGGGGCTCCACAGCCAGCACCTTGATCAACGCCAGTACGGTGTCGGGCGCCTCGATCTGGGTGGGTGGTGTGACCAGGACTGGGCTCACTGTCTCCCGATGGCCGTACTCGGCGAGGTAGGCGTTGAAGTCCGCCTCGAATTCCGGAAATGCCGCGAGTGCCGTGGCGTCGAGCGTGCCGACTGCGGCGGCCAGCCGCGGGTCGTCGCGGGCGCTCGCGGCCAACGCTTCGAGGG